>Ga0209314_10000109_pt1 | contig 33526 bp, 30 predicted proteins | sample I19B2metaG_FD_184146 | JGI IMG/M metagenome (GOLD analysis project Ga0209314, IMG submission 184146) | Lake sediment bacterial and archeal communities from Gulf of Boni, Indonesia to study Microbial Dark Matter (Phase II) - ​I19B2 metaG... | ecosystem: Environmental > Aquatic > Freshwater >... | reverse complement strand
CACAAAGGTCAAAGAACTCCTCCGAGAACACCACCCAGAACCACTACCAAGAGACGTACAAGCGAAGCTCAGAGAAATCGTAAAAGAAGCCGAAAAGGAGTTAGTTATCGTAAGATAGAGGTGCTTATTGACCTGATCTACCTCGTGAGGTCCGAAGAGAAAAACTCGGGTTTCCGTCAGCGTCGCGTTATTGAGGTTCTACCCTCTTTAGTCTATCAATTCCTCTTCTAACGTCACTGGGTAGGGGTTCCACCTCATGTTCTTTGAGTATTTTTCTGATCTTCTCCCTCGCAACATCTACCATATTCCTTGCTCCTTTCTTTTTCCACGATTCATACGAGAAGGTTCTATCCGTTAGCTCCGGTAACCAGCGTTCCCTGTCGAAATGCTCCCGAGTGTGTTTTAGCGCAAGGTATGTCCCGCCATGTCTAACCGTTCCTATCTCCTCTAAAGCCAAGGTAGAATCATTGACCTCCATCCCGGCCATCACCCGTTTGATCATACCTATGATTTCGTCGCAGATGACGAGCAATTCGCAGCTGGCACTTTTCGCTGACTCTATCAGAGCTATGTCGTGGATGAGGTTCTGACCCGACAAAGCGGCTGTCATAAGATTCATCGAGGCCTCGGAGAAGGTCTGCGCGTCCAAAGTTTTCGAGTCCGTGCATCCCCCAGTTCCCCAAAGCGGTATTCCGAGGTAGTGTGCCAGCTGGGCTTGAGCTATGCCTAGAAGCAAGTTCTCAGGGGCCCCGTAGGCTGCGAGTGTGCTCCTCATATCCATCACAAGCGGAACGAACCCAAAGATGAATGGCGTTCCCGGATTGACTAGTTGAGCTATGACATTTCCCGCTATCGATTCCGCCATCCCTTGGACAACTCCTCCGGCTAACGTGATCGGGCCAGTTGCACCACCTAGGGGGATTCCAGCCCAAACCACCGGCAGACCTTCTTGCGCCCACTCCATGAGAGCCTCCACGTATTCTCTCCCAAATATGAATGGAGAAGCGGGTTCATCGTAGAGTGAGATTATCGGCCTCTTCCTCAGTGCCTCCTCACCGCCGGCCACGAGTCTGGCCATCTCTATCTGCTTCCTTGTCACCTCCTTTCCATGGTACGCGAATACCATGACGTGTTTGACTGTGTTTGACATCAGAGCGTCTCCTTCGTATAGGCCTTGAATTTCTGGAGGAGCATCTAGGGGGCTGAACAACGCCATTACGTAGTCTTGATTCTCGAGAGCATCGCTTATCTTGGCTGCGTTCGCCATATCCTGCGTTGCACAGCTTCTCCTCTCCCCGGTCTTGAGATCTGTGATGTAGATCGCTCCGCTAAACGTCCCGAAGAAAACCTTCTTTCCTTCAATCACGAAGTCTTGCCTGCTGTCTCTGCCGCACATCCGGACCCTCTTCGGTGCCTTCCTCAACGACTCTTCAACAAGATATTCAGGGAACAACACGGTCTGCTGCTCGTAGTCAACTGTCGCGCCAGCCTCGTCTAGAAGTTTCAGAGCTGGTTCACATTCCATCCTCACGCCATGAAACTCGAGAGCGTCAAGTATGGCCAAGTATATGGCGTGAAGTTTGCTTTTTGTAAGTATCTTGAGTTGACCTCCCTCAAAGCCGGTTCTCATTCTTGTCTACAACCCCACTGGACCTTACGACGGTTACATTGCCAAATAGGTCTTCTCAGCGCACTCGCCTTTTTTTGGGAACTCGTACAATCCCTCTCGAGCTATCCTCCTTTCGCTTGTGCCACAGCTGCCGAGATACGTGATGCATCTAGTCCATTAGGACGGAAAGTCAAACGCTCACGATTGATGCGGCATTGCTGAACTTGCTGTATCTATAGTTCGATGTACGCGTCGTCTACTAATATACAAGTTCAGATCACACGACACTTGTTCAAGATCGGAGCAGTCTTGAACGCTTCACATGCGCCTCCGAATACCGATTTGGGAAAATGCGAGATCGAACGTCATGTTCTACCGGTTGATTGAACACAGAAATCTAGGAAAACCTCCAGTTGGATTGTTTCAATGAGGGTTGCAATTATACATCCCCACCTGTTCGTAAGGGGCGGCGGTGAACGCCTTACGAAGATTCTTGCTACGGGTCTGGAGAGAGCTGGAGATGAAGTGTTCATAATAACATTCTCACTGAAGGGAGGCTTTCCAGAGTTTGATGATGTGGGAAAGAAAGTTTTCTTCAAAAGTCCTTCTATTTCTCTGAAGAACACCACCATAAAGAACCTAGTAGAGGTAGCCTTGTCGATCGAGGAGGCGATTCAGTGCGCCGATCCTCATGTGTTTGTGTCCATGACAGAGGATGTGGTGAACCTTGGCATTGCTAGGCTTCTTAAGCGAAAATTGAGGACGATCCAATACGTACACTTCCCTTTCGAGGAAGAATCCCACTTCTCACGCAGCCCGTACACGGATTACTACAGGTTCTCCAGCTGGTTCAATAAGCAGTTTCTATGGGCAGCGGACCTAATTTTCTGCAATTCAAATTACACGCAAGCAGCCATCAGTAGAGCTTGGGACAAGACGGCTCAAGTGGTCTACCCGGGGATCGATTATCCGTTTATGGAAAGAGTTGACAATATCGGTAAACCTCGTGAGAATATTGTGCTATATGTGGGAAGGTTTACGAAGTTGAAGAGACAAGACTTCTTGGTGAAGATATTCCACAAAGTGAGAGAGAAGGTTGGAGATGCGAGGTTGATCCTCGCAGGTTACCCCAACGGCCGTCACAGTCACTTTTTGAAAAACCTGTTGAGTCTTCGAGAAGAGGCTGTTACGATAGAACTGAACCCATCTGATCGTCAGCTGATTCAAATGTATTCTAGCGCGAAAGTCTATTGCCATCCCAGAATCAGTGAGCCGTTCGGCTTGACGCCGCTTGAAGCTATGAGTCAAGGCGCTCCAGTCCTGGCCTACAATCGAGGAGGAATCCAAGAGACGGTTATCGATGGAGAGACAGGTTACCTAGCCAAGAATGACGAAGAATTTGCCAGATACATAGTGAAGATGTTGGAGCTGGAGCACAGCGAATGGGCGGAGATGCAACATAAGGCTGTGGAAAGAGCTTCTACATTCTCGCCAGACAGTTTCGTTAAGCGGTTCAGAGCCCTCGCCATATCTGGCAGCGCCCCATGTTAAATGTGTGTTTTGTATCGACATACCCTCCGATACGTTGTGGGGTCGGATACTACACGTACAGCCTATGTCAGGCTCTCGTAGAGACAAGTCCGGTTAGGGTCACTGTCCTAACAGAAAGAAACGGAAAGCGATGCGTTCACGGAGGAACCGCGTGCATCCCATGTTTCAACAGAGGCGAGAAATATGTCGAACATATCCTCCATGCGATATCCGAGGTCAAGCCGGAGATCATCCACATTCAACATGACTACACTGTATACGGGTTTGGCGACAGTTTCTTCAGTCTTCTCAAGCAACTCGATGACAATATCATAGTCACGATGCATGAGGTTCACACTCCCGTCACGGTCGAAAAGGTCACCTACGGCCTCGAGAACTTCGCAAGAAACCATGCAGAGCTTGGTAAGATAGCTGCAAAGATCATCGTTCACTCAGACACCATGAAGAAATGGTTGTTGGCATATGGCGTTGACTCCAAGAAGATAGCGGTCGTACCCCACGGAACGACCATACTCTCAAGCGTTCAAGGAGCTGAAGCCAAGAGGGTACTAGGATTCAAGGAAACGGATAGGGTCATTCTCTCGATGGGGTTCGTGCGAAGAGCAAAAAACGACTGCCTTCTGATCCAGACTCTCCCCATGATACTCAAGGAAGTTCCTGACGCGCGTCTTCTTCTCGCGGGGGGTCTTCACCCCCATTCATCAGCGGGGGATATAGAAGAAATCCAGATGCGCAGGTCTCTCGTCCAGAAACTAGGCCTGGGTCAATATGTAAGGCTCATTGAGAGATACGTAGACGAAACCGAACTGCCGTCTATCTTCGGATCCGCTGATGTCTTGACCTACCTGCACGACAGATCATATGTTGAGGTCAGCGGTGCACTTCATCTCGGAATTGGAGCAGGCAAGCCGATCGTCGCCACAGACGTCCCGAGATTCGAGGAGGTTCAAGAAATCTCGCCTGAAACAGTCATCCGTCCAGGAAAGAGGGAGAGGTTGGCAGAGATCTTGGCAAGGATACTGACCGACAAAGACTATGCCGAAAGGCTAGCAAGGCGAAGCGCGACCTACGCCAATCAAACAAGCTGGACGAAGGTAGCGCAGGAGCATTTCCGAATATACGAGGAGATGAAGAGGCAAGATACTCGAAACTGTTAGTACTCCTGTCCGACCCGAGAGATCGATATGTGCAAACTTGACCCGGATAGAGGTTGATCCAACATCGAGTTGCCAGAGAGAGTTGTGGTGACTTGAGAATAGGCATGATGACGCCTTGGAATGCAAACTCCGGTCCTTCAATATGCGCCGAACTGATTGGAAGAGAGTGGATCAAGGCTGGCTGCGAGCTTACAGTTTTCTCACACGACGGTTCTGAAACCTGCGACGGAGCAATCATACAAGAAGATGAACCATTTGTCAAGAGATGCTTCGGGACATCATACTGGAAGCGTAAGGATTGGCTGGACACTGAAACACTGCTGAAAGCTCCGTACGAAACCTTTCTGGTTCAACACCTCTTGATCATGCCGATGGTGCAATTACTAGATGTCTTTCCAAGGATCACACATAAGGCAAAGACCGTACTCGTAGTCCACGAGAACAATCTTCCTAAGAATCCTCTATTCTTTCGTTTTACTTGGGATGCCATAGTCTGTTTTGACGAACGTTACAGAACTTTTCTCCTGAAGGCCTTTTCATCTTCGAAGACACATATGATACCGTTCCCATACCATCCGATGGTGACAGGTGATAAGAGAAGAGCGAGGCTCGAGCTCGGCCTACCTTACGAAAAGAAGATCGTGTTGTTCTTTGGTTATAGCGTCTGGCGCAACATGCCTATTATGCCGCCTCTCGCCGATCTCAATAGAAAGTATCCCCTCCTCGTATTAGCGTTGAGCACTGACGAGGCAAGCCTCAGACAGCTTGAGGAAGCAAGAAAGAGCTTAGATCTTCCCATACAGATAAGGAGAGAAGCGCCTCCGCTTCCGCAACTGTACAGGTACTTGCACGCTTCAGATGTTCTCGTGAAGCATGTTGACGAGGATTGGAAAGAGAAGGTTGTCCTACTTTCAAGCACAATCCACATGTGCCTAGGCTCAGGATGTCCGATAGTTGTGTCAGATGCGAAGATATTCGAAAGATATGACCGACAGGTCCTGAAATATCACGTTTCAGATCTGAACGAGTTCAAGGCACGTTTGATCGACGTATTCGAAGGGACAGAGACACTCACAAAACTTCGCGAAGCCGCGATACAGTGTATCGAGAGAGACTCTGCAAGAAGAGTCGCCGAGAAATATCTCAGGCTATTCGAATCGATTCGATAGGCTCATTGCGCATCATCGATGCCGTAAGCGTGGTATCTCAGCTTTGAAGAATATGCACGTCTTCGAGCCTTCGTTAGCGGGATGTCGATAGCGCGACTTTGGAACTCTAGGTTTCCACGTCTTCGAGAGATCCGATCAATTCTGAGAGTTCTGCAGTGGCCACACATAGGACGGTATCTGCGCCACTATAGTACAAGAATAGTTGATCGTCGAGGATGACTCCGCCACAGGTAAAGACAACATTGGGTACGATACCGTTGATCTCATACTCTTCTTCCGGCTCAAGAATGGGGTCCTTGCTCCTCTTCAGAATCTTCTCAGGTTTGTTAAGATCGACGAGAACTGCTCCTAGGCGATAGTCCCACTCTCTGTCTACTGCGTGGTATACAAACAGCCATCCGTCTCTCGTTTTTATTGGTGGTGCTCCACCTCCAAGCTTGAAGTACTCCCATTTTTCCTTCGGACTGAGAATTATGCTGGCTTCTCTCCAGTTTACTAAGTCATCCGAGTATGCAACCCAGACATGAGGCGGAATGCGGTGATACATGACCCATCTTCCACCGATCTTCTCAGGAAAGAGACAGGCATGCTTGTTGTCAACAAGAGGAAATGGATAGATTCTCTTCTCCCAGTTCCATCTGTGCTCTAGGAAATCCCTTGTCGGTATGGAGCACATCGCGATCTGGATTGAGTCGAATGGTGGAACCATACCGGGGACTCTTCCGTATGCCGTGTAGGAAATGTAGATCTTGTCGCCAAATTCGACTAACCTGGGATCTTCGCATCCATAACATTCCAGCTCGTTTCCAGGTTCGGGTTCGAAGACAGGTCTACTCAATCTTTCGTCTATTCTATAGCCGTCAGAAGAGGATGCGTACCCAAGTTTCGAGACACCCCCCTTCCGGCCGCGTGCCCTGTAGAGAAGGTGCACCTTACCCGCTTTGAAGAGAGCTGCGGAATTGAATACCATCAATGATTCCCAAAAGTGGTTTCCTTTAGGTTTGAGTATCGGGTTTCCCTTGTACCTCCTTAGTTTGCTTGTCATCCTTCCAACAACTGCCGTCCAGTTCTAGTTCTGCAATTCCTCGAAGAGTTCGATATACTTTGCAGCAATCTTTTCGGCCGAATTCTTCTGGGCGTACTCTTCGGCAGCTCGAACAGTCGTCTTGAACTTCTCTCCCTCTTCAAAGGCTTCGACGAGGTTGGCCTCGAACTCGTCGGAAGTTCTGTATTTGAGAATCTCATCTTTGAAGGTGTCAAAGAATGGGGAATCATAGGCTATTATTGGGCAACCTGAACCAAGACACTGATAGGCCGTGCTCGAAACGACCGCCTTCCTCTCAGCTTTTCTATGAAGTATCAGAGCGTCGGCTGCGTGCAAGTAATCGTAGAGCACCGCTATCTCTGGGGCCTCAGATCTAATCTCTACCTCCACGTTTAACGCGGCGATCTGACTTGGTGAATGAATGCTGACGACCAAGAGTAATATATGATAACGTTTTCCCAGAGTTGAAATGGTAGGGAGCAGCTCAAGATCGTCTTTGACATGTTGACCAAATATGAGCAGAATCCTCTCGTCCAAGGAAAGCCCTAACTTACGGCGGGCTTCCTTCTTATCCCCCTTTGAAACAGCACGACATGGATACGGAATTATGCGTATTTTTTCTTCTGGAAAGACCTCTCGAAGAAAACTTCTGTATCTTTCGTCGAAGCAGACCATCGCATCCCAGTCGAACTGGTAGAATGAGGCCTCTGAAGAGAGTTCAGCGTCATGTATTATGTTGACAGTTTTTGCCTTGTTTTTGATATGATGAAAGATCTTGCCCAGTTCGTCTTTGGGAAGCATGCCTAGATCTTGTACAACGAATACGTCGAGATGGGACTTCAGTATTGGCCGCGGATCAAGACCTTTCCGGGTTCTAAAACATCTCGAAACGTACGGTTCATCTCTTCCGACGAAAGTGGTCCCGTGGAAGTCTGAGGGGAGGAAAGAGTAAACGGACAGATTATGTCCCATTCTGACCCATTCTCTACCGATCAACTCCGCGTGTAGGGAAGGCCCTGCATCAAGGTTCCAAGCGCTCATCATACCAATCTTCATGGCTAACATTACCTTCGAGTTCTGTTAATTTAATAAGATGCCATCAAGAGATTGATTCGCGGATCCGCCCGCTCTACTAAACCTCTGAATCGCCATAGACAGGTAAGTGCACGTGCTATCTCCGCCGGGCTAAGCGTTCATGATTGATGCAGAGTTGCTAATCTGAACGTATGGTTCAAAGTACGCCCGGTCCACCATTGCCAAATTACGCTCGAGCACGTTCAAAGCACTTCCTCGAAAGTCGGTGATCTCAACCTGCAGTATGGTGGACTTTCGAATCAAGGGTGAACAATTGTCGATCGATCCGATGTTTCAGTGGAGCCCCGGCTCTGTAGCAACGCCACTGTGGTCTGTGTGTGCCTCATCTGGTGGTCTGATCTTTCGAAAGCTCTTGTAGATCAGTAGATCGTAGGTTAGCTTGAGCGTGCCAGAGGCTACTAACGGTGCTCCAATCCAGATGTTCGCAATCGCGTAGCCAGCTAGGAATGGGCTGATTGATGATGACACTGTGCGAGTTGTGCTTGTGAATCCAGCAGCCGCGGTTCTGTCTTGTTCCTCAACAACTGCCATTGCGTATGATTGTCTAGCTGGTACATCCATCTGCGACAAAGAATGCCTGCAAAAGAGAAGGAACACGGCGCTCAGCGGTGTGGGCGCGAAGGGTACTGCGGTGAGGAAGATGTTAGATGGAATGTGACTAAATACCATGGTCCGTAACAATCCTATCCTTCTGGCAATCCTCTCCGATACTAGGAAGGATATTGCAGTGATCACCTGCGTTGCAAAGAATATTGTACCCAAAGTGGACAGGTCAAGAGCGAACCGAACGTAGAAGTAGTACGACAAAATGCTTTGACCGATAAATCCACCAGCGAATGCGTCCACCGCGAAAAGAGCGGAAAGCTTGAGAACTATTGACTTAGCCTGCTTGGACAGCACGGCACGTCTCTGTCCTCCGATCACATCATCAACTTCCACCCTCTTCGAGAGCGTAGAATAGAGGAATGCTCCTAGAAGCCCTGAGACCAGATATGCCAGGAATAGAGGTCGATAGCTGCCTATGCCAGATCCGAAGAATTGTGATAACCCTGTGAGCAGAGCTCCGACAGAAGATGCTCCGTATCCAACTAAGTTGTAGATGCTAAACGCAAGCGTTCGACGCTGAGCGCTACAGGTCCTAGGAAGCATTGCCTGTTCGAGTGAAAGAAACGGGCCCACCTCACCCGATCCGACCGTCATATTGCCAACAATCCCTGCAAGTACGGGAGCCCACCATGCAGTTGATAGGAAGAGCAAGCAGCCCGCTACAAAGTCCGTCAACGCGAAAAAAACCAAGGTCCGCCTTCTACCGATCCGATCCGCGATGAAACTGATAATGAACGTATAGAATGCGCTACTGAGGACCGTGAAGGTCAATACTACTCCTATTGCGAAAGCGTTGAAGCCAAGCTGTGCCAAGTACACGCCGAAGATGACTCCGAGAAACCCGTAAGGTATAGTGCGAATCGTCTTTTCAAGAAATATGGTCTTACCGTCTCCGTCTATCCAACTCGCTAAGTCCTTGGAGAATTGGATCATGGTGACGCACCAGTCATGACGCCATGATATTGGAGCCCAGCTCACAATGCGTCCGTGACCATAATCGCTTTCGTAACAGTCTCGTCATCCGTCTCCGATATCTTCTCAAGCCCCCTGAGAATGCAGCAAACACCCAGAGTCTCTTTGAGCTGAATTTCCTCCAGCTTGCCTTCATGAAATTCGAAATCTCGTATGTCTCCAATTTTGTGCACGACCGCGTCGTTCACTTGATGTTTGTCCATGATCGCGTCGAATGTTGCCTCCACCCCTTCGACTGGATTCAGTTCTGCCTTGGGCAGTGTGAACCCCATAGCTCCCTTCGGAATTTCATTGTCCTTCGCGATGAATTGGAAGTTCGCCTGTTCATCTATGAATCGCTTGATGAGCCATGCTGATGCTCATCTGTCAACATATGATTTCTGTCGAGTTATCCACAGCATGTGGATCTCATCACATTTGCAGGGCAAACAATGCTACAGAGACTCTTCTCTCACTTTGACTCTTAGGAACTCTCTTCGCTGTTTCGGTTCCAGCCTTTCGATTTCGCTCGCATACTTCTGTTTGACCAGTCGAAGTTTGCAGTATGCGTAGAGTGAATCGTAGACGTATGATTGTTTTTCTATGGCTTCGTGGTCATCCTTGGCGAGCATCATGGAGCCAGAAGCGATGGCTTCAAGCCCGATGCTCTCAGGGGCATATTTCAGCTTGTTCGTGTCTGCAGCTCGCACAATCTTTGCCAGTTCAAGGAGGGCTGGGTCGGTTAGCTTGTATCCCTCAATTATCGCGTCGAAGCTACATTTGTCACCGTGGTGTCCCAGTTCAACCCCTGTAGCGTCGTACGGGATTGCGCCCTCTCTCTCAACTACTTCACGAATCCTGTCAGGTGACACGAACAGAAAGTCCGCCTGCGGGTCAACGAATCGCTTGATTAACCACGGGCAGGCGACCCTGTCAACGTGAACATTCTCACGTGTGACCCATTTCATGTAAGAAGCCGAGCGGATGAATCTGATCAAGGTAATTTACGGGTTGCGTTTCTTAGGCGTTGCGGGAAGGCACGAACGGGCTTACGTTGATGAGGTCATGTACCATTCTTACAGTCACGCGTACAATGTGCATCATAAACATCACCATGGCCCCGAAGAAGTAATGTTCGCCACGCGAGAGAGGAAGCGACTCGTCCGTCAAGGAGAAAAAGGGGAGCTCCATCCAGGTACTCAACCTTCGTCTTGCACGACTATGCGAGGCTTGCAACTGATTCCAGGTATAGGCAAGAAGACAGCTAGGCTCCGTCCAAATCGATTGAGCTTGTCACGAGCCCTGTGGGACTGCTAGGATTGACAGAACAGCGGTAATCTGAACCTAAAGTATGGTGTACGCCCGGTCCACCTTTCAAACCTTTCATAGAAGCAGGAGAGCACATTGCTGCTCATGGTTTCACGTTTGATCATGATGGTAGTTCTTTTCCGCAAACGTATAACGAGACGAATCTCTATTCTAGGGCGGTAGGATCGAATTGAAATCGGTCAATTACCATGGAACTAGGTTAGAAATACTTCTGGGTGATATCACGCAACAGGATACCGACGCGATAGTTAACCCGGCGAACAGCCAGCTTAGTATGGGCGGAGGAGTTGCTCTCGCATTGAAGAGAGTTGGTGGAGCGGACATCGAGCGAGAAGCATTGCGAAAGGCACCAGTGCCCATAGGTCAAGCTGTTGAGACGAATGCAGGGAAGCTTCTTGCCAGATTCATTATTCATTCGCCAACGATGGAAGTCCCGGCGACGCGGACAGATTCGATTGCAGTTCGGAAAGCGACCCAAGCTGCGCTCATTCTTGCAAGTAAGCTCAAGCTTCGGAGCATGGCCTCACCTGGCATGGGAACGGGAGTGGGTGGTCTTGAATCGCAGACAGCTGCAACTGTGATGATAGACGAAATCAAGAGGCACATTGAGAATGGGACGAGCTTGAAGGAGATTAGGCTTGTATGTCGAGAACAGGAGTTGCTGGATGCTTTCGATCAAGCAATTTCCAAGTTAACAACCAAGTGAGTGCCGAGCATGCCCGAAGACGATTCTAAGGAGATGAAGCTACTCAAGACTCTTGGTCTATCAAGCGGAGAATCTAAGGTATACCTCAAATTGCTTACTCAACCTGAAGGAGAGATGCTAGACAAAATAGTAACGGCCTTTGGGATTCCGGCAGCCATAGCTGAAGACTCATTGAAATCATTAGCCGATAAGGGTCTCGTGAAGATATCCAGCAACCGAGTCGAAGTCGTGCAGCCTCGCGCGATTCTCCAGCGAATATTGGAAGAAAGGAAGAAGACTCTTGAAATTCAGTTAGCTCAGGAAACATCTGTGGCTCTCGAACTGGAGAAACTTCTTGAACCGATCTACTGGGAGAACAGGTTAGGAATAAGGCCTGAAGAAATCATCGAGCCACTACGAGACCTAACTGCCATGGAGCTGCGAACAGCCCAAATCTTAGGTAACGCTGCCCAGGAGGTCTTTATCTTCGCAGAAACCTTCGGATGGTATGGCAGAGTTCGCGAATCATTGTTCCAAGCGCACGATCGCGGCGTGGGAACAAGAATCTTGATGATGGTTAATGATGAATCGACTAGGGAGAGGGCGAAGGAACTTCATGGCCTTGGGATACAGGTTCGCCACTGTGCTGAGGAGTGGTACCCAGTAAGGGGAACGCTCGTCGATGACCAAGAGCTAGTCTTCTTGATTTGGGCAACCAAGAAACGTGAAGTGCCACGCCCAGTCTACTATCGTCCGCACTACACAAGGAACCAAGGACTTATCAGGATCTTTCGCGACGCCTTTCTGAAGAGATGGGAGGAAGGCAAACCCATTTAGAATTTCATGACGACAATACGGTCGCCGAACCTTGAATAGCTTCGCCGAAGGCGATCAATAATGCCCCTGACGCGCAATGTCGGCCTTACCTTGACCAAGTGAGCTTCGCATTTGCAGTCAGTGGCACCGAGACGCGGGAGAATAGCTCGCGTGTTCAATTGCTCGGCAATAACGCGGTTGACTAAACATTCTAGCCGTCTCGTTGAAATCAGACAGATAGCGGCCTTCACCTTGCACCCTGCCTTCGACGTTAGATAATCAACATGCCACTTAGGCTTCTTGCGTGAACGTAGGTGGCGTCTCACTCTTCCCTCAAGCGATACGGTTCCTTTGCCCAGCGCTGAGCCAGTGTATAGATAGTAGCCCTTCGCGACTGTCGAGTATCCTCTCTTTCCGAACTTGATCGTGATTGTTTTCGTACACTCTATGAGGATCGTATAGGTTCCCGTCATAGAGGCGTTTTTCCGAAGCACAAATAGCACCAAATAGATCCCTTATCCGCAAGCGGGTGCTTCAGGCCATGAAGGCGATCGTCCTCGCAGGTGGATACGCAACTCGCCTCAGGCCAATTAGCTACGTCATTCCCAAACTTCTTTTTCCAGTAGTAGGGAAGCCGATGATCTACTGGACGCTTGATCTACTTCAAAGGTTTAGTGTAGATGATGTTGTTCTCGGAGTAAACTATCTTGCAGAGCCACTTCGAGCTGAGGTTGGCAAGAGATATGGGGGTATGAGGATTGAGTATTCGTTGGAAGACCTTCCCCTTGGAACCGCCGGCCCCATAAGGCTTGCTTGCCAGAAGATCGCTCCCGAGGGAACATTCCTTGCGATGAATGGTGACGTGCTTGCTGATATCGACCTGGCAAAAATGCAGCAACACCACGAGAAGACAACAGCAACAATTACCGACGCACTCCACGAAGTAAGTGATCCACACAGATTCGGTGTGGTTGAACTCGATTCCAACGGCCTCATAAGACGATTTGTCGAGAAGCCTCAGCCGCGCGAAACGCGTAGCCATCTTGTTAACGCAGGCATCTACTTGATTGAACCTCAAGTGCTGAGAATGATACCTCCAAAACGAAAAGTTTCATTGGAGAGGGAAATATTCCCCCGACTTACAGAGAAGGGAAAACTTGGCGGCTTTCCATTCTCAGGGTTCTGGTTTGACATAGGAAGCTTGACCGACTACCGGACGGCTAACTTCGACTTGCTTAGAAGATATTATCGGCGAAGAGGCAAGCGGCATGTTAACGCAACGATCAAGCCGCCTTATTTTCTTGGAAAAGCTTCAAAAATTGAAGATGGGGCTTCGGTGGGTCCCCACGCCATCATCGGCAAGAATGGATTAATCGGACGAAAGGCGCATGTCTCGGAATCAATCTTGTTTGATGATGTCACTGTAGGAGAAGGCTCAATCGTCTTGGGCGCTATCGTGGCATCGAACGTGACCATTGGTAAACACTCCAAGATTGACCCCGGTTCGGTCATATCACCAAACGTTCAGATTGGTGATAACATAAGGATTGGTACAAATGCGATTATTCATCCTTTCAAGGAAATAACCGGGAATGTTAGGCTCGGAGGCCATGTAATGTGAGGGCCGAAGTGTTGCAAGAGAGGAAACTCTTCGGAACCAACGGCGTTAGGGGCGTGGTAAACAAGGAGTTGACCGCGGAGCTAGTCCTGAAATTATCAATGGCGACGGGCACATACTTCAAGGGATCAGACCTAACAGTTGGAGGGGACGGCCGCGTTTCCAGTCCCGTCTTCATAGACATTGTCGGCTCGGGTCTTGCCAGTGTCGGATGTCAGGTCTGGGATCTGGGTATGATCACCACACCCGCCCTGCAATTTCTAACCAAGAACTGGAATCTAAAGGGCGGTGTGATGATCACCGCAAGTCACAACCCTCCTCAATACAATGGCTTGAAAGTCATGGGGCGTCAGGGCGTGGAGCTTCCACACGAAGAGGAACTCAAAATCGAACAGATCTTCTTCGCTTCCAAGTGGAGAGTAACCGAATGGAACAAAGTCAAGAAACCTCTCCCCGTGTCGGATAGGTTCACTGATTACATACAGTCGATCATTGACAATCTCGATATGCAACCCCCGAGACGCAGCTTTAGAGTGCTTGTGGACGCTGCCAACGGCGTAAGCGTTCTTGCCACGCCGCCTCTATTGGAGAAGCTTGGTTGTAAAGTCTTGACATTGAACGGCGAGATTGACGGAACCTTCCCAGGGAGAGCACCTGAACCGACACCAGAGAACCTCAGAAAGACATCAAGAATCCTCCCTTCGGTCCATGCGGACTTTGGAGTTGCGCATGACGGAGACGGTGACAGGGCTGTATTCCTTGATGAACACGGAGACGTTTGCTGGGGGGATCAGACATTCGCTTTGGTCATAAAGGACTTTTTGGAGTCGCATCCTGGCCAAAAGATAGTAACCCCCATCAGCTCGTCTCAGATGATTGAGGATATCGCGGAGAGATTTGGTGGAGAAGTCGTATACACACCGGTCGGAAGCGTGTACGTCTCCAATCTCATGTTGAAGATCGGCGCCAAACTGGGTGGAGAGGAGAACGGTGGAGTATTCTACGCCCCGCACGTTGCAGCCAGAGATGGCGCAATGACCACCGCGATGATCTACAAGATCGTTGCCGAGACTAGAAGACCTCTATCAAAGTTGATCGCTGAGCTGCCGAATTACTACATCGTGAAGGACAAGATACCCTGCCCCGATTCGATCAAGGCGCCGGTGACAGAACAGATTCAGCATTTACCGACGAAAGGTAAGTTTCTCGCTATCGATGGCATCAAGATATGGATTCCGCCTCGTTCGTGGATTCTCATTCGTCCCAGCGGAACAGAGCCCATCTTCCGAATTTTGGCCGAGGCTCCTACGAAGCCGAAAGCGGTGAGGATTGTCGACATTTACAAGAGAAAACTCTCACGCACCATAAAGAGTTGCCTACGGCATGCTTGAAATCTACTCACTTACAACAATCACGCTCACTTTTGCTGTCGCTTTCCTCGTGACCTTCACAACGGTACCGGTCATTGCGAGGATTATGCGACGTTACGGAATCATAGGTTTCGACGTTCACAAGCAGTCCAAGACCGCGATACCTGAGATGTGTGGATTGGCAATTCTGATTGGATTAGTAATGGCCACATTGGTGCACGTGATTCTCGCTCCAAGCGCCGTGCGCGATGCGGTCACTTTCATTGGTGTGGTGCTTATTGCTGGTGCGATAGGGTTCATTGACGACCTGCGCGCTCTGGGACCAAGAATCAAGCCGCTGTTGACAGCCCTCGCATGCCTCCCAATATTCCTCATGAGAACCTATGACCCACTCCCAACGATCCCGTTCTTGGGCCCCGTCAGGCTAACAGTTGTCTATCCAATACTCATACCCGTTGCGATAGCAGTTACATCCAATGCCGTCAACATGATGGATGTAATGAACGGATCGATGGCGGGGACGGTTAGCATAATCTGTATAGCAATAACCGGAGTTCTCTTGGCTGCAGGAAATCTTACGGTCGCTACTCTTTCGAGCGGTTTACTCGCAGCTTTGCTTGCATTCTACTACTTCAATCGATTTCCGGCGAAAGTCTTTGGCGGTGACACAGCGAGCCTCGCCGTAGGGGCCGCGCTTGGAGTCCTATCAATACTCGGAAGAATTGAGACAATCATGATTGTCGCCCTTATACCACACATAATGAACGCGTTCTACGGACTTGCATCTGTAGGCAGATTGTATGAAAGACGGGAAATACACCAAAGACCAATAGAGGTCTTAGGTAATGGTCTTCTGGACGCAAGCGACGAGAAAGACGCGCCGGTCACCCTAGCTCGACTTATTTTGGCAACCGGGCCTTTGAGCGAGAAGGAAGTTGTACGAGGGATGATGCTTCTAACTCTGGTCTCGTCCGCTCTGTCAATCTTGACGTATTGGGTAGGCACGGTCGGAAAGATTTGAGGCACCTTAAGCTGCTTGCGGCCATCGAAGTGTTCGTGTGGTTCGCTCTTCTTCTCTGTACACTCTTGATCTCGAGGATCGCTTTCGCTATCAATTTCGGAACCACCACTCTCACTGCGCGGGTAGCGACAGAGACCGTGCGGGTGGCTGTTTCTGGCGCTATAATCATGATATGGCTTTTGACTTGGAAGAGACTAACCGATTTCTACTTTTGGCGGACGATTTCACGAAGAGAATCTACTTCTTGAAGATGCGTTGTATGATGACTCGTAGTGGATCTTCCATGCTACGGACCAGCTTCAAGGATTTTCTTCTATAGAATTCACGGAACTCCCGACTTTTCGCTATGGAGAACGCTCGTTGTGCGATTCGTCCGGGGTCTAGTATCCTCTCCACCAATCCATAGTTCATGAGAAATCTTTCAACGAATGTTGGCTCTCCTGGATAGAACGAGATCACAGGCGCCCCGATCAATGCGGCTTCAGCCGTCATTGTCCCTCCTCCTCCAATGAAGACAGATGCCCCATGAAGTAGGGAAAACGCATCAACAACGTGTTCGGGCACGATAGCACGATTGCCGTAACGCTTTCTGAATCTATCGCCCTGGGTATCATAGCGCGGGAGGACTACTATCTGCAAGTCCTTACCACTCAGATCTAGTATCTTTCCAACGATCTCGGTCGCTGTGCTCGACGTTGAAGTTGAACGTTCGGCCAGATATGCAGCGAATTCTTCGGATGTCCTGAGAACGACGATAGGTTTGCCTAAGTCTAGTTTGAGTCCGTCAAACACATTTGAACTACTTTTGTAACAAGTCAGCCACACAACGGGGTCGAGAGCCCTATAGCGGATGATATCTCTTGGGTTGATTCCATATCGTTTCCATGCGCAGAGCGGAATCACCCAGGGCGTAAATAACTTCTGGGAAAAGGGTACAGTCAGTCTCGAAACCGCTTCAGCATGAGGGGAGTCGCTGATACAATAGTGCGGTATCCTCATGCCGAACGCCACTCTCGCTGCCTCAGGAGACGAAAATGAAATGGCTACGTCCGGCTCATGCTCCTCGATCAGATCTGCCAAGCTCGAAATACGCCTGCTGCTCTCCACAAGCTTGTCGCGAAGCGCCGCGCCTCCATGACGCCCGACTTGAATTGCTTTCAGGCCTCGAAGCTCGAGAAGCTCGTTGACCTCCCTATAGTCACGAGTCGTAACTACAGTCTTGAACCCCTTTGCAATCAAACGCTGATGAAGCTGCCCCAAGAAATTGGCCTGTTTGGGGGTGAGGATGTCCAACCAAGCCTTCATTTCTCAGTCAGTCCAGTTGCGAGCATGCGCTTCGCATTGTTCCACCTGAAGTAGAAAGAGTCACGGAAAATTCTGATAAACCCGGGATTCTTTGTGTGATGTGGAGTGTAGACGATTGGATTCCAATATCGTTCTGTTTCCTCAGCCGCCCATATCACGAAGACCAAGTCTCTGTTGTCAATCAGGGTTCCCCGAACAGGATGCCACGGTTCTCGCGTGTCTCTCACTTGAGCGCCCAGATTCATCATGTTACTCAGATACCTTCCAACTTGGTTGTCGGCCAGCTGCATCAGAATCCTGACTCTGACGCCGTTCGTCAACGCGTCTCGGAGTTGTGATTTGACCTTTGGAAGCCACGTGAATAGAGCGGTCGAGATCAACACCTCCTTGGATGCATCTTGGATATACTCACTTGTCACCCGTTCCATCGAGTGTAAATCTTGGAGCGGCTCGAGTAACTCCTCGGCCTTGACCTGCAGATGGCTCTCAACGTACAGAGGCTCAACCTGTTTTTGAAGAGCTCTCAACGTTTCTTCAATTGAAGTCAAGTTTGTCTCGAAGTTGCGACGGAGATTCGTCATGTACTCACGTTTCGCTCGATCAGGCGGAACTGCGTGGAACCTCTTAGGTCTGCTTTGAACTATCCTTGCGAAACCCTTCTGCATTAGTTGCTCCAGCGTCCCATACACGCGCGTGATCGGGATCGACGTGCTTCTTGATATCTCCTCCGCAGTTAACTCGCGTTTCAAAAGAAGAGCAAGGTATGCTTCCGACTCATATGTGGTCAGTCCTGCCCGTCGCAATGACTCCATAAGTCTCGATGGGTGGGCCATGGTTAACTGATGTGGAGTTAAAAACAGTTAAATATTTTCCTCCGCAAGCGGGTATGCAAGGTACTCGCAGTGTCATCACAACCTCTCCTAAGCCTAGAGCCAGGCGAGATCGCGGTTAGGATACGGAACGGAGCGGTAACTGTCTGCGTTGTGGGATTGGGTTGGATGGGTCTCCCAACGGCTTGTCTCTACGCCGACGCTGGCGCTCGCGTAATAGGTGTAGATATGAACCCGAAGATCGTTGAACGAGTCAGCAAGGGAGATTCCCCGATCGAGGAACACGGCCTCTCCGTCATACTGAGGAAAGCGATCAAAGCCAACAAGCTCACTGCCACAACGAACACGGAAGAGGCTGTCACCGATTCCGACCTAGTGTTCATCATTGTTCCAACTATGATCGACAGACAGAAACGATCCGACTACTCGGCGGTTGAGGATGCTTGCGTGGGAATCGGGAAAGGTCTCAAGAACGGTAGTCTAGTCATCTTCGAGAGCACGTGCGGACCTGGAGTAACTGAACGGATCGTCAAGACTACAATCGAGAAATACTCGGGACTAATCGCCGGACAAGGATTCGGCCTTGCTCACAGCCCGATCCGCGCCATGGGAGGAAGAGCGCTCCAAGACATCCAGACCTACGCCAAAGTCGTGGGGGCATTCGACAAGAAGAGTCTGGAAGCTTCCTGCGCGGCTCTTTCTGTAATCGTGAAGGGCGAACTGATCCGAGTCCGAGATATCAAGACAGCAGAGTTATCGAAGCTCTTCGAAGCAATCTATCGTGACGTTAACATCGCACTGGCAAATGAGTTCGCGCTTCTCTGCGAAGAGATCGGAGTGGACTACCATGAGTCTATGAAAGCAGCAAACAGCCAGCCATATTCGCATCTGCATTCGACCGGTACAGGTGTAGGTGGACACTGCCTCCCTGTATATCCCTACCTGCTGACGACCGAAGCCTACGCACTTGATGAAAGGCTGAGACTGGTACTCGATGCACGGAAAATCAACGACCTCATGCCTCGCCATGTTGCAAAACTTGCCTCCGATGGTCTACGAGTATGTGGCAAGTCAGTAAAGAGGGCAAAGGCGGTAGTTCTAGGGATTAGTTATCGCGCCAATGTCAAGGAGACACGACTCTCTCCGTCTCTAGAGCTTATCAGCATCCTAAAGAGACGCGGTGCTCGAGTAAGTGCATTCGACCCGCTCTTCAACGCCTCAGAGATAGAAGCTCTTGGCGTCGCTTCGGAGCCCACTCTCCGCAAAGCCATCGAGAAGGCCGACTGTATCATCCTCGCAGCGGCTCACGACGATTTCAAGAACTTAGACACAATCGATCTAGCGGCCCACATGTCGAAACAGGGATTGATCATAGACTGTACGGGCATTCTTGATCCGACGAGCGTCGAAAAGAGCGGTCTCGTCTACCGAGGCGTTGGAAGAGGTTTGTGGACTAGATGAAACAACTTCGGATCGCGGTGATAGGTACAGGTTTTTGGGGCAGAAACCAAGCACGAGTATTGACGCAACTTGACTGCACTAGACTCGTCTGCGTCTGTGACGTGAATGAGAATGCAGCAAGGGCAGTTGGTACCCAGTTCAATGTCGATTACAGCACAGACATCGAGACCGTGCTATCCCGGAGAGACGTAGATGCAGTAACGGTTTGCACCCCAACGATTACGCATAGGGAAGTGGCTACGCGAGCACTCTTGTTCGGAAAGCATGTGCTGGTCGAAAAGCCCATGACGAATACCGCCTCCGAGGCCAAGGAACTACTGTCGCTTGCAGATCGAAAGAGACTGAGGATAATGCCTGGGCATATTGAGCGATTCAACCCAGCGGTGACTTATCTCAAAGCTCTACTCGACACGGGGAAGTTGGGTAGCGTCATGCTCTTCTTAGCCAGACGCGTCGGCCGCTGGCCTGAGCGAATAGGAGATGTCGGAGTCGTCAGAGACACAGCAATCCATGACATTGACCTTGCACGATACATCTTTCGAGATGAAGTAAGTTCGGTCTATGCCCGGATTGGCAGCATGAGACACACGAAAGAGGACTATGCCGAGATCATGCTGCGATTCAAGAATGATGGGGCGGCCTTCATTGACGCCAATTGGCTTACCCCTCGAAAAACTAGGACACTAATTGTAACTGGAAGCGAAGCAGCCGCACAACTCGATTACATTAGCCAAGAGATCGCCATCGAGGACTCCGAAAGGATCGTTAAACCGGATATCGAGAAGAAGGAGCCGTTAAGCATTGAACTCGCACATTTCGCCGAATCAATACTGGAAGGCCGCCCGTTCGCAGTGGACGGAATCGACGGACTAAAGGCAGTGGAGATCTGCGAGGCAGCTCTTCAATCCGCCGCGAGCGGTCGAACCATGACATTAGCAGTACCATCATCTTTGGCCCAATAATAGCCGCTTGAAATCTATAATGAAGTTCATTGCAAAGAGGTCCGCTCTCTTATCGACCTGCCCGCGTCGAATCTGAGAAGCTCTCAGGTGATGATAAAACTCGTGGAGAATCACGAAGGGATCGGTCAGGTAGTCACCCCTCGACAGATAGATGCATCTCTCCTTTTCAACGTAGCAGGCCTGAACTCGCCTGTGCCTCTTGACTGTCCCGACCCGCAAGTCTGGTTCGGTGATGCCGCAGTGTCTTGAAAGCAGTTTCAATGCTTTCTCTGGCTTTCCATCGATTATCAGAGCCACAACCCTAGCACGTAGCTCTGATTCCGAAAACTGCCCTTGAGACGAACTCATGGAGGCCCCTCTAAGGGCCTCGAAAGCGGTATATTTCAGTTGGCCAATCGTGTTGATTGGTAGCTGATTCCGCCTTGAAGAGAAGACTGATGGACATTCTGGCCTGCCCGATTGACAAATTCTATCCGCTAGAATTGAGTGTTTTCGATGAGAAGGAGGAGATCGTATCGGGAGTCATTACCTGTCCGAAATGCAACCGTTGGTACCCTATCATTGATGAAATCCCGCATATGCTCCCTGACGATCTGAGAGATCAGAGTGAGGATCTCTCATTCTTGAAGCAATGGAAAGACAAGATCCCTGAAAAGACTCTCCAAGAAGGCAGACCCTTCAACCTCAAGACATCACCCTAACCGATATTATGACCGTCTTTTCAGAGACTAGAACACCGAACGCTCCACAACCAATTAGCTCCTATGGCCTGACGGCGGAACTAGGAACTACGAAGAAGGACTTGGAGAACGCACCGAAGCCGGAGACTTCTCTCACAGACATACAGGACCACGCCCCTTTGCCTATCCGTAGGTTAGCCCCTGAGAGGTTCAGATAGGGCACCAGCGCTTCGCATGAGACTAACGGCAATCACGGTTACAAGCAGCATGACATTCTCTTGGGACGGTAACTGAGAGCGTTGTAACTCGTGTTAGATTTCGACAGTAGTGCCCTTGTGTTCTTCTAGGGCTTTCATGTAGACAAAGCGAGCAGTGGACACATCTTGTAAGGCTAGGCCGACCGACTTGAAGAGAGTAATCTCCTCGTCAGATGTTCGGGCTTTCTTCTTGCCTACGATGATCTCTCCCAGTTCAGCCCAAATGTGCTCGGGAGATATTGCTTTCTCCGCTATTGGGATGATGAGGTCGCCCGCCTCCTTCAGCGCGGCCTCCTTAGAATCAACAACCACCTTGCTCCTCTTCAATGTGGTCGTGTCGAGCTCACGCGTGTCCGGAGTGTGAGAACCGATACCGTTGATGTGCATACCCGGCTCCAGCCATTCCCCATCAAACACTGGCGTACGAGCCGTCGAGGCGCAAATAACGATATCTGAGCCGCTGAGTGCCTCCCTCGGGTTGCTCACGGTCTCCACACTGATACCGAGTTTCTTCGACATCCGTTCCGCGTATTCGGTCGCGCGTCCTGTTATTGTGTCGAATACCTTTGCATGAGTGATATTCCTGACGGCGGCCACAGCTTCAAGCTGCGTTTCCCCTTGGACTCCGGCCCCAAATATTGCGGCGCGACTCGAGTTTGGCTTGGCGAGATACTTAGTGGCGACGCCGCTGGCCGCCCCCGTCCTCATTGCTGTGAGGAATGTTCCGTCCATGACTGCGATGCATTTCCCAGTCGCAGGATCCAGCAATTGCACCGTAGCCATGACCGTTGGGAGGTTGTGTTTCGAAGGATTGTCACCGTAGACTGTCACCACCTTCTGTCCTAAAGCGTCAATTTCACCTCCGATATATGCCGGCATGGCCGCCATCAGTCCTCTGTGCTGTGGGACAGGCATTACCACTCTGACCGGCATCACCACCCTACCGAGCGCGAATTGCCTGAATCCATCCTCAACTGCCCCAATCGTATCTTTCATGGTTAATACGGACTGTACGTCCTCGCGAGAAAGAAGTAACATCTTCCATCAGCTCCCTTATGTGTCGTGAACTCATCTAGTAGGGTGTAGAAGATGCCCCGACACTGTAAAAGCTTGGCGATACTCTAAGTCTCCTCTGCGGGGTTCATACAATAAGGATTACCCGCGTATTGGACTCGAGCCTAGCGGTTCCGCAGGCGCATGAAATCTCAAATCGGATCAAAAAGGCACTGCATAAACAGATTAAGCGCATCACAACGGTTCCAGTGCAACTGGAACCAGAGATCAGCTGACCATCATGTTCCACACGGAAAATCCAATCCTCCAAGAAGCAAGAACCTATAACCTGAGGACGCGAAGCCCACACAGGTGCAATGGAGATTGGCCAAACAGATTATTTCGACTGTCAATGCGCCGATTCCAAAGGGACCCTATTCCCAAGGCGTAAGAGTCGGAGATCTTCTCTTCGTGTCAGCTCAGGGACCATTCGACCCAAAGACGGGGAAAGTGAGCGGAAACGACATAGAATCGCAGACTCGTCAGACACTTCAAAACATCAAGACCATTGTGGAAGCATCAGGTTTCTCGCTGAACGACATTGTGAGGGTCACCGTATTCCTGAGATACTCAAGCGACTTCCAGAAGATGAACGAAGTCTACAGTACGATCTTTTCTGAAAGTGCACCCGCAAGGACCACTGTCGAAGCATCGGTTCCGATGCCAGATGTCCTGATCGCAGCAGATGCCATAGCTGGACACTAGAGGAATACTGAAAGAAGGACTCTGGCAATCCTCATTTTCGCTGCCAATATTGGCCGTGTTCTTGGCCCTAGAACAAACGCGAGCGTATGAAAGGGGATTTACCGTGCCTGAACAAGCGCCCAAAGCCTTGTGAAGATGAGAAAAGCAATTCCTCTTCGTATCGTCTTCTCTCTCCAGTGTTTTCTAGGACGACTCAAGGTACCCTGCTCTTCCTATGAAGACATCTGAGGGTTTATGCTGGGATTCTATTGCTGTGAGGATTCTTCTACTCCTTCACTTGGGCGGTATTCGCCAACTTTTGTAAAGAACTTGGCAGCCCTCTCTGGCAGATGCTCATTGATTCGTAAATCGCGTAATTGACGGCCTCATGAATCTCGAACTTTCGATGCTGCACACTGGTTCAGGTCAAACGAGTGAAAAAAGTGAGAATAGGAATATTCGGTTGAGGCTACCTGACGGGTGCTGCAAATTTGTCTGGGAGGGCTAACCAGACGATGTCGGTTACGATTATGGTTCCGATCATCTCCGGGACGACGAGAGGCGCCACTGTTGTGAAGAAAGGCCAGAACGGCACTTTTAGTGTGAAGGTCGCATAGATCCACAGCAGTAAGGGCAGTAGGAGGACATAGTAGTAAATCGGCATCGTAATGCTCCATAACCCTATTCGTATCCATTTTCCGTTCTTGCGGTTGACGGTAAACTTCCACAGCCACGCGTACCAGAATCCCCACACGAAGCCCACCAACATGTGGGGTGGTATGTTTCTATCAGGGCCCGCCGGAATTCCCTTCAGGAATCCGACGATCACTCCGGCTATTGGTCCTCCCAGCGCCGCACCGAGGGAAACAAAGATCTCACCAAGATCCAGAGCCAGACCGGGTCCGAATGGTATTGTTATGTTGAGGATCATCACCGCAGCGGCCCCTGCGCCAAACGCCGCAGCGACTCCGATCTGCCGCACAGAAAGCAACGGTCGCTTCTTAGGCTTTTCTTGAGTTGTCAAGTCGATCTTCTCGAACGTCAAGGATGCGTTGGTGAGTATTTAAGACCAATCTACTTGGGAGTGATACCCTATCGGCACATCTCAAGCCTTGGAATTCCTTAACTATTTGCCGTCTCAAATATGGAGTATTGCTTTCAACAGCGAGTAGGTAAACTCATAGCTCAAGTAGAACGGGTAGTATGCATTCACGACCATAACCGTTGCAAACAGAGCAGCAAACAGTGTTATGAACAACCAGTCAAGCTGGTTCATTTGTAGCTCCATTCTGTACGTTCTCCTCGCAATGTCGTAGCCGAAGGCCCTGGCCTGAATCGCTACCGCAATCGATTGAGAGCGCCTAATCGTTGCCCAAATCAGTGGAATCATGATAGGTACAACCGCCATGAATTTCTTTGCGGGATTCTTGTAGTCGGTCTTGTGTGCCCTCGCTTTCTGAGCCTCGATGATGGTCTTCCCTTCCTTGATGAACGCTGGGATAGATGCCATTCCAATCCCGATGCCCAAGGCGACTTCAGTTGGTACTCTGACCTTCACCAAAGCTAAGATCAGGGATGTTACCGGCGTAAGGACGAGAATTATCCAGATGCTCAGAAAGATGCTAACAATTCTGCCTAAGACTCCAGCTGCGAAGACTAGTCTTCCGTAGGATATGGGAAAGAGGTGCCAGTCCGGTATAAGGTAGAAGAGAGGTGGTTCTGGAATGCTAGCAAAGGCAATGTTCATGACATAACCGAACGCGAATATTGGCAGGAACTTCAGCACAACTTTGTTTGCTCTTTTCTGTATGCCAGCGAACATTGCCCAAGAATACACAAAACCTCCCAGCAACCCCAGCATTATCGGGTCCCACACATTGATTGCAACTAGGACGATGAAAGCGAACATTGTGAACTTGGTTCGAGGATCCAGTCGGTGAAACAGGCTGTCTCCGGGTTGGTAATCAAATGACATCTCTAGCTCCGCACCTCGCCCAGTCTTGCGACAAGAATATCACGCATTTCTTCTATAGTCAAGATATCACTCGGAATTCCGTACTGCTGTAGCATCTGCCCGAAACGGGTCATCTCGGGAGGCTCACAGGATGTTTCCCTCAGCATCTCAGGCTTGGAAAACGCTCCCCTTCCATCCCCGTCGTAGAGGATCCTTCCTTCCTTCATGACAATGACGCGATTGACAAACCTTGCAACGAGGTCTAGGTTGTGAGATACGACGATGATGGTGGAGCCCCTTTCATTCAGTTCCTTGAGCAGTTCGAACATTTTCATGCTAGTAGCTGGATCTTGACCTGTGGTTGGTTCGTCCACGATGATAGCTTCAGGACACATCACCAAGATCGATGCAAGGGCTATCTTCTGTCTCTCACCTTGACTTAACTCATGCACGTATTCGTCTACCGCCCATCTCATTCCAACCTCATCCAAGGCCTCTAGACTGCGTTTTTCCGTCTCCTCTTTTGACAAGCCGAGATTCTTCGGTCCATATCCAACTTCGTCTCTAACCCTGAAGGCTACCATTTGATGATCCGGATTCTGGAAGCAGTAGCCTACGATTTTGGCTAGTTCCGAGATTGGCACCGTAGTCGTGTCGACCTTGTTCACCAGTACCTTGCCTTTGGTAGGAATCAGCAGCCCGTTGAAATGTTTCACAAGGGTTGTCTTTCCAGAACCGTTCTGACCTATGATACCGACGAACTCGCCTCGGTAGATCTTGAAGGTCAGATCCTTCACAGCTTCGACAGAAGTTCCCTCATAGATGTGCGAAAGATTATCCACCTCAATGATTGGACCGGCTCGCACATTCTCTCTGAGAGCAGAGACCCTTGAGACATCTTTCTGTGCTGCCAAGCCCGATTTGCTCTTTCTAAGCAATGGGGCAATCTGCGAGTAGGCGTCTTCAAGTGTAAAGGGAGGATATCCACCTCGCAGTACGTTTATTCCAGACTCTTTGAGCATTAACGCCAATCTCGAGATCTGCGGTGGAGCCAGTCCAATTTCATGCAACCTCTGCGACTCACCAAAGACCTCGTGGGGCTTGCCATCCAGTATTTTCTCACCACCGTTGAGAACTACTATCCTATCTACAATCGGTGCCAACTCCGCCAGACTGTGCGACACAATAACCAGTGTCTTACGCTCCCTTTCAATCAGGTCCGTTATCATTGAATGAACTAGCTTGGTTCCCAATGAGTCCAAGTTGGCTGTCGGTTCGTCCAATACTAGGATGTCTGGATGCATAGCCACGATAGCTGCAACACATAGACTCTGCTCCTGCCCCCCAGAGAGGCTATATGGGTTGGTGTCGGCGTATTCCTCAAGTCGTGCTAGAGTGAGTCCTTCCTCAACCCGTCTCAGTATTTCGTCTCGTGGGACACACAGATTCTCCGGGCCAAAGGCAATCTCATCGGCTACTGTCGGGCATACAAGCTGTTCCTCAGGGTTCTGAAAGACCAACCCTACTTTCGACGAGAGAAGCGTTATGTCATTCGACTCTGTCTCCATCGATCGTACGATGACTCGGCCCTTAAGATCCCCATAGAAAAAGTGTGGAATCAAGCCATTGAGCAGGCGACAAATCGTCGTCTTACCGGCCCCCGATGGGCCAGTAATCAAAACCTTTTCGCCTCTTCGCACAATCATGTTGATGTTCTTGACCGCTTCTCGCTTGCTTCCTTCATACGTGAACGTAAGGTTCTCTAGTATGATGTCGCTTTCCTCGGTGGACATAGGTTCATTCCGATGAAGCGACGACTGACCCTATTTTGAACCTTATGTCTGCGGACCACATGTAAGAGTTTAACATTGCCGAGAAAAGGTAAATGCGTGTGAAACTGCCTTCCAGTGATCAAGAGATTGCTACCTAATTTACGGAGAGCGAAGGAGCTTCTTACACGAGACCAAGTGGATTTCGCGATTGTTACGTCTCCTTCGAATGTGCGTTATTTCAGCCAGACCAAACTTGGCATCCAGGGCATCATCGGCTGGTGGGATGCACCGAAAATTGTTCTATTCCCCGTGTCGAAAGATGTCAAACCAGTCCTGGTCGCTAACGTAATGGATGCGTGGAACGTTCTAGAACAGAAAGAAAGCCCATGCGAACCCCTCTATTATGGAGATTTTGTGATCGATCTTGCTGAGCGGCTTAATGACCAGATGAAGCAACTGAAACAGATATGTGAAAAATCCCGAGCTGAACCAAGAGATGCTTTTCAGCTTGTGAGTGAATTCGTGAATTCTTGGGACGGCGTTGCGGGCCCGATCAATGTAGGAGTTGAGAGTCACCACCTGCCTTCGCGTGCAAGAGACATGCTGAAGAGTAGACATCCCAAGATCGAATTCAAAGATGTTGACGACGCTTTAGGGAAAATCAGGATGATCAAGACTGAAGAAGAAGTTGAGAAGATCAGGGAGTCGTCCATTGTCAATATCAAGGGGTTCAGAGCAGCACTTGATGAAATACGTGTGGGAGTCAAGGAGAGCGAGCTGGCGAGAGCGTACTTGGACGAGATCGCAAAGTACGACGCGCATCCGTGCTATGTCATGATAAATGCAGGCCCTAGTAGTGCAGCGATCTTTCCCTCCTACGACAAGCCCTACAAAATCAGGAAAGGCGACACTATCCGGATGGATGTAGGCTGCGAGTACAAGGGGTACTGTTCTGATGTTTCCAGGACCGTGTCCATAGGCAATGTTTCCGAGGAGAAAAAGACGATCCTAAACGCGACGACTGCTGGCTGTGTAGAAACGATCAAACGCCTCGAACCTGGCTTGCCTATACGCGAAATCTTCGATTACGCCGTATCGGTGGTCCGAGAAGCTGGCATTCCGAACTACAGGAGAGCCAATGTGGGCCACGGAATCGGAATAGAAGTTCACGAATTGCCAGATCTAACTCCGAAGGAAGAAGGTGTTCTTGAGACAAATATGGTCATCAACCTTGAGACACCGTACTATAGCTTCGGAATCGGCGGTTTCCCGTGTGAAGAAACTGTGAGAATTACTAGGAAGTCGTATGAGCTGCTGACACGAATGGAAAGAGAAATACAACTCTGAAGTCCTCTAGATTGGGGTGCTGACTACTCTTCGGATTTCATTAACGAATTTTGAGATTTCGCCCTCGGTGTTATAGAAGTGAGGTGAAATCCTAATTCCGCCGATCTCTGCCTGACTACGTGCCGAAACCCGTATCTTGCGTCCACGAAGTCGATCGCTGACCTCAACGGCGTTAGGTATGCTAAAGTTCACAATGCCGCCCCGTGAGGATCTCTCGCGAGGTGTTATGATCTTCCCTGGAAGCCTGTCCAATTCATTAACTAGGCGTTCGGTCAGGTCAAGAATGCGTCTCTCGATGACATCGATTCCTACATCGAGCAGCATTTTGAGCGAAACTCCAGCCCCCAGAAATGGGATAGGACTCAACGATCCTGGAAGGTACCGTTTTGCCTTGTCCTGCAAAAGGATCTCTCTGGGATTGAAGATGTATGAAGGAGGGCCTGTATTCCTTACAGCGTTCCAACCGAAAAAGGGGGGCTCAAGCTTTTCGATGAGGTCCTCGCGCACGTAGAGAAATCCCGCACCCGAGGGTCCCAGGAGCCATTTGTAGAAGGCGCATGCAAGAATATCTATCTCCATTCGCCTAACATCGATCTGGATGGCTCCGGCGGATTGAGTGGCGTCTACGAAGAGAAGTCCCCCTTTCCTATGTACGAGTTCGGAGAACTCTCTGAGATTAGCTCGAAACCCAGTTATCCAGTTCACGTGACTGATTGGAACAATGGCTGTCTTATCGTCAACCGCTCTTTCCAAGTCTGATTGAACGAGTTGCCCGTCGTGATGTTTCACCCAGCGAACCTCTACGCCTCTGGAGCGTTGGCTTAACCAAGGGTACAGGTTGCCTGGGAACTCGAGTTCCCAGAGAACCACGTTCCTACCGGAAACTAGAGAGAGACTGTTGGCCGCAACGTTGATGCCGTAGGAAGTGTTCGGGGTATAGCATATTTCATGTTCCGATGCGCCGATTAACTTGGCAATCAGGTCTCGGGGGCATCCCTGCTCGATGAACCTGGAGGTGTCGAGTGCCTGAAACTTTTCGGCGAGGTAAGAACTCATGGCTCTAGCGACAGATGTCATCATTGGTGAGGTCTCAGCGTGATTGAAGAAGATGTCTGTACGCGTTAAAGGAATATTTCGCCTGAATTGCCTGATCTTATTTTGAAGTATCATCAGCCACCGCAACCGACCAAGCTTGCACTAAGCACCTGAGTTATGATACTTGTGTTGAGGTCCGAACTACAGAGGAGGATAGTTTTCTATGAATGAAACGTTGGCCGCAGATCCTTTAGTACAGAAGACGCCTCTAAGACACCATTGACTTCGTCTGGGATCAGGGTCAAGGAAGTGAGACGGTATGTTTCCACGTGTGAAACTTGGGACCTTACCCACTCCTCTACATCCTTTACAGAAAGTCTCTGAGGAGGTTGGCACAGAAGTATGGATCAAGCGTGACGATCTAACTGGGTATGCGCTGGGAGGAAACAAGGTACGCGAAGCAGAGTTCCTATTGGCCGACGCTGTTCAGCAAGGAGCCGACATAGTAATAACTGCTGGAACGATTCAATCAAATCACGTTCGCGTGATTGCGGCAGCGGCGGGAAGGCTCAGCATTCAGTGCCATCTCTTTCTTTCGGGTGAGTTACCTGAACAGCCCTCAGGGAACCTACTTCTAGATTATCTTGCCCAAGCAGACATACACGTCGTGCCCTCGCGTGCAGACCGCGGCCAAGCCATGGATAGTTTTGCCGAGAGCTTACGAAAGAGCGGTCGGAAGCCATACATAATTCCCGTTGGTGGGGCAAATGCCGTTGGCGCTTACGGTTACGTGTCGGGCTTCCAAGAGCTAGACGATCAAGTGCGGTCGTTGCAATGGAAACCTACGACTCTGCTTTTTGCTTCTTCAACGGGCACTACCTACGCTGGGACGCTCGTCGGAAAGAGCCTAACGAACTCACAGGTGAGGCTTCTCGGTATCGACACGGACCTAGATCCGGATGCCAGACGTGCAATCTGCTCGATCGCGAATGATTTGGCGGAAAGGCTGGGAATAGCTCAACGATTTCAACCTGGAGAAGTTGCCCTCAACTCGGATTATGTGGGGGGAGGTTTCGGGATACCGACAGATGAAGGATCGAGTGCTCTGAGAAGACTATGGCAATTGGAGGGGATCCTCCTGGATCCAGTCTACACTGCGAAGGCTATGGCGGGCTTGATAAGCTTGGCAGAGCAGGGGAATTGGAGAAATGAACGAGTGATCTTTCTTCACACTGGCGGTACACCAACAACCTTCAGTTCGTCTGTATTGTCACATCTCGGCATTCAGGCAACGGCTGGAAAGACTCACCAATGAGACAATGCAACACTATCAAGTCCATAACCGCTTAGCAGGGACAACGGCAAAACCAGTCTCTGCCATTGCACCTTTCTTCCCAGTGTTGTGAATGGGACGTATCTCTTTTAGTCCACCTTTCAAGAAGCCAGCGTGGCCATTTGATATTGACTAGGCGCCAGGGACCACCTGCAATGGAAGGTCATGGGGAGCATGTCGGTTTCTGAAGGAAAGACACTCTTGGACTGTATAGGGAATACGGTTCTTCAGAGACTACACCTCCGTTTCAACGATCGTGCTTACCATGTGTACGCAAAGCTTGAGTTCATGAATCCAAGCGGGAGCGTAAAGGATCGAATAGCGAAGTACATGATCGAGCAGGCCGAGTTATGTAGAATACTGAAGCCTGGTAACACTATCGTCGAGGCAACTAGTGGCAACACTGGAATCGCACTTTCAATGGTTGCGGCGGCCAAAGGCTACAAGATGTTGGTTGTAATGCCAGAGCATATGACAGGAGAACGCATCAAGATCATGACCAATCTAGGAGCCAGCCTTTGTCTTACACCGAAAAAAGATGGCTTCGAAGGAGCCGTGGTAAGAGCCGACAAGATCGCTAAGAGCGACAAGCACTATTTCTTGACCGATCAATTCAGAAATCCCAACAACACGATGGCACACTACAGCACGACAGGTCAGGAAATAATTCGACAAATGGGCAAGAACATTGACGCCTTCGTGGCGGGCATTGGAACTGGCGGTACTCTCATGGGAGTTACAAAGGCGTTAAGGGAAGTGAACACAAAGGTACGCTCGATCGCCGTGGAGCCAGAAGAAGCAGCGGTCTTGTCAGGTCGGAAAGACATTCGAGATCACAAGATCACAGGAATTGGCGACGGTTTTGTTCCCGCTATCGTCGATATGAAGATGGTGGATCAGATCGTTGCCATCAAGAGTGACGACGCCATTGAGATGGCTAGGACTCTCTCTTCTCAATGCGGCTTCATGGTAGGCATTTCGTCAGGAGCAAACGTGTTAGCTTCAATTCATGTGTTGGATGAGATCGGACGTGATAAGAAGGTTGTGACGGTACTACCGGATAGGACAGAGCGGTACTTCAGCACAGATCTATACCTGCCGAAAGAGCAGCGAGTGCGCCAATGCTCGAAGCACTGTGAATGCCCATTCGACAGTCTGTAGGCATCGTGCAAGAACACGTCTTCTCGCCGACTTTCGAAAGACTGGAGCTCTACTCATGTTCCTCATGGAGACGTTATTCCCAAGTTCTCTTAGCCCTTGAGGCGAGCGAAATTCATTGTTTCCTCAACTCTGCTGAGGTTGACATCATCGATAGGACTCACAAGCGACCCTCTTCATCTTAGGAACTCTCCATCATGACCAGATGACTCTCCGTCAGAAAGATCGAGAAGAAGCATGCTGGTGGCTAAGAGTTGGACATCAGCCAGCCTCTTCAGTCGTTAACCCTGGTGGTCCTCGGAGATGGGCATTCTGTCTACACCATTTGGACTCCAAGCTCAGACACGCACCTCCTCCAAACCCTTTTCCGGCTGGCAATGGCTTAATTCTCCCCACTCGTTACGAAACCGGAGGAACTCCTCAGCTTGTCGAGAGTGACTCTCATAGATTGTCAAACAGCTGGAATCTCAGGGAACATGCTGCTCGCAGCATTGATCGACGCGGGAGCCGACCTCAGGAATATCCAGCGGGTTCTAGACCTAATCCCGTCACACTATCCCAGGTGTAATTCGATCAGACTTGATGTCAGAGAAGTGAAAACTCATGGATTCAGAGCAAGAGAAGTAGATCTCAAGATATCAGAAGATACTGGAAAGGTCAAGGCTACCCAGATGCTTGAAGCAGCGCACAGAATTGCAAGTGTAGCCACGATCAGCGAAAGAGCCGTAACCTTCGCAAAGAAATCTGTAAAGCTCCTAGTGGAAACTGAGGGCCAGTTGCATGGGGTTGACATTCAAGACGTTCACTTACATGAGGCAGGATCCACTGATACGCTAGCAGATATTTTCGGAGTGGCGACCGCCTGTGATAGTCTTGAGATTTTTGGGGGCGATGTGTATGCCACACCCGTTGCGGTAGGAGGTGGAATTACGACTTTCTCCCACGGGAGGTTAGCGACGCCTGTACCGGCCGTTTTGGAAATTCTGCGGGAAATCGGTGCGCCGATCTTAGGAGGACCTGAGCGGGTGGAGCTCGCTACTCCCACTGGGGTGGCGATGCTTGCGAATCTAGCCACCAGGTTTGTTGAGATGTATCCTGCCATGGTTCCGGAGATTGTGGGTTACGGGGCCGGAAGAATAGACCTAGCTTCGGCTCCGAATCTACTTCGAGTAGTTATCGGTCAGAGTACCGAACATCGTTTGGGTTCCGATGCGGTTCAAGTACTGGAAACCAACTTGGACGACCTGTCTGGTGAGGTCTTGGGACACGCATTGCAGCGCGTTCTTGATTCTGGCGGTAAAGATGCATGGTTAACCCCAGCTCAGTTCAAGAAGAACCGGCCAGGTCATGTCTTGCATGTAATCTGCGATATCAAAGACGGCGAACGCCTCTCACGCATCATAATGGAGGAGACCGGGACACTTGGCGTCAGATACCTCCAGTTGAACAGATTCACACTAGAGAGACATTTGACGACCATTCGACTTCAGATCAACGGCAAGCTATTCGAGGTAAGGGTAAAGTTCGCTAGAGACAGCTACGGGCGGATCATCAGAGTGAAACCGGAATTTGACGATATCCGGGCAATCGCTGAAACAGTCTCGATGCCCGCCCGTGAGATTTCGGACCTCGCGCTACGTGAGGCGCGCAGGACATTGGAAAAAGGAGCGGAG
>Ga0209314_10000107_pt1 | contig 33821 bp, 31 predicted proteins | sample I19B2metaG_FD_184146 | JGI IMG/M metagenome (GOLD analysis project Ga0209314, IMG submission 184146) | Lake sediment bacterial and archeal communities from Gulf of Boni, Indonesia to study Microbial Dark Matter (Phase II) - ​I19B2 metaG... | ecosystem: Environmental > Aquatic > Freshwater >... | reverse complement strand
CGGCACTGGAGCAATAGGCCTGCAGATGGCGCGCCTCGGAAGAGGCATAGGCATGAAGGTCCATGCCTGGACACTCCACCCATCCAAAGAGAAGGCGGATAGTGAGGGCTTCACATACGTGGAGCTGGGAGAACTCCTCAAGACATCGGACGTAGTCTCACTACACCTCAGAATCAGCGAGGAGACGAGAGGACTCTTGAACAAGGACAAGCTCGCACTAATGAAGCCAACGGCAATCCTCGTCAACACAGCACGTGGCGGTCTCATCGACCAAGAAGCCCTAACAGAGATGCTCAGGACAAACAGGATCGCAGGGGCAGGCCTGGATGTATACGAGAGGGAACCGCTAGACCCGTCCAGCCCACTCCTCAAGCTGGAGAATGTTGTGCTGACACCTCACAGCGCCGGACAGACACGTGAAGCTCTCGACAAGGGATTGAACATGGCAGTTGACAACATCGCCGCCTTCCTCAGGGGATCACCGACAAGCGCGATCAACCCGGAGGCACTCCAAAAAGCTCTCGAAAAACGATCAGCTCAAATTTAGTCTGTGAAATGAACTATCAAACCAAGCCGAGATCGGAAACGCTATAACGGTTCGCAGGCCGCCAGATGTCATGAAGGAACGGAATATGTCAGAGCCTCAAGCCCAATCTTCCCGACGTAAGCAACGCGCACGCGACCTCGGAATCCCATTCGAAGGGACACCAGGACAACTCAACGCAATCACGGACGTAAAAGGCATCGAAGTCGGACATGTCACCCTCATCTCCGGCCAAGGCGAACTGAGAGTTGGAGTCGGCCCAATACGTACAGGAGTCACAGCCATATGGCCAAGAGGCAAACAATCCAGCGATCCAGTCTTCGCAGGCTGGTTCGCCCTCAACGGCAACGGAGAGATGACCGGAACCCTATGGGTAGAAGAGTCAGGCTTCCTTGAAGGACCTATCACGATGACAAACACCCATAGCGTAGGAATTGTACGCGATGCGGTCGTTGCGTATCGAGTGAGACACGGACAGCAGAATCAGCCCTTCTCCCTGCCAGTCGTGGCAGAGACGTGGGACGGCTATCTAAACGACGCCAACGGATTCCATGTCAAAGAAAGACATGTCTTCGAGGCCCTTGAAAGCGCGAGGTCAGGACCAGTTGAGGAAGGCAACGTCGGCGGCGGGACTGGAATGATCTGCCACGAATTCAAGGGCGGGATTGGAACAGCCTCGAGAAAGATCGCCCTACAGCTCAGCAGCCTCACGGTTGGGGTTTTGGTTCAGGCAAACTATGGCAGGAGAGACCAACTCCGGATTGCCGGAGTCCCAGTAGGCCTGGAGATCCCGGAGGACAGAGTCTGGACCGAAGAGACAGGCTCCATCATCGTTATCGCGGCGACCGACGCACCTGTGTTACCCCATCAGTTGAAGCGATTAGCCAGACGTGCCTCACTTGGACTTGCCAGAAACGGAAGCATCTCGGGCAACCGCTCAGGAGACATCTTCATCGCCTTCTCCACAGCAAACCCAGAAGCTGCCAGACCGGGAGGGATAGCCCAGCTCACGATGCTCTCCAACGACCTAATGGACCCGCTCTTCGAAGCGACGGTGCAGGCGACCGAAGAAGCAATCATCAATGCGATGATAGCTGCGGAGACTATGACGGGCGCTGACAATCACAGAGTAGTGGCAATCCCCCACGATCGTCTCAGGGAGGCCTTGAAGAAATACAACCGGCTGACAGCGCCGAAAACGCAAGAGTACGTAACCTGAAATGCTCATCTGAGCCTTCGAATCCGAAGCGGAGCATCCGAATTCTTGGACTCCGAGAGGTGTGCCGAATGAGAACCACGCCAAAAGCGGCCCTTTTGACTGCTCCAAGTTTGGCAATCACTCTTGTTTCCGGTATCTTTCCAAGTCCACTATCGCATGCTCTCTTGGGTGCAGCCCACCACGGCGCACCAATAGCATGGATCATGCAAGTCGTCTACCCAGACACACCCAAAGTCTTCCATTTGCCCGAGTTCTTGCTCGACGTTGCCTTTTGGACCTTGGTGTGCTACTTGGGGTATCGAATCCACAACAGGTCAAAGGACTGACCCATGCGAACCTACGGCGCAACTATTTCCAGAGGTCCCGTGCCACAGATTCCAGATGGAATCTCTCCAGAGTCTCACGGAGAGGCTTGCCATCATTGTCCCAACCCATGCCAGCATAATACCTGTCTAATATCGTGTCCCAGACATCTGACAGGTTTCTTCCATGACCATCGCCCGAATCAGGCGTGGAGCCATACCTTGGCGATGGTCTATCCAGACTTCTTCCGGCCACTTCATGCCTCACATTGAAAGCCCGGAGAAGATGGACGATCCTCCGCCCCACCTCATAGCCCTCTTCTACGGAGAAGTTCCAACCCGTCACCGCGCTGAGCGCTTGGCATAGCAGATCCATGTTCATTCTGGTATTGAAGCGGCACGTAACCAGAGAATCCTCAAACATCATGGCCCCTTTGTCGTGAAGGTTAGCTGCCACAATATCCTCCCAACTTGGGAAAGCGCCAAGCACAGTTGGGCCGCCCCAAGTCTCTATCGTGCCAGTGTTTGACACGCAGGTATCGAACTGCTCAGTCGTCCTGTTGCGATGATCGTGCCCTCTGGGCGTATTGCCCCTTAAAGTGTGTATGGCCATACCCGGAGCTTCGCCGCCGATTCTTGCTGCAGCCCTCATTGCGCCTTCTGCGAGGATATCGCCCAGACCCTGACGGTTGGCGATCAGATTGAGGAGAAGTCTCGCACTCTCAGCGTTCCCCCAAGATAGGTCGAGTCCATTCGTATTCGCCTTGGTCAGGATTCCCCTTGCGAAGCAGTCCATGGCGAATCCAACAACCCAGCCGGCTTCATTTGTCTCCATACCCAGACGGTCGACCTCTTTGCTCAGCATCATAGCTGCAGCGACATCTTCCTGCCCTATCGCCGAGGACCAGGCTGCGAACTGCTCATACTCGGGCTCCTCCAGAACCTCCCCAGCGTAAGGCCCCTCGGTTATCCTCATGATATCGCAGTGATGTATCTGACATGCCCAACAGGAGTTGCGTTTCACCGAGAAATTCTCCCTTATATACGGCCCGCCGAAACGCCTCCATCTCTCTTCGTCAATCGACCAAGTACTGGTGGTATAATTCTTGACGGGTATCATGTTCCTCCTGCCATTGTTGTGCAGTCCATTCAGGGTGCCATAATCATACGTGTCTCTAGACTGGGTCTTGACGTTCTCAATGAGGCTCTTGGCAATCTGTCGGACTCTCTCAGGATTGTGTATTGGGATCCGATTCTTACCACGTTCGACTACGATGGCCTTAAGCTTCTTGGATCCCATGACCGCGCCGAGCCCGTTGTGGGAGGCCGAGTGGCCGTGATCAAAGAAAATCCCCGCAAACTTCACAAGATTCTCTCCAGCTGGCCCTATCGACGCTACAGTTATCTCTCGCCCCATGTGGCCAAGCTCATGTCTCAGAAGATCCGCCGTCTTGTACGTGTCAATGCCCCTCAGCCATTCGGCGTCCCTTATCTCGGCCGAATCTGAATTGACGTGGAGATAGCAGAGACTCTCTGAAGCGCCATGAACTATGATCCCATTAAGCCCGGATAATCTTAGATTGGCGCCAAAGTACCCATTCGCTTGGCTGCATCCGGCTCCATTGGTCAACGGACCTTTGGAGACCACGGATACGGATCCCGAGCCACCTATGGCCGTAGCGTTCAAGGGGCCAGCAGCGAAGATGATCCTGTTCTCCGGGCTGAACCAGCCAGTCTGTGGGTGAACTTCATCATATAGATACTTCACGCCGAGTCCTGTTCCTCCCACAAAGCTTCTCAGAATTTCTTCGCCGATCGAGAACTTCTCGACCGTCTGCTTGGATAGGTCGACCCTCAGCATCTCTCCGCCATATCTCTCGTCAGTCATCGATGCACCCAGAGGAAGGTTCGGTGCTGGATATATGAAAGTGTCGCGAAACATTCTATGGCGAGGAGCAAATGAAGATCACAGAAGAAGGCGCACGAGTAAGGCTGACCTGGCAGATCAAAGACAGAGACGACGTCGAAAGAGCTAGGAAACACTTCACGAAGCTCACGAATCAAGGCTGGATAGCAGCGACACGGAACGACGAATACAAACGGATCCTAGCATTCGAGCCAGAGCGGGGGGAGCTGTGGTTCATACCGATGGCTGAAGGCGGTTGAAACGAATTCCCTTCACGTGCGTTCAACTCATCTGCTCTGCAAGCTGAGCAATGCTCTCCTGACCTGTCCTGCATCTTCATATGCGCCATCACGCTCTTCGACCGCAGGAAGATGGCGCTCTATCACCTCAATTGCATTGCATATAGGGCGATACATCTCCTGCCATTCCTCAAAACCGACGTTGGGCACATCCAGACCGCTGGCGTGCTCAAAGGCAAACCTCGCTCTCCTGAGATCTCCAAGTATGCAACGGAGCATCGTACTGCCCTTCTCTTCCAGTTCCAAGCTGGCCTCCATCCCCCAGAACCCAGCCTCCGGAAAGGAGGCGCGTCCCGCTAGGTTTGTGATGTGTTGACTGCCTTCATAAATTCGGACTAGACAGAGGCTAACAACAAAACCAAACGCCTGATCAGAAGAAGCGCTCGCACAGTCAGAGTCTAATCAGCATGACGTGACTAAGTTATGTCTGAATACCGATAGCTCGCGTGCCAGAAGCAAATTCCCTTCGTCGGATACCCCATTTTGCCACGTCTGATGCAAACATCATGGAGACAGACAGTTCGAAACAGATAGCGCACCACTCAGCTCATAGAGACGAACGGTGTGGATCAGACATTGTCTAGCTTCTAAAACCAGAAAAGAACAGTCGTTGAATTCTCCAGTAGCTGGAAGGATAATTGAGCTCAGACAAACGGCAATTCTTGGACATTATTCAATGCTCGGTTTCGGAACCTAGGGATATAGAGGGTGCAAAGAAGAACGTTCTGGCGGCTTTGACCCGTGGAGCCGACACGACGGAAATTGTGGCTGCCATGAGCAGGGGATTAGAGGATGTAGGAGAGAAGTATGAGAGAGGAGTGTATTTTCTCTCAGAGTTGATAATGGCCGGAATCGTCGCCGCCGAGATAACGAACATCCTGAAACCGCATCTTGGAACATCGGAAAAGATAGGCGCTGGAAAGGTGGTCATCGGGACCGTCAAAGGAGACCTGCACGACATAGGAAAGAACATAGTCATCGCCATGCTCTCCTCAACGGGCTTCACGATTATGGATCTTGGAATTGACGTTACAGCCGAGAGTTTTCTCGAAGCTGTCAAACGAGAGAAGCCCGATATCGTGGCTATGTCCTGTCTCCTCACGATAGCCATGGATGAGATGAGACGGACAATCGAGAAGCTAAACGAAGCAGGCTTAAGGAGAAAGGTGAAGGTCATGGTAGGAGGCAGACCAATAACGCCGGAATTCGCCAAAGAGATCGGAGCGGACGCATATGGCAAAGACGCCATCGAAGCCATCAGGATAGCCAAGAGCTTGGCGAAGGAGAGATCCAAATGAACAGAAAGGAGAGAGCGCTGAAAGCCCTTCACATCGAAGAACCAGACGCCGTCCCGATAACTGAGATGGACATCGACATCCCGCATATGGAGGCATTGACAGGCAGAACATTTGCAGGCAAGGCATCACTTCAAACCTCGGTCTCGGCCGACCGGCGAATGGAAGCTGTCAAGATCGAGATCAAGACCCAATGTTACGAGAAACTCGGTTTCGACATGGTAACATGTGACCTGTCAGCCCCAGACGGATGGGAATCCAAGAGGAATCCAGACGAGAGCATAACCGACGAGTGCGGCAGAGTCCTAGTGTACGACTCTAGATGCAAAGCATGGATTCCGTACACAAGCGTCTTCAGAACTCCAGAGGAGCTTGACCATTTCCATTTTCCCGAGCCAGATGCATCCGGACGACTTTTCGGCCTAGAGTACATGAAGAAGATTGTCGGGGATAGAATGGCCATTGCAGGATTCATAAGAGATCCCTTCGCCCACGCATGGGAGATGCTCACACCCGTGAACTTCGTTAGGTGGCTGTACGAGAAGCCCCAACTTGTCAAGAAGACAATCGATAGACTAGCCCGCTTCAACGTTGAAATGATAGGCCAACTTGCCGACGCGGGGGTCGATCTCATCATCAGCGGAGGAGATTACTGCGAGAAGAGAGGTCCAATGGTTCCAATCACATACTTCAGAGAAGTAGTCTTTCCGAGGCTGAAGAGGCAGGTCGACGCCGCTCACAAGAGAGGAGTCAAATTCATCAAGCACACTGACGGCAACATAAATCCGCTCTTGAACGATCTTGGAAACATAGTCGACGGCCTGCACTCACTTGACCCGACGGCTGGCGTGGACATCGGCGACGTGAAGGCCAATTACGGCGAAAAGCTGACTTTAATGGGAAATGTGGCAGTCGACAGCCTCGCAAGAAGGAGCGTTCAAGAAGTGGCAGAAGAGACCAAAGCGTGCATACGAAAAGCCTCCCTAGGAGGAGGACACATTCTAACCTCGAGCAATTCGTGGTACACCGACGCGAAACTGGAAAATTGTCTCACCATGGTCGAAACGGGAAGGAGATACGGGAGATACCCGGTCAGCCTCTGAACTCAATTTATGCCTAGCCAATAGAGGTTTCAAGAGTCATCAGGGTTAGCCAAGACTCAAAGACAACTTTCTCACCCAGACTCGAATGTCATCAATCCTGCCTGTTATCCGTCAATCACAGACTGGGCGACCGCATTTAGCTGGCGTCAGAAGAGTTGAGGCTTCCATACATCACTTTTTACCTCTCCCACGCCCGATCTCAGCTCAAAGTAATGCTTTTGTGTGAGTGCTCGTCGAGACCTAGAGAGCGTATCGTCATGAGGATCGTCTTTCTGATCGTCGGAAGCATAGTCCTGTTGACAGCCTTCGGCTTCTTAGTCGGGGGCGGAGCCTTGCTATGGCTCAACACCACACTTGCCGACGACGAAGGATTCCTCTCGATCCAGAGCCAACCAGTCGAGACGGATTCACACGCCATCATCGTAAAGCACGTAAACGTCCATGTCGCTGAGTGGGGATGGTGGCGCGTCTCATCAACCGATGTCGTGACGATCAGAGTGAGAGGCTTCAGCAATAGCCCGTCGAAGAGAATCTTTCTAGGAATCGCAAAAGAGTCGGACGCGAGCACCTACCTAGCAGGCGTTGCATACGACGAGATCACCAGACTCGGTGTGTCAGGAGACCCGTTCCGGGGGTTCACATTTGAAGTTGAACGCACGACTCATCTGGGTGGCGCCCTGCCTAGCGGCCCGACATCCCAGACATTCTGGACGGCCTCGACGCATGGATCGGGTACTCAAACTCTCTACTGGTCGCCCGAGGATGGTTCATACTGGATCGTGCTAATGAACGAAGACGGATCAGCAGATGTCGACGTTACCGTTGGTGTGGGCGTAAAAGTTCCTGTTCTATCAACGATCGCTGCGAGCCTCCTGTTTCTTGGGATATTGGCTGTGATTATCGGAGGCGTGCTGATCTACTTGAGTCTACGTAGATGAGGACACGCGACAGAATTGCAATGAGGCCGACAGACGAAGTACACATGTTACAAAGGGTAATTGCTCAGCTCTCAATTATCGCTGCTTCTGAGGACTTGACGGTGACTAAACCAAGAAGTAGGAGTTCGATGTCGTTCTCTCTCTGAATAGCTTTGGTCTCTATCAAAGCCGAGAGAATATTGAGAGAAATCGAAGCAATGACAGAAAGGCATTTCTTGCCTATCGTCGGCCCCGAAAAAGGTCGAGTTCTGGCGAAAGTCATCCGAAAGACAAAACCCAAGAGAGTCTTGGAGATTGGAACACTCATCGGATATTCAGCGATCCTTATGGGAAAGGAGCTCGACAACGACGCTCAGCTGGTCACCATCGAGATTCATGCCGACGAAGCGAAAATGGCCAGAGAAAACATCGAGAGAGCCGAGATACCGCCAGCAGTGAGAGTGGTGACTGGCGACGCAAGAAGGATACTGCCCAGACTTGATGGCACATTCGACCTCGTCTTCATAGACGCCGACAAGAGAGAATACTTGGAATACCTGCGAATCATCGAAGACAGACTCCGCAAAGGAAGCGTCGTCATAGCTGATAATGCAGGAATCTTCGCAGACCAGATAAGAGACCATCTTGACTACGTGAGGTCATCAGGTAGGTACAGTAGCAGATACGTACCGGTTGCAGGGGATGGGCTTGAGGTCAGTGTCAAGCTGTAACAGAAGGAATTGAGCCGGTCCACCAACGGCTACCAATATAGCCTATGAATAAGACGGATAGCTGGTAAGCATCTCGCGGGCGCTATGATGGAATGAAGATCAAGCTCACTTCTGAATTGAAAGCTGGATATCCCAAGGCAGTATTTGGTAGCTTGACTGCATTTGACGTCGCAAACATGGAGAAGAACCAGGCGCTGGAAGATCGGAAACGCGGCCTAGAAAACGAGATCAGGAAGTCAAAAGCCAGTGATGATTACGAGATAGAGAGCTACGTTACGTACTTCAGAAGGCACGGGAAGTCCTACCCCATACAGTTCCAACTCAAGACAATTAGAGAGGGCGGAATGTTCCCCAGAGTCTCGGTGCTTGTCGACTGCATGTTCTTGGCTGAACTCAAGAACAAATACTTGATCTCTGGGCACGATCTTGACGCTGTCCAAGGTGACCTGACATTTGACACCTCAAAAGGAGATGAGCGATACCACCACATGAGCGGAAAAGAACTAGCGTTGAGAAAGAACGACGTGATACTCAAAGACGGAGAAGGAATTCTCGCAAGTGTACTATTCGGCCCCGCGCAAAGAACATCCATCAGTCTCGGAACCAAGAACGTACTCTACCTAACATGGTATCCCTTCGGCATGAGGGAAGAGCACATGGCCTCACACCTCAACGACATCCTCTCAAACCTACACATAGCGTTCGGATCCGCAACCCACACAATCGGCATCCACGAGTGATGATGGACGAAAGACGTTCTGTCGAGGCTGTTTCGTCGAGCTCATCCTGCGCATGCAAGAGAAGACTGACGGCTACTACGCCAAAGCATGACGCTAAGATCTCTCATTCCAATAGATCCAAGATAGTCAGAACGAGTATCTTGGCGCAGTCGACGACCTTCTTGATCTCAATGTGCTCATCGAATTCGTGAGATTTGCCCCATCCGGGACCCCAAGTAATTGCTGGGATGCCCGCATCGTTGATGAAGTTGCGTTGATCCGTTGAGGCTACTATTCCGGCGGGCTGAGGATAGACACCCGTTACTTCCTTCACGTTCTTTCTAACGACTCTCGCGATCTCATGTTCTGCAGGAATTTCTGCTGACTCGTAAAGCCTCACCCTCTTCCACACGCACTTGAAATCAGGATCCTCCTTCTCGAGCCTACGAACAATCTCCCCGATCTCCCGATCCACCTGCTCAATGCTCTCTCCCGGTATGATCCTTCTGTCTATCGCAAGCCAGCAAGATTCAGGAATGACATTCTCCTTCGTGCCCGCCCGGATCATGGTGACCGAGCAGATGTCTCTCCCACAGAGAGGGTGAGATCTCTTTCCAATCTCCCGATCGTACTCGCGCAAGGCAGCGATCAACTTGGCAGACTTGTCGATGGAGTTTATGCCCTGTTCAGGCTTACTCGCATGGGTCGGCTTCCCCTTGATGCTGAAGTGGTACCACGCCAACCCCTTCTCAGCCGTCATAACTCTGAGATCCGAGGGTTCAAGCACGATACCCCAGTCTCCACCGAAGCCTTCTTCGAGAAGCGACTTCGTGCCAGCTTCACCAGTCTCCTCGCCCATAGCGAACTGAAGGACCAAGTTACCCCGCAGCTTGACACCGCTCTCTTTGATGGCCTTTGCAGCGATCATCGCTGCTGCTACGCCGCCTTTCATGTCGCACGCGCCCCTACCGTAGATTCGCCCTTCTTTTACGACGCCTTCGAAAGGTGGTACAGTCCACCCCTCTGGATCACCTTCAGGTACGACATCGATGTGACCATTTAATACAAGTCGAGGCCTTTCTTCCGTGCCTCTATAGATTGCTGCGACTGAAGGACGACTCGGTTCGGGCTTGCGCAGGTATTCCGCCTCGAACCCCCATCCCGTTATCACTTCATGTATGTGTTCGGCCACAACTCTCTCGTTGCCCGGCGGGTTCTGACTTGGCTTTCGGACCAGCTCCTGCAAGACTCTAACGACTTCCTCCTCCCTCACGAGTTCCATAACACTGGATCTAGACAACATCTCTAATTCAATCCCCGCTTCTCGCCATCTAAGCCAGAACAGTCTAAAGCCTATTGTATAAGAGAGTGGCCTCGCCTCTCGATCCTGAAGAACAGAGTGGTAAGACCTCGACCCTCGCCACTAGCATCGCCTTCACAGATACGAAATGTCGCTTCTGGCTTTCCTGCATCAGGTGTCCGCGAAGTATCACCTAGAGTGGATCAGTTCAGCACAGTTTAACAGAGAGCTCTTCTTAGTGATGTAGGGACCGGATAGAATGACGGTAATTTCGCGAAAAGGAAGCGAACGCGCCTTTGACTTACACGAAGTTGGTGTCTCAAGCCAAAGCTGCAATCTCTGAGGCACTCGAGAAGCTGGGTTTCAGCGAAGAGATAGAGCTGTTGGACGTTCCCGTGGCTGAGCTAGGGGATGTTGGAAGCCCAGTCGCATTCGTGTTGTCGAAGAAGTTGCACAGATCTCCGAGGGACATTGCAGAAGAGATCAAAGCCCGAATCGATCTGGGAGACAAAGATCTGATTGAGAGGGTACAGGTAGCAGGTGGAGGATACATCAATTTCTTCCTGAACGTAGGGAAGCTCGCTGAAGATTTGATCGGAGAGATCACCGAAGAGGGCGTATCATACGGCTCCTCCAACTTGGGAGAAGGAAAGAGAGTCCAAGTCGAGCACATGAACTCCAACCCCAACAAAGCCATGCACATAGGAACAGCTAGGAACACATGCCTCGGAGACTCCTTGGTGAGAATTCTCCGCTCGACAGGACACGAGGTCTACTCGCTCAACTATGTGGACGACTCCGGAGCTCAAATGGCCGACTACTTGGTGGGGCACTTCTATCTAGGAATGCCGCTGGAACCACCTCCAAGAGTGAAGTTCGATCACTACGCCGGAGAGATCTACGTCGAAGTCAACAAGCTCTATGAATCGCGGCCAGACCTGAGGGAGAAGAAAGCGCACGTCATACAGGTAATGGAGAAAGGAACAAGCAAGGAAGCTGGGCTAGCCCGCGAGCTCGCACTGAGGGTCGGATTGGAACAAGCACGAACATGCTGGCGAATGAACATCTTCTTCAACCTATGGAATTGGGAGACGGATATCCTGCACGCAAACCTCTTCGACCTGGCCCTAGAGAGGCTGAAGGAGAGCGGCCGCATCAAGAAGATAGAGTCAGGACCCCACGAAGGTTGCACTGTGCTGGACCTTCAAGGGATACAAGAATACTTGGGGTTGGAGAAGCAGTTCGAGGTCCTCATCAGAAGCGATGAAACCGTGATGTACGTCTCAAAGGACATCGCCTATGCTATGTGGAAACTCGGAGTCTTGCCTGATGTCTTCAAGTACATGAAGATCGCTGAGCAACCGAACGGGGAAACGCTCTGGTCGACCACGAGTGCGGGTGAAGACCTCAGTCATCCAGACTTCGCTGGCGTCGACTTGGCCATAAGTGTCATCGACGTGAGACAATCACACGAGCAGAACATAGTCAAGACCGCCCTCAAGACAGCACCCAGCGAAGCAAAGAGGAACTATGTACACTACGCCTACGAAGTCGTCTCCCTCTCGGGAAGCACTGCGCGCCAGATGGGCGTAACTGTAGAGGACGAGGCCAAATCCGTCCAAATGGCTGGAAGAAGAGGGATTGTTGTGGATACAGACGATGTCTTGGAGGCACTAAAGAAAAAGGCCCTCGAGGAGACGAAGAAGAGAAATCCAACCGCAGAGACACCGTGGCTGGAGAGCGTCGCCGAGAAGGTGGCAGTAGCGGCGCTGAGATTTGATCTCACAAAGCAAGACAACGACAAGATCATAATCTTTGATATGGACGACGCTCTGGATCTAGAAGGCGAGACGGGACCGTACATCCAGTATGCCTATGCGCGAGCGAGCAGGATCCTTGAGAAGACAAGAGTACAGTCAGGGGTTCAGGCAAACTACACCAAGCTTCAAAGTCCATATGAGAAGAAGCTCATCATCGAGATCTCCAAGTTCCCGGAATTGGTGATGGAGGCGGCGAAGAATCTTGATCCACAGGCAGTCACAAGATACGCCTACAAGCTAGCGGCAACGTTCAACGAATTCTACGAGAAATGCCCGGTAATTCACGCCGAAAACCCTGAATTGACGATTGCACGACGCGAATTGGTTAAAGCCTTCAGAACTACAGTCAGGAACGCTCTCGGCCTCATCGGAATTGAAGCCATAGAAAAGATGTAGAAGTGGATAAGCTAGCTCTTCAGCTCTGCAGTCTGAACTCTCATGTCTCCGACAGCCTTCTGCTTTTTCGCTATGATCGACCTAGCCACCCGTGTCTGTAGTCCCCAGAGTTCTATGAATCCTGGAGCGAGCTTCTGATCGAAGGATGTCCATGCTTCATACGTCGCCAAGCTCAGATCATACAGCGAATACGGCGAAGAGCGGCCAACCACGATTTCACCGCCCTTGTAGAGCTTGAGCTTCACCTCGCCGGAGATTCTGGACTGCGTCGCTTCTATGAAGGCGTCCAGATCCTCTCTCAGAGGGTCGACCCATAGCCCACAGTAGGCAAGCCGCGCCCACTCGATGTCCACGAGATGTTTAAACGTGACCTCATGCCTCGTGAGAACTGACTTCTCCAGATCCTTGTGAGCGTCGAGGAGACAGACTGCAGCAGGGCACTCGTATACCTCGTGCGATTTTATGCCGACCAGCCGATCCTCGATATGGTCTATTCTGCCAACTCCGTGACTTCCAGCGAGCTCATTCAAGGCGGTTATTAACGCCACTCCATCCATCTTCTTCCCGTCAAGACTAACAGGAATCCCCTCTGAGTAGCCCACACTCACATAGGCGGGTTCGGCGGGCGCCTCTGTGGCGTTTACGGTCCACTCAAAGGCGTCATCGGGAGGCTCAGCACTCGGATCCTCTATGGGCCCGCATTCGATAGATCGCCCCCACAAGTTCTGGTCTATACTATACGGATTGCTGGTTTTCGCCACAGGTATACCGTGCCTTAGAGCATACTCGACCTCTCTGTCCCTCGTCATGTTCCACTCACGTACGGGGGCAACGATCTTCAGACTCGGGTCAAGGGTCTTGATAGTGATGTCGAATCTAACTTGGTCATTCCCTTTCCCAGTGCAGCCGTGCGCAACCGCAACGGCATCCTCCTTTCTGGCGATCTGCACCAGCTTCGAGGCTATGAGAGGCCTGGCAATGGAGCTGCTGAGCGGATACTTCTCCTCGTAGAGAGCGTTGGCCCTTATTGCAGGAAAGATGTAGTCGTAGACGAACTCGCTCTTTGCGTCGACTGAGTAGTGCTTGACCGCCCCGAGCGCGTATGCCTTTTCCTCGATTGCCACAAGGTCCTTCTGCATTCCGACATCCACCGTCAACGTCACCACTTCAAAGCTTCGCTCGTCTTGAAGCCACTTCACCATCACTGACGTATCCAATCCGCCAGAGTACGCCAATACGATCTTCTCTCTAGACACTTGGCTCATCTTCTCCCGAAATACCGGATTTTCGAATCGAGTAGGGTATCATGTTTATAACTTTGATGTCGCAAATAGAACGAATTAGCAGGCGAGTGTTATGAATGAGACAAGCGCAGCATCCCTAGTGAGGGGACTCATCGCCACGAACCCTATCTTCGAAGAAGCGCTCGCTCTCGATATCGTCAACTTTTCGTCACTCTCGCGGATCCTGACCCGTCAAGTTGCCGAAACCTACCACAGGAGAATCTCACCCGAATCCGTAAAGGCGGCTATGATCAGGTACAGTGAACACATTCGCAAAGAGAGGAAGAACATCGAGAAGCCTGCAAAGCTGGTGATCGCGAAGGGGCAGATCCAGCTCAAGGAAGATGTGGCCAAATTGGTCGCACATATTTCGTCCGACGTCCTCAGGAAGATCGGCTCGTTCATGGAACAACTGCTGCCGACTGAGACCTTCCACATCATCAGAGGAATGAGCGGCATACTCGTCCTAGTTGACACGGTAAGGCTTCAGGATCTTCTCCGCCTGATACCGGAGAGTCAGATAGTAAGTTACGAGACAGATCTCTGCGCCATAATGATCAGGAGCCCACGAGAGATAGAGACAACCCCTGGCGTAGTCTACTTCTTCTTCCGGAGGCTCTTCCTCTCAGGAATCAACGTAGTCGAAGAATTATCTTGCTACACTGACACGATAATAGTCGTCAGCAAGTCACAGGCAATGAAGGCCTACGAATCATTGAGGGAGATGATCGCCATCTTCCGCACTGAAACGCCGGAAGAAGAAAAGAAAGGCAGAGTTAGAATCCCCGCACATCCTTAAATACTCCTGAAACGCAAGGCCACCAACCCCCTTTCAGAAGGAGAAGCCAACGCGGTGAAGACTTGGGTCAGCTATCTATCCGAGAAGTCAAGCATATCCACGAAGACGGCGATTGTGGCATCTCCAGGTCTTCGATCGGTCGGCAAGATCGCGGTGAACTACCTGATCGATGAGCTGAAGCCCATTCTCTTCGCAAGATTGTTCTCACACCATTTCCCACTAATTTACGCGACTATGCCAACATACCTTCCCTCGCCCGACTCGCCCGGCGATGTCGGAGCCGACCTCACAGAAGATGCCGACATTCCCTCCATCGACTTCTTCTACGAGGGAAAGAATAGACTGATCTTCGTGCGAGGATACCAAGCCAACTTCGATGGGCAATACGAGGCCGCCTCGCAGACAATCGAGACTCTCAAAGAGGCTGGCGTCGACACCGTCTTCGTACTGGCTGGGCACGGGCTCGGTGGGAAAGGAGTTGACGTCGCGGCCACATCTGCGGATCTATTGGACCAAATGAAGAGACTTGGACTTAGCGGAGGCTATGCAGGGCCTTTCCTAGGATTTTCCGGTCTGGCGGTCGCGATGAGTGTTCTAAGAGGTATTCACGCTGTCTGTCTTTTCAGCAGGACAACACCGAACCTAGAGGAGCCCGAAAGTCCAGACCCGGAGGCAGCTCGCACGCTGCTGGACAAGTTATCCGAGATACTCAAAATCAGCTTGGACACATCCAAGCTTCGCCGATCGAGCGAAAGGAGTACTCCAACCGTGAGATATGCGTAGATATGGTTACGGAGAAGAGTCCATGATCGAAATCAAAGTCCATACAAAGCCAGTTTTGAGGTCACCAAAACTGGTGGGCGGACTTCCTGGAAGCGGGTACGTTGGAAAACTGGCTGCCGATCACCTGATCAAAGAGCTTGGCGCCCACCTTGCTGCCGAGATCTATTCATACTCTTTCCCGCCCCAAGTCCTCCTGAAAGACGACGGCACAATCGAACTGATGAAGAATGAACTGTACTTCTGGAACAACCCGACGGAAGGACCTGACCTCCTGATTATGACTGGAAACGCGCAGGCGGTCAATCCAGAGGGACAGTACGAGTTGGCGGAGAGGATACTAGGGCTGTCCAAGGAATTTGGCGCGGACTCTGTCTACATGATGGCCGCATACATAACGGGAAGATACGTCGATCGCCCGAAAGTCTTCGGTGCCGCCACGACAAGTGAAGCCGTTGCTGAACTCGAGGAGAACAGCGTTACCATCATGAAGGAGGGAAGCGTTGTGGGCATGAACGGTCTCCTCTTCGCACTTGCCAAACTCCAGGGCATCAGGGGCTATTGCCTGCTGGGAGAGACGTCGGGCTACATCGTCGATGCGAAGGCCGCGCAAGCTGTCCTAGAAGTCCTGGCGAAGCGACTGGACATCAAAGTGAACATGGTGGATCTTGAGAACAGAGCGAAGGAGACTGAGAAGACGATTCGCAGGCTGGAAGAACTGGAGCGCAAAGCAGTCGAACAAGCCACAAAGCGAGGCGTATCACGAGAACGCGAGTTGCCCTACATAAGCTGAATTGGCAAGCAAGTATCGGCAGTGGTTCATCTTCGCGATCTGGTAACCCTCGAAGAACTGGAAACCTCAGTCATTCCATATCTCATAGATGCTGAGGGTGCTATCCAATCAATTAGTTCAGTTGGATTTCTGGTAGTTATCATCACGGCAAGCGGCCCAAGGGGAGACTCACCCTGTGGCTCACAGAAAGAGACATGGCCTGCGTGTGCAGCCTGCTTATGTAGGTAGAAGACTATCTCGCGGTTTCTTCTGCCCTTCATAAGCACGCGTCTTGCAGCGTCTCGGATCCTCGCCTCGCGCAAGAGCCGTTGGAATGGAGCAAGGCCGTCTCTCCCGGAGGTTCGCGCTCTCAGAAGATTCTGATCTCCGAGGGGTTGGACCTCGAATGACAGGTTGGCGAAGAGGTTTTCTATTGCTCTTTTGACCTTCTCTAAGTCTTCTGTTGGATGTATCTCGGCCTCGATCAGAACCGAGATCTCACTCAACGGCTGACCCTCCTAGCCAGAAATAGCACCTTCCTCCGCAGATCTGCCAAGCTCCCGTCATTTACTATCATATGATCGGCCAAAGCTATCGCTGAGCCTATCCCAACGTTGAGTTCCCGCTCATCTCTCCACTCAAACGTATCCCAGTCTTTTGAATCGTCGGTCCTTCCTCTTCGGCGCAAGCGGTCAAATCGAGCTTGTGGAGAAGCGTGGATAGCGATGAGGATGGTGTTAGCGTGGTGTGCTCGAAAGGCCTTGACCTCTGCCACGCTTCTGATCCCATCTACAACAACTAAATCTTGTTTCAGTCGCTTGAGCTTCTTGACGACTCTGTTTGCTATGACATCTTGGCCATGCCTTTTCCTCAGGTCTAGCATGACAATCCCCACATTCTCTGGAGTAGGCTCCATTCCTCTTTTGAGCGTCTCCTCTCTGACGATGTCGCCCATCACAACCCTTGGTATCCCGCGTTCCTCGAGGATTTTGCACATGGTGGCCTTGCCTGAGCCCGGCATGCCCGTCACCGCCAAGATCGTGTTGATTCCATGCATTGATCGACGCCTCGCATCCAATCTGTTGACAGATCTTCACGTCTAGTGACCCTATATTGATATGGCTCACAAAAGTCTGAATTGCTTACCGCAAGGACCGGATGAAATGAAGAGCCCTCAAAGTCAAATAGAGATATGACATCTTCCTAAGACAAGGTTGACGACTTGACTTCAACCACTATGATGAGATGCTTCATAGCGGTAGACCTGGCAAGCCAAGAATGCTTGGACAGAATAAAGGACGCCCAAGACAAGCTCGCCTCTACGGGCGCAGACCTGAAACTGGTCGAGCGCCAGAATCTACACATTACACTCAGGTTCTTGGGCGAGATCTCCCAAACTCAGGTTCAGAAGATTATGGAACAGATGAAGAAAGTTGGAATGTCGAAGTTCGAGGTCGCGCTGGAAGGTATGGGAGCGTTCCCAGACATACGTCGACCGAACGTGGTGTGGGTTGGCATAACCAAGGGAGCCCGAGAGCTCTCGGAGCTCTTTCGGAAGCTCGAACCGGAAATCGTGAAACTGGGCTTACCGCCCGACCGAAGGGGGTTCAGCGCCCATTTGACTATCGGTCGAGTCAGGACTGGAAGAAATCGACAACAACTCGTCAACGTCATCTCATCCTACGAGAATCGCTCCTTCGGGAGTTTCATCGCCGAATCGATGAAGTTGGAAAGGAGTCTTCTTCTGTCAAGAGGACCTGAATACACGGTACTGTATGAGGTGCATGCATGACTGGCATCGAAGAGGTTCTCTCGGAAGCGGGACGGCGGGTTACGCCGAATGCGTCTGAGAGGAAGAGAATTGAGAAGCTAGCCAAGAGCATGCTGGCCAGGGTTCAGGCCGAAGTGCAAAGAGCCAGACTCGACGCTGAGGTGAGGCTCGACGGCTCGGTGGCCAAGGACACTTGGGTCAGCGGCGAAGCAGACATCGACATATTCATGAGAGTTCCAGTCTCGATTCCCAGAGAGCATCTGGGCCCGATCTGCCTTGAAGTCGCGCGGAAGGCAGCGGATGGCTCTTTTCAAAGAGAACGATTCGCGGAGCATCCCTATCTCGAGACATGGGTGAATGGGACTCGGGTGAACATAGTCCCCTGTTACAAGACCAAAAAGGGAGAGTGGAAGAGCTCCACTGACCGCACCCCATTCCACACAGAGTACGCAAATGAAAGACTCACAGACCAAACCAGAAGAGAAGTCCGACTGCTGAAGAGGTTCATGAAAGGCGTAGGCGTGTATGGGGCTGAGATAAGGACCGCTGGCTTCAGCGGGTATCTCTGTGAGGTCCTGACTCTGAAGTACAGGACTTTCCAGAATGTGATTCATTCGGCCGCCGAGAAATGGGCGAAGAATTCTGTCATAGATGTCGAAGGTCACTACAAAGGAAGAGAAGATGAACTCCCAAGGCTCTTCGATTCGCCCTTGATAACGATTGATCCGATAGACAGGGGAAGGAATCTAACAGCCTCACTGAGTCCTGACAGGCTCGAGGAGTTCAAGTTCGCGTCTAGATACTTCCTGGCCAATCCGTTCCTAGACTTCTTCTTCCCATCCAAAAGAGAAGCGCGCAGCGTACAGGACGTACGCCGCAAGATGGCCGAACATGGCACGTCGATCCTGTTCATGCTCTTCGAAGCGGAAGAAGTCGTTCCAGACATAATGTGGGGGCAGCTCTACAGAACCCAGAGATCCCTCTCCAACGCCCTTCAGCAGAGAGATTTCTCGGTAGTAAGATCCGCCGCATGGAGCGACGAGAAGAGACGCCACTGCCTCGTCTTTGAGCTAGAAAGCAGTGATCTGGCGGCAACGAGAAGATACCTCGGCCCTTCTCCTATCCGGGTACAAGACAACCAAAACTTCCTGCACAAGCATCTCAACTCGCCCAGAAGGATGTCAGGGCCGTGGATTCAGCAGGGCCGTTGGGCCTTCCAAGAGAAGAGAGAAATCGCAGATGCCAAGTCGTTCCTTCGAGACCTAGCGCTGCGGCAAGGATCGAAGGCAGGAGTTGGAAGAATAGTCGAGACCAGCTTCAAGAAAAAACTGGAGATCCTGAGAAACGAAGAGATCTTGAGTTACTACTCGGAGAACCCAGAATTCGCTGCCTTCCTAAGCCAATACTTGGATGGAAGACCGATCTGGCTTGAGTGAATTCACGCCTGTACAATGTCTCACTTTCGAAGAATTCGGTCAGATTCTGTGCTACCCAAAGCCCGAAAGAGAGGAGTTTCATCTTCGCCAGAAGGAGTTGAAGTTCCTCGGCGTTAGCAGGATCAGCTTCACGGGAGCTACGAAGATCATGGACAGACATATCCTTGGCAAAGGCTGCGTGAGTCTAGTGATGAAGGCAGAAATGAACCGAGATACAGTAGCCCTGAAGATAAGGAGGGTCGACGCTGATAGGCCTAACATGTCTCACGAGACCAGTATGCTGAGAATGGCGAACAAGAGCGGAGTTGGGCCCAACTATCACGGATCAACCAAGAATCTGCTAGCGATGACCTATGTCCAAGGCCTGCCGGTTGGAAGATGGCTGCAGACACTCTCTGGCGGAGGCCAGAAGGCTAGAGTTCGCCAAGCCATCTCGGCCCTGTTGACGCAGTGCTTTGCCATGGATATCGCAGGTATCGACCACGGGGAGTTGTCCAACGCTTCAAAACACATCTTGGTCGACGAGCAGGAAATTCCATGGATCATTGACTTCGAAAGCGCCAGCATCGTCAGAAAGCCGAAGAACCTCACATCGATCGTCCAGTTCCTATTTGTACACCCGAAAGTATCATCGCTCACGGAGAGAAGGATGGGTCACATCGATAGGGGAGGGCTCTTCGCTCTGCTGAAAAGCTATAAGAGGTCTCCAACCCGCAAACTGCTGACCGAGATCTCCAACCTATTGAGAATAAGCTCTTCCGAAGTGCAAGTCCGATGAATTTTCCTAAAACAATTTAAGGACATGTCTCTCTTCAACCCTGCCGAGGGGTCGTCGTCTAGCTTGGTCTAGGATCCCAGTGTCTTAAATGGACGGGGAGCCTGGGGAACCAAGATCCGGTGCGCTGGAGACTTGAAGAATGCTCTTCCGAGCCAAAGGTCTCGGGTTCAAATCCCGACGACCCCACCAAGCCCATAGAATGACGATCAGTCATAAAAGACCTCAAGTTCAGGGCTATTGTGCTTTCGGAGTGCCGACAGTGCGTCCACATCTAAGGGAAGCACTCTCAAACCTTCTTTCGCAAGATATTTAAGGTCGCAGGGTGGACAGAATAACAGGCTTAGCCAGATGGCTCGGCCGGAGGAAAACGCTTAATGCCCAAGAAGAAAGCAAAGAAGAAAGCCAAATAGCGGTCCAACTTCAATATCAATCTCATTCCTCATTTTTATTACCGCGTGGGTCTGAGAAAGTTGTACTTTTTCATTATTTGCCTGATTGCTCTCACCGATCTCTTTTTGTCTCTGTGAACACCACTCTTTCGTCCATTCAGGGCTATGCGTTGGACTTTTTCTGAAAGTGTTCTCAATCTATGGAGATCGCGGTCCGACAGATCAGTCAGACTTCGAGAAGCTGGCTTAGAATCGCGATATACCAAGTTGTAGAGCTCGACCACGGGGCTCTCAACGTCAACTCTGACAGCATCAGGCGGGTCGACGAATCCTCGAATCCTGAAGTCGAAATTGCCAATCTTCCCGGATAACGTACCGTCCTTAAGGTGCCTCCAGTACGATTTCCCTGTTTTTCTCCTAAGATTAACTCCAACGATCAACTCGACTAGGTAGTCTGAATCCATCCAACTTTCAAGATCATCCTTGCTAGGCCCCAAATTAGGATACGGATATCGACCGATTCTCGAGTGCGAGTGAAACATCCCCATCCAGCGGAGACCAGACAGCTGCTCTTGAAGTCGTTTCATCCTCGACTCGTTCCGGGCAAACCAAGCGCCCTCTTCGAGTCCCCTCTTTCGCAGCATCTGGAAGGGAACAGCCGAGATGCAGTGAAACCTCTGAAGGCGCACCGACGGTTTAGTTCCGAACATCAGTCCTATCGACTCTCTTGGATAGCTCTCGGCGGTGGCCATCACTATTGTCGAGAGAGCTTCCCGAGTCAATATCAGAGTCGCGTCGGCCTGACGCTTCATGAAGAATTCATCAACCCAATCTGCAGGTATCGCAGCGCCCTCTTCTGAGGGTCGATCCAGTACCTGCGGTATATTCTTTTCTCAAGATGTGCAGGCAAAGAACGGCCCGCGAAGCATCAAGAATAAAAAATAGAGGCGGGGGTTTAGGCGAGGATCTGTTCCACGAGGTCCTTCTCGCAGTCATCAGCCATTGGGATTCCTGTGACCCTAGAAGCTCTTTCAGTAAGGCTCATGAGATCGTTTCTGTCGATCAGGTCCAGTCTGAACTTTCTAGAGCCTGCAAGAAGCTGCTTGAGGCCAATTCCAATTCGATCTGTCAGGTACGTATACAGACCCACGGCACCCTTTGTCAGGTCCTTATACTTGTCTCCGAGCCTTCTTTGCAGGACTGGCGCGTTTATCAAGAACTTCTCTGGATCGGAGCTGTACTGCGCAGCAAAGGCCTTCGGCAGCTGTCCCTTCTCAGCCAGCTCGGTATAGTAAGAGGCCTTGAAGACAGAGGTAATCGGCGATCGAGCCATCGTAACAGCCTTGACGAACGGACCGTTGCCGAAGTTGCTCATCGCTATGCCCTTGTAGATCTGTGTCTCGTTGATGAATCCCCCCGCGATGGTCAGATCTGGGACGTACTTACCCTTCTTCTTCAGGATGTTGGCACATTTTAGCACCCAGGCCTCGAGATAGACCGTGGGAATACTCATGTCATTCATCATCGGTACGGGGCTCATTCCAGTCCCGCCGCCGGCTCCGTCAAAGGTCATCGCGTCTACTTTGGCCTCGGAGGCGGCCTTCATGGTCCAAGCTACGGCCGATGGCCTATAGGCACCAGTCTTGAGGAAGACCTTCTTCGCTCCCTGTTCTCTCAGCCAATGAACGTCCTCCACGAAGTCCTTGTGTTTAGGCATTCCAACCCTGCTGTGTCTCTCAAAAGTCTTGAAGACGCCTGCCTTGAAGGCTTCTTGGACGCCTTTGTCCTCTGGGTCTGGCTCGACTAAGTATCCTCTGCTCTTCAGTTGGAGAGCTCTCTCCAGCGTAGTGAGTCTGACCTCACCGCCTATGGCTTTGGCACCCTGTCCCCATTTTCTTTCTATGATGTTTCCTTCTAGCTTTGAGATTACGTAGACATCCACACCTAGCCGCTGGTCTTCCACATTCGTTTGCACGACAACATCGCCATGCGTTCCGTCCCAGAATTCCCTGAAGACATCGATTCTGTGCTTCATGTCCTTTGAGTACGTCACCTTGCCGCCAGCAAATGTAGAGTCGGGGTCCATTGCACAGACGTTTTCTCCGATGCTGATTGCAGCTCCTGAGAGGGCGGCGCCTGCGGCGAGGCTGTCCCAGTTGAGTTTTGCCACGGCTGTTGAGCCGAAGGCACCCGTTATTACTGGGACCTTGAGTGGCACTCCTCCAACTTTGGTTTCGATGTTTGAGTTGGGGAAGAACGCGATGTCTGAGTTCTCTTCGATTCCTTGAGCTCCGAGCAGACTTGCTTGTATGTTTATGTCCGACCAGTCCAGCCTGTAGTCCTTGAGCGATGCCGCAGTGCTCATGCCGAACTGGACGGGTTCCGGATAGAGCACCTCTCTACCTCTGAGTGCTGAGAGTCCTATCTCACATTGGAATGGGCATTCCTTGATGCAGAGAGGGCACATTCCGCTCGTAGGGCTGAGGTCACGGACACGCGTCGATGTTCCGCTTGTAGACATGCCGTTTAGCCATGACGAGTTTTTCATAATTTGCTCTGGCATCTTTCACCACGTGTTCGCTTCGCCGAACTCGGGGTGCATGTGATAGATCTCATCTTTTAAAAGTTACGTTACCTAAATCTATAGCAATGTTTAAACTGGCCCCACCTTTGGAAAGGTCGTTGATGTTCCCACCTCTTTCTAGAGCTTGTATTGGTTGTGGGGAAGGTAGGAATCTAGTTACCGAAAACGATCTCTAGCATAGCGAATGGACATAGGGTCGTCATACTTGGAACTGGGTTTGTATACTCAAACGTGTGAAAGAGCGCTATCCAGAAGCTTGTGGTCTCGGCGTTTGCATTAGCAGCTATTGTCAGCGCTAGAGGATGAGCCTCGTTGTCGGGCAGCTCCATGGGTTTGGGTCGACTGTGAAAGTTGCTCTCTTAGGCAATGCCGTGATTGGGCGGTCAAGTTCACGCAGACGATGTTTCTACAGCCATCAATCATGGATCTTCATCGGGGTCTTCCGAGGAGGGACTTTTATTTTGCGTTCAACCAAAGATAACGATTTGAAAACATCATCAACATGAAAGCCAGTTTCGCGAGCCTAATCTACGGCGTGAGCCATCGGCAAGAGGACTGATGCATGAGCTGCCTGGCCGCAGTCGTCTGTGAAGACGGATCTAGCGAGAGAATTCGCAAAATGCTGTGTGCCATGGTCACACGCGGAATCAAAGCATATGGGATAGCGACCCCAGAAGAGATCGAGACTCCGCTGAAGCTCGGAGATCACTTCTCGGCGAAGGACTCAACGATAGCTATCGGACACGGAATTGGAGAAGATGCCCTCGAAAGTGCCGCTCAACCCTTGAGAAAGCTCGGCACCAACGTTTCCATAGCTGGTAGGGTATTCCCAAGACCCGCGCCGGACGACGCGCAGAATCTACTGAAGTGGATGACAGAAATCGAAGAGCCAGCGGACTTCATCAAATGCAATGTTGGCGCATATGCCTTCGCGGTTCTTAGAGACAAACACCTTTCGATTGGAAGAGACTCATCAGGCGGTGCACCGTTGTACGTCGGCCAGGTACGAGATGGAGTAGCTCTCGCGACCGAAAGAAAGGCTCTCTGGGCGATAGGAGCCACGACAACCAGGCCCTTTGCTCCCGGCTCCGTCACTACATTTTTCGATAGGAAGACCAAAACAACCAAAGTCCCAATACCTTGCGCAAAACTTCCCAAGGGCGAAGAAATCCCGCAGCTCTTGGAAGCTCTCAGGAAAGCAGTTGGAAGACGTCTGTCAGACGTGAATAGAGTTGCCTTGGCGTTCTCCGGAGGAGTCGACAGTTCCATTGTGGCAAAGCTCGCAGTAGAGTCTGTCAAGGTGGAGCTTGTCCACGTCGTTTTCGGCGGCGAGTCGAAGGAGCTGGCGCAAGCTCGACAGGCAGCCCGCGCCTTGGGCCTAGACCTCTGGGAGGATTCGGTATCACCTGAGGAGTGTGAAGATGCAATTCCTGACGTATTGTGGGCAATCGAGACCCACGACGCTCAAGCTCTAGAAATCGCACTCGCGATTCATTTCGTCGCAAAAGGCGTGCGAGATATGGGCTGCCGCGTGGTCATGATGGGACAGGGCGCAGATGAGCTGTTTGCAGGATATTCAAGATACCAACGCACCTATTCTTCGCGTGGTGAACCGGCAGTGCTTGATGAGATGTCCCGTGATATCGCAGAAATGCATGAGAAGAACCTCGCCCGCGACGAGAAGGTCTGTGCGAGGAGCGGAGTGGAAATTCGGTCGCCTTTCTGGGATGTCCAAGTCATCTCTCTTGCAAACTCCATCCCGATAGACTTGAAGCTGAGTGACCCTCAGGATCCCTTGCGGAAGAAGATACTGAGAGACTTGGCGTCCAGACTGGGTCTTCCTGAGACAATCAGTAAGAGCCCCAAGAAGGCTATACAGTATGGTTCGGGATCACACCGCTTGTTGAAGGAGATCGCTCTTAGGAGTGGCAAGAGCCTAACGGAATACGCCGAGTCAAGGTTTGAGGAGGTCAAGAAGAAAGAACTGTCTTCTCCAATCTGCTGATCATGGATTGAAAGTGTTAGATAGTTTCTTCTCGAAATTCGGTCAAGGCTCGTTGCTCCCAAACTTCTTGCTCTTTTGTCCTGGCCCACTCCTCGGAGGATACGACGCCTCCAACCTGCTCCTTCACTTTCTTAGCCGTAGCTGGCCCGATCGTCGGGACGCTAGAAATCTTCTCGAGGGAAGCATGCCTCAAGTCATCCAGCGTTTTCAGTCCTGCGTTGTGGAGCGCCCGCCCTCTAGCTCTGCCTATGCCTTCGAGTCTCACAAGTGGCAACAACTCATGTTTGACACCGCTCTCAACTCTGCTGCGCAGCTCGTCCAGACGTTTGAGCTTGTCACGGAGCTTGAACAGAGATGCGAGTTCGTGGCATGCATAGATGAGCCAGTCAGCGCTGTCACGCAGCCTGAAGAGGTCGCCGGGCTCGACTCCAAAACGTTCGATGATCTCGTCCTCAGTCATCTCTTGGATCCAGCTTTCCAATACGGTAGCGCACTTCACCTCGGCGAGGAAGAGTTCATAGTCGTCGCTGGACCAATCCTCTGGGATCGAGAGTATGAACTCTGGCCTATGCTCGTCGACCAGCCTTGAGAGTATAGACATCTCATGTCGTCTCGGATGCATCTTGGGCGCTAAATCCGGAGTTCGACTGATCATATGGAGATAGGCGAAGTCACTCATGTGAGGCTCTGCCCGCTTCAATCCGTCTCTCAGGACGACCCCCGAGACGGGGTCGATGTACAGTTCGGATACCCTTTTTCCGAACGGGGTGGCGGACAGGGCATCACCATCGATTCTAATCATATCTTCATTGCGTAGATACTGTAGCACCTTTGTCACGGGCCTTCGAATCGAATCAGAGGAGTATTGGTGCGCATAGAGCGTCGTGTCGAAGAAGTCGAAGACTCCTCTCTCTGAGTGGGCGAACCCTGAAGAGATCGTTGCCAAGGTATGTGTTCGTAGAGTGCCTTCGATTCCTAGCTTCGACCAGATTCTTTCCGGCTTCGCAAGTACATAGTTCTCCATGAGATAATCTCTTTCATCCTCGGTCTTCGCGATCAGGACGGACTCTCCGATCTTGTCGTAGCGCGGTCTTCCTGCCCTTCCCGACATCTGTTTGTATTCGAGGACCGCAATGGGATATCTGCCCTGCTCTATCTCATATCGCATGTAACTGTTCACGACCACCACTCTCGCCGGGAGATTTACACCCGCGGCCAGCGTGGGAGTTGCCACCAAGATCTTGATTCTTCCACCCTTGAATGCCTCTTCAATAATCCTCCTGTGCGCCGATGAGAGTCCTGCATGGTGAAAAGCAGTACCATTTGAGACCAGTTCTGCGAGAAGTTGCCCAACACGCGTCCTCTCACCTGAAGTAAGAATTCTTTCCGAAATCGTCTTTAAGGCTCGAAGCTCCTGTCTTCCAATTCGAGATTTTACCAGCGGAGCAAGCTTCTTCGAGAGCTCAACCGATGTCTTGCGTGTCTCAGCGAAGATGAGGGTCTGCAAATCTTCCTTGAGGTAGTTCAGGGCCACGTTCAGTGAGGACGTTCTGTTTAAATCTTCAAGTCTGCTTGAGTAGCCATCGTTGAACTCGATGGTCGAATCTAGATAGACACCTTCCCTCAGCTTGACTGGCCGCCACTCAGTTGTGATCGCCTTTGCCTTGACCCATTCTGCGATCTCCTCTGAGTTCCGAACGGTCGCGCTTAGAGCTAGTAGCTGAGCTTTCGAATTGATTTGGCGAAGGCGGGTCATAACAACCTCGAGTGTGGGGCCCCTGTCCGCGTCGTTGAGCAGATGGATCTCATCTGCGACCACGAGTGACACCTCGGACATCCAGCGTGCTCCGTGTCTGAGTAGGGAGTCCGCCTTCTCGTTGGTGGTTATGATTATGTCGTACCTGGCCAACCATGGATCTGACGAATCATAATCGCCGCTGGATAGCGCTATCCTGATCCCGCTTCCATCAGGCTTGACGATTCCCTCATACTTTTTGAAATCCTCGAACTTCTCCGAGGCCAGAGCCCTGAGGGGAGTAAGATAGAGGATCTTCCCACCTATGTCCAAGATGTGTCTCAGCGCGCAGAGCTCCGCAACCAGCGTCTTGCCGCTTGCGGTCGGACTGGCAAGAACCAGATTGGCGCCGGAGAGCACACCTACTCGGATCGCCTCTTCCTGCGGTGGATAAAGGGTGTGGTACCCATGTGCTTCCAGAGTCTCAATTATCCGCCGAGTAAGAGGAAGCTCGGAGACGAGCATTATTCATCAGCTTACGACTTCTTGACGTGTCCCGAGCGAGGTTCGTAGACCGCGCCCTCCGTGAGTAGCTGCCTGACCAGCTTCTCCGCCTCAGGGCGTTGGATTTGAAACTCGGTTCGCAGCCTCTCATACATCTCTTCGAGATTCGTGGAGCCCGTCTTTCTGTCCATGTCGATGATGAGTGAGAGCACTATTTGCAGTCTGTCTCTAAGCGTCTTTGGTTTGCCGGTCATTATTACGTCAATGTCGACTCTTCCTGAAGACACATCTATTCCGACTTGCTCAAGCCACCGTGTCATCAAGGCGATGACCGCGTTCGCGTCTTCTACTCGAACCTGCGACCCAAGAGCTGCTCTGGCCCTGGCCTCCGACAATCGTACCAGTGACTCGAGCTGTCGAGGGGTGATTGCGACGGGCGAATCCTTCGCCTCGCCTGATTGTTTCCGCATGTGAAGATAGAAATCGCTGAACTTCTTCGCCGCTTCCTCATTCAGGATCGGCCTTATCCGCTTTCCATACGCAATGTATTTCTTCAGCAAGGTCGGGGAGATCGGTGGCTCTCTCATGGCGGAGCCGGTTCTGTGAAGGCTGAGTATGTGCTCGGCTGTGCGGGAGTCCTCCTCACTTTCGGGTGTATCCTTCAACACGAAGATCAGATCGAATCTCGAGAGAATCGTGACGGGTAAAGTGATGTTTTCTGAAACCGTTCTGAACGGGTCATAACGTCCTAGCGCTGGGTTTGAAGCAGCAAGTATCGATGCCCTAGCATTGAGCGTAGCCACAATTCCGCCTTTCGCAACGCTGACCGTCTGCTGCTCCATTGCCTCATGTATCGATACTCTGTCTTCGGGTCTCATCTTGTCTATTTCATCGATGCTGCAAACCCCTCGATCGCTCAGGACTAAGGCTCCCGCCTCCAGGACCATGCCTCCAGTCTTCTCTCTCACGACTGCCGCTGTTAGGCCTGCCGCGGAGGAACCCCTGCCGCTCGTGTAGAGTCCTCTGGGCGCAATTCTGGCCACGTACTGGAGAAGCTGGCTCTTGGCAGTTCCAGGGTCTCCTATGAGAAGGACGTTGATGTCTCCCCTAGTCTGAATTCCATCGGGTAGGGACTTGGGCACTCCTCCGAAGAGGAGGAGCATTATCGCCTCTTTGATGTCTCTGTGCCCGTAGATCGAGGGCGCAATTGATGACATCATCTTTTCGAGGATTCTGGGATCCTTTGCCATGTTCTGAATCAGTCTTTCCTCGTCGGGGGTGATCTGGATCTCCTCTGGCTCCTTGCCCATGATTTCGATGTGGTTTGCATCCATGTAGAGGTTGTATGTCCGAAGCCTGCCTCCCTTCCCCGGCAGAAACTCGGGAAGGACTCTGACTATACCAGTTATGGTGACTCGGTCACCGGGCCTGGAAATGTCAACTAGGTCTTCCTCAATCTCGACATCCATTGATCTCGGCAACTGGCCCGGAGGCAGGTCTTCCGGCCTCTCCTGAATTCTAATCTCTTGCGAGTTGATGAACACTGAATCCTCGAGCACCACCTCAAACGGGCCTCTTCTCTTGCAAGACACGCACTCTCTTGGCCGTATCAGAACGGTTCCGGACTGATCGATAGGCGGCTGCTTCGTGTCGCACCTGCACTTGAAGACCGCTTTGAGGAGTAGTGGTTTCACGGGCGTCGCTCTAACCAGTATGCCGTCTATCGAGCTGAGTCTGCCAATCTGTTCTGAGCCGACGACTCGGAGCGGAATTCTATCTGGTAGATTGCGAAGCCTCACCCTCACTCCTGTCTTGTGCCTAGCGGTTTCATCGGCGTATTCGGGATCTTCAATTTTGAGCTGCGCCCAGAGGGCTCTGTTGGCATAGTCGAGTGTAGAGTCTGGTTTGTCTATGACGAGGCGTGCCAATGAAGCGTCGAAAGTGAGAAGATCCTCGAAGTCCACTATCAGCGAATGTGTTCCAACGACAGATAATTGAGCGATCCGCTGTCTGTACTTTGAAGATTTGAGGAAGGTCAAGAACTGTTCTTCAGGTCCGGTGAGTTCCAGCTCGGTCATTCATTTCATTCCAGCTGCAGAACCTCTTTCTTCCATTCCCCAAACGTGTCGAAGAGCTCACCATACAGCTCCTTCTCTTCTCGCGACAGATTCTTCAAGATCTCGCCTGACGCGGCTTGAACCGCTGCCAGTGCCACTATCTTCCGCATTCTGCAGCTCAAAATATCGTCGGCGATCCTCTTCGCTTTCTCGTACTCCTCAACTCTGCTCGGGTTGTCCTTCAAGGCCGCTGAGAGTTCCTTCAGGAGTCTGCGCACTCTGGGGTAGAATCTGTCCGGGAGGGGTGAGACCTGCTTGCCGCTCTGAACCATCTCCATCCAGTGGACCTTGTGCAGACTCACCAGATCGATCTTATCGTCTTCTCTGAACCTCGCTATCCCGAGTCGCGCGAGTTCTCTTCCCGCCCAATATCTAATCTCGAATTCCTCACCTTCTTCTAGGGGCCCGATTGTGGTCTTTCCGACCTTGATCCTCTCCTCGTATGCCCTGTTGGCAGTCATTCGTACGATCGCGTTCTCGAACTCTTCGTCGAGATCTTTGATGGCGGTGCAGGCTTTGCTCGGCAAGGCTTGACACCCATTCGACAACAAGTGGATAGGCTTTGAGATAATACCGTTTTTGAACGAGTCTTCTCGATATTTGATCGCGTGACTTCGCCTCATCTGGATTCAGCTTGTACACCGCGCTTCCTGATAGGCGTTGATGCCGCCTTCAGGAAGGCCTCATTGGCGATGTGATAACTCTCGTAAAGGTTGGGCCTCTCCCTACAGCTACTGCAGAGGCAGAATAGAGGAACATCTCGCGTGGGGCAGGAGATCCTATAATCACAGTCTGCACACCCGAAATCTCTCTTGCATACGAGGCAGGTCTGTGAGAAGACGACTTCATCATCTAGGATTTCAGCGAGTGTAGCTTTGGCTCTCTCGGGATTGCCGCCTTCCACGACGTAGAAAAGTCCTCTAGCCTTGTCATAGGCTATGCCGCTTCTCATCAGCTCGACGAACTTTTCTTTTCCAAGGTAAGGCAGTTTGAAGCCGTTTCTTGAGATTGTTATCACGCTTCAGGTCCCTTCTCTCGTCCACTTAGATACTCGATCATTTCATCGTCAAGACCCAAGTATGTGGAGATATCTTCTGCCGCGTCTCCATCGTTCTCGAGCATTATTCTCAGGTATGGAAGAATGTCTCTCTTGGCAATCGCCCTTGAGGTGTGACAATTCTTTCCAACCTTGGTGCTTATCGACTCTAGCAACTCTCGCTCCGAGCGGGTTCTGGCTAGTCTTATGAACTTTGATGGGATCAGCTTCAAGGCGGGAGCGGTCGCTCTTCGAGGTCCTTCAGACAGTGCGCTCGACAGCATGAGTTCTATCGCGTATCCGAGTAGTCCCCAGTGTTCACCTCTGATTCTTCCGAATAGCACGTCCGCTTCCGAAAGGCGTTCATAGGCCTCGGAGAGCTCGACCACATCACGTTTTACAAACGGAAGGTTATCGTGTATTAACAGGTGCAGAGTTTCGTAGTCTATTTGCGAACTTCTCTGGACCGCGAGAGCTCTAGCGAGATCGCTACTTTCAAAGATCTCTTGGAGGGTTCGCGAAACATCTAGGTTCCTGTCTCTCTCAGAAACGAATGGAATATCGCTCTTCTTCAAGACCGTTCGGCCTTGAGCCAGCCTCTGCAGATCGTTCAATGCGGCACGTAGATCTCCTGAGCTGCTCCTTCCAATCATCTTCAAGACATCTGAGTCGACGGAAAGCCCCTCGAGTTGACATATCTTCTGCAAGAGGGCGACTATTAACGGCGGTCGTATCTCATAGAATCTGATCGTAATGCAATATTCCCTCAAGCTGCGCAGTTTTGGCTCTGATGCGTTATTCGCTGCCAAGACCACCGGGGAACGAGACCTTTGGATTAGGTCTATGATAGCTCCGACTCCGCCTTGGTCCTCTCGGCCGAACAGCCCATCGATCTCATCGAGAAAGATGAGGTTCCTTTCAGACCCCTCGATAGTGGCGTCGAGAGATGTCTCACCCGCTGCTCTCCCGACGATTCTGGTTATCGCCGCCTCGGTTCTCGCGTCGCTCGCATTCATCTCGATCAGGTTGTAACCTCGTTCCCTTGCCGCGGCCTCGACGAGAGCTGTCTTTCCTACCCCCGGAGGTCCGTGAAGTAGGGCAGTTTTGGCTCCGATCTTCCATCTGTCAAGCCATATTATGAATTCCAGTTTGGCTTGCTCGTTCCCAACCACATCAGCGATCGATAGGGGTCTGTACCTCTCGGTCCACATCATGGTAGTCACTTGTCAGGTGCGATGAGGTGATCCGAACCTAGCGAACTGGGCCAGAAGAGCGCTGAGCTGGATGTCCTCGTTTGCCCCTTCGACTAGCCTGTAATCGTACTCTGCCACGATCTGGGCGAGGTCCGCAACTTCTTTCGCAGGTATTTCTTCCATCCTTGTGATTTCTCTATGAATCTGCCTAATGATATCTGATCCTGCTAGGCCATGCTTGGTCATCAGCTCATATAGTAGTTCACGTGATTTCTCGAACTGGCCGCTCATCGCTTTCTGAATCATGTTCCTGACTTCTTTCGGGCCCGCTTGTCCTACAACTTTGGTGACGACTCTTTCATCTAGCGGCTGCTCTCTTGCGTAGGCCGTTGCTGCTTGGAGCGTGTTTATGGCACGTCTCAGGTCTCCTTCGCTGAAGTCGACGATGGATCGGATAGCTTCCTCCTTGGTGTTCACGCCTTCATTCTTGGCGATAAATTGCAGGTGCCTAGCGATGTCCTCGGTCTTCAACGTGGAGAATCTGAAGAGTGCGCATCGACTCTGGATGGGCTCAATAATCCGACTTGAGTAGTTGCATATGAGTATGAAACGTGAAGTCCTGAAGCTCGTCTCCATGATTCTTCTGAGGGCAGTCTGCGCCTCAGCAGTCATCTGATCTGATTCGTCCAGTATGATCAGGCCGAACGGTATGTTTCCGAGCAGGCCGACGGCATGTCTAGAGAAGCTCTTCACTCGTTCCCTGACTGTGTTGATTCCTCTCTCGTCTGAGGCGTTCAGTTCCAGAGTGAAGTCTCGCCACAAGTCGCCCTGCAGAATCCTGGCTATGCAGAGAGCAACTGTCGTTTTGCCCGTACCGGGCGGTCCTGAAAACAATAGGTGAGGCATCGTGAGAGGATCTTTGAGGAGGATCTTGAGGCTCTCAACGGTCTCTCGCTGATCGACGACCTTCTCGAGGGACTGTGGCCTGTATTTCTCCACCCACATCGCTGCCTCTTCGCTAAAGCTCATAGTTTCTCGCCTGGAGCTGAACAGCTCCTAACTGGTCGTTGTGCTTTAACTTGTTCGCTGTCGATGCGCCATCTTGGCAGTTCTAGGTCTCGTAGTACGGCTCCCTTAGTTCGATGGCCTTGAGGAAGATTTCTTTGAGATCACGGTCTGAAGCCCCGTTTCTCATGGGAGTCAATATGTCAACCAGGTTGTTTCCACGGAGTAGGCAGGGTTTGAGCTTTCCGTCGCTTGTGACTCTCAGTCTTGTGCATCTCAGACAGAACTTTGTCCCTTCTGTGTGCCTTACCACTTCGACGGTCTTGCCCGGAAGATGGTAGATCCTCCGGTTCTGCATTAGTCCTCTATGTTCGATGCTTGATGCTTGTGTGCTGAGTTTCAGCTCAATATCGTTCAATGGGTAGTGAAACTTGTTGTAGATTGAATGGCCAAGGTTGACTGACTCCAACTCTATCAACTGCAGGATGACGCCTTGATTACCTGCAAAGCGTATGAAGTCCTCGATCTCGCCAGTGTTCGTCCCATTCAGAATCAGAGCGTTGATCTTGATAGGCTCGAAACCTGCAGAGATCGCGTCTTCTATCCCTCTGAGCGCGTCCTCGAGTCTTCCCCCCGTCGATTGAGAATAGGTGTCCTTGTTCAGTGAGACTAGGCTGATATTCACGCGTCTGAGGCCGCACGCCTTCAGCTCGCGAGCCTTGCCTGCCAAGAGCGTTCCATTCGTCGTCATTGAGACGTCGTTGAGGTTTGGCACTTTTGAGACGTGACTGACTATGTCAGCGATGTCATCGCGGATAAGAGGCTCCCCGCCTGTGATCTTCAGGTTACGTATGCCTAGTTCAGAAGCCACACTTGCTATCCGATAGATCTCCTCGGGTCTCATCTCGTCAGAATCGTGTGGTTCTTCGCCCTCCCTGTGACAGTAAAAGCATCTTAGATTGCACTTGGGAGTGACCGCGACCCGTAGATTCAAGGTGGGGCGTCCGAAAGAGTCGAATATCATGGTGGATCAACTAGGTTCCACGGGCGGACTTGACGATGTGCCCGATCTCAGGTATAATT
>Ga0209314_10000106_pt1 | contig 33830 bp, 26 predicted proteins | sample I19B2metaG_FD_184146 | JGI IMG/M metagenome (GOLD analysis project Ga0209314, IMG submission 184146) | Lake sediment bacterial and archeal communities from Gulf of Boni, Indonesia to study Microbial Dark Matter (Phase II) - ​I19B2 metaG... | ecosystem: Environmental > Aquatic > Freshwater >... | reverse complement strand
ACGGCGTCGAACTGCCAGGCGGCCCAGGCGCCGGCGAGGTTGAACCACCGCTGGCTTGCCTCGGGTATGACTCCCACCGCTGCTCCGGCGCGGGCTACTGCGGGGGCCCCCGCCTGCAGGCGGCTGGAGGAAACTGCACTCATGATGACGCGCCTCCGGGTATAAGTTCATGATAGAATGGCGCCGCGTCGTTATCGCGGACGTATTGTGACTGTGTTCACAAGCCACAATACCATTCTAGCATGGTTTTGTGAGCACAATCACAATGTCCACCGAGAAAGATTTTTCGTGCATCTCCACCAACCCTCGCCCGATGGCGCAGTTGCCGGTGTATTCGGACCAGAAATCGGGTAGAAAAAGCACCGCCCCGCGATACGCGGGGCGGTCTTCATGCCTTTCGTGCCCGAGCGGGCGGAGCCGATTCCGGGGCTACTCCCCCAGGTAGGCCTTGCGCACGCTCTCATCCCGAGCCAGCTGCTCCGCCGCGCCCGACAGGGCGATGTGGCCCGTCTCCAGGACGTAGGCCCTGTCGGCGACGGACAGGGCCATCTGGGCGTTCTGCTCCACCAGGAGCACGGTGGTGCCGTCGGCGTTGATCTCGTCGATGATGGAGAAGATCTCCTCCACAAGCATCGGCGCCAGGCCCATGGAGGGTTCATCCATGAGCATCAGACGGGGGCGGGACATCAGGGCCCGGCCCATGGCCAGCATCTGCTGCTCGCCGCCGGAGAGGGTGCCGGCCACCTGGCCTGCGCGCTCCTTCAGGCGGGGGAAGCGGACGTAGACGCGCTCAAAGGCTTCGCTCAGCCGGCGGTCGCGACGTGAATAGGCGCCCATCAGCAGGTTCTCCCGCACCGTCATCGCCGGGAAGATGCGCCGTCCCTCGGGGACGTGCGAGATACCCATCTCCACCAGTCGGTGGGGCAGGGCGGCGCGGTACTTTCCGTTGGCGTCATGGCCGAAGAGCGTCTCGCCACGGAAGGTGATGCGGCTGGTGCGCAGGGCGGGACGGACCAGGCCGGAGATGGTGCGCAGCGTCGTGCTCTTGCCGGCGCCGTTGGCGCCGATGAGGGCCACGATCTCCCCCTCGCGCACCTCCAGGGAGATGCCGTGGAGGGCGGTAATGGCCCCGTAGGAGACCTGCAGGTCCTTAATTACCAGCATGGCCTGCACCTCCTTCCAGGGCAACCTGGGGCAAGGCGACGACCGGACGCGTGCGGCGACGCTCGCGCTTGCCGCCGGTGCCCAGATAGGCCTCGATGACGCCCGCATCCTCGCGCACCTCGGCAGGAAGCCCGTCAGCGATCTTTTTGCCGTAGTTGAGCACCGCCACCCGGTCCGAGATGCCCATGACCACGCGCATGTCGTGTTCAATCAAAAAGACCGTGATGCCCGTATCGCGGATGCGCCGGATCGTCTCCATGAGCGCGGACTTCTCCTGCGGGTTCATGCCGGCCGCCGGTTCATCCAGCAGCAGCAGCCGGGGCTGCGAGACCAGGGCCCGGGCGATTTCCAGCCGGCGCTGCTCGCCGTAGGGGAGGTTCTTCGCCAGCTCGCCGGCCTTCTGGTCCAGGCCCATGAAGGCCAGGGCCTCCCAGGCCTGCAGGCTCAGGTTCTCCTCCTCCTGGCGGAAGGGCGGCAGCCGGAACACGGCGCCGGCCAGGCCGCTGCGGCCCCGGGAGTGGGCGCCGATGAGCACGTTCTCCATCAGGCTGAGGCTGGAGAACAGCCGGATGTTCTGGAAGGTGCGGGCGATGCCCAGGCCCGCCAGCCGGTGAGGCGGCACGCCGTTCAGGGAACGCTCGCCAAAGCGGATGGTCCCCTGGTTGGGCCGGTAGACGCCGGTCACCAGGTTGAAGATCGTGCTCTTGCCGGCCCCGTTCGGACCGATGAGGGCCCGAATCTCGCCCTGCCGGACGTCCATGCTGACCCCGTCCACGGCCACGAGACCTCCGAAGCGGAGGGTTACGTCTTGAAGGTCCAGGATGGTTTCGCTCACTGGCCGTCACCCCCCACAGAGGTCCTGACCGTGCGGCTGCGGCCCAGCATCAGGGCGCGGCGCACGGCGTCGCGAAGGTCCACCCCGCCCAGCAGGCCGCCGGGCCGGAAGATCATCAGCACAATCAGCGTGGCGCCGTAGACCAACATGCGGTAGTTGCTCATGAAGCGCAGCAACTCAGGGGCCGCCGTCAACACGATGGTGCCCAGGACCGTCCCCGCGATGCTGCCCATCCCACCCAGGACCACCATGCTCAGCTGCTCCACCGACTTGAGAAAGCCGAAGTCCGTGGGCTGGATGAACGTGGTGGTGTGGGCATACAGGCCTCCGCCCACGCCGGCGAAGAAGGCGCCCACCGCGAAGGCCTGGATCTTGTAGAACGTGGTGTTCACGCCGGAGGCCGTGGCGGCTATCTCGTCCTCGCGAACGGACCGCATGGCCCGCCCGTTGCGGGAGTTCTCCAGCCAGGCCATCGCCGCCACCGCGGCCACCGCCAGCATCGCCACCAGCGGCAGGTCAACCCGCTTTTGAATGCCGTAATAGCCGATGGCCCCATTGGTGATCTTCAGGTTGGTGTTCACCACCCGAACGATCTCGGCAAAGCCCAGGGTGGCGATGGCCAGGTAGTCGCCGGAGAGGCGCAGGGTGGGAAAGCCCAGCACCACGCCGAACAGGGCGGCCACCAGCCCGCCCAGAAGCAGGGCCAGGGCGAAGGGCAGGTGGAGCGAGACCGTGCAGATGGCGGCGGCGTAAGCCCCGATGGCCATGAAGGCGGCGTGCCCCAGCGACAGCTGGCCGGTCACGCCGGTGATGAGGTTGAGGCCCAAGGTAATGATCACGTTGATGCCGGTGAACAGGAGGATCTGGCCCTGATAGGCAGGGATGACAAGGTTGAGAGCCTCCGTGACCGCCCAGACGGCGACCAGCAGGGCCAGAAACAGCAGGGCCTGCACCGGCCAGAGCTCCAGCCAGGCCGGTTGCCTGCGGGGCGCGGGAGCCCCGGGAACGGCGCCCGATACGCTGTTGTCCACGGTGCTCACCTACACCTTCTTGATGATGCTCCGGCCCAGCAGGCCGGAGGGCTTGACCAGCAGCACCAGAATCAGAATGGCGAAGGCAAAGGCGTCTTTCCAATCGGATAGCTTGGCGGCGACGCCCATGATCTCCGCCAGACCGATCAGCAGTCCACCCACGACGGCTCCGGGGATGCTGCCGATGCCGCCCAGGACGGCCGCGGCGAAGGCCTTGAGGCCCGCCATCAGCCCCATGTAGGGCTGCACGGCGTTGAAGTAGATGCCCGCCAGAACACCCGCCGCCCCCGCCAGGGCTGAGCCGATGGCGAAGGTAATGGCGATCATGAGGTCCGTGTTGACGCCCATCAGGGCGGCGGCATCCGCGTCCTGGGACAGGGCCCGCATGGCCCGGCCCGTCTTGGTATAGCGGACGAACAGGTCAAGCCCCACCATCAGCAGAGCCGAGACGCCGATGATCAGGATCTGATAGAGGGAGATACTGGCCCCGCCCAGAACGAAGTTGCGGTTCTGGAAGAGGGTAGGGAAGCCTGTGGTGGCCGGGCCGTGCAGGAGTACCATCAGCGTGGACAGGAAAATCGAAGCGCCAATGGCACTGATCAGGGCTGACAGGCGCCCGGCGTTGCGGCTGCGGCGCAGGGGCCGGTAGGCCACCCGCTCCACCACCAGGCCCAGCACGGTGGTGAACGCCATGGCGCCGAAGATGGCCAAGTAAAGGTTGGCCTTCCAGGTGAGGACCAAAAAGAGTCCCGTGAAGGCGCCGAACATGTAGATCTCGCCGTAGGCGAAGTTGATCAGAGCGATGATGCCGTACACCATGGTGTAGCCGAGGGCGATGAGGGCGTAGATGCTCCCCAGGGCGAGGCCGTTCACCATCTGCTGCAGGAATTGGGCCACGGACTTCCCTCCTTGTGGTCTTCCTGAGGCCGCGTGGGCTCTGGGCTAGACAAAAAGGGGGCGTCGCGACACGCCACGCCCCCTCTTGTCTGAGGTAGCTATTTGACGGGGACCTTATCCAGCAGCGTGAACTTGGCGGAGGCGGGGTCCTTGGCGCCGCTCACCTGGAGCAGGTAGACCGGGCTCTTCAGAGGCTCCCGGTTCTCCCGGAAGGTGATGGTGCCGGAAACGCCTTCGTAGTTCTTGGTCTGCGCCAGCTTGTCGCGGTAGACCTTGGGATCGGCGCTGTTCGCCGCCTTCATCGCGCTGGCGATGATGTAGATGGCGTCATAGGCCTGCGCCGCAAAGAGCTCCGGATCCTCGTTGTACTTGTCGTGGAACTTCTTGATGAAATCCGCGGTCTTGCCGGAGGCCTGCTCGGAGGAGAAGCCGGCGTAGGAGATGGACCCCTCCGTCGCCTCGCCGCCCAGCTTCCAGAAGTCCGCGCCCTGCAGGCCATCGCCGCCGATCATGACGACATTGTTCAGGCCCTGCTTGCGGACCTCCTTCATGATCAGGCCGCCCTCGGTGTAGTAGCCGGAGAAGACGATGACGTCCGGGCTCTTGGCCTTGATGTTGGTCACCTGGCCAGAGAAGTCGGTGTCGCCGTCCTGGATGGACTCCTCCACCACGATGTTGCCGCCCTTGGCCTTGATGGCGTCGCGGAAGATGGAAGAGAGGCTGACCGAGAAGTCGTTGTTCTTGGAGGTGACCAGAGCGAAGTTCTTCCAGCCCTTCTTGCTGATCGCGTAGTCAACCATGGCAGGGCCGGCGATGGCATCCAGCAGGGTGTCGCGGAAGACGTAGGGACCAATTTCCACAACGCCCGTGCCGGTCGAGCCGAAGGACATGATGACGGTCTCGTGGGAGTTGGCGATCTGCCCGGCGACGCGCGTGATGCCGGTGGTCGGGTCGCCGATGATGGCGGCCACGTGGTCCGCCGTCACGTACTTGGTGGTGATGTTGGTCGCCTGGTCCTTCTGGCCGGCGTCATCTTCTTCGAGCAGTTGGATCTGGCGCCCGAGTACGCCGCCTGCGGCGTTGATCTCGTCGATGGCCATGTGGAGGCCCTTCAGGCCGTTAAGACCGTAGATGGCGACGTTGCCGGTCTTAGCACCCAGAAAGCCGATCTTGATAGGACCATTGTCGCTCTTGCCCGAGCTGCTACCTGTGCTGCAACCGGCGACGGATACGGCCATCGCCGCAACCAGCAGCAGGGCGAGAAAGCCCTTTGCGCTCAATCTCCTCACACCGGGTCCCCCTCTACGTTCTTTTTCTCTCTGTCTACTCGGAACCGCTACCTACCGGAATGGCTAGCCCTGTGTGCCGATTCACCTCCCGTCCACGCATGATGGACATCTGTGGTGAGAATATTGGCTCTGGTGATTCGATTTCTCGACATCAAATTCCTGCAACCACACGCAAATTCCTCCTTTCTCTACGGCAATTCTGCGTTTCCCCGGTTTGATACACCGTTCCTACTGTCTCCGCAGGCCGCTCAACCTGAACCGGTGATGTGTCCCTTTAACATTGTTAATGACGGAAACAAATTTACGGCTGCCTGAGCTCGCTGCGGCTCCAGGAGAGCTAGCGCACCAGGTCGCGGGCAAACACCAGCTGGATGCCCGCCTGGTCGAAGAGGGGGATCATCTCGCGGATGGCCTCCGCCACCGTGGGATGGGGGTGGCCGATGACGATGACCGCGCCGTGCTTCTGCGCCAGCAGGGCGGCCTCTCGGAGCCGCGCCTTGACCGCCGACACGGTTCTCTCCCGGTCGATGAAGAGGCTGTTGGCGGCGGCCGGCAGGCCGGCGGCCCGTGCCGTCTCGTATCCCACGGACTTGGGCTGCGTCCGGCTGTCCACAAAGGGCAGGTTGACCGACTTCAGGGCTGTCACCACGTCCCCCATGACGCGAGGATCGGCGGTGGCCAGCGAGCCCATGTGGTTGTTGGCCCCTTTGGCGTCAGATAACGTGGAGGCCAGTTCGCGGACGCGCTGCTGAATCTGGTCGTCGGTCATGGCGGTGGTGATGGCGTCGGGCCCGGGGTTGGCTCCGGTCGATGGCAGCGGCTCCATGGGGAGGTGCAGGAAGACCTCCTGCCCGCGCGCCTCGACCTCCTTGACCTCGGCGGCGAAGTGCGGGGTGTGCGGCAGGAAGGAGAAGGTCAGAGGCTGGTCGATCTTCAGCAGTTCAGTCGTGCCCGGCAGGTTCTGGCCCATGTCGTCGATGATGATGGCGATCTTACCGGCACCCCTGGGCAAGGGCTCCTCCGGAATGGCGGGGGTCTGCGCCGGACTCTCCGGCTGCAGCGGCGAGGGAGCCGGGGTGTCGTGCGGCTCTTCCTCCGTCACCGTGTGCGGCGGCGGCAGAGGTGGGGGTCCCGGCCGCTGGGCCGCGGTGCGGCCGAACCGCAGGGAGGCCAGGGCGGCGCCACCCGCAGTCGACAGAACAAAGACCAGAAGCGCAACCATCCAGATCCTGCGGGCCGGCATGTCCTCAGCCCTCCTCCACGCCGCGACGGCTGACTTTCTGTTAGCTTGTCCAGCCTGTCGTTCGTTTAAGATGGGGGCCAAAAGCAGAATTGCGGCCGGTTAGACCGGCCGCAACTCAAGGTGGTTCGAACCTAGCTGGTGAAGGGACGGCCGCGCAGCCGTGCCATGGCCTGCGCCAACCACCGCGCCACGGCGCCCTGGGTGTTCATCTGCCACATGGGCTGCTCGTCCGGCTCGGGCACCAGAACCAGTCCCATCTCCCCCTCGTCCCGCACACCGGCGGGCAGGCGCCGGACCAGATGCCGCGAGGGAGAGGTCTGGAACTCCAGCACGCAGTAGGACGGCGAGGTGCGCAGGGCCTCGTGCAGTTCATCGCGGCTGTCCACCGGCTGGCCGTCGACCGCCAGCAAAACGTGACCCGAAGCCAGGCCCACGGCCGCCGCCGGTGTCCCCGGCAGCACATCCAGGACGCGCAACCCGCGCCCCGCCGGCTGCCAGTGAGCAGGGGCGAACTGCTCGCGCCGGGCCTCACTCCAAATGACCCATTCATGCCCCAGCGGTGCGAAGAGCACGGCCGCCCAGGCCGCGGCGAGGCTGCGGTCGGCCAGCAGGCTGAGCCCCAGCAAGGTCACGGCGTAGAGGGCAAGGTGGCCGGAACTGCGCCGCACCTTGGCCGGCACGTCCTCAGCCACGGCCACGTCCGTGTACCCGACGGCGGCCACCACCGGCACCAGGGCCAGGATGGCGTTGGGGTCGAGCCCCAGCGGGCCGGGGACCCGGATGAGGGGCCACCAGTCGGGGGTGGCGATGGTCTGGCCGCCGGTCACGCCGTGGGCCGTGGCCAGGAGCAGCGTCAGCGGCACGGGCCAGAACCGCTGCAGCGAGAACCCTCCCACCACCTCGCCGCCGGGGCGGCCCACCAGGATGGGCGAGGCGGAGGTCCCGCCATCCAGCCGGATCATGGCCGCCTCCACCAGGTGCAGCACGGCCACCAGGGCGGTCACCTGCGCCACGCCGATGCCGGGCCAGCCGAAGAGCAGGGTGGAGATGCCCAGCAGGCCGGCGGCGTAGGAGAAGCAGATAAAGCGAGGATGCAGCAGGGAGAGGGCCAGGGCCATGACCCAGAGGTACATGAAGTCGCCCGATGTCTCGGAAAAGGGGACGCCCACGTAGCTGAGGACCAGGCTGCCCAGAAGCCCGCCGGCCGCGCCATAGACCATGGACGTCAGGGTGCGGGAGAGGGGCGGGTTCTTGACCACCCCCCAGAGGCGTTGCTCCGTCTGGGCCTGGCGCCGTGCCTGGAACCAGACCATGGCCACCGCCAGCCAGAGGAAGGCGGCCGTGACAGGGTCCACAGCGACGCTTGCCAGGAAGCCGAGGGGGATGTACTGGAAGACCAGCCGGCCCAGCTCCAGGAAGAACGACACAGGCACCACTCCCGGATAAGGCCGGGGCAGGCTTTCCCGCCTGCCCCGGCACGGTCACATCTTGCTCTTCAGGATCTCGACGGCCTTGAGCAACTGGGGGTTGTCAGGGGCATCCAGGGCCGGCGCCTGGGCGCCCGCCGGCACGTTCAAAGGCACCTCGACGTTCGGCGGAATGCCCACCTTGTTGATGGACGTCCCGGACGGCGTCAGGTACTTGGCGATGGTGAGACGCAGCCCCGACCCGCCAGGCAGGGTCATGACGTTCTGTACCGACCCCTTGCCGAAGGTCCTGGTGCCCACCAGAATGCCGGCGTCCCGGTCCTTGATGGCTCCGGCCACGATTTCGGAGGCGCTGGCCGAGCCTTCGTCCACCAGGACGACCAGGGGCAGGCCCAGGCCGTTTGAGTCCGAATCGTAGTTCTTCTGTGAGCCGTCCCGGTAGACCACCGAGACCACCCGCCCCTTGGGCACGAAGTAGGACGCCACGGAGACGGCCTCGTCCAGCAGCCCGCCCGGGTTGTGGCGCAGGTCGAGGACAATGCCCCTGGCCCCCTTGGCCTTGAGGTCGGCCAGGGCGTCGCCGGTCTGCTTGCCGATGGATTCGTTGAACTCATACAGACGGATGTAGCCGATGTTCCCGGGCAGCATCTTATGGTCCACGGTGGGGTAGGGGATATCCTCCCGGACGATTTCCCGGCTGAACCGGTCCTTCTCGCCGCGAAGAACGGTCAGCCGCACCGTGGTGCCCTTGGGCCCGCGGATGAGCTTGACCGCGTCGGTGGACTTCTTGCCGACCAGGTCCTGGCCGTCGACCTCCAGCAGGCGGTCGCCGGCCATCAGCCCGGCCTTCTCACCCGGCGAACCCTTCATCGGGGCGACCACGGTGACGTAGGAGACGCCGCCCACCTCCTTGTCGTCGACGTAAACGCCGATGCCTGAGAACCCCGGCTGAAGCTCCTCGCGAAGAGCGGCGTAGTGGGTCTGGTCCAGATACATGGAGTAGGGGTCGCCCAGGGCCTGCACCATACCGCTGATGGCGCCCTCCACCAGCTTGGCGTCGTCTACCTGGGAGGCGTCCACGTAGTAGGACTTGACCTCGTCGTAGACTTCCCAGAACAGCGACATGTTGGGGGCTCCGGCCGGAGACCCGGGGGACGCCAGCCGGCCGGGCATGAAGTAGCGGAGAGAACCGGGGTGGCTGGAGAACCAGAAGGCGCTGAGGCCGAACGTGGCCACAGCCGTGATGACGACCAAAAAGAGCGCCCCGACGACGGCGCCGCGGCGGTTGGACAAGGTCTATCGCCTGCCTTTCAGGCTGAAAACAGGTTCAGACAAGAACGAATATGCCAGTTACGTGGTTCAGTATACACTCGGCCCCAGGGGTGGTCAACGAAAGGCCCTGGCGACACAGCCCTCCCGGTCACCGGGAGGGCTGCTGCGGGCGCCTTGCCGACTAGCGGGGCGGCAGATAGTCCAGGGGGTTCTTGACCTGGCCGTTGACGCGCACCTCGAAGTGCAGGTGCGGGCCGGTGCTGATGCCCGTGCTGCCCACGTAGCCGATGACCTGACCCTTGGCCACCTTGTCGCCGGCCTTCGCGGCCAGCTTGGACTGGTGCCCGTACAGGGTGGAGATGCCGTCGCCGTGGTCAATGACCGTCATGTTGCCGTAACCGGAGTCCCACTGGGCCATGATGACCGTGCCGCTCTCCGCCGCCTTGATGGCGGTGCCCATCTTGGCCCCCAGGTCAAGGCCGGTGTGCATCTTGTACTTCTTCAGAACGGGATGGTAGCGGTTGCCGAAGGGTGAGGTGATGGGAGCGATGACCGGCCACATCATGGACAGTTTGCCCGTCCGCTTCAGACCCAAGCGGGCCTGGATGGCGCTGATCTGCTGGGCCAGTTCGTTGGACCTCTCGATCAGCTGGTCTTCCTGCTTCTCCAGCTCACGCAGGTTGACGGCCAGCTGGCCCTGCTTCGCCTTCAGGTCGGAGGTCAGTTGGGCCACCGAGGCCTTCTGGCTGGCGGTCTGGTCCTTGAGGCTGGCGATGCGCGCCTTCTTCTCCTCCAGGGTCGCCTTCTTGGCCGCCACCTCTTCACGTTCGGCCTTGACCTGCTTCAGCAGGTCCGCATCCTGAGCCACAATCTCCTTGAGCAGTTCGAACCGGCTCAGCAAGTCGCCGAAATCCTTGGCCGCGAGGAGCACCTCCAGGTAGCTGACGGTGCCTTCCTCATACATGGTGCGCAGGCGCGTTTCCAGCAGGTTCTGCCGCTCGTTCAGACGGGCCTCGGCATCGGCCAGATCCTGCTCGGCCTCGGCCACGTCGCTGCTGGTCTGCTGGAACTGGGACTCCAGGTAGGCCAGATCCTGCTGCAGCTTCTTGAGCTGCGCCTGCTTCTGCTTGATCTGGCTCTGGACCTTGTTGTACTCCGCCTGCGTGCGGGTCTTCTGATTCCGCAGTTGCTCGATCTGACGGTTGAGATCGTCCTGCTGTTGCTGCAGCTTCTGCAGGTCTTGTGCGACGTCGGCCCTGGCCGGCGCAGAATTCACGGCAACCAGGCTGAACCCGAGGCAGGCCATAAGAGCCCCGGCCACCACACGCCTGAGCCAGGATCGGCGAACCTTGGCAACAGGGACAGAGGAACGATCCAACGACACGGCAACCACCTCGGCGGGAAGAGTCAACGCGCCCTCTCAGACGCGAAGGAAGCGGCGAACGGAAACGGCGCTGCCCAGGGCTCCCAGCACGGCGCCCAGGCCCAGCAGGGTCAGGGTGAGGTTGCGCAGCAGCGGGGCGCCGGGAACGATCTCAAAGAACGGCAGGTTGGCGGCGGCAAACCGGAGGAAACCGGTGTAGATCCAGGAGGAAAGGGCGGCAGCGATGAGCGAACCCACCAGCCCGAAGAACACGCCTTCCAGGACAAAGGGCCGGCGGATGTAGGCGTCTGTGGCTCCGACCAGCTTCATGATGGTGATCTCGCGGCGCCGGGCGAAGACCGTCAGGCGGATGGTGTTGGAGATGATGAAGATGGTCGCCAGGGCCAGGGCGATCACCAGGGTCAGGCTGAACACGCGCAGGGCCCGGGTGATTCGGAAGAGCTTGTCCACGGTGTCGCTCTTGTAGTCCACCTTCTGAACCCCAACCAGGCTGGTGATGGCCTGGGCCACCGGGGCGACGTCGTCGGGCCGCTGGGCCTTCACTTCAAAGGAAGCGCGCAGGGGGTTGGTCCCCACGTATTCCAGGGCCTGCTGGTTGCCCAGCCGGTCGGCCAGCTTCTCCATGGCCTCTTTAGCGCTGACGTAGGTCAGGCTCTGGACGCCGGGGAAGGACTTGACCTGATCGGAAAGACGGCCGATGTCCTCGTCCTTCAGGGCGGGGTCCAGCCAGGCCTTGATCTCCACCTGGTTCTCCAGGGTGGTGGCCATGCTGTCCAGGTTGATGGCCACGACCAGGAACAGGGCCAGCATGAGCAGGCTGACGGAGACGGTGGCGATGGCCGAGAGCGAACTGAACCGGTTGGCGCGGAAGGAGCCCGCAGCATCCCTGAAGGCGTACCGCCACGTACTAAGCCTCACGGCCGTACGCCCCCTTCTCCTCGTCCCGCACCACTTCGCCCCGGTCCATGGCGATGACCCGTTGCTTCAGGTTGTTGACGATGTGCTTCTCGTGCGTGGCCACGACCACCGTGGCCCCCATGCGGGAGAGTTCCAGCAGAATGCGGATGATGGCCCAGGAGTTGTCCGGATCCAGATTGCCGGTCGGTTCATCCGCCACGATGACCGCAGGACTATTGACGATGGCCCGGGCCAGGGCGATCCGCTGCTGCTCGCCGCCCGACAGTTGAATGGGCAGGGCCTTGACCTTGTCCTTCATGCCCACAAGCTCCAGCACAGCGGGAACCCGCTTGGCGATCTCCCGCTGCGACGCCTCCGTGCACTCCAGGGCAAAGGCGACATTCTCGTAGGCGGTCTTGTTGGGCAGCAGCTTGAAGTCCTGGTAGACCACGCCCACGTCGCGGCGCAGGTAGGGCACCGCCGACGGCTTCAGGCTGGTGACGTCGCGGCCGTCCACGACGATGCTGCCCCGGGTGGGCAATTCCTCCCGGTAGATGCACTTGACGAGGGTGGATTTGCCGGCGCCGCTGGGGCCGACGATGAACACGAACTCCCCCTTGTCGACGGCGATGTTCACGTTTCGCAGAGCAGCGACATGGTTGGGGTAGATCTTGCTGACCCCGCGGAATTGTATCATCACAAGGCTTTCGCTCCCGAGCACAAATTTCTGCCCGTGGCTGTCCAAGAACGGAAGGGGAGCACAGGCGACCCGCTCCCTTCCGGTCGGACCAGGAAAAGGCGTATTGGGAAGGCTCCACACCCCCGGTCCGAGCTGGGTTGTTGCTTCGACGCTACCTGACCCTTGTCCTTCCTTTTCGTTACATTTTGTAGAAGTTTCCACGAGGTTGACGTAGAGAGGAAGACAATGGTTCCGGGAGAAAATAAAAGCCCCTCTCCTGAGGGAGAGGGGCCGGGCGTTGGGAAAGCATCAGGCCTATTTCTTGAGCATCATCACGTCACGGGCCGCGTCCACGATGTGGTGGGCCTTCAGGCCATACTTCTCCAACAGCTCGTCGGGCTTGCCCGATTCGCCGAAGGTATCCTGCACGCCGATGAGGCGCATGGGCGTCGGCAGCCGGCGCGCCAGGGTTTCGGCCACGGCGCTGCCCAGGCCGCCCATGACGTTGTGCTCCTCGGCCGTGACGACGCAGCCGCACTGCCGTGCCGCAGCCACCACCGCCTCCTCGTCCAGGGGCTTGATGGTGGAGACGTTGAGCACCAGGGCGGAGACGCCCTCCTTCTCCAACTGCTCGGCGGCCTGCATGGCCTCCCCGACGAGCACGCCGCAGGCCAGGATAGCGACATCCTTGCCGTCGCGCAGCCGGGGGGCCTTGCCGATCTGGAACTGATACCCGTCGTCGAACAGCACCGGCACCGGCGGACGGCCGAGTCGCAGGTAGGCGGGACCGTTCATGGCCGCCAGGACCTTGACGGCCTTCTTCGTCTCCGTCGCATCGGCCGGCACGACCACGGTCATGCCGGGGAGGGCCCGCATCAGGGCCAGGTCCTCAATCATCTGGTGGGAAGCGCCGTCCTCGCCCAGCGTGACGCCGGCGTGGGAAAGGGCCAACTTCACGTTCAGGTGCGGGTAGGTGACGGCGTTGCGAACCTGGTCGTAGACCCGCCCGGTGCCGAAGATGGCAAAGGTGCTGACGAAGGGGATCTTGCCGGTCCGCGCCAGCCCCGCCGCCATACCCACCATGTTGGCCTCGGCGATGCCCACGTTGAAAAAGCGGTCGGGATACTTCTTACCAAACTCAGCGGTCTTGGTGGACTTGGACAGATCCGCGTCCAGCACAACCACATTGGGGTTCTCTCCGCCCAGCTCCGCCAGGGCCTGGCCATAGGCGTCGCGGGTTGCGATCAGTTCAGGCATGCGTGGGCGCCTCCTCTAGACGAGTTCCTTCAGGGCCTTTTCCAGGTCTTCCGGCTTGGGCGGAACGCCGTGCCAGCCCAGGGCGTTCTCCAGGAAGGACACGCCCTTGCCCTTGAGAGTTTTGGCCAGAATCATGGTTGGCTTGCCCCGGGTGGCCGCCGCCTCCTCGAGGGCCTGAAGGATTTGATCGAAGTCGTGACCGTCGATGTTGATGACATGCCAGTTGAAGGCCCGGAACTTCTCATCCAGGGGATGCAGGCCCATGATCTGCTCGATGGGTCCATCCGTCTCCAACCCGTTGTAATCCACAATGGCGCAGAGGTTATCCAACTTGTAGAAGGGCGCGGCCATGGCGGCCTCCCAGTTCTGGCCCTCCTGCAGCTCGCCGTCGCCGAGGACGACGTAGACCCGCCAGTTGGCCCTATCCATCTTGCCGCCGAGGGCCATGCCCACGCCCTGGGAGAGGCCCTGTCCCAGAGAGCCGCTGGCGATTTCGACGCCGGGAAGCTTGTGAACCGTGGGGTGCCCCTGCAGCCGTGAGTTCAGGCGGCGGAAGGTGCCAAGCTCGTCCTTGGGAAAGAAGCCCCGCTCCGCCATGGCGGAATAGAGCACGGGGCTGGCGTGGCCCTTGGAGAGGAGGAAGCGGTCGCGCTCCGGCCAGTCCGGATTCTTCGGGTCCAGTTTCATGACGCGGAAGAACAGGGCGGTCAGCAGCTCCACGGCCGACAGCGAACTGGTGGCGTGTCCCGACTTGGCCGCAGTGGTCATTTCCAGAATGTCGCGGCGCAGGCTGAGGGCGATATCTTTGAGGTCCTGGTGCTTGTCGCTCACGTTGGCTTCAATGCCTCCTTGTTGACGTACAGTCGGCCCGGGCGCACGTGGGTCCACCGGAGCGGGCTCCCCTATGGGCGATGGCCCGTAGCGGCGGACGGCCTGAACAAACTTCGGCAGTGCTACCATTCTCCAAAAACGACGCGGTTCCTTTCCCAGACGGTAGAGCCATTCCAGGCGCAGTCGCCGGAAAAGCAGCGGCGCGCGGGCCAGGCGGCCGGCCCACACGTCAAGACAACCACCCAGGCCGATACTTGCCGGGACGCCCAGTTCGCCGCCGTGGGCCGCCATCCACTTCTCCTGACGCGCCGCGCCCAGGCCCACAAAGAGCAGGTCGGGCCGGGCGGAGCGGACGGCGTCCAGCACCGCCGGCTCCTGGTCTGGGCCAAAGTAGCCGTGATGCGTCCCCACGATACGGAGACCGGGGAAGCGCTCCGCCAGCCTGACGGCCGCCTCCTCCGCCACCCCCGGCCCGGCTCCCAGGAGGTACAGACCGTAGCCGCTAGCCGCAGCGCGCCGCATGACCTCCTCGGCCAGTTCAATGCCGGTGACGCGCTCCGGCACCGGCTGCCCGATGTGGCCGGCGGCCCAGACGATGCCGGTGCCGTCCGCCGTCACCAGGTCGGCCTCCAGCAGCACGTGCCGGAGGTTGGAGTCGAACTGGGCTGTGTAGACGATTTCCGGGTTCGGCGTAACCACCATGTGGGGCTTGCCGGAAGCGACGAATTCCTGAACGCGATCGGCGGCCTCCTGCAGGGTCAGCGGGTCGAAGCCGATGCCCAGGACTCGGACGCGCTCCGTCCGGGACCTCTTGATCCCTCTGCTTTCATCCGTCACGCCTGCGGCCCCCCTGACTGCAGCAGCCGGGCCACCCACTCCACATTCCGGCGGGCCCGGGTCCGCGCTGCTTCCCGCTGCGCCTGCAGACCCTGCCTGCGCTCCGTCAGCGAGGGCCAGAGCCGGTCCACCGTGGCTATCGCCTGGTCGGCATCGAAGTCCGAGGCTGTGCCCAGCGATTGTATCCCCGTGTCCTCCAGGAAGTGCTCGACCTTGGGGTCGTAGATAATGCCCAGGGCCGGCGTCGCCTGCACCAGGCTGAAAATCAGGGCGTGCAGGCGCATGCCTACGGCCAGGCGGGCAAGGGACAAAAGGGAAAGAACGCCCTGCAGGCCGATGTCCTCGGGCAGCACGTGGCTGGGCTCACGCATCAGGGCCGCGGCCTGGCGCAGCACAGGCTCGTCCTGCGCCGGCTGGACGGGAAAGAAAACGATTTGCGCCTGGTAGGTCCGCACCAGGTGGTCGGCCAGGCGGGCCACGCCCGCCACGTGGGCCTGGGTTCGCCAGGGCCGAATAGCGATGGCCACGATAGGGCCGGCCTCTGGTTCAATGCCGTGGGTGCGGCAGAAGGCGGCGCCCTCCTCCGCTGTCGCCGGGGGCAGCAGAAGGGCGGGGTCGGCGGTGACGGCAACGGGCGGACGCCGGACTCCCAGGCGCTGCAGTTCGTCGGCGGAGGCCCGGTCGCGGACCGTGATGGCGTCGACGCCGTTCAGGACCCAGCCGGCCAGACGCACGCTGCTCGGCCGCAGCACGGGGCCGATGCTGTTGGCGTAGACCATGGTACGCTTCCCCAACAGCCGGGCCGCCATGATAATGCCCAGGTAGTAGAAGAGCGAACGCTGGCTGGTGTAGTCCTGCAGCAGCCCGCCGCCGCCGAACAGAAGCAGGTCGCTTCGCCAAAGGGCGGGGAGGGGGTGCAGGCGGTGGACGGAGGCCGTCTCGTGCTGGCGGCTGGTGTCCGCGGGATCAGCCGACAGCACCACCACGTCCACATCCGGCAGGGCGGAACGCAGTTCCCGCAGCGTGGCCGTAAGGATGGCCTCATCTCCGACGTTGCCAAATCCCACGTACCCTGATATGACAATGCGTCGCGGCTGGCTCATGGAGGTAGGACCTCTTCCTGAAGTGGGATCGGGGGGCAGGTCTCCCTGCCATCCAGACTGATTCTCTATATTTCGGTCACTTCCCTCCGAAGAAGGAGGCGGCCTGCGCAATCGCCAACTGTAGGGGGAGGCCGGGTGGACGCAGCGCAGCGTGCCTGCGGCGGGCGGCCGCCCCAGTGGACAACCTAGGTAGGGAGAAGCCATGCATAACCAAGGAAGTGCTCTCGCGTGAACGCTCAACCAACGACGCCCTCTGATAACAAGGCTTCGGTGACGCCGATCGGGCTGCTGAAGTCTATCGTCCTCTATGCCCTGGTTGCATATCCGTGGGTGGACGCCGCCCTGCGGCGATTGCCCATCGCCGCCGCAGGCTCCTTCTGGGACGAAGCCATCTTCGCTCTGGGACTGCTGCTCATCCTGCAGCGGCGCCGGTCGGGAAAACCGCTCCGCAGTTCGCCCCTCCTGCGCCCCATGGGTCTGTTCCTGGCCATCAGCGTGGCCATCCTGCTGGCCGACCTGCGTCACCTGTCCATCGGCCTGGAGGGACTTCGCGCCACCTTCGAGTACATGGTCGCCGTCTTCCTGGCCCTGAACCTCATCGACGATCTGGAGGAGGCCCGGCGCTGCTCCTACGTGCTCATCGGCCTGGGCAGCCTGGCTGCCCTGCACGGCATCTACCAGTACGCCACCCACGCACCCATGCCCGAAAGCTGGATCAGCGTGACGGAGACGCTGCGCACGCGCGCCTACTCCATCGTGGGAAGCCCCAACGGCCTGGGCGATTACCTGGCCCTGCTGGTTCCCCTGGCCCTGGGCTGGGCCCGCTATGAGAAGCGCCGCTGGCTTCGACTGGTCCTGCTGGCCGCGGCCGGGGTGCTGGGCCTGGGTCTCCTGCTTACCTTCTCGCGCGGGGCCTGGCTGGCGCTGGTTGGGGCCATCATGGTGGTGGCCCTGTCCTTCGACCGTCGCCTGCTGGCGGCAGCCCTGGCGGCGGCCGTCATCCTCTCCGTGGCCGTGCCGCCCATCAGCCGGCGCGTGGGCCAACTGGCGTCGCGCCACTACTGGCAGCGAAGCATGGTCTACGGTGGCCGCCTTTACCGCTGGAACCAGGCCTACGAGCAGCTGGCCCACGCCCCCCTGACGGGGGCCGGGATGGGGCAGTTCGGCGGGGCCGTGGCGGCGCGGCGGATGGGCGTGATGTACAGCGACAACTACTATGCCAAAACGGCAGCCGAAGCCGGGGTGGTAGGCCTGGCGGCATTCATCGTCCTGATGGCCGCCTGCGGCTGGCTGGGCTTCAGGACGTTCCGCGCCCTGCGCGGACGGCCGGAGCAAGCCCTGGCCCTCGGCCTGTGGGGCGCCCTGCTGGTCGTCATCTTCCATAATGCCGTGGAGAACATCTTCGAGATACCCTTCATCAACGTCTACTTCTGGTTCCTGGCGGGGCTCCTGAGCCGGCTTCCCGCCCTGGCGGGGACGAGCCTGCCCGAAGTTCAGCCGGAGTCCGGAAAGGAGACCTCTCTGTGAAGACCGTTCGCGCCCTGGCGTGGTCCATTCCGGCCGCCCTCTTCGGCTTTATCTTCTACTACTTTCTGGCCTTGCCGCTGATACTGGAGTACTCCTTGGCCGGCGTCCTGATCGCCACCGGGTTGGCCATCGCACTGCTGTACGGGTTGCCGCGCGGGAAACGCCTGCCGACCCTGGCCCTGGTGCTCGCCTTCCTCCTCACGCTGGAGGCCCTGGGCAGGATCAGTGAGGAGCCGGCGGCCCTCCGTCTCGCTGTAGCCGCCGTGCTGCTGCTGGCCTATCCTTTCCTGACCCGGCTCGCCACGGGTCTGCCCTGGCGCCTCTCCCTGCCCGTGGTCCTGATGGCCGTCCTTCTTGCCGGCACCCTCAGCCCGGCTTTGTACCCGGCCCTGACGGGGTTCTCCCCGCAATGGGTCAGCCCACCGTTCAGGGGGCAGACCAAAATCCCCTTTTTCACGCCCGTGGTGGCGGACCTGGATGGTGACGGCAAGGTGGAAATTGCCGCCGTCACCAGCGACCCGCCGCGAGCCTCGGCAACCACTCTGCTGACCGCATTCCGCTTTGAATACCGCGTCTTTCGTTGGAATGGTTCACGGGTTGTCCCCGTGGACCCGGGCAGCCTCAGCGCGGCGGCCAAGTCCAAACTCGCCTCGTTCGTGCGCAATGAACACCAGGCCATGCCGGCGCTGACCACCGCCTGGTCCACCGGGCCGGACGGGCTCCCGGCCTTCACCTTCCGCCCCGCCGTGGACCCGTTTGCCGCGGCGGCTGCGGCCGATCCGGCCCGGCTCCCGTTTGCGACGCTGGGGCTGACCCTGCGGGAGGTGGAGGCCGCCCACAGCAGTTGGGCCGCCATGGAGCAGGGCTATGGGAACGCTGCCGACCAGCCGGAGATGAACGGTCTGGACTCGAACCGTGACGTCCTGCTGGTCAGCCGCGAACTGGACGTGACCGGCGACGGCCGGCCGGACCGCCTGGTCAACCGGCCTGACCAGGGCGCCCACATCGAAGACGCCCCAGGAGCGCCCCCGCTCTGGGAAGCGCCCAACGCCAGCTTCCGCTTCGAGGACGCCGGCCGGGTCGGCGACTCCCCCGACACCGTGATCCTGGCCCAGGACAAGGGGGCCTGGGGCCTTGACCCCAGCCGTTTCCTGGGGGCCTACCGGCTGGAGGGCGACCGGATGGTCCGGATGTGGAAGGTCTTCGTGCCGGGGATCGTCAACCCGGTGCTCGCAGATGTGGACGGCGACGGCCGGAACGAAGTGGTCGCGACGATGTACGGCAGGCAGCGCGTCATCGTCCTGAAGAAGCACGTCCTGCCCGTGGCGGGAGCGGCGTGGGCCCTCACGCTGGGCCTCATCCTCTGGTCCCTGGGTCGCCGCTTCCTCGGTACCGCCAGGCCCGCTTCCCGCCTCCTCGTCCCTGCGGCCGCCGTGCTGGTGGCCGCGGTGACGGTGGCGGCCGCCAGCCGCCTGCCCTCGCCGGCGCGGACACTGGCCTCCGGCGAGCCACCGGCGCCTGTTGACGCCGGGGCCCAGCCGGATCCGGGCGCCGCCCTGGCCGTGTCCCGGGCCGTCCTGCGGATGGAAGGCGTCCGGCGCTACAGCTTCCAGGGGGAGTCGCTGACCTACGTGGGGGAGCGACGCCTGCAGGCAACGTTCGGCGGCATGGTGGCCGAAGGCCGGCAGATGCGCGCCTTCGCCAGCATCTGGGGCGACACCTATGAGGCTTACCGGAACGGCAACCAGATCTACCTGGGACGCAAGGTGTGGTACCCGCAGACGGTGAGCGGCCCTGAACTGCCGCCATCACCGTCGGTGTCGCTGTCCTACCTGGAGGACATGGCCGGCACCGCCCGCAGCCTGCCCGGGACCGAACTGGTGGTGCGCGACGTCTGCCGGGTCTATGTGCTCTATCCCGACGCCGAGACCGTCAAGAAGCTGATCCCCGCCGCTTTGGCGCCGTCGGCGTCCTTCTGGGACACCGGCCGGGTGCCGGGGCAGTTTGTCGTCAAGGTCTGGGTGGGCGAGAAGGACGGGCTGATCCACCAGCTCCAGACCGTCTTCGACCTGCCGCTGCAGGAGGCTTCCGGTCTCCGGCAGAAGACCCTGATTACCCTGTGGAACTTCAACAGCCCAGACGTTGTGGTCAAGCCGCCGGACGGGGTGCCGGACGGCGACAGCCGGTAACCTGACGGCAACGCGCCGATAGCCGACTTCGAACGGCCGGTAGCCTGAGGGAGCCGGCCGCACCAGTGAAGGAACAGAGGCCTTTGTCTACGCCCCCTAACGGGCGTGGGCAAAGGCCTCGTCTATTCTCTGGAGCCGTTCCTCCCAGGAGTTGGCCCTGGCCACTTCGACCCGCTCCTCCAGGGGGTGCTTCAGCCGGCCGGACAGGACCCCCTGGACCGCGGCGGTGAATTCGTCCGCGTCCTCGGCGACGAACACCGTGTTGGAGAAGGCCCGGACCTCGGGAAGGTTGGTGGAGACGACTTCCTTGCCCGCCGCCAGGTATTCGTAGAGCTTGATGGGGTTGACGCTGGCCGTCAGCTCGTTGAGGTGGAAGGGATTGAGGCAGACGTCAAAGGCCCTCAGATACGGCGGCAGGTCCCGGTAGGGTTTCGGCCCCAGCAGGCGGACGTTGGGCATTTTCGCGAGCAGGTCCACGTCGGTCAGGGCGGGGCCGATCAGGACCAGCGAGGCCTGGGGGTTCTCCCTCGCCACCCGCGCCAGCAGGGGCAGGTCGATCCAGTCGCCCAGGGCGCCGACAAAGCCGATGATGGGCCTGGGCAGGCCCGAGAGTTGGGCCGGCAGGGGTCCCGGCCGCCGGGCCGCGGAGAGATGCTCAAAGTCCACGGCGTTGGGCACCAGGATCGCCCGGGGGTTCACCTCCAGGCACCGTTGGAGCAGCCTTTCGGCCGTCGCCAGGGCCACGTCGGCCCGGCGCAGCAGGTCGTCCTCCATGGCCCGCACCACCGCGGGGTCGAGGAGGCCGGTGAAGGCCGAGTGGTCGTCCACGCAGTCGTAGCACAGGCTTTCGTAGCGCAGGCTGCCCAGCAGGTCCGAGGTGCCGGGAAGGTAGGTCCAGAGGATGACGTTCCGGAGGCCCAGCCTTTTCTCCGCGGCTTTGATGGCCTGCGCCAGGAGGCCCTGGTTCATCTTGTTCAGGGCCCGGTACCGGTTCCCGAAGGGCAGAAAGAGAGGCGGCTCCAGCACCCAGAGGTTCTCTTGCGCCGGCCGCAGCCGGCTCCCGGGGGAGAGCCAGCGCTGCCGCAGGGCAGGGACCTTCAGGGGAGCCAGGGCCGTCACCGGTGGGTCCACGTACAGGATGCGGTTGCCGCGGGCGGCGAGCCTGCCCATCAGTTGCTGCGGCCGGGCCCAGACGCCGGACCAGTCGGTAGGGCCGATGCAGATGATATCCCTGTCCTGGAGCATCAGGCTCGCTCCTTCAACAGTTCCAGGTAGAGTTCACCCATCCGCCGGATGAACTTGTCGATCGAGTACCGCTGTGCTGTCTTCAGACCATTCTCCGTCAGGTTCCGGGCCAGGTCCTGGTCGGCCAGAACGGTCAGGATCTTGCCCGCCAGGTCCGGCGCGTCGCCGGGGTTTGCCAGCAGACCGCTCACACCGTCCTCGACGATTTCGGGAATAGCCCCAACCCGGGTGGCGACCAGGGGCGTGCCGCTGGCCATGGCCTCGATGACCGACAGCGAGAAGGCCTCAAACTGGGACGGCACCACGGCCGCGTCCAGTCCGGCCAGAATGGCAGGGACGTCCTCGCGCTCGCCCAGGAAGACCACGTGCTCCCTGAGGCCCAGTCGTTCCGACAGGGCCTCCAGCAGTTGCCTGTATTCCGGCGGCCCGCTGCCGATAACCAGGAATCGGACATCCAGAGTCCCTGCCCTGGCGGCGATCTCCGCCGCTGCCCGAAGGAACAGATCATGGCCCTTTACCGGATGCAGGCGCGCGGCCATACCGACCAGGCGGACCTTGGGTCCCATCCCCACGAGGTCGCGGAGCCGGGCGGCGGCCCCGGGTATCGGATGGAAGGCAGCCGTGTCCACGCCGTTGGGCACGACGATGACGCGCCCCGGCTTGATGCCGCGCTGCACGACTAGTTTCTTCAAGGCCTCCGAGACGACCACGTAGCGGTTCACCAGCGGGTCCGTCACCCCGTCCAGGAGGCTGTAGACCGTCCGTTTCAGGGGCCTGGGGTAATCCAGGGCCAGATCGCTGTGTACGGTCGTGACCACCGTGGGCACGCCGGCACGCCGCGCCGCCAGACGCCCGAACAGGTTGCCCCGCACGCCGTGCGTGTGCACAATCTGGGGCCTGGCGGACCTGAGCAGCCTGGACAGTGCGGCAAGGCCGCCGATGCCGTTGGGCAGCACCGACACGGGGATCCCCTCTTCGCGCAGGGTACGCGACAGCCGCCCTTCGTAGCCGCAGGCCACGACGGGCTCAAAGAGAGCCTTGTTGAGCCCGCACACGAGGTTGAGCACGTACCGCTCCGCACCGCCGAACTCCCCGCCGCCGATCACCTGAACAAGCCGAACTTTATTGTCCATATCCCTCAAGTTCTAGCTGAACCGCTCAATACCTTGCGCCCTGTGACTCGTTCGTAGCGTTACTGAATGGCGTAAGCGCCCCGCACCAACACCCAACTGTCCACCACGGCCTTGAGCCCGCGCCCGTCGGTACGGGGGACCAGCAGGAGGTGATTGAGCGGCACGTTCACACCGCGCAAGAGGTCCTTGGCGGACGTGACGTCGGCCAGGCCGGCCCCGCCGCTTTCTACGGCCGTGGCCTTGCCGGAGCGAAGCACAAGCTCCGTTCCGCCTTCGGCCGTCAGGGTCTGCCCGGCTTTCACCATGATCGGCAGCCACTGCACGTACTGGTCCACGTAGCTCTTGGACACCAGGGGATCGGCGTCCGTGCCCGGCGTCGTGCCCGCGGCGGAGGCGGAGCGGCCCGCCAGAAAACCTCCCGCCAGGAGAATGGCTGCAGCCAGAACGAGAACCAGATACGAGCGGTACTTCATGCTGTGTTCCTCCCGAGGGAAGGCTTGGCCTTATATACTTCGCAGGGTTCGACGGCTTCCCGGCCATCCCCTGCCGTTACTGCGCACTCGCCGATTTCGCCTGCTGCTGCAGGAAGGCGTAGATGAACGGGTCCAACTCGCCGTCCATCACGGCCGAGACGTTGCCGATCTTCAGCTCGGTGCGGTGGTCGTTGACCATGGTGTACGGCTGGAAGACGTAGGACCGGATCTGATTGCCCCAGGCGATATCGCCCTGCTCGCCCCGCTCGGTGTCGATCTCCTGCTGCTGCTCCTGCAGCCGGAGGTCCAGGACCTTGCCCATGAGGATGCGCATGGCGACGGCGCGGTTCTGCTGCTGGGAGCGTTCGTTCTGGCAGGCGACGACAATGCCTGTCGGCAGGTGGGTGATGCGCACCGCCGAATCGGTCTTGTTCACGTGCTGACCGCCGGCGCCACCAGAGCGGTAGGTATCAATCTTCAGGTCCTCCGGTCGGATGTCCAGTTCCACATCGTCCTCGATTTCGGGGATGACGTCCACGGAGGCAAAGGAGGTGTGGCGGCGGCCGGAGGCGTCGAAGGGCGAGATGCGTACCAGGCGGTGCACGCCCTTTTCGGGGCGGAGGAAGCCGTAGGCATAGGGCCCCTGAATGGAGAGGGTGACGCTCTTGACGCCCGCCTCGTCGCCCTCCAGCAGGTCCAGGGTCTCCACGCGGAAGCCGTGGCGTTCGGCCCACCGGGTGTACATGCGCAGCAGCATCTGCACCCAGTCTTGCGACTCGGTCCCGCCTGCGCCGGCGTGCAGAGCGACGATGGCATTCCGCTGGTCATACTTCCCGTTGAGCAGAAGCCGGAGTTCCAGGTCCCGCACATCGCCGGACAGTGCCTCAATCTCGCGCCGGCCCTCGGGGAGCATGGTCGCGTCCCCTTCCTCATCCGCCAGCTCGAGCAGGACCTTGAGGTCCTCGAGGCGTCTGGTGAGGCTCCCGTGAGCATCCAGGGGGGACTTCACGGCGGTCAGTTGGCGCAGAACCTTCTCTGCCTTCGACCGGTCGTCCCAGAAACCGGCGGCGCTCATCGCCTGCTCCAGCTCGGTCTGCCTCGCCTTCAGAGCAGGGAGGTCAAAGAGACCTCCCGAGGTCGGCCAATTTCTCCGCCAGAGACTCCAGTTCTCTTGTCAGGTCTTCGTACATCGAGAGACCACCCTTTCTTGACAATGCGCTTCGGAAATTCTATCATGCAGTCTTAGGGGAAATCATTTTCCGTAAGGTGACGGCCGGGAATGCCTGGCTGACGCCTGGAAGAAGGTCGTATGGAATCTGCCGATCGTTTCGACGCTCTGCGGCGGGGCGGGTTCCGCCTCACGGCGCCGCGGCTGCGCGCGGCGGAACTCTTCGCGGACGCCGGGCACTGGATGAGCCCGCAGGAACTTCATCAGGAAGCGGCCGGTCAGGGCGTCGACGTCGGGCTGACAACCGTCTACCGGCTCCTCGAGGCCATGACCTCCGTGGGCCTGGCCCGTCGGTTCGCCCAGGACGGCCGGGCCTACCGCTACGTCTACTGCCACCCCAGCCACCACCACCACCTTATTTGCCGGTCCTGCGGCCGCGTTGAGGAGGTCGATGAGTGCCTGGTCAGGGCGCCGCGGCGCCGAACCTTCCACGTGGAGACCCACGTGCTGGACTTCTTCGGCCTCTGCGAGGCCTGCTATCAGAAGGCTCAAGAGCTTGACGGGCCGAGGGTCGGCCACGATGGCCAAGAAAGGAAGAGCCCTGAATGAGCACAATACTCTGGATCGGCCTTGGTTTTGCCGTCGCCTCCGGTTTCGCCGAATTCCTCGGCGGTCTGCTGGCTGTGGGGCTCGGCGACTTCGGCCACCGGCGCATGCGGCAGATCATCGCGGCCGGCGCCGGGTTTCTCCTCGCCGCCGCTTTCCTCGACCTGATTCCCGAGGTGGCCCAGGATAGGCCGGCCTCCCTCGCCTTTGTCCTGGTCGGATACCTGGCAATCTACGTGGCGGAGAACTTCTTCAGCCACCACGCCCACGAAGTCGGACCGGACTGCGAGGGCGAGGACTGCGGCAACCCGACCCACGGCCACGAACATGAGCACAGGCTCGTGGAGGAGATGCACCCGGAAGAGGAACCCCTTGTCACCCGCTCAGCCAGCCTGGCTGCGGCGGTGGGCCTGGGACTGCACGCCTTCTTTGACGGCGTCGCCATCATGTCTGCCTTCGAGGCCGGCCTGGCCAGCGGCATCCTGCTGTTTGCCGCCATCACCCTGCACAAGCTGCCGACGGGATTCAGCCTGGCCTCCGTCATGCGCGCGGCCAACTTCCGCGACCGCATCGCCCTGGGGACCACCGGCATCCTCGTGATCACCACCAGCCTCGGGGCCCTGGTCGCCGCCATGATTGGCTCCTTCAACCCGAGCTGGCGGGAAGCCCTGATCGCCCTGGCGGCGGGGTCCCTGGTCTACATCGGCGCCACCGACATGATCCCCATGACCCAATCCCACGAGAACAAGAGCGGCATCGGCTATGCCCTGGGTGGCTCAGCCGTGTTCTTCGCCACCCTGCAGCTGCTCCACGCCGTCGGCCTCGGCTAAGAACTCCTCGGAAAGACCCTGTCCGCATCGGCGGACAGGGTCTTCGTCGTTGCAGGCTTGGTCAGGAGACGTTGCGGCCGCAGCACTTCTTGTACTTCTTGCCGCTGCCGCAGGGGCACGGATCGTTGCGGCCCACCTGCTTGCCGGCCTTCACCGGCGCCTTCGTCGCGGCCGCCTCATCGGAGCCGCCTGACTCATAAGTCTGCCGCCGCTCCGGCTCGCGCGCCACGGTGACGTGATAGATCATGGAGACGGTCTGTTCCTTGATCGCCTCAATCATGGCGGTGAACATCTCAAAGGCCTCGTGCTTGTATTCCACCAGCGGGTCGTGCTGCGCGTAGCCCCGCAGGCCCACGCCCTCGCGCAGGTCGTCCATGGCCGTCAGGTGGTCGATCCACCGCTCGTCCACGGACCGCAGCATGACAATGCGCTCCAGGGCCCGCATGGTATCGTGGCCGAGCTTCTCTTCCTTCAGGTCGTACTGCTTCCGGGCCTCAATGAGCAGTTCTTCGCGGATGGCGTCGCGGCCCATGCCCTCCAGTTCCTCGGGCTTGATCTTGCCCGCCGGCAGGTAGAGGCGCTCCGCCTCGTCCACAAGGCCCTTGTAGTTCCACTCTTCCGGGTGCACGGAGGTATGGCAGGTGAGGTCCATCAGCTTGTTGGTGACGTCCTCCACCATACCCATGATGACTTCCTTGAGGTCGTCGTCCTCCAGGACCTGGCGGCGCTGGTTGTAGATGACCTCGCGCTGCTTGTTCATCACGTCGTCATATTCCAGGACGTGCTTGCGCGAGTCAAAGTTACGCGCCTCCACCTTCTTCTGGGCGTTCTCAATGGCCCGGGAGATGATCTTGGCGTCGATGGGCATGTCCTCTTCGATGCCCAGCCGGTCCATCATGCTGGACACATTGTCGCCGCCGAAGAGGCGCATCAGGTCGTCCTCCAGGGCCACGTAGAAACGGGTGGACCCCGGGTCGCCCTGACGGCCGGAACGGCCGCGCAGCTGGTTATCGATACGGCGGCTCTCGTGGCGTTCGGTGCCGATGATATGCAGGCCACCGCACGCCACGACCTTGTCGTGCTCAGCGTCACACTCGGACTTGGACTTTGGCCACAGCTCGTGGTGGGCCTCCAGGGCCCTGGCCGCCTCCTGCTCCAGGGTCATGGTTTCGCCGGTGGGCTCACCCACCACCTCGCGGGCCTTCAAGTCCTTCGCGGCGCCTTCCCGGCTCACTGCGACGCCGGTGCCCCGGGACCAGTCCAGAGCCAGGGCGATGGCCTCCGGGCTGAAGCCCTTCGACCGCATCCGCTCCTTCACCAGGAACTCCGGGTTGCCGCCCAGCAGGATGTCGGTGCCGCGACCGGCCATGTTCGTGGCGATGGTCACCGTCCCGAACCGGCCGGCCTGCGCCACGATCTCGGCTTCCTTCTCGTGGTACTTGGCGTTCAGCACCTGGTGCCGCACGCCTCGCTTCTTCAGCATCTCGGAGAGCAGTTCCGACTTCTCGATGGAGATGGTACCCACCAGAAGCGGCTGGCCCTTCTTGTGGCGTTCGACGATGTCCTCCACCACAGCCCGGAACTTCGCCGCCTCAGTCTTATAGACCACGTCCGGCAGGTCGTCACGGACCATGGGTTTGTTGGTGGGGATGACGATGACGTCCATGCCGTAGATCTTGCGGAACTCTTCCTCTTCCGTCAAAGCCGTGCCGGTCATGCCGGACAGCTTCTTGTACATGCGGAAGAAGTTCTGCACCGTGATCGTGGCCAGGGTGACGCTCTCGCGCTCGATGTTGACGCGCTCCTTGGCCTCCACGGCCTGGTGCAGGCCATCGGACCAGCGGCGGCCGTACATCAGGCGGCCGGTGAACTCGTCAACGATGATGACCTGGCCGTCCTTGACCACATAGTCGCGGTCCAGCTTGAAGAGCGCCTTGGCCTTGAGGGCGGCGTTCAGGTAGTGACTGTAGTCGGTCCCCTCATCTTCATAGAGGTGGGGAATGTTGAGCATCCGCTCGACCTTGGCCACGCCCTCCTCAGTGGGGGACACGGTCCGCATCTTCTCGTCGACGGTATAGTCCTCTTCCGCCACCAGCCGCTCCGCCACTTTGGCGAAGGTGTCGTAGAGGTCGGTGGACTTCCCGGCATCGCCGGAGATGATGAGCGGAGTACGCGCCTCGTCGATGAGGATGGAGTCCACCTCGTCGACGATGGCATAGTTCAGGGGGCGCTGCACCAGCTCATCGCGGTGCACCACCATGTTGTCACGCAGGTAGTCGAAGCCGAATTCATTGTTCGTGCCGTAGGTGATGTCGGCCATATAGGCCTGCCGCCGCTCGTTGTTGTCGAGCCCGTGGACAATAAGGCCGACGCTCAGACCCAGGAACTTGTAGACCCGGCCCATCCACTCGCTGTCGCGGCGAGCCAGGTAGTCGTTGACGGTCACCACGTGCACGCCCTTGCCCGCCAGGGCGTTCAGGTAGGCCGGGAGGGTGGCGACCAGGGTCTTGCCTTCGCCGGTCTTCATCTCGGCGATGTTGCCCTCGTGGAGCACCATGCCGCCAATGAGCTGGACGTCGTAATGGCGCTGCCCCAGGACACGCCAGGCAGCCTCCCGCACCACGGCGAAGGCCTCCGGAAGAAGTTCCTCCAGCGTCTCGCCCCGGTCCAGGCGCTCCCTGAACTCCACCGTTTTTTGGGCCAGTTGGTCATCGCGCAGGAGCTTCATCTTCGGCTCCAGGCCGTTGATGACCTCAACCTGCTGGGACAGGCGGCGCACAACCTTTTCGCTATAGTTACCCAGGAGGTTCGTGAGCAGTTTAAGCATGTCTCACCCTTCTTTTTCCAACCGGCCCTTGAGGCCCTGCCGGCTTGCGGCCACACCAGGGAAAACGGAAGCGAGACGACGTTAGTTTCGCCCAGTTTCGGCCAGTTTGCTCCACTGTCTCCCGGCGGCCGCAAGGTCCGCACATAAGGAAAGGAACCAAGTGGTTCCTTTGCAGGCGATGTAGGTATTTTAGCACGTTTACAAGGGGCGGGCAACGAAGCCGGCCGCCACCTGGCGCGACAGAAGTTGGCGGCAGCCGCTCGTGCCCCCACTGGCCGACCTTGCCCGTCCCGGGGCGGGCGTGGCTTCACCCCTTACAGGTCAGCAAGCGCCGGTGTGAAGACCTTGACCTGCTTGGAAACGATATAGGTGTTGCGCAGTGTAATGATCCCGCCCTCGGGCAGGCGGTAGGTGGTCTCCACCGTAACGGCGGCCCGCACCACATAGGTGCCCGGCTTCTCCCAGGCCACCCGGAACGTGCGGGCCGGATCCACCGTCACCTTCTGCCGGACCACCCACGGAACCGGCAGAGTCACCACCTTCACGGTGTAGGTCGCCGGCCGGCGGGTCACCCACTTGACCGGGCCTTCCAGCTCAAGGCGCAGCCAGGGCGGGCGAAGGGTCTGAAAGGCGAAGCGGGTGGCTTGCCCCACCGACGCCGTGACCGCGCCAACCAAGCCACTGTTGCCGCCGGCCTCGTCTCCACCGACAGTTACGTCCCAGGCCTGCTGCCTCAGAACACGTCCCAGGTTGCTGAGCGAGGTGGCCGTCACCCGGTACCGCCCCGGCGTGCCATAGACGTGTTCGCGCTCCCCTGCCAGCTTGTTGGGGTCGTCGTCGGTCTCGGTGGTGCCGTCTCCGAAATCCCAACTCCAAGCGGCGTGGGTCTCCTCTGCGGCATCCCGGTGGGTGGTCTCTTTGGTGCCGCGGCGCACCCAAACGAGCGGGGCCAGTGCTGAATCCGGCCCCCCGGCCGTCGCCGCCGCGCCGGTTCCCGGTTGGGCATCGGATGCGGCCCCTTGGTGGTCTGTATCACCCTGACCCTGCCCCACGGTCCCCGCGCCCGCCGCCGCAGGTGGCTGATCCCGGGGCTGAAATCGAACACGGTAGGCGATTTCGGCCACATCTGGCTGCGGAAGGGCCTCCTTGTCTGCATCCCATCGGATACCCAGCCGCAGGGTCGAGGTCCCCTCTCCGAACGCGGGCAGTTCCAGCGTGACGCGCCAGGTACGCCCGGCGCCCGTGACCTTAATGGGGACTGTCTGCCCGGAGCCTGCGGAATCCCGCAGCTCCGCCCAGACGAGGGGCGGCTCGGCCGGTGTGCGTGCCGCGGCTGACCCCGAGTTGCCCCTGACGGTCTGGACCACCGTGCGCCAGAGGCCCTTCGCCGCTTGCCCCAGGCCCCCGTGCCGAGACAGGTCAATGGTCAGCGTCCCCGAGTGCCCCTTGAGACGGTCCGGTGTGATATCCAGGTAGGTGGGAGCCCACCGCGATATGGCGATGGAACCGGCTTCCTCCCACTCCAGGTCGCGCCGGAACCATCTCCTGACCAGGGGCTGGACGCGCCGGACGGCGGCGGGTCCGCCGGGAGCCAGCTCCTGGACGATGAGGTCGACCACCTGGCGGTTCAGCTTCAAGCCCAGGTGCGAGGTGGCCAATCCCTGCCCCGCCAGGAGCGCAAAGGTGTCCTCCCGCCCCAGGCGGAGCCAGGCGGAGGCAGCCTCCACGGCCCCATCGTTGGGCTTTACTCCCGGCCAGGCCAGACTGAACAGGTTGGGCACGGTGCCGGCCACCACCACATAGCGGGGTCCGGAGTTGCTTGACGCCGGGGCCACCTCGTTTGCGCCTGCGGTTTGGCGACGCCCGCCCCGCTCCTGGCCGTTCCAGGTGCTCAGGAAGTAGTTGCCAAGGTACTCCCGCCCCGGCCGGAACGTAAAACGTTCCGCCAGGAGGCGATCAATGGCCAGCCCCTCCGGCTGAATGCCCATCCAGCCCGTGAGCTTCTCCAGGGCTGCATAGAGGGCCGCCCGACCCCCTGCCGAGTCGGTGGGTTCTCCCGAACCTGTCCCGCCGCCGGTCTTTCCGGGGCTGCCCACGGCGGCGGTCTGCCCCTGGACTGACGCCTGCAGGCGAACGCGGGCAGCGTTGAGTGCCAGCAGGTTCAGGTATGCCCGCGTCAGTGCGTGGTCCGGGTCGGTGTCCCGATCCACCGCGGCTTCCGGCCGGGATGCCCCCAGGGGGGTCTGCGCCAAGTCGAACAGACCCTCCCTCCTCTCCGGCTCCACCCTATCAAGCCAGTCAGGAAAGCCCTCCAGAGCGGGAGCGCGGCGCCCCAGCCTGGAATCCAGGAGAAAGCGCATAAGAAGGGGTTCAAAGGTCTTAAGCGCCTGGCTGAAGACGTATTGCAGCGGCGTGCTGGATGCCGCCCTGGCGCTTTCGGCCAGGGCAACTGAGCTGGGCCCTCCGGGTGCCGGGACCCCAGCGCAGTGATCGAGATAGGACTGCGTTACCTCCGCGTCCTTCACGATGTTGGCCGCGAAGGAACCATGCGCCGGGCTGGCAAGCAGGACCACCGTCCGCACCCTCGCCGCCTCCGCCAGTCCAACGTAATAGCGGGCCACCAATCCTCCCATGCTGTAGCCGAGCAAGTCCACCCGGGCACTGCCGGTGCGCTCCAACACCGCGCCAACCATGGTGCGGAGGTGGTCCGCAGCGACATGGACGTAGTCCCCGTTGTTGTGCTCCCGATAGTCCAGGACGAACAGGTCCCTTCCCCTGACGTATCCCGCTTGCTCCAGGCGCTGTTCCAGTCCGACGCCTCCCGGAGCGCGGAATGCGTCTGCGCTTCCGCCCAGCCCGTGGATCAGGATCAGAGGAATCCGCGTGCCGGGTGACTGCCCATCCGCAGCAAAGGCCGTTCCTGCCTCCAGGACGGATGTGCCGGGGGCCGCTGTGACTAGGCTTGCCAGAGTGAGAGCAAGAACGACGCCAGAGGCCCAGGTCCTGGCCACCGGTCTCCCCCCTTTCGGCCCGAGGCTGTACTGCCGGTGGAAGCGGTCCCCTCCTGGACGCCGACGGGCCCGTCCGTCGTTCGGTCCGACCCGCCCGACGCCGCCGGTGAGGGCATGGCGGTGAGCCGTTTTCGGCGAACCCATCCGACGTTCGTGATCCGGAGAACCGTCAGAGGCGTCCCCTCCGCAACGGCGTCCCGGACTTCCCTGTCCCAGCGATCGTCTGAAACCACGCGCGGCCCGTCTGCCTCGAGGACCCACGCGCCGGCCCACTGCTCTCCCGGTCCCAGCGTCACATTCGCCGTGTCCACTGCGAGGGCGAGGTCCCCACCCCGCCCGATGGACTGAAGCGTGACGTCAGGGAGTCTCAGCAGCAGGGCCTGGTTCGAACCCGGCTGCTCGGCGGCCGCCCCCGTTCCAGTGCCGTTGCTGGGAATACGAAAGGGAGACGCCCTGACCTGCCACAGGCTGTCTCCCATGATGTCAAAACCGGATGTAGTGCTGTGATACACGAGAACGCGGGTCCTTGGTCCGACGGGCAGCAAGTCTGGAGCCACTGCGACGATTGGGCCGGCCAGAGCACCATCGGGGCCGGTGTCCACCGAGACCCGAGCCTGGAATCGCGCCGACCCAGCGGTAGCCGGGGCCTTGCCGGTCCTGATTGAGTTCTCCTCGATGACCAACAGGGCCACCGGATCCACAGGTTTGAGTATGAGGGCCAGCGCCAGGGCCCCTCCTACCAGCACCGCAAGCACCACTGCCGTCCGGCCGGGATCTTCCGGAAATCCTCGGGGCCACCGAAGCCAGGCACCTTGCACCGCAGCCCACCTCCGTGCCGGCAGGAGGTATCTGCGGAACCCACCGGCTCTTGCCCTTGTTGGTTCAAGACCTGGTGTCCCGTGTCCTGCGATTTGTCGAGAGCATCGTTAGACCTGGTCCAAGACTCACCATACGCGAAAATGCAAATGGCGTCAGGCCGTAGGTCGTGACGCCATAAGGGGCCAACGCAAAATCCGCAGGACGACGGGTACCTCAAGTACTGGTCGTCTTGGCAGAGGAAGCCGAGGACCTGCCCGGGACCATTACATGCTGTACCAGAAGAAACAGGCCGATGCAGACAACAACATCCCCCAGGCTGAAGACGCCGGGCAGAGGGAAGGGGCGCTTCATGGCCCAGAGATCGCCCAGCCATTTGAGCCGGGTGACGGCGTTCAGGGGAATGTGCGTCGGGTCATCCAGCGAGAACGGGGTCCCAGTGGCGGCCCAAAAGGCTGCCGTGCTCACCGGCATCTTACCGCCGTTTACCCAAATCACGAGCGCGTTGCTCAGAAGGCCGATGCCCATGACCATGAGTTCCCACCGCGAACGGTTAAGGATGACAAACGCCACCAGGAGCGCATAGGTTCCTGCATAGACGGCACCAGCCAGCACCGGTCCTCCATAGCCACCGACGCGCGTGGCGAATTGGAGCCCAAAGGCGACGGCAACAAGCCAGAGCGCTTTGAGGTTCAAGTCAGCAAACCGTCGAAGGCTTCCCCGGCGGACAAGGCCAACAGCGATTGACAGGACGAAGGCGCTCGTTAGCATGGCTGCTTCACCTCTGCTGCTGGGGCCAAACGATCTGACGGTTCAGAGCGCTGAGGGCTGCCTTCACCGCTGCTTCACCAGGTTGGTCCTCCTGGACCAGGGCAGAGCCGGCGTAGGGCTGACCCTGGAGGTAAGCCAAAACGACAACCGCTGGCTGGGGGCCAAGTTGAATGACGTCGGCTGCGCCAACTGAGCACAGCCCCGGACTCGCAAGGCGCCTGTTCATAGCGTCCACTGCAGCTTCGGCGGCGATTCTAGGCCTTAGGTGGCTGATGCTGGGTCCCACCGCTGTGCCTTTCACAGTCAGGTCCCCAGTGGCTAGCTCAACCTCTATTTTGACTAAGGGTCCCGTCGGGATTTCCTGGTAGCCAACTATCCGTGCCCGCGATCGTTTCTCCAAATCGAACAACTGTATGACCTCAATGGCTTCCGGCGCTATGAACTGCCCGGTCCACACCTTGAGAAGAGAAACCACCTCGCGGACGAGGTGGCGGGGCTCTCGTGAATCATCCACCAGGAGTCTGATCTGCTGTATATGACCTTCAGCATCACTGGCGAAACCGACGGAGCGAATCCCCGTCAGTCGCCTCAATAAGGGTTGCCACGGCGGTCCGGAAGCCCCGCCCCCCAGCGCATTCTGAGCGACCTTACTCACTGACTTCACCGACCTGCTCCCGGTCCTGCTTCGAAGCGGCGGCCTCCGCAACCGCCTCCAGTTGGGAGCTCTCTGCTAAATCCTTGCCGAGAACCCGCAGGGCTGCAAGAGCAACACGGGCGTCGAACTGGGTCCCAGCGTTCGTAATGATTCGCCCTAGCGCTTCAGCCTTTGATAAGGCAACGCGATAGGGCCTGTCCGTTGTCATGGCGTCGAAAGCGTCTGCAACGAGCAAAACGCGGGCTCCAAGGGGAATGGCCTCTCCGGACAGTCCGTTGGGGTAGCCACGGCCGTCGTAACGCTCATGGTGGTGTCTTATCACCGGCGCCAAGTGCCTAAGGCTTGAAACACGCTCCACAAACCTGGCACCATCAACCGGGTGCTGGTTCATAAGCCGAGTCTCATCTTCCGAGAGTTTCCCCGGTTTCTTCAA
>Ga0209314_10000105_pt1 | contig 33838 bp, 31 predicted proteins | sample I19B2metaG_FD_184146 | JGI IMG/M metagenome (GOLD analysis project Ga0209314, IMG submission 184146) | Lake sediment bacterial and archeal communities from Gulf of Boni, Indonesia to study Microbial Dark Matter (Phase II) - ​I19B2 metaG... | ecosystem: Environmental > Aquatic > Freshwater >... | reverse complement strand
CATGGTAGGTGATGATCCAAGCCTTCCCGATCTGACACAAGCTCTCAAAGCGGCATCTCTTTCCCTGAAAGCACCACCTCTTTGAAGGACGTGGTCATGCGCCGTCTCGTGCACATACTCCGCGAATGGAATACTGGATTGGAAAGCGTTAGGAGTCCTCGGAGAGGAACGCCACAGGACTTAACATGGCCGCTACGCTTAAGCCTCGGTAAGACAGTCTTACGTCTCATGAAGTCTGAAGACGTGCCTGAACTGACCCGTATCAGCTCCAAGGGTCAGGTTGTGATTCCATCTCGCGTGAGGGAGAAACTCGGCATAGAAGCGGGCAGCGTCTTCGCAATCTTGACCCCCCGAAAAGGCAACGTCGTCGTTCTGAAGAAGATCGACAGCAAGTCGCTCCAAGCCGATCTGCGGATCTTCCGAGAAGTCGAAAAAGCTTGGAGAGAGATTGAACGCGGACAAGCGCGAAGAGCGTCAAGAAAACGCTTCCTCGAAGAGCTTGAGACTTGGTAGCCATCACAGAGGTCGTCTGGACCAAGAAGTTCGAACGCGAACTGAGGAAGCTTAGGGACAGAACTATCAAGGATCGCGTGAAGGAGCAGATTGAGAAGATACTGGATAACCCCGAAAGCGGGAAGCCCCTAAGATTCGCTCTGAAAGGTGAACGTTCCATCTACATTCCGCCATACAGGCTCATCTATGCGGTGCAAGGGCCAACACTGTACCTCTTGAGATTTGAGCATAGGAAGGTCGTCTACCGATAGCTCAAGCAGCCACCGTTTCCGTGAGAGCATTGTGAGCCTGCCACGTCGCTCGAAAGACGTGGTGGTTGTGTATCGCGAAGACAAGCAACTCATCATCACAGCCTTTTTGACCATCGGCCGTTAGAAGCTGTTGAGGAAGAGGAAGGGAATATGGCAAAGACCGAACTTGTGAAGCTCGCTCCAGAACGGATCGATGCGGAGTATGATGAGGAGGGAGACGTGCTCTACATCTCGTTCGACACCGAAACAACGGCCGACGATTCTGAGTTGACCGAGGATGACGTGCTCTTGCGGTACAAAGGCGACAGGATAATCGGACTGACCATACTGCAGTTCTCTGAGAGGAAGAGAAAGAGCAGAACGGGGGCGGCCTAGAAGTCATCGTATGAAGTGTGATTCCGTGACTTCAAGGCTCTGATTGGTTGAGCGGGCTGATAGCTTGGAACAGCACCGCCAAGCTGAGAATTCCACGGACTACAAGTCCTCGCCAAGACGGCGTTCACTAGGGCGCCTCTAAGATTTCTAGGTCTGGAATCCTCAAGAAGTGCTCGGTATTTCTCGTAACAAGCGCCATCTCTTGGGTCTTGGAGATTGCCGCGATGAGAATGTCACGAAAGTCGATTCGTTCTCCCTTTGATTCCAGCATCGCTAGGAGCTTCCCAGCTTCTTCGGAAGCCGCCTCGGACAGCTCCACCACAACAAGTCGCCGTAGAACAGCCTTCGTTGCGGCAATGTTCTTTTCTCGCCTCACACTTCGATAGGCTCCGCAGAACAGTTCGAACGAGTTGATCGTTGTCGTAGACAGGGTTGTACCGGCAGCTTCCAGCTTCCTGATGTAGTCGACTGCTTCTCTCCGGCCTCTGAGATTGTCCACCAAGACCGAGGTGTCTAGACAGACTTGGGAAGCTTCCAGCGACTCCACCCCTCTCGAAGGAGACGCTCGATCTCCCTGGCTTCTCCTTCTGACATTTCCCAGCTTCCTGCAAGATCGCTGATCGTGTTCTCTTCCTTCGGAGCCTTCAGAAGATACCAGATCGCCTCATCGATCGAGACTGGACGTCCCCAAACGCTCTGAAGCCGCCCCGCGGCCTGCGAGAGCTTGCGGTAAGTCTTCTCTTCTACTCTGACGGACCTAGCCATACGTATTCTTGGCACATTTAATCGTCTTCTGATATTTAATCGTTCCACGACCCCTCGTCAGAAGGCCCTCTGACTTCAAGGGACCCTCGGCTCGAGCGAGCCATTAGCTTCAAGGAATGCGTTCTCGGCTTTGAGATATGGCACTAGACCCAGCTCGAGCAACCCGATGACCAGCCCGTTCCTGGACTGGCCTGTTAGGGATGCGTATGTAGCGATGAGCTGAGCAACCCCACGCGGTAGTCGTACGGATAGAAGGACAGTCTTGGTCGCGCCGACTCTGGGGCTGTATCCGCGTTTTCCCGTTATTCCGTGCAGTTGGACCTGTGTCTGGAGTCTCTCGTTTCCTGGGAGAGCGAGGAACTTGGATAACGCGGATAAACAGATTAGGACTCTGAGTAGGTCAGCGGTCTCCCAGCCTTCCGACTGGGCGAGCCGCTTACAGTGATAGGCTAACCTGACGCGGGTTCGGATCTTCGACTGAACATAACCTCGGGGAGAATCCAGAGAACTACCTTGACCCGGTGTTACGCCTGCGTGATCGTCGCTGTTTGAGGGTGTATTCACGCGTAATCAAATGTACCCCCTCACGGCGCCGCATTTGAGAGGCCAATGGTACCCCCAAGCAGAGAGGCGGGCGTACGATTCCCGCTCCCCTAAACCGTCATGGCTTGTGCGTCCTAGCGGGAAACAGGAATCTCATCCAGAGTTTTCCCGCGTTTTGCGGCTCTATTGCGGGCACCGGGCCTGTTCCTGGGGATTTCGTCAGTTTTTTCTGAGCTGTAGGGACAGCAGCTCCGATTGCACCAGATATCGAATAGAAGGGCAGGCTTCGTGAAGAAGACGGTAAGGATACTACAGATACTTCCATCCCATCAGTGGCGGTTCTATGCCCATCTGCCAGAGCAAGGCAATTAGTTCGCCTCTGTGATGCACTTCTTCTTCGAAGACGTGTATCAGCACATCCTCGGCGGTGATCTGGATTCTTTCGCCAGCATCGTTTGTGATCAGGTACTTCTTGCTCAGCTGCTCGGAAGTTAGTGAACTGAGGTAGTTCCGCATGCGCCCCTCCACGTGCTCCATGTAGGCCTGAACATCTTGAATGGTCTTGTAGTCGTCAAAGTCTCTGCGCACACGAAGCTTCTCATCCTGCAGAAAATCAAGCCAGTGATCGATGGCGCCCAATGTATGAATGAAGATATTCCGCATCGAATACCAACTTGCCTCGCGGTTCCTGACAAATTCATGCCAAGGAAGCTTGGCAAGCGCGGCCAGGTACCTGCCTCGCACGTCCGCGTTGTATTCGATCAGACTCCTAACATCGACCAATGCACATCACGTATCCTGTACTCCAGAAGTGGATTATCTAGGCTTGCTCGCATTTGCAGTATTGCAGCACTATCTCCATCGCGAAGAGGGTGGTCGGTTGATGTATGCGTCTCGCCGAGAACAATTTGACGGATATCTGGGCAGTCATGCTCCTCGCCCGGTGATCCTTGACCTACCCCCTCCCCCCTAGAGGGGGGGTCCGACCAAGAATAATGAGAATCAATATGCTCTGACACACGGGCTCGAGTCTCTCGAGCGGAGAGCGGCGTCTGCTCAAACGGCAGCGATGATCTCATCCACACATCCGTTCCGGTCCTGAATCCTGACGAGGAATTCAGCGGGTCCCGTCCAGATCAAGAGGACAGACCGCGACGCTCGCACCAGCACGGCCTCTTTCCGGTACAACGGAGTCGAAAGAGTGAAAGATGGTCGGATGCTTGCGTGCGTGGGCCTGGATAGGTTTAGACTCGCGTTTAGAACTGTCGAGCAAGCATTGTTTGAGCTGAGAAGAAGCCGAAAGCGAGCTGAAAACAACCAGTTATCCAGTTCAACACTCGTCTAGCCGAGTTCTTCCTGAACCCAGTTGGGTTCGGAACCCCGTTTGCTATGGGTTCCAAGTTGCTGCGTGGCAGTAGGCCTGGAAGCACACTCCAAACTTACTGGGGAGTGTAAGGTCCGCGGTAGGTCTCTTGCAGTATGTTGCCGCCGTCGATGACTATGTGTGTCCCTGTCAAGTAGCTCGACTCGTCGGATGCCAAGAATGCTACGAGTTCTCCAACTTCTTCTGGTGTTCCCAGTCTACACAAGGGAATGGTGCGTCCCAGAGCTTCCATGCTCTCATCTGGGTAGCCGGGCTTTGAGGTCTGTTCTCTGCCTCCTGGAGTATCGATGTGACCCGGGCAAATACAATTCACATTTATGCTGTACTGTGCAACTTCCAGCGCCAACGCTACTGTAAAGCCCGAGACGGCCGCCTTTGTTGCTGCGTACGCGGTTTGACCTCCTGAAGCATCAGCGACCATCGAGCCGGTAACGGAGGACATGTTCACGATCTTCCCGTACCTCTGCTTCATCATTGCGGGAAGAACTGCTCTTGCGCATCTGAACATCCCAAATACGTTCACGTCGAACATCTGGCGTAGAAATTCATCGGACATCTCGACTATGTTACCGCGCGGATATGTTCCCGCGTTGTTGACCAGTATGTCTATCCGGCGGAACTTGCTCAACACTTCCCGAACCACCTGGCTTACCTGATCCGTTCGTGTGACATCCATCTTGAAGGCTACCGCGTTCAGACCATCCTTCCTATTCTTCTCTGCTGTCTCGTGAACGCCGTCTGCAAGGTCAGTTAGTACGACCTGTGCGCCGTGTTGAGCTAGCACTCTTGCTGTCGCAGCGCCGATTCCCCGCCAGGCTCCTGTGACGATCGCGACCTTGCCAGAGAGTTTCTTCACTACTTGTTGCCTCCTGCTTTCCTAAGATAGGCTCTCCACGTCATGGCCCATCTCCGTGGGTCACGTGATGGTGCTCGATCGATCTTTGATATCGCGGCATTGTGAGGTGCCGTCCTCACCACCTTGGGGCTCGTGTATGCTTCGTGAGAAATTGCGTCGAGTACTTCAGCGAATCTGTCAAGATCTTCCTTAGGAATCGTCTCAGGTGGTTCCGGCGTAAATGGTTCTGGGACTATCCAGGGCTCATGGCTTGTCTCCATGTCCTGAAGACCATAATCGACAATCCTACGATTTACGTCGGTGATTCCTATGCCTGTGTCCTCCTGCAACTTCTGTAGACTGAATCTGGCTTCCTGCAATCTGAAAGGATGCGATTCATACCAGGGCAGGCTTACTCCTCGAACTTTCAGGAGCTTCCTTATGAGATAGTTGTTGTTTATGACCGCCACCTCTGAGGCCTCTTCCAGTCCTTCCGCACCCATTGTCATCATCCATGCGTAGGCTCTCAGGACGTTCGGGACGACGCCATAGAACTCTCCAAGTTTCCCAATGCTGTGCGGTCTATTGTAGTCGAGATGGTACTTGTTTCCATCGAACGCTACTGTTGGAATTGGAAGGAACTTGCCGAGTTTCTCACTTGCTCCAATGGCGGCTGTGCCAGGGCCGGTGGACCCGTGAGGAGTCGAGAATGACTTGTGAAGGTTGAAGTGGCACAGATCCGCGCCCACGTCGCCTATTCTTAGCCTGCCCAGTAGAGAATTGGCGTTGGCTTGATCGATCGCGACAAGGCCGCCTGCCTCATGAACGATCTTGATGTAGTCTTCCAAGTTGCTGTCGAAGATACCCGTGTCATAGGGATCGGTCATCATAAGCCCTGCTGTTCGGCTCGAAACTGCAGCCTTTAGAGCTTCTATGTCTGGGTACCCGGTTTCCTGGTTCGGGTAGAGTGTCACAACTTCGAAACCTGCTGTCGCAGGCGAACCGCCATTACACGGATGCGATAGAACGGTCGTCACTATCTCCTTTCTCTGCTCGAGTTCGCCGTTCAATTTGTGGTATGCCCTAATTATCCGCGCGTTGCCAAACACTGCGTGGGCCCCGCCGCGGGGCTGCAGAGAAAATTCCGCCATCCCAGAGAGCTCGCACAGCCACTTCTGGAATTCGTACATTATCTGTAGGACACCCTGAACAGTCTCGATGGCCTGCAGAGGGTGCACGTCAGCGACTTCGGGGGACCTCGCGATGTATTCGTTGAGTTTAGGGCTGTACTTCATAGTGCAGGTTCCATGCATGTGGATGCCGGAATCAACGCCATAAGTCTCCTGCGACAGGCGGATGAAGTGTCTTACGACCTCTGGTTCTGAAAGCTCTGGTAGCTCGGGAGGATGCTTTCTTCGCATCTTCTCAGGAATGTGTGATGTGACATCTCCAATCGCCGCTCTGAGGTCGTCTTCAGCTGACCGTACTTGATGACCTCGCCTACCTTTTCTGGAGAGCTGATATACGATAGGCTCTTTCCAGGAGACTGCATGATAACCTGTGGTTTGCGTGTCTCTCATCGGAGGGCCTCCTCAAGTGCAGCCGCAAGCTTGTCGATATCCGCTTTGGTATGCATCTCAGTGACGCAGTACAGTGCCGTGTTGCCAAGCTCGGGGAACTCTTCTGTAATGTCCTTTCCTCCGATGACTCCAGAATTCAGAAGAACCCTGTTCGCTTGCGACACGGTCTTCCCCGTTGCGTCGAAGTTTACCGTAAACTCTTCAAAGTGACAGGAGTTGAATACGGGGACTTCGATTCCGCCTATTTCAGACATACGCTTGACCGCGTAATGCGACTTTTGCATGATGACCTCTGCAAGTTCTCGCAAACCGTTGGGGCCCAAGAGCGACAGGTAGACGGCGGCTGTTATGGCCCAAAGAGCAGTAGCCGTACCGGTGAACGATTTGGCCTTGTCCCTTGCGGCAAACATGATTCTTTCAGGGAGGACATACGTGAATCCCCATTCTCCATTCCGCTCGGTCGTCGTTATCGTTATCAGCCTGTGAGGCATCGCTGACACAAACCGTTCGTCATCCCTGCATGCAAGGAAACCTAGCAGCCCACCTCCGAAATTCATGTGCATCCCGAGAGGCTGACCTTCTCCGCATACTATGTCTGCGCCGTACTCGCCGGGAGGCGCCAGGATTCCTAGTGATAGGGGCTCAACCCCGACCGTGAACAATGCTCCGTGATCGTGGGCGATCTCAGAGATTTCCTCGCATTGTGACTCGACGAATCCTAGATACGTTGGGTTTTCAATGTAAACCGCTGCTGTCTCTGATGAAATCTTACTCTTCAGATCTTCAAGGCTGACCTGGCCGCTGGCGGGATCGTTCTTGACTAGTTTGATATCCGCTAAGCCTTCGCAGTGTCCTCGCATAATGGATAGTCTATCAGGACCGACCGTGCTAGGCGTTAGGATTTCGCGGCGGCCAGTGATCATCGCAGCCATGCGGGCGCTGTCGCCCGAAACACTCCCCCAGTCGTACCAAGGAAAACTCACAACGTCCATCCCAACTAGGTCGCCTATCATACTCTGGAACTCGAAGAACGCTTGGTACCTTCCGAGATCAGAATATACGTCGCCCGCGTACGCTGTCACAAACTCGGACCGCGAATTAATCTCATCGCAGACCGCGGGCACGTAGTGCGGCCAGCAACCCGCTCCCAAGAAACTAATTAGCTCATCACAAGTTCTATTTCTTGATAGAATGGCCTCAACGTCTCTTCTTACCTGATACTCCGACTTGGCATACGGCAACTGTAGCCTTTTCTTAAGCCTAATTCTTTCAGGGATATCCGCAAAGAGCTCTTCGACGTTCTGCACACCGATTTCTTTCAGCATCTCTCTCTTCGTTTCTGGATCGCTATTCGGTATGTATGGATGGATGGGCAAAAGTTCCACGGCCTCTGGTATGTGCACTCGGAACGATAGGGCAGCTTATAACACCTGACAGCGAGCTGTGTTGATAGAGTCTTTTCGCGAGCATCGCACCGACTTAGCTGGGAGATTGGGTGCCTGTATTGCATCACGGCCTAAGTCATTGCGACTGTGCGCTAGAAGGCGGGAAAAGGGGCGATCAGCTTATGACGCCCGTTCCTCTTGCGATCTCCTTCGCAAGCTCTCGAGTCAAGGGCTTTTCCATTGCGATAGTATAGATATCTGGACGATCACGCATCCATGACTCGTTGATCGCTCTAACTCTGGTCAGCGTTCTGATCAAAGCTTCGTCATCGAGCCCTATTTGCTCTGCCGTCACAGGCGCACCGATCTCCTTCAAGGCATTCTTGACTGCCACCCAATCTTGTCCCTGAAGGTACGCCATCATGACCGTACCCAAGCCCACTTGTTCGCCATGCAATCCTTTGATCCTCTGACGAAGTTGCTCCTCCATCAGCCCTTGGGCGACTACGTGTTCGCTACCGAACAGTATTCTTGAGTTCCCAGCTACCTGCGTGAGAAAACCGTCGTTCATCATGGTTTGCAGGAACGCATCAAACGCCCCTTGATCCTTCCTCCTTATTCGTGAAGCGTTCTTCATGAGGTATTCGACTTGTGCTCTCGCGAGCATTATCGCGTATTCGCTGTAAGCTGGGTCCTTCCCCCGCGAGTAGGCAAGATCCCAATCGTATGTAGCGCAGACTTTACCTAGATAGTCAGCGAATCCGGCGGCTTGAAATCTCCATGGGGATTCTCGTATTACGTCAGTGTCGACTATACACGCCAGTGGCGGCCCTACGTGGATGTCATAGTCTCCCTCGTGAGCCTTGTCGTCGACGCCCCTCGTCTCTCCTCTAAACGTTGCATTGATTCCGGTCATGGCATCCGTCGAAAAGCTTGTTGGAACAGTAATCCAACGAGCCCCCTCTAGGAATGCCGAAGCCTTTGCAATGTCCATGCTCACCCCGCCGCCGATCCCAAACACAATGCAGGGTCCTAGGAAGCGAATCCTTTCACGAGCTTTATCCACCTCCGATCGAACTGCGCCCTTCTCGACGACACTCGTGTCGACCCGAAATCCGGATTCGCGCAAAGATCCCGAAATCCCTTCAGCGGCGACCTTTCAGGTCGTTGCGTCGCTTATGATGACGGCGTTTTTTTCCTTCAGGCCGATTTCTCGACAAAAGGGCACGAGCGTGTCCAGTGCTCGACTGCCGAAGAGGTAACTCGGGCAGAAGGCCAGATGTCTGGGCTTCAATCTACACATGGGATCTGCCACCTTCTTTGGAGCTCAGTAAATCTCCTATTACCATCTTTCGTCAGGAAAAGGACATCCTTGAGTCTCAGAAACTGGCTCTGCCAGTTTGGTATGGTGGGCCGGGAATACATTTGACTATAGGTTCAGATCACCACCTTCATGTCAATCTTGGCCAGCCTCAGCGGGCCCGCCACAAACTCTGTCGGTCCCTCCACCGCCTGCGAAGGCTAGCGCACACGCAGGCACAGTATTTCCTACTGAGAGGTTCGAATCCGGTGGGACCCGCAGCAGTCTTGTTGCTGGAAATGGGTTCACCAGGGTTCGAATCACATAGGTTTCGAACTTCATCCTACATTGACTACGGTCGATCAGTAGTCTGAGGCAGATATGCCAGACGTGATCCTGGTGTATTGATTGGGTAGGCGGTGATGTCGTCGCAATTCTCGTGCATGTATGATGACGCAAGCATGATATGGAATGTCGCGTATGATATGATCGATGGTAATTGTCGGAAGTGAAAGAGGGTTCGTCGCGTAGAGACTTCCTGAAGCTGGCTGGATCTTTTGCCGCAGGCGCAATAGTCGGTGGAGCAGCGGTTGCAGCAGCTCAGACCGGCATGGGGCCCGCGGTGACGCAGACCGCAACTGAGAGCTTGACGGAGACAATGCAGCCGAGCGTTGGAAACCTCGATGCTTTCCGGTCCGCGCTTGAGCGGGATGGTTTCGTTGTGCAGCAAGGGGCAGCGGCCACTTTTCCCCTCATCGAGGCATATGAGGCGGGCCTGATCAAGGCATGTTGGGGCAATGACCCAACGAAGCCCTACCTCGTATGCCTTGTTCCGCCATCGCCCGGTGAAGAGGTTCCCAGCTACAAGTTCAAGATAGGGGAATACCTTGGCATCAAAGGGGTCACGATTCTCTTCCGTATGCGTCCCGATGAGGCTGTTGTCTTCGTCGGTCGAACACCACCCGAATGCAGATACTACAGCTACAGCGGCTACTTGATGGAGAAATTCTACGGAAACGAGAGAAGAGTAGTCTTCGCGGACATGGCCGACGCAATGAATCATCTGACAATCAAGACTGAAGGCACTCCGAATGGAGTCGAGGGGAACCCGTTCGACAAGAATACGTTGATTGTGAGTACGGCGGACAGGGGCATTGACGAGCGTGTCCGCGCAGCAGCCATCTCAGCCGGATACTCATCCTCCATCATGAACACGTATGTGATCCCATCTCCGATGGTGAAGATGGGACTCGACGATGATTCCGACACATTCAACTTCTTCATCCGACCGTCGATCTTCAAGGATCAGCAGGCTGGCGACGCATACATCAAGAACATACCTGCGAGGATCCTTCGCTTGACTCCCAAGGATTCCGTCAACCTAGATCCCTATGAAGTACCTGACCTGAGGGTGCGGGGAACAGGGAAGACGGAACATGACCTGACACTTGTCCTCAGGGACCTACGCAAAGCCATCCTTGCGAAATACGGCGACCTGGAGGCTACTGATCTTGAGGTTACTGATGCGCTGCCGGAGGGCTATGAGGCTATCCAGAGAGGAATCAACGTGGCTGGGCCCACCAGGGACGCAATCTATCTTTGGACAGGTGGGCAGCTTCAATTCTACCCGCCCATTCCGTCACTGTTCACGGGCAAGGCTGAGAAACCTCCGAAGACTTTCACTCTCTCCGACGATCCGAACGACTTCGTAATCGTCTACGGAGTCAACCACGAGGCCTCGGGGAAAGCCACCTTCTCAAGCTTCACCGTGTACGGAGCGGACATATGGAATGGCATCGGAGGCGTCACCAGCGACCAGTATCCGACGGCCGAGGAGTATCTCCCCGGCAACCCCGACGCCAAATATTTCTACACATACAAGATCGGTAGACGATGTGACGGCAAGAATTGCTTTAGAGTTCCGGGTCCTGGCTTGAAGGCGCATGGTATCGAGCTGGACCAGCCGATCTTCATAATCTTCCGAGTCTACTGCGAACACGCAACCAAAGTGGGTCCTGCGAAATCTGAGATTCTGTGGGATCGCGCGATCAAGTTTAGTCCAAAACAGTGATCCAAGAGCGGTGAAGAGACGGTGACTCTGCTGGGAACGAGGAAATGGATCATGCACATTTCCTGCGATGCGTCAATTGCAGGATCTGGCGCACGCCCGGTCGAGGTGGTTACCTGAATAGTTCACTGAACTATAGGTTAAGATCAGCAGTTTCCGAAGGAGTGATCTGAACCTGATCAAACGTGATTTGGCAATGGTGGGCCGGGAGGGATTTGAACCCTCGACCTCTGCCGTACTCACCGTTTGTTCTTGGGATGTGAGGGCAGCGTCACTTAACCGAGCTGGACTACCGGCCCATTCGCCACAATGATATACCCGCGTTTCTGTTGCGACTCTATGCTTTAGAAGTTATCGAGCTTACTCTGCGATAGCACTCGCCGTAGACTCTGGAAGTCGATCATGATTATCTGGCGTAAGCTGTTATCGTACAGCGCGGCCGCGGGGTGGTACAGGGGCACGACCTTCACACTTTCCGCTAGGAAGAGTCTCCCGTGCACGTGCCCGATCGTGTCCTCTTCTAGGCTGAAGCGTTTGAAGATCTCGGCTCTTGATGTGTCTCCGAGCGTGCAGATGACCTCCGGCCTGATCAGCTCGATCTGCCTGTCCAGGTAGGGTGCGCACGCCGCGACCTCATCAGTCCTCGGCTTCCGGTCCTTGACCCAGTTGCCCGATTTCTCAGTGGGGCGGCATTTGACGATGTTCGTGATGAAGACCTGTTCTCGCCTGAGGCCGATCGACTGTAGACACTCGTCGAGGAACTTACCTGCTCTCCCGACGAACGGACGGCCTTCCAGATCCTCCTGACGGCCAGGGCCTTCGCCGATGAAGATCATCTTCGAGCTGCTGGGCCCTTCGCCTGGGACGGCGAGATGTCTAGTCTGCCAGAGAGGGCAAAGTGTGCAAACCATGATTTTCTCTTGTAGTTCCCGAATGGTCGATTCCACGTCCGTAGCCATTGACGGCACCGCCAGTTCGTGTAGCTTGAAACGGATTCTAGTAAGATATATCTGAGCCGCTTGGCATTACGCGCGAAGCCTCAAGGCGATTCAGCGTTGCCTATCACAGACGTATTCAAGAAACAGCTCGCGCAGAAACATAGGCTACACTACAAGGTGTGCCGCGACTGCGGAGCAAGAAACGCGAAGGCGGCTTCGCTCTGTAGAAAGTGCAGAGGCCATAACCTCCGCTGGAAGAAGAGAGAACTCGGCGCAAAGTAGTTTCCAAGCCTCGGCTACGAGATGCCCAGCTGGGCCCTGGCCTGCGGGTTCATCTTGTCTGGGCTCCAAGGCGGGTCCCAGACGACCTCAACGGTCGCTTCTTTCACTCCGCTGATACTCTGAAGTTTCTCTTTGACCTCCCGAGAGATGAACGCGTGCATCGGACAGCCGGGAGCTGTGAGCGTCATCTTCACGTGCACCTTTTCTCCGTCGACGTTCACGTCATAGATTAGACCTAGGTCCCAGACGTTGACTGGGATCTCAGGGTCGTAGCACTCCTTGAGCGCTTTCACGATGTCTTCCATAGTGACCAAACAAGTCACCTCCTCAACTCCCTCTCGGCTGAAGTCTCCGCGTGTCTCACCTCTTGAGGCGCGTTGAGCTGCGTCGTCTTCTCTATTACCTTTTGAGCGATCGACACTGATTCGAGGCTCTTGTACTCCTCGATCTTTCCTTCGTCACAGAGCTTCGATATCAACGGGTTCACGGCGATTGAGCCGAGAAATTCTATGTTGGCGGCGGCTGATGCCTCCTGACCCTTGGGTCTTCCGAACAGCTCGATCCGCCTTCCGCAGTCTGGGCAGGTGATGTAGCTCATGTTCTCGACGAGGCCCAGAATCGGGGCTCTCATGATCTTGGCCATATTGATCGCTTTAGCAACAATGGTCAAAGCCAAGTCCTGTGGAGACGAGACGATCACGACGCCGTCAACCGGTAGCGACTGAAAAACGGTCAGAGGTGAATCGCTCGTCCCAGGCGGCAAATCAACCAAGAGATAGTCGAGCGCTCCCCACTCCAAATCCGTGTAGAACTGCCGTATCGCCGTGTTGATCATGGGGCCGCGCCAGATCAAGGCGGTGTCGTCGCGATCCATGAGAAGATTCATGGAGACCAACTTTATGCCTGTCCGGCTGACTGGCGGAGCCAGCCCAGACGCTGTCTGAATCGGGTGATCCTTGACTCCGAAGATCTTCGCGATGCTTGACCCGGTCAGGTCCGCGTCAAGGATCCCTACGGAGAACCCGTGCCTTCGAAGTTCAACAGCCAGCAGGGCTGTCACAAGGGATTTTCCTACTCCTCCCTTGCCTGACGTGACCGCTAGGATCTGACCGATCTTCCCCTTAGGGAGCTTGTCAATCCCTGTCGCTCGAGAGCGCCATGTCTGCTGAACGCTGCTCTGCTCTGCGCTTGGGCGATTCTCCAACGCTTGTACAACTTCGTCCCTCTCTCGGTCGGTCATCGAGGAGAACCGAACCTCGGCCCTCTCAACGCCCTGTATTGCCGAGACCGCCTTAGTCACGTCTTCTCTGATCGTTGCGCTGAGCGGACAGTCGGGAATAGTCAGTGCGATATCCACGCGGACCGTGCTTCCTTGCATTTCGACGGCCCTCACCATGCCCAAGTCTACTATGCTAGCTTTGATCTCAGGGTCCTTCACGTTTTTCAGGACCCGCATGACTTGTTCTTTGGTGATCATTGCCGGGGGCTCGCGGCTCATAACCTATGTCATACTTATAGCCTTTCCCGAGCGAGCCCAACCTCGAAAATCGAGAACGTTTCCGTTCACCCGATCGAATAGTCGCCGTCAGGGAAGACGGTCACGAGAATCGGCTTCGCGACCTGCGTGCCGAATACACGATCCTTGGCTTTGAACCGTATGTCTTCATAGATTCGAGTGAAATTCGCGCCGAGCTTGATCTTTGCGCGGTTTGCGCGGTTGAGAACGATCCGCGGTATGTCCACAAGATGAGTTCCCTTTGGAATCTCCACCGAAACCGCGAGTCCTTGATGCTTCAGGTTGTCGAGTGTTGCCCTAGCACGCTCGATGTTCAGTCTTGCCCTTCCTTCTATCAGAACAACATTCTCTCTGGTCGTGCCTATCTGCTCAGCGACGCGTTTCTGTGTGTACCCTTGCGCTCTGAGCCTAAGCACTTCTATCTGGCGCTGCGTGAGCAGCCCTGAGACACGTCTTGTGGAACTTCGGCGAGCCATAGCCTTGGATCGAAGTTACTTAGTCACTTAAGCGTAATGTTCGGTTTCTAACGGGTTCGCCCTGTTCACTGCGGCAGGCGCTAGGGGCGTAGTCGGTCCCGGTCTCTCGGATAGAAGATGCACTCTCTGATATTCTCGGCCCCTGTCACAAGCATTACAAGTCTGTCAAGGCCTACGGCCCAGCCTGCGTGCGGAGGAAGCCCCATCCGAAAGACCGCGAGGTGGTCTTTGAAACCGCCCGGGTCAAGCCCCTGTTCCTTCAATCTTGCAAGGAGCACGGAGTACTCGTGAACTCTGGTGCCGCCTGAGGCAAGCTCGAGCGAGCCGTGCATCATGTCAAATGAGTCAGAGTACCTCGGGTCGTCCTCTCTCGGCGCGATATAGAACGGTTTAGTGGCTGAAGGCCAGTCCGTCACATAGTAGAATCCGTCATAGAGTTCGCCGAGTTTCTTCTCAGCAGTTGTTGGAATGTCCTCTCCCCATTTCACCTCGACGCCTTCGTTCGAGAGTCTCTCTATGACCTGATCGTAGGTGAGGCGCTTGAAAGGCAGAGAAGGAACCTTGAGGCTGACGTCCAGCGCCTCAAGCTCTTTCGAGCAGCGGTCAACAAGGGACTTGTAGACTTCATGAACGAGGCGTTCTAGGATCTCCAGGACGCCTTTCTGGTTCATGAAGGCGCATTCGATGTCGAGGGACGTGAATTCGCTTATGTGCCTCCTCGTACGCGATTCCTCGGCTCGAAAGAACGGCCCGATCTCGAAGACCTTCTCAAAGACCGAGGTCAGTTGTTCCTTGTACAGCTGCGGGCTCTGAGCCAAGTACGCCTTCTGGCCGAAGTAGTCAAGCGAGAAGAGAGCCGACCCGCCCTCAGTTGCTGACCCAATGAGCCTGGGCGTCTGTATCTCCGTGAAACTGTCCGCAATCAAGAACTCCCTTGTGGCTCGAAGGATCTCGTGGCGTATCTTGAAGATCGCACGTGACGTGCTCCTTCTAAGATCCATCACCCGAGCGTCAAGCCGCACGTCGATGTCCGCCGGAACTCGCCCTGTGGGGTCGAGCGGAAGAGGGTAGGCCACATCGGCCAAGATCTTCATTTCAGTCGGGTCAACTTCGACCCCACGAGGGGCCTCCTTCTGAGCCTTCACCTTTCCTCGCACTCCCAGCGCGTACTGCTTGCCCACCGAAGCAAGCTTCTCTGCCACTTTGGCAGGAACTTTCTTCTTCAGGATCGTGACTTGGACGACGCCTTCCTTGTCGCGTAGCGTAAGAAAAGTAAGGTTTCCTAGATCACGAATATCCTCGACCCAGCCGAACACAGTGACATCTTTCCCGTTCATCTCTGGGGAAATCTGAGTGGAGTAATGTGTCCTTCTCCAGTCACCCAGACCGTCTGGTGTCATCTGCTATGCCTTCGTCACTTCTTGGCGAGCAGTTTCGCAATCTCTCCGGGCTTGAGGGCCACCCTTACGCCTGCGTCTCTGAGAGCTTCAAGCTTTGACTCCGCGGTGCCCGTTCTTCCCATTATTATCGCGCCCGCATGACCCATCCGCTTGCCCGGTGGCGCGGACCTGCCTGCGACATATGCGGCTACTGGCTTCGGGTAATTTGACTCTTTGATGTACTGTGCCGCCAGCTCCTCGGCGTTGCCTCCTATCTCACCCACCAGCGCGACCGACTTTGTCTCAGGGTCCGCCCTGAACATTTCCAAGATGCCCACGAAACTCAGGCCTACGATCGGGTCGCCGCCGAGCCCGAGGCAGGTGGACTGTCCAAGCCCTGCTCTGCTAAGGCTGGATGCAATCTCATAGGTCAACGTTCCGCTGCGTGAAGCTAGGCCAACTTCGCCCTTCTTGAACACATGCGAGGGCATGATGCCAAGCTTGCATTCGCCTGGCGTGATTATCCCCGGAGTGTTAGGGCCGACTATGACGCATCCTCGCTCCTTCGCCCGAGCCATGATATCCATCGAATCCTTGACTGGGATACCCTCAGTGATCACCACGATAGGATTCAACCCCTGAGAGATCTCCTCAAGCGCGGCATCGCGAGCAAAAGGGGCTGGAACGAAGATTACCGACGCGTTGGCGCCTGTCTTTGATACGGCCTCCTTAACAGTGTCGAAGACAGGGACGCCTTCCACCTGCGCGCCGCCCTTGCCGGGCGTCACTCCTCCAACGATCTTGGTTCCGTAGCCAAGCATCAGCTTGGTGTGGAAGATTCCCTGAGAGCCTGTGATGCCCTGAACAATCACCTTTGTGTTCGAGCCGACCAGTATTGCCATGCTACGCTGCTCCTTTCACCGCTTCAACCGCTCTCTTGGCGGCGTCCTCCATTGTCTCGAGCGACGGTATCCCAGCATCCTGGAGGATCTTGCGTCCCTCTTCCTCGTTCGTTCCCACGAGCCTGATCACCGTCGGCTTATCGAGCCCCAGCCTCTTGCGGACTTCAAGTAGCCCTTTGGCAACTTCATCGCAGCGCGTGATTCCGCCCATGATATTCAGGAAGAGCGCTTTCACCTTGGGATTACTCAAGACGACCTCGAGGGCGTCTGCAATTCGCTCGGCGCTCGCGCCTCCGCCTACATCGCAGAAGTTTGCAGGCCGGCCCCCGCAATCCTGTATCATATCCAACGTTGCCATTACCAGCCCCGCGCCGTTGCCAACAATCCCCACGTCACCGTCAAGCTCGACGTAGGCAAGTCCCTTTTCACGCGCTTTGACTTCTAGCGGCGACATCTCGTGCTCTACGTCCCTTGACTCTTCAAGCATGGACTTGTGCCTGAACAATGAGTTGTCGTCCACTATCATGCGGAGATCCGCGGCGACGAAACCCCCCTTTCCTGTTTCGACGAGTGGATTTGATTCGGCCAGCTCGCTGTCATACCCAGCCGCCATCGAGTAGAACTTCATGATGAATGTGGTGAGCTCAGCTAGCTGCTGGCCTTTGTATCCAAGCGCCTGTGCTAACTCTCGCGCCTGAAAGGTTTCGAACCCCTCAGACGGCTGCACAGGTCGCTTGATTATCTTCTCCGGCGACTGCTGGACAATCTCTTCGATATCCACGCCTCCAACTTGAGAAGCCACCAAAGTGTAGCATTTGGCTGCGCGGTCAACAACAAGCCCAACATACAGCTCGCGCGCGATATCGAGCTTCTCCTCGACTAGAAGCCTGATCACCTTCTCGCCCTCGATCTTCGACCCGAGAATACCCGTTGCAGCCTTTTCAGCGGCATCGGGTGTATCGGCGACCTTTACTCCGCCTGCCTTGCCTCTTCCGGCGACGAGAACCTGCGCCTTCACCACTACTGGACAAACAAGTTTCTGAGCTGCTTCTCTTGCTTCTTGAGAGTTCGAGGCCAGAAACCCACGGGGCACGGGCAGGCTGTATTGGGCGGCGATTCGTTTCGCCTCATACTCGAAGATCTTCAACTAAGTCTATCCTCGGCATTCGGACTCTCGGAAGCGCTCTATTCTCTCTGCTCGGTTGATATAACGCCTTCCCGGTTCTACAAGCGACTCTTTCGATCTTCTGAGAGATCGTCCGACGAAAAGTGCTAGCAAGCTTAATTAGAGTTGCAGAGTCGTAGTGCGTCGATGATATGTTCCGCTCGACCGCGGGGCGTTGAAGCGACAACCAAGGGCAAAGAAACGATGAAGACGAATGGTCAAGACGATTCTGGATGCGTTCTGCATCAAGAGCGGCATACTGTGCCGCAAGTGCCAAGAGAAGATTGACAAGGGTCAGATAACTAATCTTGACCTGAAAATCATTAGACTTCTTTCTGAACTCGAGAAACAGAACCAAGCGCTGCAGGATGTAACATACCACAAGGCCGTTGAAGCAGATAACAACCTAGTAATCCTAGTCGACAGACGAGACATGGGCAAGATCCTTGCAGGCGGAGCAAAGGCTGTTCACGCAATATCCGACTCGCTTGGAAAGAGGGTGAAGATCCTCGGTTTCGGAGGAGACGACCGTCAGTTCTTGGATGACCTTCTTAGTCCGCTTTCGATCTTGACCTTGAACACGATCTGGATTCCTGACGGGAGCACGGAGACGAAGGTGATACTCACGGGCCGGCAACCGAGACGGATGCCTGTGGACCTCGAGGTAGCAAAGAGACTCGCGAAACAACTGCGCAATTTGACTCTTAGGATCGAGTTTGAGAGACTCTGATCGTTCACGTGCTTACAGGATAAGCCACGTTCTTCTGAGGCACCGTGACATTCCTCACGTCAGACACGAACTTTGCGAACAACTCGGGGTGATCAGTGTGTACAGGGTATAGCATCTTAGGCGCTATTCGGTCGATAGCTGTCTTGAGCTGCCCAGGCATTATGTGACCTGAACAGTGAACGTGATACATCGGCAAACCGAAATGGTCGAGCCAATTGATCACCCGCTCAAACTCGAATTCCTGCTCCTCTGTGAACGGTTCGGAGATCGAGAGAATGAAACAGCTTCCGGGTTCAGGACGAATCTCGACCAGTTCCTTAAAGTCCCTAGCGGAACTCACAAGCACAGTCTTGCTCTGCCTGTTCTTGATGTCTGATGCTTCCACGACATTTTGAAACGAAAGCACGCTTTTCTCCCATTCAAAGTATCGCTTCTTGCTTCTTTGATAGATTACTACGTTCTCGTCGTGAGCGATGTCGGGAATGTCGATCTTTCCTTCGCTCGCAAGCTTCGAGAGCAGGTATGCCTGCCTGAGCGAAATCGCTAGGGTCCTTCCGTTCTCCTTGGCGGCGTTGTAGAAGGTTCTGAAGCGATCCACATCCACGTTCGAGAAGTCTGCCAATAAAATCTTTGAGCTCGTTCGAACGATCGAGGAGATCTTTGACTGCACTTCCGCCTCTGTGGTCAGGGTCGCCCCGATCAGGTTTGTACCTTCTGATAGCAGCGCGTTTGGTCTTCCCTGGCGAGCCCTTTCAATGAAGTCATCCGTCATTTCGGATCTCGTGCCGTGGGCTCTCAGATCGCCGGTGTAGACTAGAGTGCCTTCTGACGTGTTGACTAGGAATCCGTATGACGCTGGCACAGAATGATCCACATGGATCGGCTCAACCTCCATAGAGCCCACTTTGATCTTCGACCCTGTCCTGAACGTGCTGAATTTCAGACCGGAGATGTCCGCCTCCAAGCTCCTAGTCCGCGTCTCGTAGAGTGCTCGAATGATAGTTGAGGTGGTCTCTCCACAGTAGACGGGTATCTTCCTATTGAGAAATGAGATGCAAGCCGAATGATCCCCGTGTGAATGGGAGAGGAAGACGGCTTCAACGTTGGGTTCCGATTCCTCGAACCTGTAGAGACCTTCAATCTTGGGGAGCATTCCGAACTCGAACAGTTCTTTCTCATCTCTCGGAGAGAGCAAGGGTTCGGAATAGAATCTTCTTCGGTCGGAGTAGCTCATTCCGAAGTCGAGCAGAATCTTGGTGTCTCCGTCGTGGATGAGGAACTTGTTTCCGCCTATCTCTCCGACTCCGCCTAGTGGGGTGAAAGTAGTGGTTGACTGTTTCAAGTGGATCGGTCCCTACGAACCCTATTATGACATGCTCTCATATTCTCTTGCCTTCACAGGCGGCAATGATTATCAAGGGGCGACTTCGAAAGTCGGTCGAGATTGCTTTGCTGAAGGGCGCGATCTTCGATCTGGGTGGAACTCTCATCCACCTTACAACGTCGTGGGAGGAGGTCAGAAAGGGCAGGATGAACGCCATCTGTGACGCCCTCAAGGAGCGCGGAGTCGTCCTAGATCTCAATGATTTGAAGCGTGAGTACGTCAGGCTACATGACGAAGAATCTGACTACTCTGCTCGTACCCTAGAGGAGATCGAGTTCGAGGAATCGCTCACGAAGTTGCTGGACCGACTTGGAGTGGAAATGAGACAACGGCCTGCGATGGCTGACTTGGTGAAGAGGTCCTTTGCTCTTGAGGTAGGTTCTTGGGTACTCTTCCCAGGGGTCCAAGAAATGCTGGAGCAGGTCCGTAGCTTGGGCTTGAAGACGGGGTTGCTGTCAAACGCGAGGAGCGACTGGGCCGTCGGGGAAATCGTGGAACGACTGAATCTCGCGAAATACTTCGATGCAATCGTGACATCAGCCGCAGTGGGTTTCAGAAAACCCAGGCCTGAGCCATTTCAACGAATCCTGAAACTGCTAGACTTGGATACAAGCGAGGTCGTGATGATCGGAAACTCGATGGAGGCCGACATCGCAGGCGCAAGACCCCTCGGAATCAGGACAATTCGCGTGATCCTCGACGACAGCGCTGACGGTGACGAAACCGATCCAGACCTCACAGTTTCCGCTGTTGCAGGCATTGTTCCGGCAATCAGGCACATCGTGGCCGGACGCTAGCCGCGGTCAATCTTGCGCCTAATGAAACAGCCTTCAGCAAACGCTAACGAAACCTAAATACGCGGCGTTCTTTGAATGACGCGACTTGGTGCTTGTCCTTGAGCCACGACGCTGCTTATGGAAGATCATCGGAACGTGTGCCACTCAAGCAACTCAACGATTACATGTGGGAGATTCCTCAGTCCTTCAGGCCCGGCATGAGAGTCGCCGGAAGAATCTACGCTGACAATTCACTCATCGAGAAGATGAGATCAGATGCGACACTGGAACAATGCGCGAACGTGGCTACGTTGCCGGGCATCCACAAATGGTCAATAACAATGCCGGACGGGCACGAAGGCTACGGCTTCCCAATCGGCGGCGTCGCCGCAATGGACTACGACGAAGGCGTCGTCAGCCCCGGTGGAGTGGGTTATGACATAAATTGTGGGGTCAGATTGATTCGCACCAACCTCAACGAGAAGGACGTGAGGCCTTCTCTGCCACGCCTCCTTGATGCTCTATTCAACAACATACCGTCAGGCCTAGGAAGTCTAGGCAAGATCCGCGTTACACAAGTAGAACTCGACAAAGTGGTTGCGGACGGAGTCGAGTGGGCAGTAGATCATGGCTACGGGTGGTCTGAAGACAAGAGCCGCTGTGAAGAAGAAGGATGCATGGAGGCGGCGGACCCGTCTAAGGTTTCCTCGACCGCTAAGAGCAGGGGACATCGCCAGCTTGGAAGCCTCGGGAGTGGAAACCATTTCCTCGAGATCGAAAAAGTCGACAGAATCTTCGACGAAGGCGTTGGAAAACATCTTGGCATAGAACGCGTTGGACAGATTCTCGTGCTGGTTCACACTGGAAGCCGAGGCTACGGTCATCAAGTATGCAGTGACTACCTGCGTGTTATGGAACGAGCCGTGAACAAGTATCACATCAGTCTCCCCGACCGGCAGCTCGCGTGTGCGCCAACGAAGAGCCCTGAAGCAGAAGACTACCTCCCCGCGATGGCGTCAGCATGCAACTTCGCTTGGGTAAACAGACAGATGATCACGCACTGGACTAGGGAGGCCTTCGAGAAAACGTTCGGAAAGACCGCTGACCAGTTGGATATGCACCTCATCTACGATGTATGCCACAACGTCGCGAAGATCGAGAATCATGTGATCGACCAAGAAGGGCATCAGGAGAAAGTGGTTGTTCACCGGAAAGGCGCAACGCGTGCATTTCCCCCAGGACATCCGGACATCCCAGCCGAGTACCGGGAGATCGGGCAGCCCGTCCTAATTCCTGGCAGTATGGGGACCAGCTCATGGCTCCTCGTCGGAACCCCGAAGAGCATGGAGCTAAGCTTCGGCTCCACCGCCCACGGCGCAGGCCGCATGATGAGTAGAGCAGCTGCCAAGAGACGATGGGGAGCGCGCGAAGTCGAGAAAGGACTCGCCGACAAGGGCATCATGATTCGAGCAGCCGAGATGGGAACGGTGACTGAGGAGGCGCCGGGAGCCTACAAGGACGTGGACCGTGTCGCGGAAGTCAGCCACCAAGTAGGCATTGCAACGAAGGTTTGCCGCCTCGTACCAATCGGAGTGACGAAAGGCTAGACATTCCATGCATATCCTAACGTGAAAGAAAGATCCCGAATCAAGCGTGTAGTCATTGAATAACTTGTTTTTGGTAACGAGGGCCAACTTCTTGCCCTTGGCTGTCGTCATCGTCGCGTCTGGCCTATCGGCCTCGCTTTATGCGCATGGAGTCTTCAATCCGTTTGACGCATTTCTTGTGCTCATTGGAGCTTTGCTGACTCACGCTGCTGTGAACGTGTTCAACAACTACTTCGACTACCGATCTGGAATTGACGCTAGGACTACGAAGACGCCCTTCAGCGGCGGCGTTGACATCCTGGTGCAAGGCAAGATGAAACCCTCAGTAGCCTTCGGCATCGGCCTGACCTGTCTTCTCGGAGCTGGCGTGATAGGTGTCTACTTTCTAGCGCGCGTATTCTATCCCTTGTTTCCCATTCTCCTTTATGGTTTGGTCGCGATATGTCTCTACAACCCAATTTTTTCGAAGATTCACGCGCTCAGCGAGATCGTAGCGGGAACGGGATTCGGATTCATGGGGTTAGGAGCATACGTCACTCAAGCGGGAGTGGTCGACGGCACAGGGATCAGCGTGTTTGTCCCCGTCTCCATCCTCGTTGCGTTGCTCTTGTTCTTGAACGAATTCCCGGATGCCGAGGCCGACAAGACGGCGGGTAGACGACACTTGGTGATACTGCTTGGAAAGAAGAGGTCGGCTTCGGTCTATGTCGCCGGCCTTGTGGCAACGTACGCGTCGATCCTTCTAGCCGTTGCCGCCCGAGCCGCTCCTTTCACTGTGCTCATCTCATTCATTACCACGCCAATCGCATACAGAGCTGGGCGAATAGCCCTCAAGAGCTACGACCGCGTCCCAGACTTGGTGCCGGCGCTCGCATCGAACGTACTGGCTATCCTCTCAACAATTCTCCTGCTTGCTGTCGGATTCTTGGCTGGACTATACGTTTAACGAGACGAAGAGCCTTCGGGACGATGCCTGGGGATTGCTCACAAGATTCTACCTAGACCGCACGAACTTCCAGAGGAGAACGCCGCAGACCAGCGCAAGAATAATCACCACGCTGACGAGAGAACGAATGATCCTCGCCGCGACTATTAGCATCAATAAGAGAATGGCAAGTGTAACGTAGGGAGCGAGCGATCCAAATCTCGTCCTTGTCTGGATGAGAAGCAGCCCAATCAAAACAGCGAGAATCAAGATAATCTCTAGCGGGCCAAGCATTTTCCATCGCAGTTTGACCTTTCGCTTCCTTGTGGTACTTTATGGTTAGGTTTGATTTGAGCGCGAATGCCTTAGTCCTGGACCGGTGATCACAGCCCCTGCTGGGAAAAACAAGAAAGAGAACGCGGAGCGACAGATGAACTCGACGCTCTGCTTAGAGACCGAGTCCCTTGAGGAGGAACTTCCGCTGGCAGTATGGGCAGTATTGAGAGAAACGTCCGATCCACTGCCCGCAATAGCCGCACCTGATTGAATCTAAGGCCATGTCTGTGCACCGCCTTCAAGAACGCGCTCGGCATACTTGCCGCTTCACAGCTTGTTGATTGCCATATCACGTGTCGTGACTTGCTTGTTTTCCCTTGATTGTGTCGAAAGAGTATTGACGATTTGAGCACCCGTGACGCATCTAGCTCGCAGGAAATCTTGCGGCGCTCTCTCGTTCCTCGGGCGACCAGCAGTGGCGCATGAAGTCTTCTGTTCACCGCAAACGGTATCAGCCTCAGACTAAGGGAGTTGAGTCGGTGCTCTCATGTATGTTGGGCCGCGAGTTCGAGCAGAGAACCTCAAAGTCACGGGAACTCTACGACCGCGCGCTGCGTGTCCTCCCGGCGGGAGTCAGCTACCGGAATCGGTTCCTCGAGCCCTACCCCTTCTACGTCGACTGGGCGCATGGCAGCAAAGTTGTCGATGTCGAAGGCAACTACTACACCGACTACTGGTGCACCCACTTCTCCATGATTCTTGGACATTCTTATCCCACAGTGAAAAAGACCCTTGCGAGGCAACTCGACAAGGGCTGGAACTTCGGTCTCGTCCACGAACTCGAAATCAGACACGCAGAGCTCATCAAGCGCCTCGTACCAAGTGCGGAGATGATCAGGTTCTCAAATTCGGGCACCGAGGCAAACATGTACGCCACGCGGCTCGCGAGGACATTCACGGGACGCTCATTGATCGGGAAATTTGAGGGCGGCTGGCACGGAGGCTACGACGCGCTTCACTGCGCGATAAAGCCCCCCTTCGAAATTCCGCCCTCAGGCGGACTAACTCGAGGCGCTCTGAGTGACACGGTCGTGCTACCGTACAATGACCTTGACGGAACCCGAAGAGTCGTGGGCAAGAGGCAGCTCGCATGTATAGTTGTAGAGCCTGTCCTAGGCGCCGGAGGAATGATTCCAGCTGGTAGAGAATTCCTGAAAGGGATTCGCGAATTGTGCGACGAAATCGGCAGCCTGCTGGTGTTCGATGAGGTGATAACCGGGTTCAGGCTCGGTCTTGGCGGGGGCCAAGCCTACTTCCATGTCCGACCTGACTTGACAGTCTTCGGAAAGATAATCGGTGGCGGCCTTCCGATCGGCGCGATCGGAGGACGACGCGACATAATGGAGCGTATGGATCACACCAAGTATTCTGGAGACAGGTTCTGCTTCCAAGGCGGGACCGGAGCTGCAAACATCCTAACGCTTGTCGCGGGTGAGGCAACTGTTCAGGCGCTCGCGGCCGAGCCTGTCTACGACAAGATCGACCGTTTAGGTGATATCGCGAGAACGCGCCTCTCGGAAGCCTTTGATCGCGTAGGCTTCGATGCTCGGGTTACAGGCGTAGGCTCGTTGTTTGCGATTCACTTCACGAAGCAGAAGAATGTCCGCGATATCAGACACTTCTCGGAAGCGCATAAGGAGCAGTCGAAGAGGCTGTTCACGTTCCTTCTCAACAATGGCATATTGATGTTGCTACCTGATCATTTGCACGCTGCAATATCGTACTCACATTCAGAAGAAGATATCGACACCCTGGTCACACGCGTCGAAGAGTACTTGAAGATGCAGAAAAGCTAACGCGACTTCCACCCAATCTGTGAGACCTGAGAGTCGGCCCCCGCTGCCTAACGTCGCACGCCGTCAGTCCGTGGCATGGACGAGCGGAAGATCGATCATTGTCTTGAGGCCCGGACTTGAAGCCACGATGTTTGGTATCGCGTTTACCACAATGGCCGCTGTCGCCTGATCGCCTTGGACGCCCCCACGTATCGTCAGATCAATCGGCGGCACTCCGTGGATTCTTATGGAGTCCCGCGGGTCCTTTGCACCAACGTACATCCTTAGGTCGAGCACGATCCGCTCACTTCCGCCAACTACACCCTTTGCAACTTGCCGCACTCCAGCAACACTTCCCTTCCTCACAGTAGCGTACTCCGCTCGCATCTGCCGTTTAGCGATGACGGGACTAATTTCTTCCTGGACATCTTCAAGATCCCAGCCGAGCGCCGCCCCGATCATCATCGCCGATTCTGGAAGTCCTACGTGTTTGATCTTGCCTTCCTTGACAAGTCTCTGAAACTCATCCACGCTCAGCCCTGCTCCAGTCTTCCTCTGAAGCTGCCATCTCCTCTTCGACGTGTCCACAATACGTTCCGCGCTGACGGACTCGACTGTTTGACAGACCCCCGACATTGCTGCTGCAAGAGTATCCATTACAAAGCCGGGGTTGACCCCTGTTCCTAGAACGGCCACGCCCTGAACCTTGGCCTCTTCATCAATTTTCGTAGCCAGGTCGGGATGCTTGCCGTAGGGGTACGATAACTCCTCCGATGTTGAGATAACATCTGCCTTCGCGTTGACGCACTCGAGTATCTGCGGGTAGACATCCTTCAGATAGGATGAGGTGGCATGCACAACGAGATCAGGTGAAGCCGTTTCGAAAAGACCGCGAGCCTCGCGAGAGATCAGAACTCCGATCTTATGCCCCAGCCCAGCCACATCCCCGAGATCCTTGCCAATCTTCTGTTCGTCCGAGTCCACAGCACCGACAATTTGCACCCAAGATTTTCTGCTCAAAAAGTTGGCTATCCCCGAGCCTATCGGTCCCACACCGTACACAGCAGCCTTGACTGTCTTCATGCCATCACTTGCTGATCCGCGCTAGATGTGCCCTCGATAAAATAAGAAGATAACCGCTCCGCCGGAGCTATTGCGTGAACGGAACGGAAATCCAGATCATGAAAATCCCGGAGGTTCCTGTTGAATTGCGCAAGAACTCGAAGTAGCACTAATATACGGTTAGGAGGGCTAGTCAGCGCTCGATCCCCAGATGCCGCAGGCAACCGTCGGAACATTTGGAAGTCCAGGCCAGACGGCATTAATCACAGAGATCCCGTCCTTTGAGGCTGGACTGATCGCGTTCGTCCTCGTCTTCCTATTGATGGGGATCATGTTCTACGTTCTCAGAACTGAGAGGAACAAGACGGTGCCATCATTGGATCCTCTCGGCCCTCGCGACATAGTCAGGCTGGAGAATCCGCTCTCTACCTCAGACGCTCCTTTCCTCGCAATCGTGACACTCGTGATCCTGGAGCTCGTCTTGGACGTTCTGATTGTTGTAGGCGTGCTTCAAGGAATGGGGTCGGTAGCAGTCGGAACGATGCTTGCGCTTGCGGCGTTCCTAGCCGCGGCCATCTTGGCGGTGTACAGAAGCACGTACATGAGCGATGCGTTCACGAGAAAACCACGTCTGGAAATCGTTGCCGCGAACCTGTTCAAGAAGACTGGCGAAGGTGAAGAGAATGAGTGAGAAGAGCACTGGCGACAGAGGAAAAAAGAAAAGGCCTACGATGAATAGACGACAATTTGTTCAAACCGTAGTTACCGCCGGAATTGCCGGAACCATTCTCTCATTTCTCTCGCTCCTGATGTCGCTTCTGCCAAGCGCAGGAGCTGGGGAAGAGCAAGGGGAGGTTGACAACGTCTTCACGTACGGCCCGGAGAAGGGGGCATGGTACTCCGACAAGTCCGGAAATGAGGCCTTGCTTGAGGATTTCGACCAAGTCGGAAAAGGCGCGGGTGTTCTTTGGCGAGGAAGGATACCGGCGATCGTCATTCGTGTTGACGAGAGCAAACTTCGAGGCGCAACGGCTACCAACGGATTGATCGCGTTCGCGTCCACCTGCACTCATCTCTGTTGCATAGCCACGTGGCGCCTAGACCGACCGAGCGAGGATGTACTCTTCTGCAGATGTCACGATGGCGTCTTCGACCCCTACAATGTTGTCAAGGACGTGATGCCTGACGGCACTGAGTATCTTGGTGCCAAGGTAGTCGCGGGCCCACCGCCGAGAGCTGCACCGATCATACCGATAGAAGTCAAGGATGGTAAAGTCTCCGGGGTTCCCGACAATCTTGGATTGTATGGATACTGCGGGTGAAGCTATTGTCCACACGTATGAAGAGACTCTATGATTGGATTGACAAGCGGTATGACATCTCGCCGCTCATCGCGGAGGCTCAGAGAAGCATCAACTTCGCGCTGCCGAGCACACTGACACGGCAGAATAGGTCCAGAATCTTCTGGCTCGGGTACCCGTACTACTACGCAGGAGCAATCACAGCTTTTCTCGCAATTCTACAGGGCGTAACGGGGCTCCTACTCGCTTTCCACTATGTTCCTTCTGCCGTAGGCGACCCTGGAACTCCAACGCAGGCGTATCTGAGCGTTCAGTACATCATGAAGTCGGTTCCGCTCGGAGCGTTGATCAGGGGCGTACATCAGTGGGGTGCGAATCTTCTCGTTGCCGCCTTGGCGATTCACGCGTTCTGGGCATTCTTCCGAAGCCCGTACAGGATTGGTCGTGAGATATCATGGGTCCTAGGCGTCGTCCTTCTAGGCCTGGCGCTTGCATATTCATTTTCTGGATACCTCCTTCCTTGGGATCAGCTCGGCTACTGGGCGGCAACGATCAGCGTTCAGATAATGAGGGCGATCCCGATCTTCGGCGACTCCATTGCGCAGATCCTTCTCGGCGGAACCGCCCTGTCACCTGCGACGCTTACGAGAATGTACTTCTACCACGTTTCCCTCTTGGCCGTCGTAGCTGCAGTCCTAGTGGGCGCGCATCTGGCGCTGGTCGTTTTCCAAGGAGTGTCGGAACCGGAGGAAGCTTGGAAGCCCCCCGTGAATCGTGACACACAAACTGGAAGGCAGGAAGGCCCGCTCTTTGGGCCATTCATACCGCACCAGATCACCCCCGTTGTAATCATCTCGCTTGTGACGCTCGGAATAGTCCTACTTCTGGGAGCATTCGCGGTTCAGATGCCAGGCGACCCAGCAAACAAGTTCCTTACGCCGCAGTTCATAGCCCCTGAATGGTACTTCCTCTGGGCGTATGGTCTCCTCAAATGGGTCGGGTGGGTCTATGACCTTGCACGTTTTGTTCCTCCCGCCACAGTATTCGGCGTTGACCTAGTGAGCGCAAAGGTTGTGGGCATACTGATCGCCGGTGCAATGTTCATCGCGCTTCTTCTAATGCCTTTAATCGACCGAGGGACCGAGGTGCGCACACTTCGGAGACCACTTAAGACCACCATCGTAGTATGGGCTATCGGATTCCTCTCAACGCTGACGCTCTACGCACTCAATGAGATCCTATCGTCCATGCTCTCCATTCCCATCTGGACAATGAACAATGCCTTAGGCTCAATTGTCATCGTGGTTCCGCTATTAGCAGCGGCGCCCATCTACGTGATACTTCGCCGTAACGCCACAAAGTCCGCCTCACAGGAGGCTTAGGAATGGAGATTATCAGAGACATCTTCCAGTATGTTCCTCTGCCGTTCGTTGTTGCGTGGTACACGATCGGCGTCATTGCAGCCTATCTTTTCGTCACAGGAATCAGAAGACACATACGTGCGTGGAGGCAAGGAAAGCCGGAGACGATCTCAGGAACCCCCCTCTCGAGGCTTACCAGGCTCATCTACGTAGGCATAGCGCAGGCTAGGATCCTCGACAAGAAGTACAACGGAACCGTGCACGCGCTCATCTCGATAATCGGTTTTCTATTGCTCGCCGGAATGTTCTTCCCGATCCTTCAGATCATTGTCGGTTATCTGGCGCTACTGTTTGGCGCAGGATTGATCCTGCTCGAATACAAGCGGCTCAGAGCCACGGGCCCATCACTAGAGACAGCCTGGGAGGATTCATTCGTATTTGGCGTCATAGTGGCGATGGCGGTTTCCGGATTTCTCATGATGGGAGTCAACACATGGGCCTGGCCATCTCCGGCTGGCAATGCGCTCTCGCCAATCTTTGCGCCGCTCGGACCCAAAGTGCTTGTTGAGCTTTACCCGACACTCTTTCTGATCCACTCTGCGTTAGTATTCTCGCTCATTGCATACATTCCCAACTCTCGCCTGATGCATCTGATCGCATCGCCACTCAACACATACTACACACCGATCACCGTGAAGGGCGAGCTGACAACCCCATTCGATCTCAAACAGATGATGGAGACCGGAAACTTCGACGTCAAGGTGGGAGCCACAGAGATCAATGACTTCACTTGGCGTCAGAAGCTCGGCTTCGATGCATGCACTCTCTGCGTGCGCTGCTCGGATGCATGCCCCGCAAAGGCGAGCGGAACAAAACTCTCACCGATGCATCTCATACTGAAACTCAAGAACCTCGAACTGCAGGCCCCTGCTTCCGGTCGCCGCCTCCACGGAGACGTTGTGGACCCTGAGGAGCTTTGGGCCTGCACCACTTGTCGTGCCTGCGTTCAAGAATGCCCCGTACTGATTCAGCATGTCGAAGCGATCTATGACATGCGTAGACACCTGATGGCAGAAGGCAAGGTCGACAAGAAGAAGCGCGATCTCATAACTTTCCTAGCGAACGTTGGTAACACGTATGGGCTGCCCAGCGCGGACCGAATGAAATGGGCTGAGGGACTCGATGTCAAGCTTTGGGGCGAGGAACCCAACCAAGAATTCCTATACTGGGTCGGGTGCGCCGGATCCTACGACACACGAAACCAGATGGTCTCCCGCGCGCTCGTCAAAATCATGAAAGCAGCACGGGTCAGTTTCGGGGTCCTAGGTAACGATGAGAGATGCAACTGTGAGGTTGCACGGCGAGTCGGCGAAGAGGGAAGATTTCAGCAAACGGCGATGGAATTGAACGAAATGATGAACAAACGTGGCGTCAAGAAAATCGTCACACAATGCCCCCACTGCTACAACACCTTCAAGAACGAATACCCGAGATTCGGCGGCAAGTTCGAAGTCGTGCACCACACACAGCTGATCGCGAAACTGCTGTTAGACGGAAAGCTGAAACTCAGGAAGGATGCCGAGAAGACGATCACATTTCACGACCCATGCTATCTTGGCAGATACAACGATGAGTTCGAGGCACCACGTGCCGTCATTCGAGCACTCTTGCCCAAAATGCTCGTAGAGTTGCCCAGATCGCGTACCAAGAGCTTCTGCTGCGGCGGCGGAGGGGGAAACACATGGTACACGGTGGAACTCACGAAGAAATGCAGCGTGATCAGGCTGGAGGAAGCCCGACAACTAGCGCCGAACATTCTCGCGGCTGCCTGTCCATACTGCATCTCAATGTTCGAAGATGCAGCGAAGATTCTGGGAACCTCGGAGAACATGCCGGTAAAAGACATCGCGGAACTAGTTGCGGAAGCGCTCGAATAGTCAGAATCATAAACCCCAAGCCGTCATAATGCGGGCCCGCCTAGTGGAATGAGAAACATGCCGAACATGATCGTACTTGCTAAGCAAGTCTTCTACACGCAAGACTTGCGAATCGACCGAACGACGAAAAAACTGAAGACCGAGGGCGTGGCACGGGTCATCAGCGAGTCCGATAAGAACGCGATCGAAGAAGCTGTCAGGCTAAAAGAAAAACACGGCGGGAAGATCACCGTCCTCACCATGGGACCACCCGAGGCAAAGGAGGCGCTACGTGAGGCCATCGCCATGGGGGCGGATGAAGGCTACATGCTTGTAGGACCGGAATTCGAAAACTCTGACGCTCATGCAACAGCGGTATCGCTTGCAGCGGGCATCAAGAAGATCGGACAGTTTGACATGATATTATGCGGCGAGACATCAGAGGATCAGTACTCCTTCCAGGTGGGACCAAGAACCGCGGAGATCCTGAACCTTCCCCAGATAACCTACGCTGTCAAGATCACGCTGCAAGACGCGAAGGTTCTTGTCGACAGAAACCTTGAGGACTGCTACGAGACTGTCGAATCCAAGCTTCCGGTATTCGTTACCGTCTCGCGAGAGATCAACGAACCAAGACTTCCCACACTCATGGCCATAATGGCCGCATCAAAGAAACCCATGACCGCTTGGACCGCCAAGAATATTGGACTTCAGCCAGGCGAACTGGGCCGGCAAGGCTCGTTGACAGAGCCTGTGAGATCCGCTGTCGCTACGGGAGAAAGGAAGAGAGTGATGATGGAGGGTGAGCCCAGCGAGGCCGCAGAGAAGCTTGTGACGACTCTCGTAGGCGAGGGAGTGGTGAAAGTGACTTGACAAGCACTCAGAAGCATGAAGGAGTCTGGGTATTCTCTGAATCGCCGACCGTCGCAAGGGAGCTGCTCTCAAAGGGACGCGAGCTGTCGGTAAAACTCGGAACTCACCTGGCAGCTGTCGCCTTTGGCGAAGACGTCTCAGAGATGAGCAAGGAGCTGGTAGCTTTTGGCGCTGATAGGGTGTATGCAGTTCAAGATCCGTCGCTCAAGACGTTCCAAGTTCACCTGTATTCCAACGCGCTAGCAGAGATGGCACAAACCTACAGGCCCGATGTTGTCCTGATTGGAGCGACTCGAAGCGGGCTCGAACTTGCGGCCCGGTTGGCGGAGCGCCTCAAGACAGGATGTTGCACCGAGTGTTCGAAGCTGGACGTAGATCCTGACAAGAAGTGCGTCATCGTTGACCGCCTGATACTTGGGGGAAACATAACTGAGACACTGATCATCCCATCAAAACCGCAGGTCTTTACGCTGCCTAAGGGAGTGTTCCAGCCTCTCAGCAAGGACCCAGCGCGAACCGGAGAGGTCGTGCGAGTTCAACCAAAGATAGGCGAGTCTCCAGTCAAGGTGCTTGACCGAAAGCCCAAGCAGTTTGCCGGTGTCAGGATCACGGACGCTGAAGTCATAGTGTCGTTTGGGCGCGGCCTCAAGAAGAAAGAAGATATTCCGATTGTCGAGGAACTCGCGAAGACTGTCAGCGGGGTCGTAGGCTGCTCGCGTCCGATCGCTGAAGACCTGAAATGGCTACCGGTGGACCAGTACGTCGGCCTTTCGGGTCAGAAGGTAGCCCCGAAGCTGTACATCGCATGCGGAATATCCGGCCAAATACAGCACATCACAGGAATACAGAATGCGCGCGTTGTGGTGGCGGTGAACACGGACTCGAAGGCGCCCATCTTCGAGTACACCGACTACGGGATCGTTGGAGACCTGTACAAAGTCGTCCCGGCGATAGCAGAGGCGTTTCGCCGGCACTCATCGGGAGCCAAGTAGGATGGAAAGCAGGACCGTCAGCCGAGACGGCGATGCGAACTGTCTACCCGCGTGATCCGCGAGCGGAGAGCCGGCCAGAATTCGTGATGAATGGAAGCGAGAGAATCGAGGAATAGAGCATACTGATCATCAACCGCGGGTCTAGCCCGAGACGAGTCAAAGTCCTTGCTTGCATGTCTATGTCATCGACCTTGCTCAGCACCGTCGCGGCTTCAAAGGTCCGGGCAGCCGAAAAGATCCTCTCGAGCTGACGATCAGGGAGCCTGAAGAGCATCCTCCTGATATGCCGCATGACATCCAGGTCGCGGCCTATCAGGTGTCTCCAACGTCCTTCGTACTTGCCAAGAAAACGCTCAGAGGCATCTCCCGCCTCGCACGCATCATGCGCGACCTCGCCGGCCGCCTTTCCGCATGCGAGGCTGAACACTATTCCCCCGCCGGTGGTCGGTTTGACCTGTTGTGCTGAGTCGCCTGCAATCAGCAACCCAGGATAGGATGTCTTGGAAACTGGGCCGCCGAGAGGTATTGGGTGAAAAGAAAAGTCGCGGCGCGGTGCATCCTTGAGTCTACGAGAAATGTCAGGATGCTTAGTCATGAATCTCTCAAGAAGGCTACGGGCGTTGCCTTCACGACTAGCCAGCCCTAATTTGGCTGATCCGTCCCGCCAAGGTATGATCCACGCAAAGAATCCGGGCGCGTAGGTAGACCCCAAGAAAACCTCAACCATGTCGCAGTCGAGATCCTTCATGTGATCGACATGGACCTGAGCAGAGTTGACCCACATCCATTTTCGACGTTCACTTGACGGCTGTTGAGGAGTCAGCGTAGGCGCCGCGCCTTCACAGTCAATAACGACCCTACAGCTGAACACATGCGGCTTGCCCTCGACTGAAGCTTTCAGTTGAGTTTGGCCTTTGTCGAGAGTCTGCATGGAGATTGCCCGCGAATTGAACTGGATCTGCGCGCCAGCCTTCTCCGCTCTATCCGTCAGGTGTTCATCAAAGACCCTGCGATCCAGGACCCACGTGACCGGAGTTGGACGCTCAACTCGTAGAGTCTGACCTGACGGCGAATGAAAGACGGCCCCTCGTATCCTGTTCTTGATGACCTCGCTCGGAAGCGGGGGGCCGAACCGTTTCATGC
>Ga0209314_10000104_pt1 | contig 34043 bp, 35 predicted proteins | sample I19B2metaG_FD_184146 | JGI IMG/M metagenome (GOLD analysis project Ga0209314, IMG submission 184146) | Lake sediment bacterial and archeal communities from Gulf of Boni, Indonesia to study Microbial Dark Matter (Phase II) - ​I19B2 metaG... | ecosystem: Environmental > Aquatic > Freshwater >... | reverse complement strand
ATGCGCACCCCTTCCATCAGGCCGTCCCGGTAAAGGGTAATGCCGATCCCGGCGAAACTCCCACCCCAGAGAGGCTCGCTCCCGGAGAAGAACCCCTTCAGCAGCAGGACCATCACGGCCAGGAGAAGCGGCTCGGCGAAACGGAGGAGGAGCAGGCGCGGCCGCACCCCAATGGAGAGACAGAGTCCGCCACCGATGAGCGCCGCCACCATGGGGAAGGCTATGCCGCGATGGCTGACCACCATCAGCAGGAGCGCCAGGGAGGTGAGGAGCTTCACCCTGGGATCCACCCCTGCCAGCAGATGGGTGGCGCGGGGTATGTGGGAATGGAGGTTGCGCATCACCCCTTGGGCCCCTTTTTCTCGCCGATCAGTTGCCGCCAGAAATAGCCGGCCACGAACCCTCCCACCGCGCCGCCGGCAAGGAAGACGAAGAGGAGGAGGTCACCCTGGTCGGTGTTGACCAGGGGAGGTTTCGCCTCCCGGCCGTGCTCCTTGGCAACCTTCTCCACCACCGCCTCGTCCACACCTGTCCAGGTCTTGGGGGCGAGGGTAAAGAAGGAGTAGACGTAGAGCAGCGTCGGCAGCAGGATCGCGTGCAGCAGCAGGATTTTCAGGCGGCGTTTCCTGTCAGGCATGTCCGCTCACCTCCCTGATCGTCATCAGTTTCATCTTCACCAGCAGGTCAGGCCGTTTGCGGGCCAGCAGGGTGACCATCCCCGCGGTCATCGCCCCCTCAAGGAGCCCCAGGGGGAGCTGGGTGGGGACGAAGGCCAGCACGATCTTCGTCACCAGGGGGATAAGCGGCTCGCTGCCGCGGATGCCGCTGGCCAGCTCGAAGGAGGTCGTCAAATAGGTGGCCCAGTCGGTGGCCACCCCGGCGGCGAAGGCGGCCGGACCCAACCCCAGTCCGGCGGAGCGCAGGGCTCGGAAGGCCCCCCAGCCGGCGAAGGAGCCGACGACCCCCATGGAGACGATGTCCGCCCCCAGGGTGGAGAGTCCGCCGTGGGCCATGACCAGCGCCTGGATGAGAAGGGCCACGGTGCTGATCACCACCGACACCAGTGGCCCCACCAGGATGGCGGCGATCCCGGTGCCGCATGGGTGGGAGCAGGTGCCGGCGGTGGGGACCGGAACCGGCATGCAGGAGATTATGAACACCACCGCCGCCATCAGCCCCACCAGGGGCTTGAAGGAAAGATCCCCATGGGACAGCCGGTTCAGCTGCCTCACCCCTGCCACCACGAACGGCGCGGCTAGAACGAACCAGAGAGCCGCCCAGTCAAGGGGGAGGATCCCCTCGGAGATGTGCATGGCATGGGCGGGGGCCGCCGCCAGCAGGAGGAGCAGGGAAACCAGGAGACCCATCTCAGCGTTTCTCGGGCGAAAGGTCGGCAGAGAACAGCTTGCCGGCGCCGCGGGAGGCGCAGAAGTCGCCGCACATGGTGCAGGTGGCCTCGTCCTCCGGGACGCGGCTGGCGCGGATCGCCCGGGCGTCCTCCGGGTAGAGGGCGAGCTGGAACTGCTTCTCCCAGTTCAGGTCCCGGCGGGCCTTGGACATCTCCTTGTCACGCTCCCTGCCGCGCTCCGGGTACTTGTTCATGTCGCCGATGTAGGCGGCCACCTTGGCGGCCTTAACCCCCTGGCGCACGTCCTCCTCGTTGGGGAGGGCAAGGTGCTCGGCCGGGGTGATGTAGCAGATGAGATCGGCGCCGAAACGGCTAGACTGGGCCGCGCCTATGGCGGCTGTGATGTGGTCGAAGCCGGGGGCCACGTCCGTGCTGATGGGGCCGAGCATGTAGTAGGGGGCGCCGCCGCTCATCCTCTTCTGCAGCTGGATATTGCCGGCAACCTCGTCCAGGGGGACGTGCCCCGGCCCCTCCACCAGCATCTGGCACCCCATCTCCCGGCCGAGCTCAGCCAGCTCGCAGTTGATGAGGAGCTCCTGGATCTGGGCCCGGTCCGAACTGTCGTGGATCGCCCCGGCCCGCAGGCCGTTCCCCAGGGAGAGGACGGTGTCGTACTTCTTCAGGATCGAAACCACCCGGTCGAACTTCTCGTAGAGGGGGTTCTCCCGCTTGTTGGCCAGCATCCAGGCCACCATGGAGACCCCCCCCTTGGAGACCAGGCCGCCGTAGCGGTACCCCTGATTCCTGAGGCGCTCTATGGTGTAGAGGTTGATGCCGCAGTGCACCGCCATGAAGGCCATGCCGTCGGCGCACTGCTGCTCGATCAGGTCGAAGAGCATCTCCTCGTCCAGCTTGTTGGGGTCGCCGTACTTGCGGGCCGCCTCGCAGAAGGCCTGGTAGAGGGGGACGTTACCAACGGGGAGATCAACGGCGGCGATCACCTCGCGCCGCACCCTGTCCAGGTCGCCGCCGACGGAGAGCTCCATCAGGGTGTCGGCCCCCGACTCCTGGGCGGCGATCGCCTTGGCTACCTCGGCGGCGTAGTCGACGATGTCCGAGGAGGTGCCGATGGAGGCGTTCACCTTGGTGGAGAGCCCCTTGCCGATGCCGGCGATTCTGGAGGGCTTGCGGTTATGATTCCAGGGGATGACGATCTTCCCCTCGGCCACCATGCGGCGGATGTACTCCGGGCTCTGCTGCTCGTCCTTGGCTACCTTCTCCATCTGGGGGGTGATAACCCCCTCGCGGGCCTGTTCGATCTGGGTCTTCACTCGATGCTCCTTTGCCTTAGCTGTTTTTGAATTTTTCGCAGGCCCCTACCAGGGCCGCTGCCATCTGCGGATTGCTGCCGAAGTGGAGGTGGATGTAGGAGGCCAGGCAGTTCCTGTATAGGTACCCCTCCCTGCCAAGGTCGCTCTGCCCCCTGCTCACCTGGTAGAGCATCCCGATCTCCTCGGGCATCGCCTCCATCTCCGAGTAGTGGAACTCGTGGCCCCGGGCCACCGATCCAGCGGGGCCGAGGATGCTCTCCTTCTGCAGTTTCACCTCCCGGTACCCCAGGGCCTTGCGCCTCTCCAGGAGCCGGGTGGTTACGGGGAAGATGCCGACGAATGGCTGCAGCTCATCCCCCCCTCCGCTGCCGCCGATCACCCCCCTGGTCAGGTAGATGAAGCCGCCGCACTCGGCATAGACCGGCATCCCCGCCTCCACCGCGGCGGCCACGGACTCTATCATCCCCCTGTTGGCGGCAAGAGGGCCGGCATGGAGCTCCGGGTAGCCGCCGGGTAGGTAGATGCCGGAGATACCCTCCGGCAGGGCGCCGTCTTTCAGGGGGGAGAACTCCACCAGCTCGGCCCCTGCCTCCGCCAGGAGGCGCAGGTTGCTCTCGTAGACGAAGCAGAAGGCCTCATCCCTGGCAATTGCCAGTCGCACCCTCTTGCCAACGGGCACGGGAGCAGGGGGGAGATCGAGAAGCTTGCCCGAGCCCGCCGCCGCCCAGAGGGCGCCCAGGTCGATGGAGCTGCGGATCAGCTCTTCGAGGCGGTCCAGATAATCCTCGGAAAGTGGTTGCTCCCCTGCGGTCACCAGCCCCAGGTGGCGGGAGGGGAGCCCTATCCCCTTGTCGCGCTGGATGCAGCCAAGGACCCTAAGCCCTGGGAGGGTGGACTCCACCGCCTCCCGCAGGATGCGGGCATGACTCTCGCCGGAGACGTTGTTGAAGATGACCCCGCCGATACGCAGCTCGGGATCGAACTCCACAAACCCCTTCACCACCGCGGCGATGCTGCGGGCATACCCCTTGGCGTCGATCACCAGGAAGACGGTGGAACCGGTCAGCTTGGCGATCTGGGCGGAGCTCCCCTCCTCCGACCTGCCGCCGAATCCGTCGAAAAGCCCCATTACACCCTCGATGACGGCGATGTCAGCCCCCCCAGCCGCCTCGGAGAAGAGCTCCTCCACGCTCCCGGGGGAGCAGATCCATGAATCCAGGTTGATGGAGGGGCGGCCGGTGACCAGCCGGTGGTAACCCGGGTCGATGAAGTCTGGGCCGACCTTGAAGGGGGCTACCTTGAGCCCCCTGCGACGCAGGCACTCCATCAGGCCGATGGTGACGGTGGTCTTGCCGGAGCCGCTTACCGGGGCGGCGATCAGGATTGATTTCATGGTTCTCTCCGTGCGATCAGGTAAGGGGGTCAGCCGTTGAGCAGGTTGACGACTGCCCTGCCGTCCTCGTAGTAGTCGACCAGGTTGACGCAGGCATAGCGCTGCTCGATGTTGAACAGGGATGAGAGGGGGGCGCCGATGGCATCCAGGAGGAGCACCCGGTTCATGCCCCCATGGGCGACAACGAGGACGCTCTCCCCCCGGTGGCCGGCGACAATTTGACGCAGGGCCGGCACCCCACGGGCGGCAAGATCCAGGAGATTCTCCCCGCCGGGGACCCGGTAGTTGACCAGGTCGTCCAGGCGCGCCTGCCACTCTTCGGGGTAACGCTCCACTATCTCCCTCCAGGTCATCCCCTCCCAGATGCCGATGTTCATCTCACGCAGCTCACTCTTCAGCACAGGCTCGATGCCCAGATGTCCGGCGATGATGCGCGCGCCCACGGCGCAGCGGGAGAGGTCGCTGGAGTAGCAGGCGGTTATCCCCTTGTCCGCCAGTCGCTCCTTCAGCTCATGGTACTGGGTCACCCCGCGCTCGGTGAGCGCCACATCTGCATGGCCGTTGTAGCTGGGGGTCTCGTGCCCCATCACCTCGCCATGCCTGATCAGGTAGATGCGCGTCCTGGCAACCATGTCAAAGCACCCCCGTAAATTGAACCCTGCCGGCGGCAACCACCGTCAGAAGGGTGATGATCTCCACCAGCTCGCTGACGCAGCCGATGATGTCCCCGCTCACCCCGCCGAGACGGCGGTGGAAGTACCCCTTGGCGAGGAGCGTGAAGGCAGCGGCCAGTATACAGCATAATATGCCGATTCCGCCGAGAATTATGGCTGCGGCGGCAACTGTTGTCACCCCGGCGATGGAGAGCTCCATTGGGCCGACCCCGGCGACGAATACCGCCCCCAGGCCGTCCCCCCTTGCCCTCTTCGCGCCGCTTGCCATCAGCACCTGGGCGAAGCGGGCGATTGCGGGGAAGATGACAATAGCCCCGTACTTCTGCGCAAGGGGGAGCCCGGCAATCCCCTGGTATTTGAGCATCAGGCCGAGCACCACTCCGACTACGCCGATCGCCCCTACGGATGAGTCCTTCATCACCGCCAGGAACCGCTCCCTCCCCCCCCTGGCGCCGAAGCCGTCGCAGACGTCGGCCAGGCCGTCCAGGTGCAGGCAGCCGGTCACCAGGGCAAGCAGCGACACCACCAGCAGGTCGGCAACTCCGGACGGCAGCAGGAGGGAGGCCCCGCCATGGGCCAATGCCAGCATCCCGCCGATGGCGAGGCCGACGAGGGGGAACCAGCGCATGGAGCGCCCCATGTCATCCTCCTGCCAGCTGCTGGCAGCGGGGAGGGGGATGATGGTCAGGAACTGGCAGGCAATCAGAAAAAGTCGCATGGTGTCACGCCACGGTTTCTCCAATAACCCCCGCCTCGTCGAAGCTGGCCATTTCGGTCAGCACCTTCACCCCCGCCTCGATCAGGGTCATGGCCAGGGCAGCGCCGGTCCCCTCCCCGAGGCGAAGCTGCAGGTCGAGGATCGGCTCGGCACCGATCCGCTCCAGCATCACCCGGTGGCCGATCTCCACCGACCTGTGGGCGGCGAAGATGTACTCCCGCACAGTTGGGTGCAGCTCGCTGGCGATCAGGGCACCGGCGGTGGAGATGAAGCCGTCCACCACCACCGGCAGGCCTGCAGCGGCCCCCCCCAGGACAAGTCCGGCGATGCCGGCAATCTCCAGTCCACCAACCTTGGCCAGCACGTCCAGGGGGTCTGCCGGGTCTGGCCTGTTGATCTCCAGGCCGGCCTCGATGGCCTGTATCTTCCGCTCCAGGGCGGCATCGCCGATGCCAGTCCCACGATGGGTCAGATCACGCACCCCCATGCCGGAGAAGGCGGCGATTATCGCCGAAGATGGGGTGGTATTGCCGATCCCCATCTCTCCAGTGCCGAGCATGGTCACCCCCTCGTCCTTGGCCTCCAGGGCAAGCTCGATGCCGACCTCCAGGGCCCGGACAGCTTCCTCCCTGGTCATGGCCGGCCCCTTGGCAAGATTGGCCGTCCCCCTGGCGACCTTGCGGTCGATCAGCCCCGGCAGGCCGCCGAAGTCAAAGTCCACCCCCATGTCCACGACCCTCACCTCTGCACCGCCGTGGCGGGCGAGGACGTTCACCCCGGCGCCCCCCTTAAGGAAATTGAAAACCATCTGGGGGGTGACCTCCTTGGGGAAAGCGGAGACCCCCTCCTCCACCACCCCGTGGTCGCCGGCGAAGGTGAAGATCACCTTCTTCCCCGGCCTCGGGGATAGCGTGCCGCTGATAGCGGCAACACGGCGACCGAACTCCTCCAGGCGGCCGAGGGCGCCGAGGGGCTTGGTCTTGTTATCCAGCTTTGCCTGGGCTCTGCTGAGCAGGTCGCTATCCACCGGGGATATGCGCGCCAGGGTTGCTTCGAGAAGTTTCATCATCTGCTCCTTAACATAAAATCCGGCTCAAGGCGTCCGGCTAAGGGCCAAGGGGAAAAGACCGCCTTTAGCCCTGCGCCTTTAGCCTATTTCAATCTGATCGGCAACCCGGAAAAGAGCACCCAGGCCTCGTCCGCGGCTGCTGCGAGAATTTCGTTGGCCTCACCGGCCAGGTCGCGGAATTTCCTTGCCAGCCGGTTGTCGGGGACGATCCCCATCCCCACCTCGTTGGTGACGAGGATGACCGGCGTGCCCAGGGAGGGGAGGAGCGCCGCCAGTCGCCGCACCTCCGCCAGCACCGGTGCCGGCTCTTCCGCGTGGTGGAAGAGGAGGTTGCTGAGCCAGAGCGTGACGCAGTCCACCAGGGTGGCGCTAAAAAAGCCGTCATGACCCTGGAGCACCCCGACCAGGTCGAGGGGCTCCTCGATGGTCTGCCAGTCGTCGCCGCGCCGCGCACGGTGGCGCACGATCCTCTCGGCCATCTCCCCGTCCCCGGCAGAGCCGGTGGCAACGTAGAGAAGCGGTGCACCGCGGGAGAGGGCCAGCTCCTCAGCCAGGCGGCTCTTGCCGCTGCGCGCCCCGCCGGTAATGAATATGGTTTTTGCCATGAAAAAACCCCGCCTTCGCAAGTAAGACGGGGTCCATATAAAGACGGGGTGCCCGGCGCCTCTCCTGCGGAGGTCCTTCAGCATACAGCCGGGCAGGTTTCCTGACTTGCGGATCGCTTTACTCGCCGCGCCTTCCCGATAAGATCAGTGGCATCATTTGCGGCTTTCATCACCGTTCACAGTTGCGGGACAGTGGGGGATTCGCACCCCCTTCCCTTTTAACCGGCGTGGAGACGCCGGCACCTGGCTGGATAACTATTCGAATGTGCGTTATTTTCTAGCAGAGGCGCAGAAAATTGTCAATCTGATTGTGTGCCGCTATCTTCGGGCCAACCATTCCCCCCTAAGGGAGCAGAGCCTCAATCCTTGCCCACACCCCTTCCACCCCCTCACGGGAGAGGGCTGAAAAACAGCAGAGTTCGCCCCTTGCCACGCCGAGCACCCCGGAGATGGCCTCCAGCTGCTTGGCACGCTCGTTCTTCGACACCTTGTCGCACTTGGTGATGACGATGATGGGGGTGATGCCATAGGCCCGGAGCCAGGAGAGCATCTGCAGGTCCTCCTCACCGGGGGTGCGGCGCACGTCGATGATGAGCACCACCCCCTTGAGGTTCGGCCGGCGGGAAAGGTAGGTTTCCATCATCGGCCCCCACTCCTTTTTCACCGCCAGGGGGACCTTGGCAAAGCCGTAGCCGGGGAGGTCCACCAGGGTAAAGGTGCCGTTCACGTCGAAGAAGTTGATCAGCTGGGTACGCCCCGGAGTCGAGCTGGTGCGGACCAGGCTCTTGCGGTTCACCAGAACATTGATAAGGGACGATTTCCCCACGTTGGAGCGCCCGGCAAAGGCTATTTCCGGCTGGTCACCCTCCGGATAGTGGGACGGCTTCGTGCCGCTCTTTATGAACGTGGCTGTCTTGACATGCATGTTTTCTTTCTCCAGTCGCGCCATTATACCGGTTTGCCCCGGCGAAGCAACCGGCAACTTTTCCCTTGACAGCAACGGGGGGCTTCTGCCATATAGCAGACATATGACTATCAGGGGCTTCTTTAACTTTGCAAACTTTTACTTTTGGTGCGGCTTTTATTTTGGGCCGTCCGCCCGGGTACAAGGTTTGTCCTGAGAAGCAGTGCCAGATCAACAGACCGAAAGCCGAGGGTGGACCGACAAGTTCCCTCGGCTTTTTTCATGCTACATCGTTAAAGGGCCGGGGGAAACCTCCGGCCCTTTTCATTGGCTTTCCTATTTCACAAAGGAGAGAACAGAATGATAATCGTCATGAAAGCAGGTGCGGGAAAGAAAGAGAAGGACGAAGTATTGAAACGAATCAGGGAGCTTGGCTACACCCCCCATGTAATCCACGGCACAACACGGGATGTCATCGGCGCAATCGGCGACGAGCGGGGGAAACTGGTGCTCCAGTCCATCGAGTCCATGAACGGGGTGGAGAGCGTCGTCCCGATCCTCCAGCCCTACAAGCTCGCCTCCAAGGAGGTCATGAAGGATTCCAGCATCATCCGCATCAGTGAAAACCTTAGCATAGGCGGCTCCAAGATCGTGGTCATGGCCGGCCCCTGCTCGGTGGAGAGCGAGAAGCAGATCATCGAGAGCGCCGAAGCGGTCAAGGCAGCCGGGGCAGACATGCTCCGCGGCGGGGCCTTCAAGCCGCGCACCTCCCCCTACTCCTTCCAGGGGCTGGAAGAGGATGGGCTAAGGCTCCTGGCCAAGGCCAGGGAGATCACCGGCCTCCCCTTCGTCACCGAGGTGATCAACCCGGAAACGGCCGACCTTGTGGCCGAGTACGCCGACATGCTGCAGATCGGCGCCCGCAACTCCCAGAACTTCGCCCTTCTGAAGAAGGTGGGGCAACTGCGCAAGCCGGTCCTCCTCAAGCGGGGGATGGCCATGACCATACAGGAGCTCTTGATGAGCGCCGAGTACATTCTGGCAGAGGGGAACCAGTCAGTCATCCTCTGCGAGCGCGGCATCCGCACCTTCGAGACCGCGACCCGCAACACCCTGGACCTCTCCGCCATCCCCGCGCTACGCAGCAAGACCCATCTCCCCATCGTCATCGACCCTTCCCACGGCACCGGCAACCACCACTACGTCGGCCCCATGTCCCTGGCGGCCGTGGCGGCAGGGGCTGACGGCCTGATCATCGAAGTCCACCCCGATCCGGAGCACGCCTCCAGCGACGGCCCCCAGTCCCTCAAGCCTGCCAAGTTCGCCGAGCTGATGAACAAGATGCGCCGGGTTGCCGAGGCCGTGGACAAAACCATCTGAAGATGTAATGTATCATTGTAATTTAATCCAAGGAGGGATCATGAAACGTCTAACCGTAACATTGATGGCTCTCATTCTGCTCCTCACCGCCACCTTCATCTGGGGCGGCCAGCAGCCTGCCGATGCCGAGGCGGTGCGCAGCGAGGCGGTCAAGGGGTTCGAAGAGATCCTTGACCTGTGGCGGGACGGGAGATTCGACGAGCTCTACAACCGGACCCTGATCAGCGGCAAGGATACCAAGGAGTCTTTCACCAGGAGGATGTCCTCCGCCAGGCTGAAACCCTCCTGCTGCTGGGAGAAGATGCAGGATGTGGGGGTAAGCGTGAGAAGCGGGTCTAGCGTGGTGATCAGGGCCAGGCTGGGCCTGGACGGCCCCGGTGATATGGAGTTCAAGACAAAGTCTTTCAAGCTTTCCAAGGAGGACGGGATCTGGAGGATCGCCAGGAGCGAGATACTCGCCCTGGCCGAGGCCAGGAAGAAGGGTGGCAAACAGCGCCGCAGCAAGGTCAAATAGGGTAAGTTTGGGGGGATGGCCGGGTCCCCCTGCTCTCAGCTGTAAACCGGCAGTGAGAAGGAGAAGACGCTCCCCTTTGGAGCCCGCGGCTCAACCCATATTCTGCCTCCGTGGGCCTCGACTATCTCCTTCACCAGGGCAAGCCCAAGTCCGGTGCCGCCAACCATGCGGCGGTCGGTATTATCCACCCGGAAGAACCTCTCGAAGACCTTCTCACGCACCTCTGCAGGGATGCCGATCCCCTCGTCAGCCACGGTGATGACTACCAGGTCATCGACTTGGGAGGCGCCGACCACTACGGCACTCCCGGGTGGTGAGTATTTGCAGGCATTTGAGAGAAGGTTAATCATCACCTGGTGGAGCTTCTCACTGTCCCCCTTTACCGGGGGGAGGTCCGGAGGGCACTCCACGCTGACCCGGTGCATCCCCCTGTTGATGGTGAAGAGCTGCACCCCGTGCCGCAGCAGCCCCTCCACCTCAACCATTTCGTAGCGCCCCGTCCCCGCCTGCCCCCTTAGCCTCTGCATGTCAAGGAAGTTGCCGATCAGTTCGTTCAGCCGCTCGGTCTCCTTGTGGATGGTCTGCAGAATCTCCTTCGTCTTTTCACAGTCCAGTTCGTTTTCCAGGAGAAACTCGGTAAAACCGAGCATGGCGGTCAGGGGGGTGCGCATCTCGTGACTCACCGCGGAGATCATCTCGTCCTTGAGTCTCTCCATCTCCTTGATGTCGGTGATGTCGATGGCGATCTGCAGCCTTACCAGGCGGCCATCGGTCCACTCGATGGCCCTGTCCGTCCACTGATACCATCTGCCGTTACGGCTGTTAAGATGCTCGCTGGTAACCACCGCCTGGGGATGGCCGTCACTCACCAGCTGTTGGTTGGTGCAGAAGTCGCACGGCCCCAACTGGTCGTCTTGGAAGAAATGGTAGCAACGCCGCTCCTTCCAGTCATCCCCGAAGATCATCGCCGCATAAGGGTTCATGTAGAGGATTTCGTAGCTATTCATGTCAGCGACGTAAACCACTGCGCTCATGGAGTCGAATATGGTTTTGAACTGGGCGAATTGCCGGTTGAGGGCAACCTCCGCCTCCCGTCGCCTCCGACGCTCGTCAGCCTCCCTGATCTCCCGCTCTATGGCCGGAGTAAGCCGGGAGAGATTCTGCTTCATGACGTAATCGTGGGCGCCGGCCTTCATGGCCGCCACAGCCTGGTCCTCGCCGATCTTGCCTGAGACGACTATGAACGGCAGATCCCGGCCGCTCTCCTGGAGGATCTTCAGGGCCGCAAGGGCGCTGAAGCCTGGCATGTTGTAATCGGAGGAGATAACGTCCCACTGACGTTCGGAGAGGGCTAACCGCATGGCATCGGCGGTGCATACCGCTGCGTATTCCGGCTCGTAACCACCCTTGCGCAGCTCGTGGAGCAGGAGAAAGAGGTCGTCGTCCGAATCCTCGACTATGAGTATCCTCAGGGGATTTGCCATCTGTAACCGCTTTCATGGGATTTTGCTACCGAATGAGTTTAACAGCAAAAAGATGCAACAACAAGCATTACGGGATTAAAACCGCCACCTTAGATGATGGAGCTTGACTCCCCGAAACCCTTTCCGCTAACCTGCCTGATATGAAGAGTAACACTACAAAAATCAACAGGGCCGAGCTACTCGCCCCTGCCGGCTCCCTGGAGGCATTCTTCGCCGCCATGGAAAAGGGGGCGGACGCGGTCTACGCCGGGCTCAAGGAGTTCTCCGCCAGGGCGAAGGCAAAGAATTTCACCCTGCAGCAGATGGAGAAGATGATCGCCTACGCCCATGGCATGGAGCGGAAGCTCTACGTCACGCTCAACACCCTGGTGAAGGAGAACGAACTGCCGCAGCTGGTGGACACCCTCTCCTCCCTGGAAGCCATGGGGGTCGATGGGGTCATCATCCAGGACATGGCCGTGGCCCGCATCGCCAGGCGCTTCTTCCCCTCAATCCCACTGCACGCCTCCACCCAGATGACCGTGCACAACTCGGCCGGGGTGCAGCAGCTGGCAGAGCTGGGGTTCGAGCGGGTGGTCCTCTCCAGGGAACTGCATATTGACGAGATCAGGGAGATCGTTGCCAAGAGCTCCATCGGCATAGAGTGCTTCATCCACGGCGCCCTCTGCTTCTCCCTCTCAGGGCAGTGCTACTTCTCCTCCTTCCTCGGCGGCCACAGCGGCAACCGTGGTCGCTGCGCCCAGCCCTGCCGCCGCCAGTACAAGTACCGTGGCAAGGAGGGGTACTACTTCTCCACCAACGATTTCTCCAGCATCGACCTTATTCCACAGATGGTGGCAGCAGGGGTTGAGTCCCTCAAGATCGAGGGGAGGATGAAATCGGCGGAGTATGTTGCCGCCGTGGTCGGAGCCTACCGCAAGGTGCTGGATGCCGGACAGGACGCCATACCGGCGGCCATAGCCGAGGCGAAGGAGCTGATCAAGCTCTCCTTCGGCAGGGTGCCGACGCGCGGGTTCCTCGACAGCCATGCGCCGGCGGACATAGCGACCCCCTCCCTGCGGGGGGCAACCGGCAGATTCCTCGGCGAGGTGAAAGCCGTCCGCGGTGGGAGGATCTTCTTCGAATCCCGCGACAAACTGCATGTGGGGGACAGGATCAGAATCCAGCCGAAGAGCGACATGGCCGGCAGAGCCTTCACCGTCAGGGAGATCTTCGTTGACAACCGGCCGGTGAAGAGCACCCGGGAGAAGACAAGGGTGGCGGTCAGCTCCCCATTCCCGGCCACTGCCGGGGACGCCATCTTCAAAGTCTCCTCGGAAACCGCCTTCACCATGAGCGAGAGCGCTTGCAGCAAGAGACTGGAAGGGGTCAGGCCGGGCAAAATCCCCTGCGACCTGGAGATCTCCCTGCAGGACAAGATGCTGCGCATAGACTCCGCGGCAGCAGGCATAGTCGCGAGCTTCTCCTTTCCGCTCCCCGACCTGGAGCCGTCCCACACCAGCGACATGGCAGCCGTCTTCAGGGGGCAGTTTTCCAAGTCGGGGGAGACCAGCTTCACCCTGCGCTTGCTCAGGGCCGACGGCTTCCCGCCGGTCATGATCCCACCGGCAATGCTCAAGAAGATCCGCCGCTCATTTTACCTGCAACTGGCTGACAAAGTTCTGAGACAGGTTGAGCGCGACAGGGCCGAGCGGCGCGACAGGGCAAAAGGCGCCCTGCTCCCGAGCCGCCCCCCCCAAGCATCGCGGCGTACGGAACTGACCCTGCGAATCGAACGGGGCAATGATCTGCACCTGCTGCATAGAGACGGCGTCAGCCGCCTTGCCATGCCACTCTCCCGCGCCAACATCCACCAGTTGCAGCAGATATGCCGCCGCGTAAAGGGGAGGGAAGAGAAGATAACCTGGCGCCTCCCCTTCATAATCTTCGAACATGACCTCCCCTGGTACCGCGAGGCTCTAGCCAGCCTGCACGCTGCCGGTTTCCGCAGCTTCGAGGCATCCAACATCTCCCACTTCCCCCTGCTGCGGGAGCTGGCTTCCACTTCCCTGGAGATCTCCTGCGACTACCGCCTCTTCTCACTCAACAGCCAGGCCCTGCTCGCCTGGCACGACCTTGGTGCAGATGCTGCCACCCTCTACATAGAAGATGATAGTGACAACCTCTACCGACTGCTGTCCACGGATCTTCCCCTGCGGCGCCAACTCCTCGCCTACGGAGAGGTTCCGGCAATCACCTCGAAAATAGCGATCAAGGGGGTGAAGAGCGACGCTCCCCTCCTCTCGGACCGTGGGGAGGGGTACCGGGTTACGGTTCACGACGGCCTGACCCAGGTCACCCCCCTGAAGAAATTCTCCCTGATGCAGTTCCGGGAGAAACTTCAATCCATGGGGTGCAGCCACTTTATCCTCGACCTCTCAGCCGCGGACAAGGCCGAGCATGAGCAGATTCTGGCAGCCTACTCCTCTTCCCGGGAGATCCCCAACACCTCCCCATTCAACTTTCTGCAGGGTCTTGTATAAAATTTTCCCTCCCCCCTTGATTTTTCACTAGAGGCTGTTTATATTGCTGGACAGTTAGCACTCAGATACTTTGAGTGCTAATTTTTTCCAGCTAACCATTTTATTTAACTCAAAGAAAGGAGAAGCAAACAGATGGCACTCAGACCGCTGCAGGACCGCATCATCGTCAAGAGACTGGAGGAGGAGACCAAGACCGCCGGCGGGATCTTCATCCCCGAAACCGCCAAGGAGAAGCCCCAGAGAGGTGAAGTCGTAGAAGCCGGCAAGGGGAAGAAGACCGAAGACGGCAAGGTCCTCCCTCTGGACGTCAAGAAGGGTGATCAGGTTCTTTTCGGCAAATATGCCGGTACCGACATCAAGATCGACGGCCAGGAGTACCTGATCATGCGTGAAGACGACATCCTGGCAGTAATCGAGTAATACCGACTCGACCCTGCGCCTTTGCGCCAGGGGCAGGACAGCCGTATAAATCAGAAAACATACTATTCCAATCATAATAAATGGAGGTTCAACATGGCAGCAAAGCTTATCAAGTTCGACCAGGAAGGCCGTAACGCCATCCTCAAAGGGGTAAACACCCTTGCCGATGCGGTAAAGGTAACCCTCGGCCCCAAGGGTCGCAACGTCATCATCGACAAGTCCTTCGGCTCCCCCCTGATCACCAAGGACGGCGTCTCCGTGGCCAAGGAGATCGAACTGGAGGACAAGTTCGAGAACATGGGCGCCCAGCTGGTTAAGGAAGTGGCCAGCAAGACCTCCGACGTTGCCGGTGACGGCACCACCACTGCCACCGTCCTCGCCCAGGCCATCTACCGCCAGGGCTCCAAGCTGGTGGCCGCCGGCCACAACCCGATGGAGATCAAGCGCGGCATCGACAAGGCCGTCGAGACCCTCGTGGGCGAGCTGAAGAACATCTCCAAGCCGATCAAGGACCACAAGGAGATCGCCCAGGTAGGCACCATCTCCGCCAACAACGACAAGACCATCGGCGACATCATCGCCCAGGCGATGGAGAAGGTCGGCAAGGAAGGGGTCATCACCGTCGAGGAGGCCAAGGCCATGGAGACCACCCTCGAGACCGTCGAGGGGATGCAGTTTGATCGCGGCTACCTCTCCCCCTACTTTGTCACCGACCCGGAGCGGATGGAAGTAAACCTGGAGAACGCCAACATCCTCATCCACGACAAGAAGATCTCCAACATGAAGGACCTCCTCCCGGTTCTCGAGCAGACCGCCAAGTCCGGCCGCCCCCTGCTGATCATCGCAGAGGACATCGAGGGCGAGGCCCTGGCCACCCTGGTGGTCAACAAGCTCCGCGGCGTACTCAACATCTGCGCCGTCAAGGCCCCCGGTTTCGGCGACCGCCGCAAGGCAATGCTGGAGGATATCGCCATCCTTACCGGCGGCACCGTAATCTCCGAAGAGCTCGGCTTCAAACTTGATCAGACCACCTTCGAGATGCTCGGCCAGGCCAAGCGGATCACCGTGGACAAGGACAACACCACCATCATCGACGGCGCCGGCAAGGAAGCCGACATCCAGGGGCGCGTCAAGCAGATCCGCGCCCAGATCGAAGAGACCTCTTCCGATTACGACCGTGAGAAACTCCAGGAGCGCCTCGCCAAGCTGGTTGGCGGCGTTGCCGTGATCAAGGTCGGTGCTGCCACCGAAACCGAGATGAAAGAGAAGAAAGCCCGAGTCGAGGACGCCCTCCACGCAACCCGCGCCGCTGTTGACGAGGGTATCGTCCCGGGAGGCGGCGTGGCATACATTCGTGCCCTGAAGGTTCTCGCTGGCCTCAAGCTCGATTCCGAGCAGCAGTTCGGCGTCAACGTCATCAAGGCCGCCCTTGAGGCCCCGATTCGCCAGATTGCCGAGAATGCCGGCATCGACGCCTCCATCGTCGTCGACAAGGTGAAGCGCGGCAAGGACGCCTACGGCTACAATGCAGCAGACGACGAGTACGTCGACATGCTGGCCGCCGGCATCATCGACCCGACCAAGGTCTCCCGCTGCGCCCTGCAGAACGCCGCCTCCGTGGCCGGCCTGATGCTGACCACCGAGGCCCTCATAGCCGAGAAGCCGAAGGACGAGGCAGCAATGCCGGCAATGCCTGGCGGCATGGGCGGCATGGGTGGTATGGGCGGCATGATGTAAGCAACCCACACTGCGGGACTTCCGCACTGCATAACCACAAATGAAAAAGGGAGCGGCCGATTGGCTGCTCCCTTTTTCATTTATACCGGTTATTTGTGAAAAACTCCCACGACAACAATCTCCCAACAAAAAAGGCGGCCCTTGCGAGCCGCCTTTCAGAAACCGTGGCAGATTAACCTTACAGTGCCTTGTTGATCATCGCCTCCAGCTGGCTCTTGGGCACGGCGCCGACGACCTGATCCAGGACCTTGCCGTCCTTGAAGAGGATCACGGTGGGGATGCCGCGCACACCGTATTTTGCAGGGGTGCCCGGGTTTTCGTCCACATTCACCTTGCCGACCCTGACCTTGCCTTCGAACTCTTCCGCCAGGGCATCGATAGTCGGGGCGATTGCCTTGCACGGAGCGCACCATGTAGCCCAGAAGTCCACCAGAACAGGAACGGGTGACTGCAGCACGTCTGCATCGAAATTACCGTCACCCAGGGTCAATACTTTTTCACTTGCCATAATCAGCTTCTCCTTTGTCCACGGCCGGAACTCCATGCCAAGCAGGGACCGTGCTCGCAGTTAATGTCTTACCAATATAGTCATGCAGTGGAAAAAATCAAGGGTAGAGGAGCCCCTCCCCCGCTCCGGGGGCTCAAACTCCCAGGGGGAGCATGACTGTTACCTCGGTACCCCGGCACGGCTCACTGGCGATGACGATCGAACCGCCGTGCATCCGGACGAACTCACGCGCATAGTAGAGCCCCAGGCCGAACCCCCTGACCTGGCCGGTATTGTGGGGATCGACCTGGTAGAACTTTTCGAACACCTTGGGGAGATCTTCCGGCAATATCCCGCAACCGTTGTCCCTGACCACCAGGACGAGGCTCTCCCCCTCCCGGCGCAGAGAGATGACAATCTCTCCACCTACGCCGCAGAACTTGTAGGCATTGTCCACTATCTGCTTGATGGCAAAGGATATCTTTTCCCGGTCCGCGTCGACAGCCGGTACCTGCTGCAGATCCAGTTTCGCCGCTACCTTGGGGTGACTTGCCACTTCCCGGGATTCGGCAATGACGCAGCCGATGATCTTCTGCAGGGAACAGGGCTCCAGCTTAAGAGCCTCGCCGCTGTTCATCATCCTGCTGAAGACGAGCAGGTCTGCCACCAGCTGCTCCAGGTAGGCAGCCTCATCGGAGACGAGGCGGAGATTCTCCCTGAATAGTTCGTCCTCCGGCGAGAGCACCCCCGCGGAGAGGTTCTGCATGAAGAGGGAGATGGAGGTGAGGGGGGTCCTGAATTTGTGGGAGATTATGGAGAGAAAATTGGACTTCAGCCTGTCCATGGACTTCAGGCTGGCGATCTCCTCCTTGAGGGCTTTCTTGACCAGGGCCTTGTCCACCGCGCTCTTCAGCTGCAGCAGGTTGATCGGCTTGGAGATGAAGTCGTCCGCATCGGCCTTGAGGGCGCTGAGGATTACATCCTTCTCCGCCAGCCCGGTCATGACGATGACGACAACCGTCGGCTCCACCTCCTTGAGGCGGCGAAGGAGTTCGATGCCATCCATCCCCGGCATCATGACGTCGGTGAGGATCACGTCGACCCCCCCCTTGGCAAAAACAGCGAGGGCCTCCTCGCCGCTACTGGCTTCGATTATGCTGTAACCCTTGAGCGCACGGATGCAGAGATCACGGAGGATCGCCTCGTCGTCGACAATGAGGATCTTCTTCTCAACCTTCTCCTGAAGCAAGGTCGCCTGTGGTCTTTGCGCCAGCTCGAGCATAATGTTCCGATCTTTGGCGAGCTTGCTTCCCCGCCTATCCACCCATGAGGGCAACCAGCTTGTTCAGGGCGGCAGCGATCCCCTCTGGACTGCTGCCACCCGCCTGGGCCAGTTCGGGCTTGCCGCCGCCGCTCCCCCCTACCTCAGGCGCCATCTCCCTGACCAGATCCCCCGCACGGAAGCGTCCGGTGAGGTCACTACTCACCGCTACCAGCAGGGTCGCCTTGCCGCCGATGTTCGCCCCGAGGGCGAGGACCCCTGAGCCGAGCCGGTCCTTGAGAGTATCGGCCAGTTCGCGCAACTTCTTGACGTCATCCACCGCGACTTGGGCAGCAAGGAGCTTCACCCCGCCGATCTCCCGAGCATTGGCAAGGAGATCTGCGGACTTGCCCGCATTCAGCTGCCCCTGCAGGGCATCTATCTCCCTCTGCAGCTCCTTCTGCCTGGCGACCAGCCGCTCAACCTTGTCAAGTATAGCACCCCCCTCGGCCCTTACAAGGGAAGCCAGCTTGCGCTGTTCCTCCTCAATGCCGCGCACGTAGGCGAGCGCGCCGCTGCCTGTTACAGCCTCGATCCTCCTCACCCCTGCGGCGATGCCAGCCTCGGATGCAATCTTGAAGAAACCGATGTCCCCTGCCGCCCCCACATGGGTGCCGCCGCAGAGCTCCAAGCTCACGTCGCCGACTCGGACGACCCGCACTGTTTCACCGTACTTTTCCCCGAACAGGGCGGTGGCACCGCTGGAGATGGCTTCGGCAGCAGCCATCTCCCGTGAATCCACCCGCTCGTTGGCCATGATGTGGCTGTTCACCAGCTCCTCAACCCTTGCCAGCTCCTCGTCGGATACGGCCGAGAAGTGGGTGAAATCGAAACGGAGGCGGTCCGGCTCCACCAGAGAGCCGGCCTGCTTAACGTGATCGCCAAGCACTTCCCGCAGGGCCGACTGCAGCAGATGGGTTGCGGTGTGGTTGCGGGCCGTTGCCAGGCGCTCGGGGGTGTCGACCTTCATGTCGATGGCCTCCCCGATGCGGACAACTCCGTCCTCAACCTGGCAGCGGTGGACGATGAGGTCCGGGAAGGGGCGGCTCGTCTCCACTACCCTCAGGTGGGCGTTGCCGGTGGAGATGACGCCAGTGTCGCCGGCCTGTCCACCGGAAGCACCGTAGAACGGGGTTGCGTCGCTAACCAGATCGACCCTCTCCCCGGCAGTTGCCTCCTCCACGCCATTGCCGGCAATGACCAGCGCCCTTACAACCGAGTAGCCGCTATGCCCCTCGTAGCCGGTGAACTGGGTGCGCAGGCCGTTGCTATGTAGATTCTTGAAGATGTCGGCGATCCCCTCCTCACCGGAACCTTTCCAGTGCTCCCGCGCCTGGCTCCGCTGCCGCTCCATGCAGAGGGCGAAGCCGTCCTCATCCACTGTCATCCCTTCGGCGGCCATGATATCGGCCGTCAGGTCAACAGGGAAGCCGTAGGTATCGTAGAGGCGGAACACCGCATCTCCGGGGAGCACGGTTTCGCCGGAGCTCTTCAGGGAAGCGATCTCGTCGTTCAGGATGGCCAGGCCACGGTCGAGAGTTTCGGAAAAGCGCTCCTCCTCGGCCAGAATAACCTTCTTCACGTACGACTCCCGCTCCAACAGTTCGGGGTACGCATCGGCCATTATGCCGTTGACCGCATCAACGGTGCGGTAGAGCACGGGCTCGGAGAAGCCCAGCATCTTGGCGTGGCGGGCGGCGCGTCGCATGATGCGGCGCAGCACGTAGCCGCGACCCTCGTTGGAGGGGAGGACCCCGTCGCTGATGAGGAAGGTTATCGCCCTGGAGTGGTCGGCAATGACCCGCATGGAGACATCGTCGTTACTGTCCTGGCGGTACTTCTTGCCGGCAAGCCCGGCAACGAACTGAATGATCCCCTGGAGGAGGTCTGTGTCGTAGTTGGACTTGACCCCCTGCATGACAGTGCTGATCCGCTCCAGCCCCATGCCGGTGTCAACGGCAGGCTTGGGGAGAGGGGTAAGGGTGCCGTCCGCGGAACGGTTGAACTGCATGAAGACGTTGTTCCAGATCTCCATGTAGCGGTCGCAGTCGCAACCGACCTCACATGTGGGGCTGCCGCAGCCGACCTCCGGGCCGTTGTCCCAGAAGATCTCGGTGCATGGTCCGCAGGGGCCGGTGTCGCCCATGGACCAGAAGTTATCCTTTTCGCCGAAGCGGTAGATCCTCTCCCTGGGGACCCCTTCCTGCTCGTGCCAGATGTCGGCCGCCTCGTCGTCGTCGGTGAAGACGGTCACGTAGAGTCTATCCTTGTCGAGCTTCAACTCCTCCGTGAGGAAGCGCCAGGCAAGGGCGATCGCCTCCTTCTTGAAGTAGTCCCCGAAGGAGAAATTTCCCAGCATCTCGAAGAAGGTGTGGTGACGGGCGGTGCGGCCTACGTTCTCCAGGTCGTTGTGCTTCCCACCCGCCCTGACGCACTTCTGCGAGGTAGCGGCCCGGACGTAGTCACGCTTCTCCATGCCGAGGAAACAGTCCTTGAACTGGTTCATCCCCGCATTGGTGAAGAGGAGGGTCGGGTCATTGTGGGGTATCAGCCCGGAGCTGGCCACTACAGTGTGGCCGTTCTCCTGGAAGTAGTCGAGAAATTTCGCGCGCAGCTCTTTACCTGTCATTGGTCCCTCTTGATTCTTAAAATATGGTCAGCCTCTATAATTAAACGCTGTAAATCGTCAAATCACTTATAAACCTGGAGAGGATTTCGTACCTATTCGTCCTCATCAACGCCGCTTAAGCCCCCCCTGATGGCGGCAATGGAGAACCCCTTCCGCTGCAGATAGGCAAAAACCCTGCGCTGCTCCTGCAGGGAAGCGGTAGAAGGGTCGAAGGATGAAAACCTCTTTGCCAGGAGGGCGGCGAGCACCCGGCTCTCCCCCTGCTCGGCAGAGGCCTCGGCTACAGCCTCGTCGGCAATCTGCCGCGATATCCCGCGGCGCTGCAGCTCCAGGATGAGCCTCTTCCCCACATACCTGCCGCTTCGCAGGGAAGATTCGGTAAAACGCCCGGCAAAGCGCCGGTCGTCAATAAACCCTTGGCCGGTCAGCCTCCCGAGAACCTCGCCGATTGCTTCCGGCGTAAATCCCCTGGCAGACAGCTTCCTCTCCAGCTCTGCAGCCGAGTGGTCACGGCGCGTCAGGAGGGCCAGAGCTCGCTGGTAGACCTGCTCCCCTGCGACGGGTTCAGAACCGCTCAATCGAGGAGTTCCCATCACCATCCGCAGCCGAGGGCTCGGCGGCAAACTGGTCCCAGGTACTGTTGGAGGTGGAGGAGATGCCTGAAACCTTGAGGGCGAAATCATCCGGGTTGGTCGACTGGCGCAGTGCCTCCTCGTAGCTGATCAGCTTGCTTGAGTAGAGCTGCATCAGGGACTGGTCAAAGGTCTGCATGCCGTAGGTGGTGAAGCCCTGGGCGATGGCGTCGGGAATCTGCTTGGTCTTGTCCTTGTCGTCGATGCACTCCCGCACCCTGGCGGTCCCCACCATGACCTCCACCGCGGGGACCCTCCCCTTGCCGTCGATGCGCGGCACCAGCCTCTGGGAGATGACCCCCTTGATGACGCTGGAGAGCTGCATCCTCACCTGGCGCTGGTGGAAGGGGGGGAATACGGAGATGATCCGGTTGACCGTCTCCGCCGCATCCAGGGTGTGCAGGGTGGACATGACCAGGTGGCCGGTCTCCGCAGCGGTCAGGGCCGTCTCGATGGTCTCCAGGTCGCGCATCTCGCCGACGAGGATGACGTCAGGATCCTGGCGCAACGCGCCTTTCAGGGCGGCTGCGAAGGAGAGGGTGTCGAATCCGACCTCCCTCTGACTGAGGATGCTCTTCTTGTCCCGATGGAGGAACTCCACAGGGTCCTCGACGGTGATGATGTTGCAGGTGCGGTTCTCGTTGATATAGTCGACCATGGCCGCCAGGGTCGACGACTTGCCGCTGCCGGTGGTGCCGGTGACCAGGATGAGACCCCGCTCCTCCAGGGCGATCTTCTTCAGCACCTGCGGCAGGTTGAGGGATTCCAGGTTTGGAATGTTGAAGGAGATGGCCCGGAAGACTATGGCCACGCTCCCGCGCTGGTGGTAGGCGCTGACCCGGAAGCGGCAGACCCCCGGAACACCGTAGGAGAGGTCGATCTCGTAGTTCTCCTCGAACTGGCGCTTCTGGCGCTCATTCATCATGGAGTGGGCCATGGCCATTACCGCCTCGCTGGAGAGGCGATGGGCATTGGGTATGGGGCGGAGCTTGCCGTCGATCCGTACCACCGGCGGCAGGCCGGTCTTGATGTGAATGTCCGATGCCCTGGCCTTGACGGCTATTGTCAGTATCTCGGTGAGTTCCATGGATTACCCCTTGGCAGCAGCTGCGGCTCCGGGTAGCCCCAGGGTTGCCAGCAGCTTTTCACGGATTTCTGCGACCATCTCCGGGTTCTCCTTCAGGTAGATGCGGGTATTCTCCCTCCCCTGGCCGATCCGCTCCTTGCCGTAGGAGAACCAGGCGCCGCTCTTGTCGACGATCCCCTTGTCAACCGCCAGGTCGAGCAGATCCCCCTCCTTGGAGATCCCCTCGCCATAAAGGATGTCGAACTCCACCTCTTTGAACGGCGGAGCGACCTTGTTCTTCACCACCTTCACCCTGGTGCGGGAGCCGATGACATCGTTCCCCTGCTTGAGGGAAGCTATCTTCCTGATGTCCATCCGCACCGAGGCGTAGAACTTGAGGGCGTTGCCGCCGGTGGTGGTCTCCGGGTTGCCGAACATGACGCCGATCTTCATCCTGATCTGGTTGATGAAGATCACGCAGCAGTTGGACTTGGCGATGATGCCGGTCAGTTTGCGCAGGGCCTGGGACATGAGGCGGGCCTGGAGCCCCATGTGGGAGTCCCCCATCTCCCCCTCGATCTCCGCCTTGGGGACAAGGGCGGCCACCGAGTCGATGACCAGCACGTCGATGGCTCCGCTGCGCACCAGGGTCTCGGCGATCTCCAGAGCCTGCTCGCCGGTGTCCGGCTGGGAGACGAGCAGGTCGTCGGTCTTCACCCCCAGCTTGCGGGCATAGCCGATATCCAGGGCATGCTCGGCATCGACGAAGGCGGCGATACCGCCGAGCTTCTGGGCTTCGGAGACTATGTGCAGGGCAAGGGTGGTCTTGCCCGAGGACTCGGGTCCGAAAACCTCGATGACCCGGCCACGGGGAACACCACCCACCCCAAGCGCCATGTCAAGGGAGAGGGCGCCTGTGGGGATGGCGGGGACATCCGGGAGCGGCTGGTCACTCCCCAGGCGCATGATCGCCCCCTTGCCGAACTGTTTCTCTATCTGACTGACCGCCAGGTCAATTGCTTTTTCTCTCTCCTGCATGGGGATCGCTCCTCCTGAAATAATAGTAGCTCCGGCACAAAACAAATTTGCAGAGTTTTAACACATAAGTATCAGCAGTTTCAAGCTATTCGGGGGATCATGGGCAATTGTTTTTCAGCTCCTCCTCGAGGTAAAAACAGAGGAGTTCCAGGGCAGCAGTGGCGGTCTGCTCCCTCACCTTGTCACGGTCCCCGCCGAACTGGTAACGGTGCACCCGGCAACCCCTGGCGTCCATCAGGGCGATGTAGACCGTCCCCACTGGTTTCTCCCTGCTCCCCCCATCGGGTCCGGCTATGCCGGTGGTTGCCAGGGCCAGGTCGCTGCCGGAGATACCCCTCGCCCCGCTGGCCATAGCCATGGCCACCTCCTCACTGACCGCCCCGTGCCTGAGGAGGAGCTCCGCCGGCACACCCAGGACGGACATCTTGGCGCTGTTGGCATAGGTCACTGCGCCGAGGAGAAAATAGGCCGAGCTGCCGGGGATGTCGGTGATCCGCTTGGAGATCAGGCCGCCGCTGCACGACTCGGCCAGGGCCAGGCTAAAACCGCTCTGGCGCAGCAGGGAGGCGACGGCTAGGTCCACCCCTTCCGGGCCCCAATTGGTATCACTCCGCTCCATCAGAAGAACCTCCCCAGCAGCCAGAGACAGAGCCAGGCATAGCAGCCGGCCGCCACGTCGTCCAGCACCACCCCGTAGCCGTTCTTCAGCTCCCGGTCGAACCAGCGGGCCGGCGGGATCTTGACGATGTCGAAGAAGCGGAAGAGGAAAAAACCGGCAACAACCCAGCGCCACTCCAGGGGAAAGGCAGCCATGGTCACCAGGTAGCCGACCACCTCGTCGATGACGATCTTGCCGCTGTCCTTCTCGCCGAAGAGTATCTCAGCCCTTCCCGACACCCAGCAGGCGAGGAAGAAGAAGGCGACCAGGGTGATAAGGTAGAGATGAAGGGGGAGCCTGGCCAGCACGAGGTAGAAGGGGATTCCGGCCAGGGTGCCGAAGGTGCCGGAGGCGAACGGAGCATAACCGCTCCCCCCCCAGGTGGCCAGCAGCTTGACAAAGTTGTTCATTGCTCCCCGGCCTCCCTCTCCACCCGGCGGTAGACCTCCAGGAGAGGCATGCCGTGCTCCAGGGCGAGGCGTCGGCAATCTTCGAACTCGGGGGTCATACGTAGAACCTCTCCATTCTCACCGATCACCTTGACCCGCACCTCACCCAGGCTGGTCATGCGGCTCTCAACCCGCCGGGGAAGAACGAGTCGGCGCACCGGGTAGTAGCGCACCCCGATGGCCGTAGACTCGGTCACAACCAGACGTGCCAGTTCCTCCAGCTTCTCGGGTTCTGCCAGGAGGGTGAGGCGGAAGCCGGGGCGGTTCTTCTTCATCTGCAATGGGGAGAAGGCCGCATCCAGGGCGCCGGCGGCAAGGAGCCGCTCCAGGAGGAAGCCGGCCACCTCCGGAGTCATGTCATCGATGTGGGTCTCGATGACGTATACCTCGTCGCCTTCTGCCTGGAGGATAGGGCTACCCAGGACGAGGCGCAGGATGTTGGGCCGGTCAGGGAAATCCTTCGTCCCCGCACCATGCCCCACCCCCAGGACGGTCATTGCCGGCATGGTACCGCTGCGACCTAAGGCGGCAACGATGGCCGCACCGGTGGGGGTCACCCTCTCCCCGGGGCCGATACCCCCGTGCACCTCCAGACCGGCCATGAGCTCCGCCGTTGCCGGCGCCGGCACCGGCATCCTGCCGTGGGCACTCTCCACCCAGCCGCTCCCCCAGGGGAGGGGTGAGGCGATGATCTCGCCGACCCCCAGGTACTCTAGGCCGATGGAGGTGGCAACGATGTCGATGATGGAATCCACCGCCCCCACCTCGTGGAAGTGGACCTTTTCCACTGATACGCCATGAACTTTGGCCTCAGCCTCGGCCAGGCGGCGGAAGATCCTTTGCGCCCGCTCCTTTGCCCCCCCCGGGAGCACGGCGACATCGATCATGGCAACGATGTCGGAGTAATGGCGGTGGCTCTTGTCGTCGGCAGCAGCCGCGTCAAAGAGCACCCCCCGAACCCCCTGGCGCAGACAGCTCTCCGTCGACAGGCGATAGGAGCCTGCCGGGAGCGGAAGCCTTGCCAGCTCTTCCCGCAGATGCTCCAGCGGCACCCCCAGGTCGATCAGGGCCGCCACGGTCATGTCCCCGGCAATGCCGGCGCTGCACTCCATGTAGAGGGTTTTCATCATAACTCCCGGTTCATCAGGCTCGCGGCATAGCCTGCGCCGAAGCCGTTGTCGATATTGACCACCGTCACCCCCGAGGCGCAGGAGTTGAGCATCCCCAGGAGGGCGGCCACCCCGCCGAAGGCGGCGCCGTAGCCGACCGAGGTGGGGACGGCAATCACCGGCCGGCTGACCAGCCCCCCCACCACCGAGGGGAGGGCCCCCTCCATGCCGGCGACGACGATGATCACAGACGCGGAGAAGAGAAGCTCCCTCCTGGCGAGGAGACGGTGCAGCCCGGCTACCCCCACGTCGCAGAGCTGCTCCACCCGGTTCCCCATGATCCGGGCGGTGACCACCGCCTCGGCGGCCACAGGGAGATCGGAGGTGCCGGCGGAGACCACCAGGATGGTGCCGCGGCCGACGGTCTCCACCTGTTTCTGTTCGATGGTCAGGCAGCGGGCCTCCCGGTGCCAGGCGGCTGCCGGGAAAAGCTCCTGCAGCCTGCCACCCTTCTCCTCGTCCAGGCGGGTGGCGAGGATATTGTTCCCCTTGGCAAGGAGGGAGGAGATGATCCTCTCGACCTGCTCCACGCTCTTGCCGGCGCCGAAGATGACCTCCGGGAACCCCTGGCGCAGGCCGCGGTGATGATCCACCACCGCATCACCCAGGTCCTCGAAGGGGAGATGGCGCAGCCTATCCATGGCGGAGTCGATGGACTCCTCCCCCTGCCTGACCCTTTCCAGGAGCTGCTTCAGATCTGTTTGGTCCATGGGTGCCTCTTTAGCGGTAGCGTAATGCGGTGGCAGTATAGCATGACGTGGAGGAAAGGAAAGCCGGATGTTGCCGCTCCGGGCGACATCCGGAAGAGGGGGTCAGTAATACTCCTCGCCATAGTCGGGGACCTGGTCAAGGAAGCCGGGGATCCTTTCCGCCCTTGTCAGGGCCAGATCCACCTGCTCCACCAGCCGCTCCCGGTCCCTGGGGTAGCTGCCGGCGAGCTCCAGGAAGTTGGAGACGTGGTTGGAGCGGAGAATGGTCTTCTGCGGCGCCAGATGCAGCAGCATCTCCCGCGCCTCCTGCATCAGCTCCCGCCGGCTGCACTGCTCCAGGGAGCGGACGAAGTCATCGTTGTGGCGGTGGAAAAGGGTAAGGAGGGAGAAGTACTCCGGGCTGACACGGTTCACCCAGGCTGCCGTCCCCCGGGCATGCTCCATGCTCCTCCCCCGCCCTGCCAGGCCGAGGATCGCCGTCACCGAGAGCTTCATCCCCTCACCCCTCGCCTTCAAGGCCAGCTCGGCCATGGCGTCCGGGTCGAACCCCTTGTTGATTGCCGCCAGGGTTGCCCCGTCCCCGGACTCCAGGCCGAAGTAGAGGATGCGCAGCTTCCTTTCCCGCAGCGCGGCCAGCTCGGGGGCGCTCTTGCCGGCGAGACTGGCCGGGGAGGCGTAGGCCCCGATCCTGGCCAGAAGCGGAAAGGCTTCCCCAAGGGCATCGAGGATGGTCACCAGCCCGGCAAAGGGGTAGACCAGGGCATCGCCGTCCGCCAGGAAGACCCGGTCGATGCGGCTGCGGTAGTGGCGTGGGATGGCGGCGATCTCCGCCAGGATCTCCTCCACCGGCCGGACGCGAAAACGTTTCATCTTGTACATGCCGCAGAAGGTGCAGTGGTTCTGGGAACAGCCGACGGTGATCTGGAAGATGAGGCTGCGGGCCTCGCTCGGCGGGCGGAAGAGCGGTTCTACATAGCTTGGCATGGATTAGCAGTACCTTCGTTCGTAGGCTGCAGCTGAATGTGCTTTACTCCGCTCGGCTTCCCCTCATCTGTGGCTCTAAGGCTCATTTCGCCGCAGCCGGAAACTCGCCCTGCGGGCTCAAACAGTCCGGCTGCTTTGCGCTCCATTTCGCCAAGAGCCACGACACTTCGGGGAAAGTCGCTGCGTAAAACACATTCATCTGCTCAATGCTTGACTTCTTTCAGGTCGGCCAGATGCACAGCCAGCCAGACGGTCTGCACTTGCGGGTCGGTCCACTCAACCCGGTGGCGGCAGTGGGCCGGGAGGAAGAGGTAGTCACCAGAGCCGAGGAGGCGTGCTTCTCCCTCCCCTTCTAATAGGAGCCTGGCGGAGCCTGCCAGGAGGAGGACCCACTCGTCCCAATCCTGGTCGTACCACTCCCCCTCGGGTGTTACCTGGCCGCTGGAGACGATCCGCTCGATCCTCACCCCCGGGCGACGCAGGATTTCATAGAAGAGCTCCTCCCCGCCTGGCGAGGGGAGTTGGGCCAGGATGTTGCCTCCGGAGGCGATCACCCCCCCTCCAGCTGAAGCAGCAGGGGGTTGTCCAGCCCCAGGGAGGCCAACAGGCGCTCAACGGCTCCCCGCCCCTCGACAACGACCCGCGGCAGCTCATGGCGCCTCACCAGATGCACCATGAGCGGCATGTTGCCGTAGATCGAGAAGCCGAAGGTCGCGGCCATGACCATGGTGAGACGGTTTTCCAGGCCGGTGCCGGCATCGCGGCTGGCAGCCAGGTAGTGCATGGGGAAGGCGACCGCTTCCCGATCCAGGCTCTCCACGAAAGCCCGTTTCTCCTCCTGGGAGAGAGCGGCGAAATCCGCCGCGCACCAGCTGCTCTCCCTGGTGGAGAGGAGAGCCCTGCAGGAGAGGGGCCTGAGCGCATAGATCCCGCAGGCGCCATCCCCCTGCAGGAGCGGGCAGCCGTTTGTGGAACGACGATGCAGGCTAAGGTACTCCTTGAGATCGCTCACCCCCTGCATAACCCCCCGCAGCCTCTCCACGTACCCATCCACCTCTCCGGCCTGCCCCTCGTCCAGGACAGCGGCAATGGCAACCGCCTCGGTAAGGGTACAGTTCACCACCAGGTTGCAGCAACCGCTGCACCCCCTGGAGCAGAATATCTCCCCACCCCTGGAACGGTAGTCGTTTGCCAGGCTCCTGGTGAGCGCCTCCATGAACTGCATCTGCATGGCGAGTTCGCCGGTGAGCCTTTCCCATAGATGGATTGCAGGTATGCTCCCAATCATGGCAGCACCACCAGTATTATCCCGCCGGCAAGGACGCTCAGGTTGCAGGAGGCGGAGATGCCGTGCAGGCGGGAGAACTCGCGGCGCAGGGGGTGCTCCCTGCCGGTCTCTTCGAAGGAGCCGATCTGCCGCTTAAGCTCCGCGGCACGGGGCTCGATGTACAGGGCCTGGAAGGAGGTGATCGCCAGCATGGCTATCAGCAAGACTAGTGGGAGGCGGCGCAAGCTACCTGCGGCCGCAATCCGGCAGATGAGGGCAACCAGGCCGCAGGCTATCCCCCAGCGAAAGTAGCCGGGGAAGAGGTTCCCCACGATGCGGGCGGCCGTGTCCCGCCCCTCGGTCCTGAAGAGTATGGGGGTGAGGAGCAGGGTGAATATGGCATTCCCTCCGGTCCAGAGGGCTACTGCCAGGTTGTAGATTGCAGATGCTATTTTCATTGTCTCTCTTCTCCTTGGCCCGGGGGCGGACGGAAGCGATGCGGCTAACTCACAGGAACCAGTTTACCGGCGCCATCAACCTCTCCACCAACCGGAGCATAACTCCGCGACTCTCGTGCTCCTCCAGTGAAATTCTCCTGGAACAGGCAAGGTCATGGGCGAACATCTCCTCCACCTGCCTGCCGAACCCCTGGCTGGCGACGATGATGTTCACCTCGTAGTTGCGGTGGAAGCTGCGCTGGTCCAGGTTCGCCGAGCCGACCACCGACCAGTGGCCGTCTATGAGCATGACCTTGGCGTGCAGGATCGCCTCTTCCCTCTCGAATACCTCTATCCCCCCCTTGATGAGCGTGGCATAGGAGCTGCGGTTTACCAGCCTGGCCACCGGGATGTCGCTGCGGGCCGGCAGGATCAGCTGCACCCTTACCCCGCGGCGCACAGCCCTGAGCATGGCCCGGATGAAGCGGGGGCCGGGGACGAAGTAGGGCGTCTGGATCATGATCCTCTCCGTGGCCGCTGCAATGGCCAAGCGGAAGACGGCACGGATTCTGGAACGGGTATGGTGGGGGCTGCCGCTGACAATGGCAACGTCGTCTTCCCCTTCCGAGGCGGCAAACTCTCCTGGAGAGCTGTCCGCAAGGGGCAGGGAGCACTCCCCCTGCCAGCTCTCGCGGAAAAGGGCATGGAGATCGCCAACAGCCCTCCCCTCGATGCGGATTCCCACGTCACGCCAGTGTATGCTCTCCTCTCCTCCGGCGTACTCATCCCCTATGTTCAGTCCGCCGGCAAAGGCCAGCATGTTGTCGATGATGACTATCTTGCGGTGATCGCGCTTGTCGAACCAGCTGATGCCGTTGCGAAACGGGGGGGGATTGAATGGCACGCACCTGACGCCGCTCGCTTCCAGGGAGCGGAAGTAGGATGCGGGGGTATCGAAACAGCCGATGTAGTCGTAGAGAATGCAGACCTCCACCCCCCTCTGGGCAGCCCGTTTGAGGATGTCGGCCAGACGGCCCCCTGTGCCGTCGTCATGAATGATGTAGAACTCCAGGTAGATGGAGCGCCTTGCCCCTTCCAGAGCGGAAAAAAGCTCGGCGAAGAACTCGCTGCCGCTGCGGAGCAGGGCGAGGGAATTCCCCCGGGTGAACTCGGCAGCGACATTCCTCCGGAATCGGTCGATGAGTCTCACCCCGAAGGGGCGCCGGTATCTGCGCAGAGGACGGATAAGGGACATCATTCTCCCCCAGGAGTAGCTCTCCTAAAGCAAGGGGGCGGCAGAACGCCGCCCCCCGCTGTCAGGCAGAAACCACCTCTTTCACCCCAGGGACCTTCTCCTTCAGGGTTCTCTCGATCCCCATCTTCAGGGTCATGGTGGACATCGGGCAGTGGCCGCAGGCCCCAACCAGCCTCACCTTCACCACGCCGTCTTCGCTCACCTCCACCAGCTCCACATCGCCGCCGTCCGCCTGCAGGGCGGGGCGTACCATATCAAGCACCTTCTGTACCTCTTCTATCATCACTCTCCTCCTCTATTGTCACCGAATCCACAGTCGGCAAACCCTTCAAGCCTGAGCAGCTCGTCGATGCTCTTGGTAAGATATGATCGGCACCCCATCTCTTCCGGGAGGCGGAGATCCACGTCGTACCTGTCGCCGACGAAGAGACACTCCCGGGGAGCGACCCCTATCTCGGCGAAGATGTTCTCAAGCACACCCCTGTCAGGCTTCGATCTCCAGCAGTACTCGATGGTGAACAGCCTCTCCATGTGAGAGTCCACCCCTATTGCCGCCATTATCCTGCCGGCCAGTTGACGGTTGTTGTTGGTGTACACCAGGAGGGAGTAGTCCCGGGCCAGCCTGGCAAGCATGTCCAGCACCCGCTCATCCCGCTTGAGGAAAGGTTCCGGCTCCACATTCTCGGCCAGGTAGGAGTGCAGCGCTCTTATGTCGCAGCCGAGCTCCTGGCAGGCGGCGCTCAGGGTCGCCTCCCGGCCGCTGCGTGCCACCAGGGCCCTCTTGGCAACCGCCAGGCGCGCCTCTGCCTCCTCGAAGCAGGCACCCAGCTGCAGGGCAATGGCGCTGCAGGCGACCCGGTGGATTTCGGCTGCCAGCTCCCTGCTGGTATAAAGGGTTCCGTCCAGGTCGAAGACGATTGCTTTCAGCTTCCCCATCACCTCTCCTAAAATCTCGTCGTCCAGTCTCCCAGGCAGAGGAGGTCGGGCTTATCGACCCCCTTCCCCTGCACCAGGACCTTGAAGGTATCCCCCATGCCCCCGTCCGGGAGCATCAGCTTCTTCAGGGCGAGCCTGTCCTTGAGTCGCTCTTCCTCGGAAACGGGGCGAGCCTCCAGGGCAAGCAGCTCCTCCATCATCCCCGCTGCCATGAGGAAACGGTACTGCTCACCATACCAGATAGTGCTCAGCCCCTCCTCCTCGCCGCATTTCGCCAGGGAGGTGAAGTCCACGTGGCTGGTGATATCCTGCTGGCCGACGCGGATGTAGGGGTCCTCCTCAACCTGGTGACGATAGTAGCAGAGGAGCGTGCCGTTCTGGCGCATGGGTCCGTAGAGCTCGTCGGCCTGGTAGCCGTAATCGATGGTAATGACAAACCCCCGGACCAGGGAGCGGGCAACCCCGCGCAGCCAGCGATCAGCTGCCAGCCGGATCTCCGCCCGCTGGCCAGCCTGGAGGGTCACCCCCAGACGCTGCAGGTAGCGGCCTATCTCCCCGGTGGAGAGCGGGGCCAGCTCCTCGCGAAACTCATCCCCCGAAGCAGTGATCATCACCTCCTTGAGGCCGTCGGAAGTCATCTCCACCAGATGAACAGGCAGGGCATCGACAAGCTCGTTGCTCAGGAGGCAGCCTGTGATCCCCAGGGTTCCGGAGGCGAGCTCCTCCGGGGTGCTCCAGGCGACGCGGGGGAGATGGCCTTTCAGCATCTCCCGCTGGATCTCGGCCAGGGATGGCTCGGCCTCGATCAGCCTGCAGGTGACGGTTGCGTACAGATCGGGTTCGAGCTCGGCAATGGCATCAAGAATATCTGCAGACAGCCTGCCGCTGGCCGCCCCTGCCTCGACTATCTGGAACTCCGCCGGTCGCCCCATGGTGCGCCACATGCTGGCGATCTCCCGGGCGATGAGGCGACCGAAGACCCGGTGCACGTTGCTGCTGGTGTAGAAGTCCCCCTCCGCCCCCACCTTGCGCCCGGAAGAGGTGTAGTACCCCAACCCTGGTTCGTAGAGGCAGGCCCCCATATAATCCGCAAAGGTCATGCTTCCCGCCGCAGCCATCCGCTGCAGCAGTATCTGTCTCAAGGCTCTGTCGTCTGCTCTCTGCACGCTCTTCTCCTGTCCCGGAAGTTATAGTGCAACGGGTCTGTTTTGTCAATGCGGGGGGGAGGCGTAAGCCCGCGCCATGGCTGCGGAAGCCCTTGCCAGTTCGGCGCGAAGTTCCGCCGGTTCAAGGAGCTCGGCCATGGCACCATAGGAAAGGACCCAGGAGAGGATCTCCAGCCGTCCGCCGGCCGTGAATGACAGTTCAACCCCGCCGCCGGGGAGCCACTCCAACCGCTGGCTGGGGTGCCAGCTCCGCTCGGCGATGGCGTGTGATATGGCTGATGCAAACCTCACCCTTATATGGAGAGGCTCCTCCTCCACTATGCCGAACGCCCCCCTGAAGCGCTCTTCCGGCTCGTATCCCGCTGGCATCTCGAAGCGCTCCTTCTCCAGCGTCAGGGAGATGATCCGTTCCACGGCGAAGGTCCTTATTGCCTGGCGGTTGTGGGCGAACCCCAGCAGGTAGAGGCCGCCGCGGTAGAAGAGGAGGGTGTAGGGGTCAACGCTGTAGCTCTCCCCCTCCTGGCGGGAAGGGGTGCGATAGGTGAGGGTCACCCGGTTCTGGAAGAGGAGCGCCCGGCGCAGCTCCCCGAGAATGGCCGCGGCTCGGCCGTACTCTCTCCTCCCCTGAAGCAAGGGGACGGTGATGCGGGAGATCCTCTCCAGATGGGCGGCATACCGGGGTGGCAGGACGGAGTTGACCTTGCGGAAGATGGCCTCCAGGTCGTCGTGGAATGGGGTACCATGGAGGAGATCCAGGCTGGAGCGGAGGAAGTAGAGGGTGAGGAGCTCTTGCAGGGAGAAGCTGATGGGCGGCACGTCGCGGAAACCGGTGATGAAACGGTAGAGCTTGCGCTCCCCTGACCACTCGGCGGTTATGGGGTAGCCGGCATCGCTGATGGCACCCAGGTCCCGGTGGATGGTGCGCCGGTTCACACCGCACTCCTGGGCCAGCTCCTCTACGGAGATGCCGTGGCGCGACTCGATCAGGCGGATGACGTCGTGCAGGCGGGCCGCCTGGGAGTATTTCTTCGCCGGTTTGCCTGGTCGGTTCATGCATCCCCCGAAAAGTGACCGGGCCGGGAGCTGCTGCTCCCGGCCCGGTCCGGTTTCGCCCTGATTTTTTTAGCTCGGCTCCTCGTCCAGGGGGATGATGCGAACCCTGGCTATCCCCTTTCCGAGGAATCCCAGCTGTTTTGCCGCCGCCCGGGAGAGGTCGATGAACGGCTCCTTGCGGGAGCGGCAGCGGTCGTTGATGGTTACGATTACTTCCTTGTCGTTGGCCAGGTTGACCACCTTCACCCTGGTCCCGTGGGGGAGCGAGGGGTGGGCGGCCGTCAGCTTGTTGGGGTCGTAGCGACGCCCCGAGTTGGTTCGTCTGCCGTTGTAGCGTTTGGCATAGTAAGAGGCGACCCCTTCAACTCCATCCGTCTCTTCTGCCTGCGGTGCAACGGGTCCTAGTGTGGTGCTTGCGAGGCCTTTTTCTTCGGCCAGCAGGGGGAGCGTCAGGACCGGGGAGAGAAGCTGTGCGGCGATGAGACAGCCGAGCAGCGCGCCTCTCAGGTTCAACGATGCCATGGCACCTCCTTTTCGGGCGAGCCGGTTTTATAGCACAAACCTGGCCGGCCGGTCAAGGAAAAGAGCCACGCACAGCACCTAACCACTTGTAACTACTAGCTTATCTATCGAAGCAGGCTGTTCAAAAATGGTCAGATCGTTGCACCCGCAGAAAGCCCCACGGAG
>Ga0209314_10000103_pt1 | contig 34195 bp, 32 predicted proteins | sample I19B2metaG_FD_184146 | JGI IMG/M metagenome (GOLD analysis project Ga0209314, IMG submission 184146) | Lake sediment bacterial and archeal communities from Gulf of Boni, Indonesia to study Microbial Dark Matter (Phase II) - ​I19B2 metaG... | ecosystem: Environmental > Aquatic > Freshwater >... | reverse complement strand
TTAAGGATTATGTTGCGGTCTGCCAGCGTTAGGGGAATGCATCTATCTCAATTTTTCCATCGCGGATTAAGGCAGCGACGGTAGAAATTTCGTTAGTGAAGTGTTTGAAGTCGGGTCCTTTGTGGATTTGTTTTGCGGCGTCGGCCGCAGATTTGGCATCTAAGTTTTTTATCAGGTTTTTCGCTGGGTCTGTTTTCTTGTAGGTGGCTATGTAGTATCCGGTCCCTTCTTTGGTTGGAAATGATTTGACGGCTAGTCCTTTCTCGGTGATGATTCCGAGGATTGATTTGGTTTGAGATGCAAATCCAGCTGTTCTCGGCGTCTTGTAGAGATCCTGTTCAGGTCCAGTTTCTGCGAGGATGCAGGCGATGGCTTGGTGGGCGGGAGTGCCTGATTCTATTCTGGCACAAATCGGGTCTAGATGCTCCCCATTAGCTACGAGAATGGAGCTTTCGTCGATGATGCGCAGGCAGGTGTAAGTGGTGTGTGGATTTTTACGCAGATCTTCTTCACAGCCCGAAATCGGCATGACTTTAGCCGAGTTTCTTATGATTTCGATCTTTCTATGAGGGAAACTTCGGCTTGACAGCCTGTAGGCAGCTAAAACTCCTCCACTTTTAGGTGCGCCCACTATCAACAGGCGGCCCACGTACAAAATTTAGAAGCAGCCTCGTTTGGCTAGTTCGGGTTTTTTGAGTTGTTCGGCGAGGAGTTTGAGGGCACAGTATTTTCCGCACATGGTGCAGGTACCATTGACAGCTGGCTTGACTCTGAGGTAAATCTTGCGGGCGTATTCAGGGTCGAGGGCTGTTTTAAGCTGAGTTTCCCAGTCAAGCTTGGCGCGAGCCTGGTCCATTTTGAGATCCCAATTTGAGGCTTTCGATCCTAGCTTGACTATGTCGGCGGCATGGGCAGCAATTCGCGTTGCGATGACGCCCATTTTCACATCTTCAACTAGTGGAAGACCGAGGTGTTCGCTTGGGCATACGTAGCATAGGAAGTCGGCTCCAGCCATAGCAGCAATAGTTCCTCCAATTGCTGAAACAATATGGTCGTAGCCAGGGGCGATCTCGGTGATGACTGGCCCGAGCACATAGAAGGGGGCTCCTTTGCATATGGATTTTTCTAGTTGCATATTCGCTTCAATATGGTCAAGTGGTAGATGCCCTGGGCCTTCAACTATAGCTTGAACTCCTGCTTTTCGGGCTCGTTCTATTAGGTCTCCGATTGTGATGAGTTCTTGGATTTGCGGCCAGTCTGTGGCATCAAATATGGAGCCTGGTCTCAGCCCGTCGCCGAGACTCAGGCCCAGATCGTATTTCTTAGCCATTTCGAGTAGGTAGTCGTAGTTAGCGTAGAGCGGGTTTTCTTTGTTGTTGTACAGTATCCAGGTGGCGAGGAATGTTCCGCCTCGGCTGACTATGCCCATTAGACGAGGATGCCGAACTATATGTTCAACTATTTGTCTTGTAACTCCGCAGTGGACTGTGACAAAGTCAACCCCATCTTTAGCGTTTTTCTCGATAACATTAAAGATAGCATCCTCATCCATTTCGACGATCGCGCCTTTCTTAGCTATGGTCTCGATAGCTGACTGGTAAATTGGCACTGTTCCAATCGGGATGTTAACAGCTTCAATCAGAGTTTTTCTGATATGGTCTAGCTCCCCAGCTGTGCTCAGATCCATAATTGTATCGGCGCCATATGCGAGGGCAGTTTTTGCCTTCTCGATTTCCAGATTAATGTCGCAGAGGTCGGAGGATGTGCCTACGTTGGCGTTTACTTTTGTTCTCAGTCCTTCGCCTATTCCGAGTGGACGGACATTTTCGTGGGTTAGATTTTTTGTAATTACTACCGTGCCTTTTGCTATTCGCTGCCTTAGAGAGTCTGGTGAGACGCCTTCGTCTTTTGCAACTAGGCGCATCTCCTCAGTAATTTTGCCCTGTTTGGCCGATTCCATCTGGGTTGCCATGTGAGGACGCCTTGTTTAAGAAACACCCTATACTTTCATTTTTTGGCTAATATACTTTCAGTTTTTGGCTAAAAGCGTTATGATGTCGACATTTCAACATGCAAAATAAGGCTTTAATACGCAATAGTATGAATAGAACAGCTTTGCGGGGCATGATCGGTTGGAGCCAAGCAAGAAGCCGCTGAATCTGCTAGTGAAGCGCCTTAACAATGATATCTCGGTGAAGTTGAAGAGTGACATCGAGTATAAGGGTCGCATGATCCAGTGCGATAATTACATGAACGTCATTCTGGATAACGCTGTAGAGTATCGCGAGAGCGAGTTGAAGGCGAATTATGGGAACGTTTTCATTCGTGGCAACAATATTCTCTATATTTGCGTTGGTCCGAGCCAGACTTAAATTAAATGCGTATCAGTAATTTTTACTAACAGCCAAATGCAAAATCTTATATGACGCTTGCTTACGCACCCGTTCACAAGGCTGTGCAATGTTTGGCGAGAGAGATTTTAGTTGAGAAGTTTAACCAGAAACCCATTGAAGAATTCGATGTTGAAATGGTTGAGAGAAAGGGGCTGGGACATCCTGACTACATAGCTGATGGAGCCGCTGAAGCAGTTTCTCGGGCGTTGTGCAATTACTATCAAAAAGAGTTCGGCATGATTCTTCACCACAATGTGGACAAGGGCCTAGTGGTTGGAGGCAGCGCTGACCCGGTTTTTGGTGGTGGAGAGATACACACACCAATCCACATAATTGTCGCAGGCAGGGCGGTAACAAGTGTAGAAAAGAAAGGCGAACGCGTTAAAATCCCTGTGGAAAACATAGCGACCGGGGCGATTAAGGGCTTCATAGAAAAGAGCTTCAGATTCCTCGATGCGGAAAAACATGTCACAGTTAATCCGATGATTAGGCAGGGCTCGGTTGATTTAGTCAAGGTGTTTGAACTTGGGAAACAAATGCCGCTAGCAAACGATACCTCCTTTGGAGTTTGTTTCGCACCTCTGAGCGAAACTGAGAGGCTTGTGTTTGAAACTGAAACTTATTTGAATTCTCCGAAATTTAAGAAAGAACTGCCTGAGGTGGGTGAAGATATTAAAGTCATGGGGCTTAGGCGGGACAATAAGATCAGATTGACTGTGGCGTGCGCCATGATAAGTAGCCTGATCCCAGACCTTAGCCACTATATGAGCGTCAAAGAAGAAGTACAGGATAAGGTGGCAGATTTAGCTACAAAGATCACCAAACGCCCAGTAGAAGTGTTTGTGAACACAGCGGATCAACCGAAAAATGGCGTGGCCTACATTACTGTGACTGGCACCTCGGCTGAACGTGGCGATGATGGGAATACTGGACGGGGAAACCGGATTAACGGGTTGATTACGCCTTGTAGGCAGATGTCGTTAGAGGCTACAGCTGGCAAGAATCCTGTGAACCATGTTGGCAAAATCTACAATGTGCTTGCGATGCTTATGGCGAATAGGATTTACAGGGAGACTAAGGGGCTGCGGGAAGTTCATGTGAAGATCTTAAGCCAGATTGGAGAACCGATCGATACGCCAGCTGCAACCGATATCCAACTACTGTTGGAGTCTGGCTACACCATAGAGCAAGTCAAGCGAGAAGTTGAAGCAATAGCGAATGAAGAGCTGGCCAGCATCAGAAAGATCACCGATCTAATTCTTGCGAGCAAAGTGATTCTTTTCTAAAATTATATCTTGCCTATTTTCCCTTCGGCGTATTTTAATGCTTTTGGCAGTTTTGTTTTTACCTTATATTTTCTCTGGAAATATGTGTAGAAGTTTAGTATGTCTCTTCTGAGCAGTGATCTTGCGTTAGGATGGTCTTTTGTGACATATTGCGGCCAGTCGATTATGAGCACATGGCCGTCTGGTTTTACAATTACGTTGAATTCGCTTAGGTCTGCGTGGATTATACCAGCCTTCACATAAGCGGTTCTAACATTGAGAAGAATTTCGCGCAGCATAGCGTCTGGATTTGGGAGTTCAAAAAAGTTTGCCAATTGAGTCCCTTCGATAAGCCCCATGACGACCATATGTCTGTTGTGAGCGATTGGGTTTGGCACGGTGACTCCTGCAGGATATAGAATTTTCAGGGCTTGAAACTCTTTTCCAGCAGCCAGCCTCGATTGGTATAGCCAGGAAATATGTCGTCTTTCACCTGCATACCCTCTCATTCGCCTGGTCTGCCGGAAGCTTATCCTGCCGAGTCGATGGAACTTAACAGCTACACGCTCGCCTTTTGGGGTTAGTGCATCATACACATCAGCTTCTTTTCCCACTCCTAAGGCATTTCCAAATGCCTCGAGTATTCCTGCCTTGACCATGGCGTGGATTGCTAAGCAGTCGTAGCCAGCGGTGTTTAGGACATAGCCCGTGTATGGTCCTGCCCATCTTTGGATTAGTTCTAGACGCTCTAATTTTTCGAGGTGGAATGGGACTCTGGCTTGAGGTAACTCGGAGAAGATGGCGATTTCTTTGAAGGGCACATAGGCATGCCTGAACATTCCAAGTTCTACTCCCATTAGCACTCGGAAATCCTCGTTCTCGAGGCTTTTGAAGATGCGGACTGCTAACTCGGCTGACATACATGAAAAGAATTTGAACTATGATAATTTAAGCTTGGGTTTAAAATAAAGAACAGGCTAAAATGAAGGTTAAAGGCTAGATGGAGTTATGAGTGGCAACCCCTATTTGCGATATCACGGCAAGATTCCTCCAGAGATTCTTGAGAGAATAGTATTCAGATATCTCGGCGTGAAGCGAAAAGACGTAGTTCTAGGTCCGAAACTTGGGGAGGATGCCGCTGTCGTCAAGGCGGGAAATGAAACCCTTGTAGTATCGACTGACCCCATAACTGGAGCCTTAGAGAGAGTGGGGTTTCTGGCTGTCCACGTGTGTGCTAATGATGTGGCAACCCGAGGGGTTCAGCCCAGATGGTTTACTTCATGTCTACTCCTACCCGAGGGGACCGAAGAGGGAACTGTCCAAAAGATTTGCGACCAGATAGATGGAGCAGCACGAAAGTTGGGAGTAGCGGTAATTGCTGGTCACGCAGAGGTAACGCCTGGATTAAGCCATCCTGTAGTTGTGGGTTGTATGGTGGGTGTAGCTGAAGACGGGCGATACGTCACATCTAGTGACGCTAAACCAAGTAACAGGTTGATTTTGACGAAGGGTGTTGGGATAGAGGGCACAGCAATTCTAGCCTCTGACAGAAGAGAGGCGTTATCAAAAAAACTTGGAAACAGTCTTGTCGAAAAGGCAGAGAGATTCTTTGATAAAATTAGCGTGGTTAAAGAGGCTATTACTGCCTTCAAGACTGGAGGAGTTACAGCAATGCACGATCCCACAGAAGGTGGAATAGCTGGAGGGCTACATGAAATGGCTGATGCCGCTGGTGTAGGCTTCAAGGTACATGAAAAGAAATTATGGATTCCACATGAAACTGAGAACATCTGCAGGATTTTCGGAATTGATCCCCTCCAGCTTATCAGCTCAGGATCTTTACTGATAGCGGTTAAAGGAGGAAACGAAGCTGAAATGCTACTTAAGAAGCTAGATGAAGAGGGCGTCGATGCCTTTGAAATCGGTGAGATAACTAAGGCAAATGAAGGAAGGGTTCTCATGAAGAGAAATGGCAGGGAAATCGAGTTGGTTAGACCAGTCAGCGACCATCTATGGAAGGCGCTTTCAAAATCACTTTAACATTTCGAACAATCTCTTTCTAAAAATGATAGCGATCGGTATGCCAATACCAGCTCCAGCTACTACTTGGAATATGTTTCCAGGCACTTCGGTTAATGCCGCCCATCCGAATTGAAGTAGATAAAACTCAGCTAGGAAGTAGCCCAATATCATTTCACTTCCACCTATGACCGTAGCCAATAGGTCGCGAGTTAAACTCTTCCTATCAGTTATTAGCCCAGCGAGAGCCCCTTCCAATCCTTTAATAACAAGTGTGAATGGCGCGTAAAATCCATAGCCGCTCAGAATATCTGCTAGTGCGGATCCAAAGCCTCCAGCAATACCCCCAGCAATTGCCCCAAATGTTAAGGCACTCACAAAAATCATGGCATCTCCGACGTTGATGTAACCACGAGTCGCGGGATTTGGAATCTGAATCAGCATGGTGGCTACACAAACAAGCGCTGCCATAATGGCTGAAACAGCTATGCTCAAAAGCCTCTTCTGGGATTTCGGTCGTTTAGCTACCATTCAATCACCAAATTGAAGCTTTCTTTTCATACGTTCACGATATAATTTTCTAACAGCTCTAACCACTTTACTTCTGGGATATACTCGTACCACATACGACATGGAAAGTATGGCGATGAAAAGAGATAGGATAAGCCAAATAGGTGTTTGGTCGAATATGAGGAAGCTTGTGGTAGTGGCTGCTGAGGCGCCGACCTGGTCGAAAACTGTTATCGCCACATTGCATGTGCCCACAGGCGCGTCGGAGGGAGGACTATATTTAATGATGAAGGTGTTATCTGCTTCCGAGTAGGTCGCCCAAGTTGTGAAGCTGGATCCGTCGGATAAATTGAATAAAGCCTGAGCTCTAAGCTGCGCGGCCGGAGTTTCAGCGTCGGTTGCTTGTACTTTAATTGTAATTTTGTCGAACTCTCTGAGAACCGAGTTTTTATCAGATGCGACTGAGAGCACTATCGGAGGCTTGTTTGATGCGTAGTAGGTGAAAGCAGTGGCTAATAGTTTGTTCTGTGGAACGAAGGTGGGGTCAGTGATCACGAAGCCCCTTGGCACACCTCCAGAAACTATCCATTGGATTTTCCATTGCACCTCAATCCACGAGTCGTCTAGAGCATAATCACTTGCGAATGCAAATACTTTGCCAAGTCCACCGTTGCCATCGTAGATGGCGGCGGTCGTAAAGGTATAGTTCGATGTGAGTGAGTACCAGCCGACGTCAACGGATTTTGCGAGCACTTGGCTCGGAGGATTAACATTGAAGGTTACACCTTGAACGACCGTGAACATTGAGGCATTACCTAAAGCAAGGTGAGTACTTGCCATAGGTTTTGACGAATTACTCCAATGCGAGTACTTGTCAGCGACTATGCTAATTCCATAGTACTTCAGAATTTGATCATATCTGAGCTCAGATCTCATCTGCAATGATCTTCGTCCACAAACGAAAATAGCACAACCACCCTTCGCCACGTATCCAAGCACTGCGTTAACAAAATCTGACCCGAAGCCGTAGTAGGGGTCAACGAAGAGGATAGCATCGTATTTTGTGAGTTCGTTAAACGACGCCCCGTCCATAAGGGAAGCTGGAATCACTCGAACATTAAATGTACTAACCGATTGCCAGAGGGTGATATAATATGCCCATAAGTACTGCCAGCCCATGTTATAGTCATGGACATCATCCCAGATGACAGTTGAGATTGGCTTTACGACTTCTATGCGGATCGGGATCTGTGTAACCACATTAGTTGCACTAATTAGTTGAAGCGCACCAGTATACCATCCAACTTTTGCGTTTGATGGAATAGAGACTTGGACTGAGACGTAGCCAAACGTATCGATGGTGCCAGGCACTTGCCTAGTGATGTATGTTATCTGCGAGGCATTTCCTGAGATGGCTGCTCTTAAATTAAACAAAGAGTTGCTAGTAATAATTGTCACATTGAAATAGTCAATGTCACCTGGGAAACGTGCTACATATGGAGATTCAATACCAGTTATTCTGCCCAAGAACATTCCCACCATGAAACGAAGGGGCCCAACCCTTATCCGCCATGGAGACACCCGGTTGTTCCATGTGTCAACCTCTCCGCCTACAGGCCCAACGTGGCATAGAAACTGGTAGAAACCGTCTTTCAAAAAAGTGTGGGTAAACACAACCTCTTCGGTGGTGTCTGACATAAAAATTGGGAGGATTTTCTCATAACTCGCAATCGTATTGTTTGCAGCGTCAAGCACGTAGAGATAGATTGGAACTTCATTCTCAGTGAATTCTCCTAGATTTGCGATTTCAGTAGTGATTCTAACTGAACTGTTTGGATTTGCTGAGACAGCTGTTCTCAGACCTGTGACAGCTATATCGTGGATATGTCTATTCGTCATCGTTCCTAGAGCATATGTTGTTTCGAATCTCCTATCTCCGAAGGCGTAATAGCAGGCTATGCTCCATTCTTTGCCAGCTGGAAGTGATGTGGAATACATCCATTTCATCGCCCCAGCGAGCGAGCCTATCGAGCTCATGGTATTCGCTAGAGCGTCGTTTTCCACTCTTTTGAAAATCAAACTCTCATCACCAACATCGTAGGCGCTTGAAATTTTCTCGCCGGTAATTCCAAAATAGTGGCTTGACCACGCTATCACTGCGTCTAGCCCGCCTACATGCTGCCCAGAGTTAAATGAAAATCCGTCCATGTTCATGTCGACAACCTGGTAGAGAGCTATGTTGGACAGAGCTCCTGAGCTGGATATGGAATATCTTAATTCACAGGTCTTTGAACCGCCTTTTAGGGTGATAGCCAGCTTCACTGTGAGAGTTTTGTAGAATATGATTCCTTCGCCTTGTTGCAGCTCCGTTGTATCAATGGTCTTAGTGAAGGGCTTGATGATTTTAACTCCAGACGAATTCGACCAAAAGAAGTTGAAGTTATCGTAGCGAAATGCAGGTAGGCTTTGCCTAAAATGGTTTACACCGCTGTATGCCATCCAGTTGATTCTGAAGTTGTCGGTCACTATGAAAGATAGGTACTCGTTTCTGAACAATGCGTAGTTTTCAGAAGGAGGTATTTGCGAGAGCGATAGCAAATCAGACGAGGGAAGTGAACCAGCATTTTCTATTCCAGACAATTGTGAGGGCGCAGTTTCAGTGGAAAGCTCGCTTCCTCTAATTGGAGCATTACTTATTGCATCATACGCCTTATAGACGTTAATTAGTCCTGCACCTTGGGCGTTTTCATCATAGCCGATGTCATCGGCGCTTTTTATCAAGGCTACTTGCGCGGTCGTGGGAGTGGTCAACGGGAAACGCTCAAGTAAAAGGGCTACAGCTCCTGCGACATGCGGAACTGCCATTGATGTGCCACTAAGCATAATATACTCCGGATAGCCTGGAACTGCTAATTCAGACGCTTGACCGAGCAGCCCTGATTTTGGGGCTACAATATTCACCCCTGGAGCCACTATCGTCGGCATGTTTCTAATTGAGTACGCATCTGGACCCCGGCTGCTAAACGATGCGAGTCGATTGTTTTTCGTTGTTGCACCAACCGAAATGACGGAAGCCGTGTTGCCAGGGGACTCGACAGACCAGTAGTACGCATTATTGCCAGCTGCTGCTACTGCTATGATGCCGCGCTTGACAATCTCTTTCACCAGCGCGTTGACCGGATCTGACTCGGGTGCCGCGGGTCCGCCCCAGCTCATTGAGATTATATCTGGATGGACATCGATAACATACTCCAGCGCTGCCAATATCCACTCATCAGAAGTGAAGCCTCTTTTTGAAAATATTTTGATATTCATTAAAGAAGCGCCAGGCGCAATGCCCTTGAACTTTCCTTTAGATGCAACCCCCGTTCCTGCGGCTATGCCAGCACAGTGGGTTCCGTGACCATAATAATCCATAGGATCCTCGTTGGGAACAAAAGATACTTCTTTAATGATCTTTGATTTACCATCGGGGAAGTAGAAGTCGGGATGCGTCTTGTTAATTCCTGTATCTATAAATGCAATAGTGACCCCTGAGCCATTAACTCCCACATCCCATAGACTTTGTGCGCCGATAATTCGGGCACTATCATTTAGGCAGAGTCTCTCGGAATCAATGTAACTACGTTGTAGTGTTAGGAAGTCGATGCGCGAAAGCCTAGATTCGAGTCCATCAAGGCTGGCGAGATATTTAGGCTTATCAAGCCATAATGCCTGAACTTCCTTAAAGTTCTCCAGCTCTTTTAGTTTCCCAGCTGGTAGTTCACATGCTACTACTGGAATATATTTGCAAACGTAATTTATCTTGAGATTCAGGTCTACTCTCGAACGGATAGCCTGGAGGAAAGATTCTGAAGAGGGTTGATCGTAGGTGATTAGAACTCTCACAGGATCTTCCGGAAGAGATTTCTGGACAGCTTCATAGAGATCCGAAAAAGTCTTTCCATAAAATTTCCCAGCATTAGGTTTAAACATGGTGGCGAGGTCAGGGCGCAATGCGACTGGCTCGCGGTCGATGCCACCGTTTTGGACAGCAGTAGCCGTAGAGGAACAGTAGGAGATATTGATGAGGGATGCAGCTATCATCAGGATTGTTAGAATAATAGCATACAGTCGCTTTTCGTGCCGCATCTGGTTTCCTCTGAAAATAGTTTCCTTCTTTTAAGGTATGGTGTTCCATGTAAAATTTTTGGAGAATGCGCAATTGTGTAGGAAAATTTAAATAATGCACATTCATTTTGTTTAATATTAACATTTATAAATAACATAAATAATATATATGACATAGTAACATTTATAAATAAAACTTATAACTGCACAGGCGAGGGAAATGCTAGAAATAGAGCTGTCCTTAGAACTTATTAACCTTATTTTGGGAGTGGGATTCATAGTCTTGGTTGTATGGCTCACCAAATTTTTCTCGAAGGGCGCTAGTGAGAAATTTTGGAAAATGCTTACATTGGCAGGCGCCATATTTTTCCTTCACGAGATTTTTTGGTTTGTAAAAAATTTTCTCATAACGCCACCCTACGAATACATGGGTGAGCTGCTCTATCGCGGTACCGCAACTTTGTGGATTGCAGTGTTTACCTATGCTTTTTATTTGACTCATCGTTTTTGGAGCGGTATGTGGAAAACAGCTAAGGGAAGAGTGAATAGAATATGAGTCTAGATGCTGAATCGTTTAGGATCCGATACGCGACTTGGAGAGAGCTAGAGAAGAGCCTCAAAGACGTGTTCTCCAAGTCTGCGATGATTTCGATTATGTATTGGGTCGGCGTTAGATGTGGTCAACGATCTTGTCAGCGGATATTAGAGCAGAAACCTGCTTCTCGAGAAGATGCGTTAAAGGCCTTGGTTAAGCGTAAGCACGAGGAAGGATGGGGAGAATATAATATTAGAGAAATTAATTGGAATGAGCGTAGGGCTATAGTGGTTATAGAAAACTGTTTTGAGGCTATGGGAGTGGAAGACACAGAGCCGCAATGCCACTTTGTAAGAGGATACCTAGGCGGCTTCTTCTCCACTTTATTTGAAAAAACAGTAACTTCAAGAGAAAACGCTTGCAAAGCCAAAGGCGACCTGAGTTGCGTATTTGACATAGTGCCTTGCTAGGATGAGTTGACTCTGTTTTTTAGAGCACTCATAATTCTATTATGAGTTTGTTCTATTGTTTCAGAAGCAGTATTGAGCAAGATGCATGGCACTTTATACTCTTCGATTAACCGTAAGAAAAAGTATTCTTGTTTTTCATGATTTAGTTTCAGCAGATATGGGTTGTAATAAGGTTCAGAGCCTATTTTACCCCACATTTCTTTAGGACCCGCTCCAGGGCGGATCATATATTCCCCCTTTCGTAGCACTTCAATGGCTTTGTCTCTAGATAATTTGACTTCAGGCGGGTTTCCAGGAACTCTCTCCAGAAGTATGAGCAGACTAATTTTTGTTTTATTTGCGACTTTTTTGGGACCGAGCAGTCGTTCACGTAGTACCATTGCCCTAGCATTTGGGAAAGAGAAATAGCACCATCTAAAGCCTTCATCAAAGACGCATTTGCGTTCGCCTTTTTTGACCTTCTCTAAACATGCGGTATTTTCACAATCCTCCTTTCTCGTGACGACATTTTCAGTCTTACATATATCAAAGACATATCTGAGCCAAGAGGCTTCTTCCTCATTTTCAGTGCGCATGTAGAGACTTCGCTCAGGCTGAGTGCCTATTAGGGGGAACTTGGGATTCTTTGATTCCTTTTCCGGGTATCTTATGTATACCCAGTCATCGCCAATGAGCTTGCCTTCTGGGCGTAGGAGGAGCTTGAAGGCTTGAGTGGTCTTCCCAGTACCAGTAGGTGCGACTACGATAATTCCCTGCCCATTTACATCTATGCATGCGCCATGAATTGAGTGTGTGTTATAATTTTCCTCTAAGATGTGGGCTGCTGCTCCGAGCGCCCAGCTCTTGCACTGGCCATAATACTCGGTGTTTATGAAGACAGCTGTATAGCGTTCAGGACAGTAGTATGCCATAGGCTCCATTTCCTTTACACCATTCACCGAATAGATGAAGGCATGCGCAGGAACATCGTCATCCACAAGCCACCAGTTTTCACTCCAAAAATCATATTGGTGGAAGCTGTTGCCCATAAACTGCACAATGATACCGTTTAGGTCAGCTTTAGCCATGTAACTCTCTTTGGACTTTAGGGTTGCGTGAACTGTTCCGAGAAGCTCTTCCAGTTTGTCAGGGCTTGTGCTCTTATCACTTTTTACCCTAGCCCTTTCTTTTGTCACGAAATTGTTCAGCACCTTAGCGCACCTATTTTCAGGAAGTTCACGGCGAACAAACCACTTCTCAAAAAGTTTAGACCACATGCATATAAACCTTTTAATGACAATTAGACGAAATTTTATCGAGAATTTGTCACATACGTAAGTATGAAATATCAAAAAGTAACCAAGTATCCTTTAAACAGTTAAAATGGAGACGAAGAAAAATGTACTCAGTTATCGCAATACTAGCGGGTCTGATCTTATACGCTGCCGTATATTTGGGTTATACAAAGTGGTTCGACAGGCGAATAGTTCAGTCTAGTCCAAAGCGAACTACGCCGGCGCACACCTATATGGACGGCGTTGAGTTCTTCCCAACAAACAAATATGTGCTATTTGGGTTTCAATGGAAGGCTGTGGCGGCTCTGGGACCTGCACTAGGACCCATTATCGCCATACAATGGGGCTGGCTTCCAGGCTTACTGTGGCTGCTCGTGGGAAACGCGTTCTTCGGATGGCTTCACGACTACATCGCACTAACCGTTTCCGTACGATCAGAGGGAGCTTCCTTAGGTCCTCTGGCATACGAGCTCATCGGCAAAAGATCGAGGATAATCTTGGTCAGCTTCCTGCTCTTCTACTTCCTACTACTGTTAGCGGTGTATGGTGTCACATGCGCTAGCACGCTAGGAGGGGCCGCCCAGGCCGCGATACCTGTGCTTATCGCAGCGGTGGTCAGTATCGCCGCTGGCATAGCGACTTTCAAGTATAAAATGAATGTAGTCTACACCACAATAATTGCTCTAGCCCTAATAGCCGCTGGGATCTGGGTAGGCTCAGCTTATCCATTTGTACTACCAGCATGGATGGCTAAAGACCCGTATCTGGTCACGGACTTCTGGTTCTTGTGGGTCCTAGCGCTCTGCTATCTTGGCTCAGTGCTACCCGCATGGCTCTTCGTACAGCCGTTCATCTACCTCACATTCTACCCAGTCTACTTCTGCGTCGTAGCAATGATCATGGGCGCCTTTGTAGGACAGCCGAATTTTGCCGCGCCAGCTATCACGACCTTCTTCGACCCCAAGCTAACACCCTCAGGTCCCCTATGGCCACTCATGTTCGTAACAATCGCATGCGGCGCCATCTCAGGAATGCATGGAATAATTGGCGCATCAGCCACATCCAAGCAGCTTGACCTCGAAACAGACGCGCCCTTCGTAGGCGGAGGAGCGATGTTAGCAGAAGGAATTCTTGCGATAGTGGCATTGGTTGCCATTGCAGTTATGAGCCCTGCGGAAATTGCTGGGAAAGCTCCTGGGGCCAGATGGGTGATAGGCGGCTCGAAGCTCATGGGATTCTTGGGCTTTTCACCAGCGGTTGGAAGCACAATAGCAGCCGTGGCGCTGGTTCTACTGGCATTAGCCCTAGTGCTTGTACTAAGACTTACTCGACTAGTATTAGTTGAGTTTGCAGGAAAGTACGGCGGATACTTCAAAAACATATACTTCAGTTCACTACTACTCTGTGTCATAGCCTACATTCTGGGCAGTCCAAGAATGGGCGCAGTGCTAGCCTATACATGGCCTTTGTGGGGTGGTGCAAATCAACTGTTAGCAGGCATAGTCCTAATGATTGGTACGCTGTGGCTAATGAAGCAGAAGAAGCCTTCCTATTTCACCAGCATTCCAATGGTCTTCATGTTCGGCACGACTATCGTGGCCTTACTCTGGTTGTCGTATCTGCTATTCGCAAATGCGCTATTTCCAACGGTGCCAGTGACCGGACTCTACCTAGCCGGAAACATGATCTCGGGCGCGATTGGAATCGTCTTGGTAATCTTGTCGTTCGTGCTACTCTATGACGGGGCAAAGGCATTCCAGAAGCTGAAGGGACGCGCAAAATAAACTCCCTTTTTTCTTTTAATCTGAGAAGGCTTTCTAAACGCGGGCAGTGGAAACCTATAAGATAAAACTTTAACTCGGATTAGAGGGTCGTAGCAGCGGCATACTGAATTTTTTCTTCACCGACTGCTATCTTGGACTTTCCAAGTTGTTTGTCTAAGGCTGCTTTGATGAAACCGTAGAAGGCTGGGTCGGGTTTGCCTGGTCTGGATTTGAATTCTGGATGGAACTGGGTTGCAAAAAAGAAGAAGTGAGATGGTAGCTCTAGCATTTCCATCCGTTTCATATCAGGAGTACAGCCTGAAAAAACTAGCCCCTGCTTCTTGAAAATCTCCCAGTAACTTGGGTTGACTTCATAGCGATGCCGATGCCTCTCATAAATTGTCTTAGCCCTATAAAGTCTTGAGGCAAGCGTATTCGGCTTAACATCGATCGCATATGCGCCCAGTCTCATTGTTGCACCCTTGTACTTGACTCCCATCTGTTCTGGAAGCAGGTCTATTACCGGATGCGGAGTGTGGGGGTCAAATTCAGTGCTATTGGCTCGTTTTAACTTACATACATTGCGAGCGAATTCTACTGTGGCCAGCTGGAATCCCAAACATAGTCCGAGAAAAGGCACGCCATGAGTGCGGGCATACTCAATCGACAGTATCTTCCCTTCGGTTCCGCGAACACCGAAACCTCCTGGAACCAGGATACCGTCGTACTCCCTAAGGGACTCAACCTTTTTAGGATCATTCTCAAATTTTTCAGTATCAATCCATTCGATATGCACTTTTGCGTCCCAAGTGGCTCCCGCATGCCTCAGCGCTTCATTAACACTTACATACGAGTCGGCAAGTTTCACATACTTTCCGCACATTGCTATTTTAACATCGTAACGCGCTTCCTTGAATGACTTGAGAATCTTATCCCATTCTGACCAGTTGGGCTTTCTCTTAGGAAGCCCCAAGCGTTCACAGATGAAATTGCCCATGCCCTGTTCATCAAACATCAATGGCACCTCATACACGCAACTAACATCATGAGAATAGAACACTGCCTTCTCCTCAACGCTCCCAAACAAGGCAATTTTCTTCCGAGGCTCAGGAGGCATAGGCTCACGGGACCTGGCTACAATAATGTCGGGTTGAATACCGATACGCCGCAGTTCTTGGACGCTGTGCTGTATAGGCTTAGTCTTGAACTCCTCAGTCACCCCCAGAAACGGCACCAACCCCACATGGACAAAAAGGGTATTGATACTGCCTTCCTCAAGCCTCATCTGGCGAATAGCCTCAAGGAACGGCGATCCCTCGATGTCTCCAACCGTTCCGCCCACCTCAACAAGAACCAGGTCAGCTTTGCTCTGCTCCGCCACCAAACGGATTCGACGCTTAATCTCATCAGTCATATGAGGAATAATCTGGACGCACTGCCCCAGGTAGTCTCCACGCCGCTCCTTGTCAATAACCGTCCAGTAAACCTGCCCGGTGGTGATATAGGCATTACGGGTTAAGTTAATGTCGAGAAACCGCTCATAGTGCCCGAGATCTAGGTCAGACTCATTTCCATCCTCAGTTACGAAAACCTCACCATGAATATACGGATTCATCGTCCCAGAATCATAGTTCAAATAAGGGTCAATCTTTATGGCTGTGACACCGAAACCCCGCACTTGAAGAAGCTTCCCAATAGAGGCCATCGCGACGCCTTTACCTACGCTACTCAAAACGCCGCCTGTTACAAACACATATTTAGCCAAATTAGCCCCTGCTCTAAGTTAAATTAAACATCACATCCTATACAAACTCACTTAAAATCCTTTCTAGCCTTGGTTCTATTAATTCTTAAGGTTTAGAAAAAAGTCGGGCGCTAACTATGGGGCTTATTTTCTCTTCGTCTTGTGTTTCGATTGCTTCTTTGGAATAGCATTCCCTCTCTACTTGACTGGCAAAAACCCCCACCCATTGCATCAATCCATCTCTCATAACACACCTCATGCCCTTTAGAATAATCCAAAAACCATCGAACCCAACAATAAGCAAGCAACCCAGCAAAAACCTGGCTTAACACGATCCTCATACACCAAATTCCTCAAAAACCAACCGACAAAGCCCACTCAGAAACAACCACAGCTTCATCCTTGCTGTTAGCTATGACAACCATAATCATAACCTTCCAGAACCATCCTTAGAAAACAATGAACCTGACTAAAACCTTGGAAGGCTTTACTAATGCCCAAATAAAAACTTTAAGGGAGGGAAACATGTGGCGGAAGAGCAGGTTGTGGAAGAGGTATCCATATGGTTTGAAATAGAGGACAGTATCTCTGACACATCTGGATATCAACTTGAAGCGAGCATAATTAATTTCATAAAATCCCAACCAAGGCTCTCGAAACCAAGGCTGCTTATATCGAAATTTTATCCGGGCAGTCAACCGAGAAGATTCGTTCTTCGATTCACAATGACGACCCCAGTTAAATCATATGCAAAGACCGGGCCCAAGCTTATCAACCGCGTATTGAAGTTTATACGCACCCAGTCCTATGTGAAGGCAGCAAAGCTACAGGATAGGCTTCAATGCGCAACATATTTCCCGGGCTATCTATGAAGGGCACCTCTGAGCCTTCTTAATTTTATATTTCCACAGTTCAATCAAGTTTCATGCAGTCTATTTCTAGTAACTCGTAGGTCCGTAGGTTGATGATTGGAACTCTGCCTGGGGTTGGAGTTATGCCCACGGGGCTGGAAAACGGTGGCTTATGAGGATTATTTGCTTTCTAGACTAGGAGCCACCTACCTCATCATCGGAAGAACTGTACTAGAGGTTTTCAAAAGAGTTTTTCAGCTGGACGCCGTCTCTCTCATAGGTAAGCCCCAGAAATTTGTACTCTATTCTGCTTTCCGATATGGCTCGTTTTAGGGCATCTCGTACCGTGTGCTGTGTGTCGTATTTTCTCAGCATTTGCTCGAGCAGGTCACGTTTTATGTCAGCGAATTTCAACAGAGAAATAATGTCTGCTCTGTCCTTCACCCCCTTTTCCGTATGCCACCTCTGTTGGGCTGCCTGAGCCTTTAGTAACAGCAAGACCTCGGGGATTGCTACTTTGAAACGCTCAATAAGTGAATACAGCCTCTCGTTAAGCACATCTAAACATGGAACAGCCAAGTTGCTCATGAAAGGCGTGTAAATATCAACTTCCACATCGCCTATTAAGGCTTCAAGCTTCATTAGGCGAACATTGCGTTTCAACGCGTAATCTCTCTGCAGTAGCTCAGACTGGAGCTTATAGAAATTCTCTTGATCAATATAGATGTCTATATCCCGACTCTTCAGTTTCTTAGTCCACAGGTAGACACCCCAACCGCCAATCAAGACAAAGTCTGCTAGACCCTTCAGCTCTCCTAGAACTTGCCAAGCCCTTTCCACAATTTCGTCTCGCCACATCCTCTGTCACACTCACCAAATACTCAGGCTGGGATATGTTGTAGCTATGTCTCGAAGGAAGGGAGAAGCTTCAGGCCCGTTAATCGAGTAGACATCCACATAGATCTGCGGAACACTAACAACGCCTCTTTCCGAAGAAAGTATGAGGTGTTCATCATCTACATACAAAGCAAACACGTTGGGATTCGTCTTACGAATCTTCCCCTTCCTAAAACTCAGCCACAAATTAAAGCTCTCCTTATTCGTCACATAGAAATATACGCGATCATACTCAGCAGGCTTCCGCCCGGAAACCATGAACCATCCAGAAAAAGCAGTAACTAATGCATCCCTGGGGAGGCTCTTCTCCACCTCAGTAATCGGGTCCAGCCGAAACAGTTGCCAAACATCTTTACTCAAATCGCGTTCTGCAGCCCACAGATTCAAAAGCCTAGCAGGCGACAACACTCTAACCCCGCTGCGTGTGGCTTCTACCGCCATAGCCGCCTCAAGCTTCTTCACTGTCTTATTAACCAGACCAAGCGAAACCCTGCATTTTGAAGCAAGATCCTCTTGGTGAACTAACGAAGCCTGATGAAGGCTGCAGAGGAGTAACTCACGGTAAATCCTCTCAAATCTCCACATCCTCAAATCCCCTCAAATCGCCAATTAATTAGTTTCACTTCTAGATAAAACTAATATATAAGAATTTCACCAAAAAGTGAAACACTCTTTCAAGTTCTGGTTTGGTTCAATGATTTTTATGCCCTTTTTTCTGTTTAAGGCACCAGATTAAGATTCTTGGTTTCCAAGCTGCAAATTTGTCGTAGTTGGAGGTTATGCTGTCAACGCTCTTGCCTTACATCGATTTTCAGTCGACCGCGACTTGGCAAGACAGATGCATGTTTCAATCGGGCGATGGTAGAGTTGAGAGTCTATCTTTTCGGTTTTTCAACTCGCCGTACATTCTAAGCGTCTGCTACAATTTTTCTATTGCTTCCATGATTTTGGCGTAGCTTTCTACGCTGCATCTCCAGCCTGCAAAGATCATCTCGTTTATTGCTTGTTTGGCTCTTTCTTTTGTAATTAGCCCTTGGGAGACAGCTCTCATCAGAATGTATGTTGTACCCGCATAGGATATTCCGTAAATTCTCGCTGTTTTTCTAGCCACTTCATCGTCGATGACTGCTATTCCATCATGCTCTTTGGCAATGGCCAAAACCTCAGCATCAGTTAGATGAAGCCCTTTTGTTTTCAAGAGATTTGCTAAAAACTTTTGGTTTTTGGGTTTAGCTACTTTGAATATGTTGCTTTTGAACATCTTCTCCAAAATGATAGCGTCTGGGACGCCTTTGCGTTTTCCTTCATCTATGACTTCTTTTTTAACCTGTGGCGCTGTCAGCTTTTCATTTTTTAAGTCTTCGAAAAGCTTGCTCAGCCCTACTTTGGTTATGTAGATTAGTGGCGTAGCATTAAAAACGAGTGGCTTCACTTGGACTTCGCCACTGATGCTTCCCTGATTTCCTTCTCTATTTCTTCGGGCGTGTATCTAACCCACTCTACATTGCGCTGTTTGACCAGGTCAGCGAACTCCCAGAGCGAGAGCTTAGCCATTTCAGCAGCCTTGGCGAACGTCGCTTTCCCGTCTCGTAAAAACGCCAAAGCAGTTTGTTTTCTCCACTCATCGATCCCCATTTCAAGAAGGGTTCTAACAACCGTAGCCTTGTCCAGTTTTTCACGCTCAACCACTTCGAGAATTTCCTTCTCAATTTCCTTAGGGATCCTTACCGCCAAAGGTTTAAGTGTCAACGCGTTCACCGTATACAAATGATATCACATGCATACATAAATATCTTGCGACAGGCTTTCTTTAGTCAGCCTCATGCCTTCTCCATTCAAGCAGGAAAACCGTGGTGCATCAAAAATAAGTAGAGGCTTAGAATCGACATCTATGGTCATATTTTTACGGCTTCGGGTTGTTTCTCTTGGTTGGAGATCTGGTCTAAAAGCACTTCAACCCGTTCAATTCTTTGTTTTTCTTTTTCTGGGGCGTCTTCGATCCCGTCTTTTGAGATTGTGAACCAGGTGTAGAGGTCGGTGGGCTTGTTTAGGTGCTTAAGCAGGATGGCGGCCATAGTTCGATGCTGAGATCTGTACAGGCGTAGCAGAGTCTTGCTCATGTATTCAAGTCGCTGCCCTCCAGTCATGTTGAATTCCACACAGCCTAACCCAGCTTCTATGTCGGATTCGAGGTCGGTTTCTTTTTGTTTGAGTTTTCTTCCGAGTTTGGATTTTACCCAGCTGATTAGGATGATGGCAGCGTTATGCCGCTGGGCGAGGGAGAGGAGGTGGACGGTTTCTGTGGCTAGTCGTCCTTGCAGCATTCGCGCCTGGTTTCCCATATATTGGGGCTGAACGTTGCAGAGGGATTGGTGGTAGAAGTTGACGAAGCTGTCGACGGCGAGGACTGCTGGTCGCCAGCCTTGTGTCTGAATTTCTTTTTCCCAGACTCTTAGGATGGTTTCATGCTGTTCTTCGAAGGAGGTTACTGAGTAGACTTTTACTCGGCCTCCTACTCGGCGGTTTGTGTTTGGGGCAATCTTTCCTAGAAGGTCGTCTGCGTCGAATCCTCTTGCCTTGGCGAGCATTTCTAGGCGGTCTGGATTAAATCCACTTTCGGTGTCCAAGATTAGGAAGACTTGTTTTGGGTCGTCTTTCTCGTAGCTGTTTAGGATGGCGTCCATGATTAGGGTGCTTTTCCCGGTTCGGCTTTCTCCGTAGATGGTGTTGGTTCCGCCCCGGAGCCAGCCGTTCATTAGGTTGTTAAGTGCTTTACTGCTGGTGGGGATATACTCCATCGGTTGACATTTCCTCCAATTTCTTTTGTCCCTGGAGTTTCAGGGAGTACTCTTCAAGGGCGTCTGTGCCTTTTTTCATCAGTTTAACAACTGGGATGTATCGGTCTTTAACTGCCTCCGTCTTATAGGCAACATAACCCAGCTTTACCATTCTTTCAAGGATCTTGTCCGCTATTGCCTCATCATATCCGCAAAGGCTCAGTATGGCGGGTCTTGGCATCCGTTTGGCTTGGTTTATCATTTGAAGCATGTCATAGGCTTTTCCGGCGTTGTCCTCGAAGTCTGCCTCTAAGATGCTTATCGTCTCTTTTTCTTCTTTGACGTCTTTCCCCTCTTTCGCCGTTTTAAGCGGAGGACATATGAGCAATGCCCTTTCATCCCGGTGTTTCACCAGATACTCCATCGGTCTTAGTGTATGCGGTGCGCGTTGAGGAAACATTTTCTGAAAAGCATGCGACAGCCTATAATCTTCAATGCAATTCCCTATGAACACTGTTTCTGGGAAATTCAACAGTGTTGCATCGATTGCACAGCCGTCTGTTGCTATACAGAGTGAAAAATTATGTTTCAATAAATGTTCAATTTTCCTTAGGAACTCTCTGCCCTCCTGGTCTCCCAGGGGCAATAGGCTGCCGTCTATCACTACGAAACAGTGGCCCCAGTAATGGTGGAGGGTTTCTAGGGCGGTGAGAGCGTAGATTATGCGGGCGCTTTCGTTTGTGATGTTGGAGAGGTCTAGATAGAGGAAGCCAGAGGGGATGTTTTGAGGCTCAGAGTTGCTGTTGAGGAAGCTGGATCGGGGTAAATCGCAGCATAGGTCCTGAACTTTCTCGATATTGGCTAAGTCCAGTCTGTTTGATGCGGAGCCCTTCATTTTTTCCAGGAAGTCTTCGAGGAATTTTCTAAGTGAGGGTTTCTCGTTTCTTGCCAGTTGGTCGTGGTATGAGTAGATTAGTGATTTTAGCTTGGTTCGAATTTCATGGCTGACGTGGTGGAAGGCAATGTTGAAGATCGTGTAGGCATCCTTTGCGCCCAGCTTCATTGGGTCGACTGGAAGCTCTTGAGCCGCGATGTAGTGTAGAGGCATGACTTCGCGTAGGGGCGGATAGAGGGTGCCCTCGGAGTCGAGGATCACGATATTTTGGTTGAAGGAAACTTGGGGTAGAACTGTGGCTAGGAGGGTTTGTGGATTTCCATAGATAAGTGTGGTTCTAAGCTCATCGAGGGACAGGTAGAATTTGTGGTATCTTTTTGCTTTCTCGTCGTAAATGTCTCCGGCATACACTGCCTCTTTTGAGTGTGGCTTGAGGATGTGAAAACTTGGGGAATCCTTGTCCAGCTCGTCACTAACCACATTGATAAGGTGTGCGATCCTGTTCATTAGAAAATGAACTGGACTGAGTATAAGCTTCCTCGTTGGCTTCCATAATAGCATTGGGAGTAGCATGAGACCCAGCAGGATTAGCGCTTTTCCCAGAAATGCGGCAAGCGGAAACGCAAGTAGGGCTAGCCAGGAATAGATCAAAATCTTGAAGATGCTTGAAAGTTTCAGTTTTATCACGACTTTTTCCAGTGACTTCATGGTTCAGCCGTGTTTTTAGCGATTTTTAAACCAGAAAGTGATTGGTGTATAAACTGAAAGGTGACAAGGGCTAGACGCTTTTTAGTGACAGAGGTTTATTGGAACTGTAAACTGTTTGGTGACGGTGTAACAAGCCTGTCACCGTTTGGTTTATAGTCTAAGTCGCCATATTTAGTGGGCTAATTATAGCCCTGCCTGCTCTAAATGAAAAAATAAGAGGGGGGTTTAGGCTTCGATTAGAGTTTCAGTGCTTCTGATGGCGGACAATGAGTTTATTTTTCCTGCAAGGGCTACAGCCGCTCTATGATCAGCCACATTTGCAAACGCTACGAAGTCGTATCGCCCAAACACGGGGAAGAATTCTCTGATTTCTGCGACTCCTCTTAGGGCAGCGATGGCATCATTAGCCTTTCCAGGGTGAATTCTAATCAGGATACATACATTCACCATATGTTAGATCCCCACCTGAACCAGTGTTTCGGTGCACTTCACTCCTGGCAAGCCATTTATTTTCAATGCGATGTCGCTTAGCCCCTTGAGGTCGGCTGCTTCAATCTCTACCACTACATCCCACCGCCCAGTCACAGGAAAAGCCAGCTTAACGCCTCCGATTCCTCTTACAGCATTGGCTACGGCAGAATATTTTCCAGCTTCACAGCATACCAAAACGCAGGCTAAAACCAATATGGCTTCCTCAAAATGAAGATAATGCTGAACTGTCATGTATTGTTTTCTAATAGGAGCTTAACACTTAAGCTACCTGTTAAATACCTTGCCAAGCGTAAAATTATTTGTTTTAGAGTGTGGTGATCAGTGTGAAAGCCCAAGTGACTCTCACCCCCGCAGAGTCTAAGAGGCTTATCGGAAAAGCCGTCGCAAATATGGATGAAGTGAAAAAAGCGCTAAAAAAAGGAATAGTGATAATTGCCCTCGGAACCACGAACGCTTATGTGGCAGAAGAAATTCTCGGTAAGAAATTGAACAAAAGCCTATTTGCAGCCGGCATCGTCACTCCTCGTGGAACATGCCACACTCCTCCAGATAAGAGGGCTAGGGAGATAGTCATCAAGAAGGGAAAAGTCACCGAGCTTCGTTTAGGCGATGTGCTAGGTGAACTCGGCTCTGAGGATGTTTTCATTAAAGGTGCTAACGCCATTGACCCAGAGGGACATGCGGCGGTGTTTACTGCAGATCCGTATGGAGGGACTGTTGGCAAAGCATTGGGGGTGGTGATGGCTAGAGGCGTCCACTATATAATACCAGTAGGCTTGGAAAAGTTCGTGTCATGCTCGTTGAAAGAGGCTTCAAAGAAAGTGGGGACGATGAAGATTGATATGTCGATGGGAACCGCTATCGGACTTACTTTAGCAATGGGACGGATAGTAACTGAGATTGAGGCATTAAGGATCTTGGCAGGGGTTGAAGCCACTCCATTGGGCGCTGGTGGAGTAGGGGGAGCTGAAGGCGCGGTCACCCTCCTATTGGAAGGAGATGATAACAAAGTGATGAAGGCTTGGAACATTATTAGAGGACTTAAAAACGAAAAACGATTGGAAGCGGTGGGTGCAGACTGCAAAACATGCGCCTTCCACTGCATTTACAGGCTGAAGAGACAATGAGCTAAATTAGCCAGAGAGGGCTTAAACGCAGATGGGGAAAAAGTTCTACGGTTGCAGATTCCTCCTATTCTATCCACCAGGCACGAAGAAGTGACGAGGTATTCGCACAAACTCCAACTTTTTTCTACTTCGATTTGCTCACGTCATTAAAAAAGCTTTAAAGCAAACCCCTTTGAGTTTCTCTGGGAGAAGACTCCATGCCATGCACGGTTCTCGTTTCAGGGTTTTGGGGAGACGAGGGTAAAGGCAAGATCGTCTCCTATCTCGCCTTGAAAGATAGGCTTAATGTGGCTGTCCGTGCAGGCTCAGTTAATGCTGGACACACGGTTGTCTATAAAGGCAAAACATATAAGATGCGGTTAGTGCCGAGCGCGTTTTTCTATGACAAATGCAAGCTACTCGTAGGACCTGGGGCTAACATTAACCCAGCAATCTTTCTAGACGAAGTGGAGAGGTTTGGAGTCAAAGACAGGATCTGGGTTGACAGACAGTGCTCAATCATTGAAGAGAAACACATTAACCGTGATGCGGGAAGCTCCTTTCTAACTAAGAAAATAGGAACTACTAGGCAAGGCGTGGGACCAGCTATTGGAGATAGAGTTAAGAGGACCGCTAAACTGGCTTATGAGATTCCAGTTTTGAAGCCTTATTTGACGGATGTCGCCCTAGAGGTCAACAAAGCTATTGACAGGGGTAAGAAGGTGTTACTTGAAGGGACTCAGGGTTTCTATCTTTCACTTTATCATGGGACTTACCCGTATGTAACGAGTAGAGATACTTCTACTTCGGGAGTTTGTAGCGAAGTAGGAGTGCCTCCGACAAAAGTAGATGATGTGCTGCTCATATTCAAATCATACATAACCCGAGTTGGAAGCGGCCCATTGCCAGGCGAATTGTCAGAAGAGGAAACTAGGAGACGAGGATGGGTGGAAATAGCAACTGTCACTGGTAGAATGCGAAGAGCTGCTCCGTTTGACTATAATCTCGCAAGAAGATCCGCAATAATCAACGGCGCAACACAAATTGCACTAACAAAACTTGATGTGGTATTCCCAGAGTGTGCCGGAGCCAAACGATTCGGCGAATTATCTAAGAGAGCTGTGGACTTCATTAAAGAGATTGAAAGAAAGGTTAAGGTGCCTGTCACCCTTATAGGCACTGGACAAGAGACCATGACGATTGTTGACCGGCGAAGGGGGAGTAGCTGACGCCTAAAAATGGGCGTGTCGAAAAAATCTTTGATTCTCTTTCATCTAACCCCTTTATTAGAAAACTAGTCTACTCAGCTGCTATAACCTTCTTTTTTGTATTGATCCTCGTCCCACCGATTCTTGGAATTTTTTTCAAATGGAATGTGATTGGACAGATCTTCGGGAATTCCTCATTGATGAGCAGGGCTTTATCGGCGATATACATGTCGTTTGCGATAGCTATCTTTGTTTCAATAGTTGATCTTGTGGGGGGCTTACCTCTCGCCTGGTTTATTGTGAGGGGCAAATCAAAATGGCTGAGCGCCATCGATACGCTTGCGGATATCCCGTTTATCATCCCTACAGTTACTCTTGGGTATTCACTGCTATTGTTTTGGAATAGCCCTGGCGGGATTTCTTCGCTATTTGGGTATAGTTTAGTTTCTCCAGGCTGGCTTTTGGTCATGTTGCTTCATTTTACATTCTCTTATCCCTGTGTGGTCAGGGTCATGGTGGGCGAGATTCTCGACTATGAACAAGTGTATGAGCAGGCAGCTAGAACAGCGGGCGCATCCCCATACACCGCAGCCAGAACAGTTTCCCTACCTATTTTGAGATCAGGGCTAGTGGCTTCGTTCATACTGGCCTTCGCAAGATCGATTTCAGAAACTGGTGCAACGATGATGGTTGCTGGCGCGTTTGAAAATGGCCCTATTTTCATAAACAATGCTATGACCCTTGGTTATGAAGGCCCGCTTGTCTTTGTCAGCTTTGTCTTGATAGCTGTGGCATGTCTTATCTTCGCGGTCATTAGGCTGCTGGGACAAAGAGTGGGCATACCTATCAAAAAAGTTTGGCCGACGATGGAGCGTAGGCTAAGTTCTCCGCAAGTAGCGGCTTCGAGAAACGGCATCTCGCTCCTAGTCTTCCTTGTAATGGTGCTTGCTCCCTCACTTTTCATTGTGCTTCCTGCAGTAAATGCCATACTCAGTGGCACAGTCATCCAGGCCTTAACAGGTTCGGGTGTTTGGCAGGGATATTGGCAGGCAATTCTGCTGTCTTACGCTGTTGGAGCGGTTGTTACAGTACTTAACATGGTTGCCGGTTTGCCGATGGCGGTTCTGATAGCGAGAAGAAGGTGGGGGGCGGTATTTTCAACAATTCTGGATTTGTTAGTAAACATTCCAATGATAGTTCCATCAGTTGCACTTGGAGTGTCGCTTAGCTTATTCTGGAAAAGCTTGACGTTCATACCTGAAATATGGCTGCTGATTTTTGCACATCTCGCTATAACCTATCCCTATTTTGTTAGAGCTACGTCCGCTGCTATTGAGAGCGTTAATGTGGATTTAGAGGATTCGGCTAGGGTGCTTGGAGGACGCCCGTTTACAGTATTTAGAACCATTATCATGCCTCTGACCAAGTATTCTCTCTTCTCGGGGGCGATCATGATGTTTACTAGAAGTGTTGATGAAACTGGTGCCACTTTGGCGGTTGTAACTAAAATGAAGACAGTTCCAGTTCTACTGGTGGACTGGGTTAAAGGTGGCGTTCAAGCCACGCCATTAGAAATTGGTTTAGGCTGCGGTTTCTTAGTGCTGATGTCTTTCATTGTTCTACTGAGCCTGCGGATCATAATCAAAGGAGCCCATCAACATGCTTAAAATAACTGATAAAGCCGTATTCCTTGACACCAGTTCCAAGACTTATGAGGCTGACACGGATGCCTGAAGTCCGATTGGTAAACGTCACCAAGAAATTCGGCAAAATCGTTGCAGTTGAAAACCTGAATCTCCATGTCCATGATAAAGAGTATGTTACGCTTCTTGGACCGAGCGGATGTGGAAAGACCACTACGCTTAGGCTGATAGCTGGCTTGATAATGCAAGATGAGGGAGAAATCTACATCGGAGATAAACTCATGACGAACGTTCCACCGGAAGATAGAGGCATCGGATATGTGTTTCAAACCTTTGCACTGTTCCCTCACATGAACCTCTGGGATAACGTGACCTATGGTCCAAGAGTAAGGGGGTGGAAGAGGGGAAAGACACGTGAGGTGGCTAAAGAGATGCTTGAGATGGTCAAGTTGACTACCAGAACCAAGGCTTATCCACGAGAACTTAGCGGAGGCATGATTCAAAGAGTTGCTCTAGCAAGAGCTTTGACGACTGGTGCAAGCCTTCTTCTACTTGATGAGCCGCTAGGACTTCTTGACGCAAAAATACGGGTTGAACTACGTTACGAACTACGCCGACTTGTCAAAGACCTTGGTTTAACAGCAATTCATGTAACACACGATCAAGAAGAGGCGTTAACAATTTCAGATCGCGTAGCCCTGATGCGGCGTGGAAAAATAGAGCAGATCGGAACCCCGACTGAGATCTATCTGAAACCGAAGACAATTTTCACCGCAAACTTCGTTGGAGAATCCAACTTTATGGAGGGAAGTGTTTCAAAGGTTGATACTAGAGGATCGTGTGTCGAAGCCAGGGGCGGGCTGATTATCAGAACCTCCAACAAGGAGTTCAGTAAAGGTAAGATGGTTGTGTTAGCTGTTAGACCGGAAAAAATTGAGATATTTAATGGGGAGAAAAAAATGGAGAACGGATTTCTAGGTCGAGTTGAGGACTTCAAATTCATCGGAAGCCTGATACACTACAGCATTCGACTGGACAATACGGATCTGATCAGCGTCAAGGTTCCTGTGAGGTTGCGCAAATTCGAGTTGAAGGATCGAGTAACAGTTTACTTCGCATCTGAGAATGTATTAGTATATAAATACCCAGAAGTGGGGTTAAGGAGGGAGCTAGAAGTTGAGTAGAAACGAGCTTAGAGGCTGGTTTACAAAGCGTCGCGAGTCAATCGCCATAAAACTAACGCAGGATCATGCAGCGGCTGTCCTAGGCACCGTCACAGAACTGGAAAAAGCAGTGATGGCTGCTAGCAAGGGGAAAGTCGCGGAAATGAAGCAGGCTAATCAGAGACTGTTTGCATATGAAGCTGAAGCTGATGGAATTCAGAGAGACGTGGCTGCAGAGCTCACAAAAGGTGAGTTGCCAGCGAAAGACCGCGAAGATCTTATGCATCTAATAAACCGGCTAGATGATGTAGCAGATTGGGCAAAGGACGCTTCTAGAAATCTCACTATACTCTTAGAGGTTAAAGTAACGAAAGATATCTGGCAGTATATAGTGGAGATGAGTCACACCCTAGTCGAATCTGTTTGGGTGTTAAGAAGAAGCATTGATGCATTAACCAAAGACATAGCTGGAGCATTAGAGATGTTGGCAAAGATCGATGAGCTTGAGCATAAAGTCGATGAGCTTTACTTTGAGGCAAAGTCTGCTTTCTTCGCGCATCCTAAGGAGCTAACACCCCCCACATTCATTGTGTTGCGAGACTTGGTACACGACATGGAACAAGTAGCGGATCGATGCGAGGATACGGCAGACATCATTCGAGTCATAGCGGTACGAGCACATTAAGAAAAGGTGTACGTCTTTTCTTAATCATTTTTTGGTAGCTACACAAAAGTTATTATAATTCACACCTCTCCTATACACCATGCCATCGAAAAAGGCCGATCTGCCAAGGCGTCTTTCAAAAACACGATTGGTAACTAGTATAGCACTTCTATTAGCCTTGTCAATACTTTTCGAGACAATCCCATCATTCCGTGTTTTCTGGGGCATGAAAATCGATTTCGTAGGAGCAGTCTGGGTTTTGGCATTCTTCCTATATGGATTATCAGAAGCATTGATAGTTTCAATCTTAACTACTATGTTTATTCTGGTCTACAGTCCCACAGGATTTGTCGGCGCTGCTATGAAGTTAGTTGCTACCTTGCCAATGTTCCTAATCCCAGCACTTATGCTCTATCTGCCATTTTTACGCAATAGGGCCTCTAGACCTTTCAATAGCATTCTGGTTATATCTGCAGCTGGCATTTTGGCAATACTTGCGAGGCTTGTCATCGCTTCTTTTGCAAATTATTATTGGGCAATCCCGATCTATCTTGGTAAGCCATCAGACATAGTCATGAAGGAGGTTTTCGGGGGCTCAATTCTGACTTACATCGCATGGATCGCTAGCATGAACGTATTCCAAGGCATCGTGGACATCCTAGTTCCATGGTTCTTGGCCTTCAAGCTCAAAATAGCACAATACTTCGGGACTTAAATAGGCATAGGTTTAATTAACAGATTTTTTAGCGAAGATAAGGGAAGTATGAGAATCCTATGTCCGAGTTCATCGTTAATGCATCTAAACTACGTGGAAAAGATTCTAAGAAAGTTGATGAGTTGAAAAAATTCTTGGAGGATAAGGTTGGAGTGAATGTGAGTGTCAGAGGAGACGATGTAGTACTGAAGTTTGAGAAGGCAGAAATGTCTCTAATGCGCAGAAGTTTTCTGCGCGAGAGGCTTCACAAGTTCCTGCACAGAGCCCACCTGAAGGATGACTTCCGGGTTATATCTGGAGGAAAGAACGCGTTTATTATTAAAGATAAGAAGAGGCGTGAAGAAGAGGAATAACTTAGAGCCTATTCCTTTTTGGTTAGCAAGCGTTGGGCTCTCAGTATGTAGTGCCGAGCCATCCACGCCTTCCGATAAGCCTCTTCTGGGTTAGTGTTTACTATTTTTTCTGCTTCCTTTAGCAGGTCTTGAGCTGAGATGAGGGCTGGTCCGACTTCGATCTCGCCCATTTTCTGTTTGTAGCCTGACTTCCATGAATGTTCTTCCGACCTCTGAAGAAGAGACAGAATGAATACGGCATATTCAGTCTCAGAGGCGGCTTCCCAGATCATTCTTTCAGCCATGTTTCGCTCATTCACTAGAGCCCGCATAGCACTCTCAAGGCTAGCGACCGCTTTTTTAATAGAACTGGCTGCATGTTTGTCTCGTTCCATTAGCTACTCCACGGTTTTACTCGAAAGTTTTAAGTCATTAATGGTTAAAAATCTTTTAGTCAAAAAGAGTGAAAGGAGGTCCCGTGAGTTTTGAATGATAGAGTCCTCGGTGCGTTACTAACACTGGGCGGCCTCGTTTTCATAGTGTTCTACTTGTGGTGGCTGTTTTTGGCACCAGCCGCATGGCAGTGGTGGGCTGTTGCGCTTCCAGTACTAGTGGCAGTAGCCGTACTATCTTTCATAGTTATGTGGATTGGTTGGACAATGGCAACTACTCCGCCACCTGCGCCGATCGAGACGGAAGCACCAAAGAGAAGAGTAAAGCGAAGACGATAGGCGCCTCGATTAGTCGCCAGATTCCACGAGGCTTTTTCCTGCCTCGTTCCTAATCCCTATCAGAGGTCTACCCTTTCTGCAAATTCTTTGTCACGTTGTTTTTATTTCAGAAATACCTTCCCTTTTTTCAACTCGGAGAACTTGATCAGCAAAGCCTTCAAGCTCCTTTTCGTGAGAAACTATGATAACTTGAGGACATTTTATCTCGTTAAGAATTTCTCTAATCTTGAAAAGCTGCTCTTTGCTGAAACCATCGGTAGGTTCGTCTAGAATTAGTAAATTCGACCGTATACCTATCGAAACTCTTTGTACTATGCTATTTAGAGCAAGCCGGTATGCTAAAGCTAGGCTGGTTTTCTCTCCACCGCTCAAATAACCGAAATATTGCTCATAACCATCCTGTTCAACGATGGGTGAAAACTCCTCATCGATCCTGGCTTCCTTTCCTGGATCTTCAACAAGTAAATTCCACCATTTTTGAAAATGCTGATTAAACTCTTGGTTAATGCTCAACATAACATGTTTTTCAATTGTGCCAAGTGTTTGTGCAAAGAAATCCTCTAACCAGACATTGTATTCTTTTAATTTTTCTCCTAACTCTCTCTGCTTTTCCTTCGTTTTAATCTCCTCCTCTAGTTCCCCTACTTCCTTTTCTAGCATCTTCAGAGTTTCTTGAGTTGAAGACACTTGGCCCCAGACAATCTTTAGTTCTGACTGAACTTCATCTAGCTTTTTACTGAGGGTTTCAATTTTCGCTGACACTTGGTTAAATTCTCCAACTTCTTTCCGAGCTATCTCCAGTTTCTTATATTCTGCTTCAATTTGCTCTTTCTTCGTCTCTATTTTCTTTTGGGCTTTCTTTATTCCCATTTGGTACTGCGTTAATTGTTTATTCAGACCTTGAAGATTGTATTGCGCGTTTTCGTATTCTCGGAGCAGATCCTGCAACTTCTCTAGTTCTTCGATTCTTTTTTCACAATTTCTAACTTCTTCGGATGACTTCTTCTTTTCTTCCATCTTTTCCTTTATCTTTCTCTCAAATTTCTTCGGATCCGCAGGTCTATCGCATGTAGGACAAACCTTATTCTTCTCAACAGATTCGTAATCGCGTATTTTCTCCTCTATGATTGCCTCAGTATTTCTAAGTGCTTTTGCAGTCTCTTTCAGTTCATTTAATTCTTCTTTGAGTTTCTCCTCAGTTTTTGGCGTAGGCCTTTTTATCATATGCAGTTTGTCTATGGTTGGTTGCAGTTCTTTTATTTCCTTTGATAGTTGTTCTGCTTCACCTTGAAGTCCGGCTATTTCCTCATTCTTCTCCTCAATTTGCTTGTTTAGAAGATCTATTTGTCCTGCGGCCTTCCCGAGCGCATCCTTCCTCTTTTGAAGCTTATCGATCTCTTTGTTTAGCACAGTTGATTTTCTTTCGAGTTCGATGTTGTTTTTGTTTAACAATGCTAAATGCCCTTTATGCTCTCCAATTTCAGTTTCTTTCTTTTTGCGACTTTCCCGTTTTGCTTCTAGGTCAGAAGCGTTCGAAATTAGTTCAATCGACTTTTTGTCGATAAATTTTACCAGGACCGAGGCATTCTCTATAGCAATCCGATAATCTTCAATCCTGAACGCCTTCCGAAGAGTTTGAAGCCTGGCATCTGGACGCATCCAAAGAATTTCCTTCATTGCCTCTTGTGGAGTGAAGACAGCATATCGATAAATCACGCTCTGAGCCTTAGGATCTGGTGGCTCATTGAAGCGTAGTATTTCAAGGATTCTTTCCTTCATCTCAGAAGCTGAAAGATGAAGAGTGCCCTCCTTTGTTTTTATGTGACATTCGGATTGTTGGGCGCTTGTTCCCTTTCTTTCAAGGGCGCGATAGGCCGCGTACTCTTCGCCTTCAACCTCAAATTTCAATGCCACAGACCCTTTATTTGCGCCAGTTCTTAGCAGAGCCCCTCCTTTCTCTGAACCTAAACCAAAAAGTGCAAATTCTATTGCCATTAGAATTGTTGATTTTCCTGAACCAATATCGCCTTCGAATAAGGTTGTTCCTAACGGAAAATCTACGGTTTGATCAGTATAGCTTCTGATGTTTTCCAGTTTTAGCGATTTCAGAATCATTTTAGACCCTCTAATTCTAAAACTTCTAATGCCTGTTTTTGAATGCGTTCAAGGTAGTCCTTCTTTGCTTCGTTTAGCTTCTGCTCTTGTCTCAGAGCTTTCAGAAGTTCTGCTGCGAGCCTGGCGCCTTTCTCGCCTTGTAATGCTTCATTAGAAACCTTTACTGCTCCGACATTTTCTATTAAGAGTCTATTCTCAATTGCCGATATGTCTTCGCCCATGACTTTAACGGGAATAAATTCTTTGGATGTAAGCCCATAACGGTTTATACTCACATAAACAGCGCCTCTTTCCATTAACAGGCTTCTTATTTCACTAGAACTTATTTCGGAGGTCTTGCCACCCGAAAGTTCGCCTTTAATCTTGGCAACAATAAGCTTGCCTTCAGCCTGAATCTTTCGTAACTCTTCTAACAATTCTTTCCGAGCTTGTGTCGAATTTTTATTGGAGGCGTCGTACTCAAAATAAAGGCACTCGCAAACTGAGACTTCCTTGAATTGGATGTCTTCTATTTTGTCCTCAAAGCTTACAATGTAAAATCCTCGCTTAACACCTTTTGCGCTGTGTTCAAAATCTTTCGGGGATCCTGCGAATAATGTGCCAGGATAAACTATTCGCGCATACCCCTGCAAACTTGTTTCGCAACATTGGTGCACATGCCCACCTGCGTAATAATTGAATCCTTTGGGGAGCAGTGAGACGGGTATTGACTCCATTTGCGCTAGGTACTCTGGCTTAAGCTCTGAAATGGCGCTGTGAAAGGCAAATATTTTGAAACTTGGCTCTTTCTCCAAGGAATCTCGGTCTAATATCTCAAAGTAATTTTTTTCCAGACCTCCTTTTCTTGCAGAAATTCCAGCAAGTTTAGCTTTTGTTTTTGGATCAATGAAAAATTCAAGCTTGAGTTTGCCTTCAACAACCTCTCCTTTTACTATTTTCTTTATCAAGCCAGTGCTATCGAGGATGTCAATTATCGATGTTTCATTTGGACTGTAATCGTGGCTCCCATAAATTATGTAGATTGGAATGCCTCTGTCCCTAGCTTCTTTCATCTTTTTTACAGTTTCATTTGTCACGCGCATATCTGGGATGTTTGCATGGAAGAGGTCTCCAGTAATTAGAATGAAGTCAACTTTCTCTTGGATGCAAGAATCAAACGCTTTTTTGAATGCTGTTAACTCCAAATTTTCAAGTACTGGGTCTCGGTTAGCGCCTATGTGGCAATCTGCAAGATGGGCAAATTTGTACATGTCCTCACTCTACAAAAACTGTTTTATCTTTTTCTTTCTTTTGCGGGCTTGCTGTACAGCTTTCAAACAAAGGCACTTTGATTGGAACAGCAAATTTGGTGAAGTTGCTGCTTACTATCGCTTCACCCTTGTCGAGACTGGCGATAGTTCTATCATCTTCCGACAGATCTTGAGCCGCGCTATCTATTATCGCAACTCTTTCAATAGCCATTTCATTACCAAGAATAATTTTGGTGTTCATGTTTGCAAGGACTTGACGTGGAATCATGCTTATCAATTGTGTGATTGCAACTAATCCTATCTTGAATTTTCGTCCTTCTCTTGCAACTTTGCTATAGATGTTTTCTCCTAAATTTGCCAGCACGTCTGTACCTAAGACTCTTGGTGCTTCTTCGATGACAATGCTTACAACAGGTTTCGCGTCGAGTTTTCCTTCCGACTTATACCTTTGATACTTGTGAAATAGCTCGTTAACAACTATGCTTCCTATGAGTAGTTCTGCCGCGTCAAGCAATTGTGACGTATCAACTATCACCTTTTTTCCATTCTCAAGGGCATTTGCAAT
>Ga0209314_10000101_pt1 | contig 34711 bp, 32 predicted proteins | sample I19B2metaG_FD_184146 | JGI IMG/M metagenome (GOLD analysis project Ga0209314, IMG submission 184146) | Lake sediment bacterial and archeal communities from Gulf of Boni, Indonesia to study Microbial Dark Matter (Phase II) - ​I19B2 metaG... | ecosystem: Environmental > Aquatic > Freshwater >... | reverse complement strand
CAACTATTCTTTACGTTAAAGTAACTAATGACCCATCTTTCATCACCGGAATAATACTTGTAAATCCGGTGGTAAGACAGAAATCTATACAGTCATCCAGTTTTTTTTCTTTCAATCTGGTTCTCTGTGCAGCTTTTTCAATATAGGTCCTGGGATCAGGTTTTGCAAACGACCAGAGGTCGATTGAAGCCAGTGTTGAATCGCAGATTGTGGAATATTTACCGGATTGCATAAGTCGTTCAGCCAGCGCACCGGCAAATACAGTATCTTCAAGGTTGAACCTGTTCTTCCATCCGGCGCAAAAAAGCATCACATTCTTATCAAGACCTATGAGCCATTCAGAAAGTGCATCAATATTAAGAAATGAACCTATTACTATACGGAAAGAGGATGATGCCAGATTTATAATGCCCGTACCATTTGTTGTGCTGTAAACTATAGTTTTATCCCTGACTCTTTCATTGGTGAAATTGAAGGGTGAATTTCCAAAATCAGCAAAGTCAAGCACAAAACCATCACGTTCTGCAGCAACCAGGAATCCCTTTTCTTTATAATCCCGGGCTTCATCTATACCTGCAACCGGAATAATTGAGCTGGCACCGTTTGCAAAGGCAGTACAGATTGCTGAGGAGGCCCGGAGTATGTCGATAACAACCACAACTGCATCCAGATGCAGTTTAGGCTCATATAAAGCCGGAGAAAAGCAAGTATCAAGGGCCCGGAGCGGAGATGTCATTAATCAGGATTTATTATAAATTGGCAGATTTACTATTCTGGCTTTGAGGTCCTTATTCCGGATTCTGATAAAAATCTCCGTATCAGCTTTCCAGTTTCCTTTCGCAAGATATGCCATTCCAATACCCTGCTTCATCACAGGAGACATAGTTCCTGATGTAACCTCGCCTATTATTTCACCCTGCGAATTGACAACCTCATAATGTTGTCTGGGAATACCCCGGTCAATCATCACAAAACCCCTGAGTTTACGCGAAACACCCTCATCCTTCTGTTTGATCAGAAGGGATTTGTCGATAAAATCCTTATGGTCAGTAAATCTGGTAATCCATCCAAGACCGGCTTCAATTGGTGATGTATCATCATTTATATCATTACCATACAGGCAGAATCCCATTTCAAGTCTCAGTGTATCCCTGGCACCAAGACCGATTGGCTTAATCCCGTATTCCTCTCCGGCACTGAAAACTGCTGTCCAGAGAGATTCCGCATCGGCGTTTTTAACATAAAGCTCACATCCGCCTGCACCTGTATAGCCGGTTGTTGAAAATATAACATCCCTAATTCCTGCAAATTCAATTACCCTAAAAGTATAGTATTCCATATCTTCAACAGGAACAGTTGTAAGTTTCTGCATTGCTTTCAGTGCCAGAGGGCCCTGCACTGCAAGCTGTGCTATTTCATCAGATGAATTGACAAGATCCCTGCCGGTAACAAGTCCGAAACGGGAAGCATTTGCCATACACCAGTTCCAGTCTTTTTCAATATTAGCAGCATTCACAACAAGCAGATACTTCTCAGCATTGAACCTGTATACAAGAAGATCATCAACAATACCTCCTCTCCCATTCGGAAAACATGAATACTGTATCTTACCGTCGAACAATTCAGCAACATCGTTGGAGGTAATATATTGTACAAATTCGAAAGCAGATGGCCCGGTTACCCAGAATTCACCCATATGAGAAACATCAAATACTCCTGCCTTTTCCCTGACTGTTATATGCTCATCATTGATCCCGGTATATTCAACAGGCATATTGTACCCTGCAAAGGGGACCATCTTTGCACCGGCTTCGATATGGAATTTGGTAAATGGTGTATTTTTCATATCAGATAAATGTAAGGTGAAGGATATCTAATGACCTTTCACTTTGCAAAGCAAATAAAGATTTTCACCAAAATATCTGATGATTATCAGAATTTCAGGATTATTTGTTCTTTCCTTAGAAAAAACTGACCTGAACTATCAGAAAAGTCTTTGTCCGGAGGAATTGTTTCTTCGGTAGGGTCAGACTCAACTTTTTCAGTAGGAATAGGTACCGCTGAGGTATCACTTACTGAAATAACGGGCACTGTATCGGCCTCAACAATCGTATCAGGAACTGATTTGAGCTGATCCTCTTTAATAACTTCAGAAGGTTTGCTTAAAAGGGTGGCAAAATAAATATCAAATCCCCCAAATCCCCCGCTCCTGTTCGATGCAAAACAGAAAGAATCTGAAGATGATCCTGGATAACTGTGAAATAATTCATCCCATGGAGTATTGATGGGATAACCTGCATTGACTGCCTGCTTCCATGTTCCATCCTGATTCCTGACGCTGTAGAACAAATCATAGCCACCCACGGAGTTATGACCCTTTGAACTAAACCACATCGTATCTCCTGAGAAGGAAAAGCTAACAGCCTGTTCATCATATTCAGTATTTACAGTTGCTCCTGCATTCTGTGGTTTTGACCATTTTTTGTCTGTAAGTTTTTTTATGAAATAAATGTCATATCCACCCTTATTGTCCTTTCCGTCATTTGTAACATAAAATATTTCATTTCCGGAGGGTGAAAAAGCAATTGATGTCTCAGATGAGCTTGTATTTATTGCAAATGGCAGATTTTCAGGACTTCTCCAGTCGCCTTTCCTGTTCTCCGAAACCTTAATATCTCCGCCGTTTTCATATCCGGAATATATGTAAAGCCTGGTCTCCGATGAGTCAATATATACCGGACTTTCATTATAGGATGTATTTAGATCTTCACCGGCAGGAGAAGCAATACTCCATTTTCCGCCGACAAGCCTTGAAAAATAGATATTTTCGTCGAGCCTTACAGGAATAGTATTACCTGAGGATTTGGCAGATGAACGCTGAGAAGCAAAATATAATGTTGTTCCTGTAAGGGTAAAAACAGGCGAAAAATCATCATACGAAGAATTAATATTTGCTCCCGGATTCTTAAGTTCGATGTCAATTGTATCTTTTACAATTTCAATTGCTGCTGTGCATTCTTCAATAAATTTCTTAGCGAGCAGAACATTATTTTCAGGCTTAGATGTTTTTGATTTAAGGTACTCCTTAAGCTTTTCAGAAGCCTCCTCATACCTACCTGTATACTGCAATGCCCTGCCGGTATAAAGAAGTATATCATCTGAAATATTGCTTTTTAACTCAAGAGCTTTCAGAAAAAATCCAGCTGCCTCTTCCTTCCGGTCAGTATATATTGCAGTTATTCCAATTTTATAATTTAATTCTGCATTGGAATTATTATATGCCATCGCCTGAATATAATGATCAAATGCGTTATTGTAGTACTGACCCTTTTTAACGTAAGCGATATCACCAGCAAGTACGTGATCCCATGCCTGACTGAGACCTGCCTTAGAACTCTTAAACTCTTTCTTTTTAATTTTTAAATCTGCCTGGCCTGACAACGTATTGTTAAAAAATAATATGAGGGTCAGTATCAGAATGAAAAACCTTTTCATTAAAATATTATTTATTAAGTCTAAATATAGCAATTTTTTTGCTTGGACTTTAAAGTTTTTATATATCATAATCAAAATAAAAGCTACTACCCAGAATAAAATTATATATATTTGTTACAATAATCTTTAACATTATTGCTATCTGATTTGTTCATCTCTATATGAATTACAAACTCATCAATTCAGACTATCTCGATTCAGTATCCGGTGGTGATCCTCAATTTATTGCTGAGATAGTTGCCATGTTCAGTGTTCAGGTTAATGAGTTTTTTGAAGAGATGAAACGCCTGCATTCCGGGAAGGATTTTCGTGCTTTGGGTATGATGGCTCACAAGGCAAAATCATCAGTTGCAATTATGGGAATGAGTGAACTCGCAACCATTCTTAAAACACTTGAGCTTTCTGCAAAGGAAGGAAAAGACACAGAGCTTTATGAATCATATATTAATAAGTTCGGTGAGGATACAAAAAATGCTGTCACAGAACTTAATGATCTGGTCAAAAACCGAATAAAGAGGAGCTGATGATCAATGTTGAAAAAAAAGACAAAATAGATATTGTTACCTTTCCGGTTAACAAGATAAATGCCCTGATAACCGATGATATCAGGGATGAAATAGGCAAATTATCAGGCATATCCAATTCCAAAATAATTATTGACCTCACTGGTGTTGAATACATTGACAGTTCAGGGTTCAGCTGTCTTCTTTCAATAATGAAAACCGTAAGAAACAACTATGGCATTATCAAGTTCGCCAATCCAGGCCCGAATGTAATGGAACTGCTTAAAATGCTTCATCTTGATACAGTTTTTCAGATATATGGAGATCTGGAATCATGTATCAGATCATTCAGGTAAAACAATTTTATTTAACTGACATCGTCATGTGAATACATCGGGCTTGTCCTTCTGACATGGGAAGGGATAACTTTTTAGTGTCAATCTGGCAATAAATAAAGCTATATTTGACCTAAAATGTAATTGAAATGAGTAAGCTACTCTGGAAACCAGGGACAATGATCTATCCCCTGCCTGCAGTAATGGTAAGCTGCGGTTCTGTACCCGGGGAATACAATATAATTACTATCTCCTGGACAGGTACAATATGCACTGATCCGGCAATGTGCTATATTTCAGTCCGGCCAGAAAGGCACTCCTATGATATTATCAGGAAAAACGGAGAATATGTGATTAACCTCACCACCAGATCACTTGCTTTTGCGACTGACTGGTGCGGAGTGAAATCAGGTGCAATGCACCGGAAGTTCGAGGAGATGAACCTTACACCTGTGCCTGCATCAAAAGTGAATGCTCCCATGATAATGGAATCACCTGTAAATATTGAGTGTGTTGTAAAAGAGATAAAGGAGCTGGGGACACATCATATGTTCATTTCGGAAATTGTTGCTGTTAATGCTGATGAATATCTTGTTGACAAAAAAACAGGACTCTTCAGACTAAATGATTCAAAACCTATATGTTATTCTCATGGTAAATATTATGAGACCGGAACTCTTATTGGCAGGTTTGGATTTTCGGTTGAGAAGAAAAATAAAAAGAATAAGGGAAAAGTGAAAGTTAAAGCCTGAATACAAGTGATAATTAGAAAACATTTGTTTAAAATATTTGAAGCAAAAAACTATTTTCCTATCTTCAATGCGGAAATAAATGTGATTTACCATGAGTGAAAAGATCCTAGAAACCCTGATGCAACTATTCGCAATAATTGCCAAGCCACAAAGCAATGACAGTGAAAGAAGAGGCGTCGTGGAAGCATTTCTTAGAAGGCTCCTCAACCAGGAGCTTGTTCAGACATATCTGTCAACATATGATGCAGCTTATGAGGAGGCAAGGAAAAAACTTGAGAAGAGTAGTGCTGAAAGGCGTGAAGGCGCTATTGCCATTAGGATCAGAAAGTTATGTAAAGAGATCAATGAACAGGGTCAGCTTGCACAGGACCAGAGAATTGTGGTTGTAATACAGGTTCTTGAATTCTGCAAATCAGGAGGAGGAGAAGTAAGCCAGCTTGAACTCGGTTTTATCAGCACACTGGCTGAAGGATTGAATATAACATCAGAAGAATATGAGCATATCGAAAAATTTGTACTGAATCCATTCACAAACATACCCTCTACATCCAACCTTTTAATAATCAACGGAATACCCGACTACAATCCCGGGGAGGCAAAACATGTTTATAAGGATCAGCTGAAAGGCAATGTGTGGGTACTCTTCGTGCCATCGGTTCAGATGTACTTTGTCAGGTTTAAGGGATCTGGTGAACTTTCCATGAACGGCCAGCTGCTACAGGAAGAGAAGGTATATCCATTCAGCCAGGGAGCTGCAATAAAAGGATACAAGATAACTCCTGTTTATTACTGGGACGTAACCATGCAATTCCTTAAGGAGGAGTTTATGGCGTCCAGGGTTGTTTATGAGGTCAATAACCTGGAATACAGGTTTAAGAACGGGAAAGTTGGTATACACCATATGACCTTCAAGGAAGAATCAGGCAGAATGGTAGGAATAATGGGAGCCAGCGGTGCAGGAAAATCCACACTTCTTGGTGTGCTCAACGGAACCAATAGTCCTTTTGACGGTGAAGTCCTTATTAATGGTGTAAGCATTCATAAAGATAAGGACAAAGTAAAAGGGCTCATAGGGTATGTATCTCAGGATGATCTGCTTATTGAAGAACTCTCTGTTTTTGAAAACCTTTACTATAATGCCAAGCTTTGCTTTGATAATCTTTCCGAAGAGGAAATAGTAGCCAGAGTTGACAGTGTTCTGAAAAACCTGGGACTCTACGAGATCAGGGATATACAGGTTGGAAGTCCGCTGAATAAAAAAATCAGTGGCGGACAGAGAAAGAGACTGAATATTTCGCTTGAGCTTATTCGTGAACCGGCAATTATGTTCCTCGATGAACCGACTTCCGGTCTTTCATCCCGTGATTCAGAAAATATCCTTGACCTTCTGAAGGAACTGGCAAGAAAAGGGAAGCTGCTCTTCATAGTTATTCATCAGCCTTCTTCTGAAATATTCAAGATGTTCGACAAGCTTATAATCCTTGATACCGGAGGTTATCTTATTTACAATGGTAATCCGATCGACTCCATCGAATACTTTAAAAGGAAGATTGAACAGGCAAACTACAATGAAAGTGAATGTTTCGTTTGCGGAAATGTCAATCCCGAGCAGATATTCAACATTGTTGAAACCAAGGTATTCACTGAGAGCGGTCAGCCAACCGAAACAAGAAGGATCTCACCTTCACACTGGAGGAATCTTTTCCTGGATGAAAATAAGGAAGACATCCGGGAGCCTGGCGGGGCAATTCCTGAAATCAATTTCAAGACCCCAAACAAGCTGAAACAATTTATTGTTTTCACAAAGAGAGATGTGCTCTCAAAAATAGCCGATACACAATATCTTTTAATTACTCTGCTCGAAGCACCGGTACTGGCATTCTTCCTGGCATTCCTCATTAAATATTTTAATGAGAGTTCAAAGGATGCACATTATACTTTGTATGAGAACAGCAATCTGCCTGTTTATCTCTTTATGTCGGTTATCGTGGCAATTTTTATGGGTCTTACTGTAAGTGCCGAGGAAATCATTAAAGACAGGAAAATACTTAAGCGTGAGGCATTTCTGAATCTCAGCTGGAACAGCTATCTTATGTCAAAGGTATTTGTCCAGTTCGGTATCTCTGCAATTCAGGCTTTTACTTTTGTTCTGGTTGGAAACGGAATCACAGAAATAAAAGGGATGATGCTTCAGTACTGGTTTGTTCTCTTCACATGCTGGGCCGGGGCTAACATGCTTGGCCTTGTAATATCTGACAGTTTCAAGGCAGTTGTAACCATTTATATCCTTATTCCCTTCCTCGTCATACCACAGATCATTCTGAGCGGTGTCATGGTTAAATTTGAAAAACTTAACCCCAATATTTCATCCCCAAGTTCCATACCTTTTTACGGGGAGTTTATTACTGCACGTTGGGGATATGAAGCTCTTGCGGTTAATCAATTCATATACAATAAATTCGAAAACCAGTTTTATGAATATGAAAAGATGAAGAGCCGTGGGAACTTCAAAAGAAATTTCTGGTGCACCGAAATGAAATCGAAGCTGGAATTATTAACCAATAGCCTGAAAAAAGGTGAGAGGAATGAAGATTTCATTTACAACCTCACCATTGTCAGAAATGAAATAGCCAAGGAGATGGTATTCGTGCCCAAAATCAAATTTGAATACCTTGATATGCTTACACATGATAAAGTAACGACTGAAGCATTAGCTGCCGCCCATAACTATGTCGAGATCCTGCGAAAGTATTATATCGATTACTATAATTTCGCTGATAACAAAAGAAATGCTCTAATCGGCAGATTAGAGAAGGAAGAAGGAAACCTTTTTATGTTGTTACGCGACAAACACCATAATGAATCACTTGAAGAGTTTGCTGTAAACAAGAATGAAACTGAAACAATAATAGAATATAAGGGAGAGCTTATTCAGAAAATGGATCCTATTTTCCTTGATCCGAGCCATCCGTTTATCAAGGCTCATTTTTATTCCCCAACAAAACAGGTCTTCGGAACATATGTTGACACATATTTAGTAAACGTTATTGTTTTATGGGTTATGACTCTGGGGCTTTACCTGGCGCTCTATTTCAGGCTACTGAAAAGGTTGCTTGATTCAGGTGAAGTTATTATGGGCAAGAAATTCAAGGAGTAGACAAATAAGTAAAAATATAAAGAGGCTGCCTCATATGAGACAGCCTCTTATATTTTGGAACAACCGATCTGTTACAATAATATAAGAACCGTTGTCAGTCGGTGATTTCAATCATCTTGAAAGGTACTCTGATGATTGACTCATAGTCCTCTCCGGCTTCGAGCATATCCTCATCGTCCTCTTCATAATACCAGTTAACCTCTACTTCATTTTTAGCCTTGTGAATAGCTTCAAGTTTCTTGAAGACATCAAGTATGCATTTGGAGGAACTTGTATTGAAATATTCAAGACGTATATTAACCGTAGTTTTTGCCAGCGGGGTTTCCTTATAACTCTCGAGCCAGTCGACTAGCGGTTTGTAAAACTCTACTGAGTTTTCAGGAATTGAGCGTCCTTTGATTTCAAAAATTCCAGCTGCAGCATCAAATTTTACTGTTGGTGTTTTCGGGGTTCCTTCGATGATGATCGGTTCCATATTTTTCTTTTTTTAGTTGCTTAATTTTCTTTTTCTTCGCTTACCAGAATATCCAGATAAAAAAATGAATAATTGTCATTATACTTAACAAAAGCATAGTCTAATTTGTTACCTGTTTTTCTTGCGATATCTACCAGTCCGAGTCCTCCGCCTCCCTTTGCGGAGATCCTCTGATGATTGAGTATAAACTTGTATAGTTCCTTTATCTCCTCATGAGTTGACCGGTTAATACGCTTTATTTTCTCCTCCAGCTTCTCAATATTTTCACTCTGGACAAAATTACCTGTCACAATTTTATACCCTGTATCCACTTTTTTAACTACAAGCAAACCATATTTTTCAGCCTGCTCCTCAAAATCAGCTGGTACTTTATCAACATGGTGAAAAAGATTCTGTAAACTCTCAACAAGCACATTATAAACTTTCTTGCGGAGTTTAGGATTATCGTTTACGGCCACCATTTTTTCCTCAACCGAGTCAAGTACATGGTTTATCACGTCAGAATCAACATTACCCTTATACATAAGGATTACATTGTCTTTTGGCTGATCTGAAAAATAATTCTCTATATTAAAGCTCATTTAAGCTTCATTTTAGATGAGGTGACGTAATTCCAATAACAAATATAATAAAAATATGAAGTTACCAAATTATAACATATCCACTTTCCTACTTAATAAAAAAGGAGTTTTTTGATAAAGGATACTATTTTTTGTGACTAACACCATTTTTAAGGAGATTTCAAGGATTCCGGACTTTCATTGAACCCTGATAAAGTTCATATTTCAGGAGGATACATTCGAGAGCGCCGTTGAAAAGAGTATATTTCTGTGCTGGTTTAAGACCTACTTTCCTCAGGGATTCCCTGTTAGAGGTTATGAGCCATGCTGTATTTCCGCTGAAACCATGCTTTAGAGTTGAACCTATCATTCCATAAATAGAGTCAAGTTCCCCGGGATTAAGTCTTAGTCCGTATGGAGGATTCATAACCACAACTCCCTCATTATCAACAGATTTAAGATCCTTAAAATCAGCAACCTGCAATGATATAGAATCGCTTAGACCGGCTCGCCTGATGTTTGCTTCGGCCAGTTTAACTGCCTCAGGTGATATATCGCTGGCAGATATTTTAACCGGTGGACTAATGATCCTGTTATCAGATTCAGACCTGACATTATTAAAAAGCTCTTCATTATAGCCCTTCCATTTCTGGAATCCGAATGATTTCCTGAACCGACCAGGAGGAATTCTGGATGCAATCAATGCAGCCTCGACCGGTATTGTTCCCGAACCGCACATAGGATCAAGTAAAGCTGTTTTTGCCTCCCAACCTGAAATTAAGAGAATTCCTGCCGCAAGAGCCTCATTAAGAGGTGCGGCAGTCTGCTCAAGCCTGTAACCTCTCTTGAAAAGAGGAACTACTGAAGAATCGAGGGATACAGTAACTTTGTCGTTGCTGATATGCAGGTTTACAAGGAGATCCGGATCATTTTGATTTACAGAAGGCCTTTTTCCGCTTCGGTTTCTGAAATAATCGGCAATCGCATCCTTAACTACAAGACCAGAATAACCTGTATGTGTAAACAAAGGGGAATTAACAACAGGAGAGATTGAAAAAGTGCTTTCTTCATTAATATATTCTTCCCATCTTATTTTTAAGCACCCTTTGTATAGGTCATCCTTGGATCTTATTCTGAACTCTGCAACAAGCATCAGGAATGACAGGGCTGTCCTTGAACAGTAATTTGCCCTGTAAAGCAGGTTCATATTTCCATCGAATAATACTGCCCTGTTAGCAGTATGGACATTTGAGGCACCAAGATCAGTCAGCTCCCCGGCAAGAATCTTTTCAAGTCCGTAAAGAGTCTTTGCTACAAATCTCATTTCCTTATTATTGTAAGGATCATTTGTATCCTATTATTGTGTTATACCTGGCTTTATCCGATATAACTTCAAGTGCCTTATCAATTACCTTATCATTCTGATTTATAATCTGATAATACTCCGATAGTTGCCACATATTGGCAGCAACCAGCCCTTTAAGGACAAGAAGTATTTCATCCTTTGAGATATTGTACTGCTCCTCGTCAAATTTCACTCCTTCAGCTTCACCTTTTGCAATGAAAGCTTTTATGTCCTCCGGTGTGAACTGGAAGTTTGTCCTGAAATCTGCAAAGCTCTTATACTTTGAATTTATCTGAGTTCTGTTGCGATCATAATACTCAAGTGTAAATGAATTGAGTACTGCTTTCCCGGCAAGTCTTCTGAAATAGGATGTATTGTAAGTAGTATCGACTGCAACAAAAACATCAGGCATTATACCTCCGCCTCCATATACTATACGATTGTTCACAAGTGTCTTGTATTTAAGAGAATCAGGCATCTTGATACTGTCAGCACTTATCAGCTCCCCATCAGTGTATCGTTTATAAAAGTTCTCGATGTACTTGTCATATCCGCCATTATAAGGACTTTGTATTGAACGGCCTGTTGGTGTATAATATCGTGCTATTGTCAGTCTTACCATGGAACCGTCAGTAAGATAGAATCCATTCTGAACCAAACCTTTGCCAAATGTTCTGCGTCCCATTATGACACCCCTGTCCCAGTCCTGAATTGCACCGGAAAGGATCTCACTTGCAGATGCTGAGTTTTCATCTGTAAGTATTACAATACGCGCTGATGAGAGATTTCCTGATCCCTTGGATTTATAATCCTGTCGTGGTGTTTTCCTTCCCGAGAGGTAAACAAGAAGTTTCTGATCGGAGAAAAATCTTTCGGCAATCTGCGTTGCAGCCATCATATATCCTCCGCCATTTCCTCTGAGATCAATTACAAGATTTTGCATTTTTCTTTTTCTGAGTGTGTCCACAGCATCAGAAAACTCCTTGTCAGTTGTGGCAGCAAACTTGTTAAGTTTTATATATCCTGTTTCCTTGTCAAGCATATAGGCAGCATCGAGGCTGTTAATAGGTATCTTATCACGGATAATAGTAAAATCAAGAATATCCTTTTCACCTTTTCTGAAGATGGTAACATTTACTTTTGTGCCTTTGGGACCCATAAGCTTGCTTCGTACACCTGCAGTTGTAATCCCGATACCTGTAACCTTCTCTTTGTTAATTGTGAGTATCCTGTCACCTGCTTTGAGACCCACTTTTTCAGATGGTCCTCCTGCAATAGGTTCAATTACTATTATCGAGTCACGCAGAATATTGAACTGAATTCCTATTCCCTCAAAATTTCCATTCAGCGGTTCATTCATATCCTTGACATCCTTTGCTGAAATATATGTTGAATGAGGATCCAGATTCTTGAGTATTTCGACGATAGCTTTTTCAGCAAGCTTATCCATCTGTGTAGTATCGACATAGAACGCATCGATCAGGCTGAGAGTCCTTCCAATCTTAAAGGTCTGCTCATTAAGAACCTGTGCTGTAACCGGCTTTGATATAAACAGTAATGCTGATACCAGTATTACTCCGGTTTTTAATATTCTTTTCATGAATTTGATTTATATCATTATAAACATCATTCCCACTCAATTGTTGAAGGAGGCTTCGAACTAATATCATAAACTACTCTGTTTATGCCCTTTACCTTATTAATAATTTCATTGGAAACTGCTCCCAGGAATTCGTATGGAAGGTGTGACCAGTCAGCAGTCATTCCATCAGTAGATGAAACTGCTCTCAGAACCACGGCATTTTCATAGGTCCTTTCATCACCCATAACACCCACAGATCTGACCGGCAGCAGAATTACTCCAGCCTGCCACACTGTGTCATATAATCCACTGTTCCTCAGAGCTTCAATAAATATCTCATCCGCCTCTTTCAGTATATTCAGATTCTCTCTTGATATAGGCCCTAAAAGCCTGATTGCAAGTCCCGGACCCGGGAAAGGATGCCTCTTTAGGATATATTCAGGCAAGCCAAGTGCGAATCCCACTTTTCTTACTTCATCTTTAAAGAGAAGTCTGAGTGGTTCTACTACCCTGAGGTGCATTTTATCAGGTAGTCCACCGACATTATGGTGCGACTTTATTGTTGCAGAAGGACCTTTAACTGAAACTGATTCAATTACATCGGGATAAATTGTTCCCTGAGCCAGCCATTTTACGTCTTTAACTTTATGTGCTTCCTTTTCAAATACTTCTATAAATACCCTTCCAATTATCTTTCTTTTCATTTCCGGATCACTTTCCCCTTCAAGTTCACCCAGGAATCTTTCACTTGCATCCACTCCTGTCACATTTAAACCAAGGCCGAGATAGGATTCCATCACTTTTGAAAATTCATTTTTACGCAACAGCCCGTTATCGACAAAAATGCAGGTAAGATTTCTTCCAATAGCTTTGTGAAGTAAAAAAGCAGCTACTGAAGAATCCACTCCTCCCGAAAGTCCCAATATAACTTTGTCATTACCAAGCTGTTGTTTCAGCATTTGTACTGTAGAATCAACAAATGACCCGGGTGTCCAGTTTTGTTTGCATTTACAAATACCTGCAACAAAATTTCTGAGCATCACCGACCCTTCAGTAGTATGATAAACTTCAGGATGGAATTGGATCCCCCATGTCTCTTCTCCTTTTATTTTATATGCTCCGGCTCTGACGTCTGATGTTGAGCCTGTTACTTCATACTGTTCGGGCAGGCTGGTTATTGTATCTGCATGTGACATCCAAACCTGTGTCCCTGAGGTCACTCCTTTGAACAGTAAATCATCATGATTTACAAATACAAGATTAGCTCTTCCATATTCCCTGTTCTTTGAGGGCTGGACCTCTCCGCCGAAATTGTGAACCAGGTGCTGGGCTCCATAGCATACCCCCAGAAGCGGAAGTACACCCTTGATGCCGGAAAGGTCTGGAACAGGAGCATCTTTGTCGCGCACTGATGCCGGGCTTCCCGACAAAATTACTCCCTTTACATCTTTTTCAGGAGCAGGGAAATGGTTAAACGGATGGATTTCACAATATACATTCAGTTCCCTTATTCTTCTGGCAATCAATTGGGTGTACTGAGAACCGAAATCTAAAATCAGAATTTTTTCCTGCAAGGCTCTGTGTTATTTAATGGTGAACCCAAATATAGGCATTCTTTTGATCAGTAGTCAATAGTGTTGTTTGTGATTTCATAACTCTTGCCGTCAATTGCCGGAAATGTACGAGGGAATATAGTTCTGGCTTCATCCACCAATGGTTCAATCTTCCGGTAACGGGAAGAAAAATGACCGATCAGAAGTGTTTTTGCTCCGGCTTTTTCAGCAACTTTTGCCGCATCAAGTGTTGTTGAATGAAAAGTAGCTGCAGCAAGTTCAGTTTTATCTTTATCGAAGGTAGCTTCATGATAGAGCATGGTTACATCCTTTACAAAAGTTGAAAGACGCGGACAAAATCTTGTATCGCTGCAGTAAGCGTAAGATAATTGCTCATCAGGAGGAAGAGTGAGATCCTCATTCCTGATAATAGTTCCATCATCCCTTAAATAATCCTCACCTTTTTTGATGGCAGGAATTCTTTCAACCGGAATTCCGAATTCGATTATACGATCTTTTATTATGTTTCTATCCTTCTGCTTTTCCCTGAAAAGAAATCCGAATGAAGGGACACGGTGAATCAGAGGAATGGCAGTTACAGTAATGTATTTATCATCCAGAACCAATACCGGATCATTGCCATAAAGGGGGAAAAAATCAATTTCATAGCCAAGATTAATATCGAAATCACCCAGGTGTGATCGCAGAATTGAACCGTACATTTCAGGTGCATAGAGGCTGAGAGGTGCTTTTCTGCCCATCAGGTTTAAAGTGGAGAGGAATCCGTAAAGTCCGAATACATGATCACCATGCAGATGGCTGATAAACACATGATTTATTTTTCCGAACCTGATCCTTTTTTTACGAAGCTGCATCTGGGTACCTTCACCGCAGTCTATTAAAAACAACCGCTCATGCGCATTAAGCACATGAGCGGATGGGAATCTTTCTGAAGTCGGCAGTGCTGAACTACTACCAAGAATGGTCAGTTTCATGGCACTCTGCAAGCGTGAAGCCTATGCTATCATCTTTTCAGCATCCTCTACGGTTCCTGTAATAGTCAGTACCGTATCAAGCTGTGAAATTGTTATAAGTCTTTCGACAGCTTCGTTAAGGCCGCAAAGCACGAATACGCCACCTGCATTTTTGCACAACCTGTTTGCTACCAAAATTGCACTGAGCCCTGAAGAATCACAATACTGGCACTTTTTCAGATCGAGGATGATATTCTTCTCCCCTTTCCCTGAAACGAGAACCAGTTCCGACTTAAGTGCCGGTGCAATGTGAGTATCAAGTTTTTCAGCCTGTATCTGGATGACAGTGCTGTTATTCCGGCTTTCAATATTGAAATCCATAGTATTAAAGATTTGATAGCCTAAATTTAATCAATTTTTCTATTTCTTGGAAGCTTTATTCTCTTTTTCTTCCATTTCTTCTTTTAAAGCCGCAAGCTGTGTAATATCGCCAAGTGTAGTTTTTTCAGCACTGGTCTTTGTTTTTCTTGTTGTCTTTTTTGCAACAGCAGGTTCTGATTTCTTCACAGGTGCTTCAGCTGCTTTCTTCTCATCTTCAAAAACCCTGCTGTGTGAAAGGATGATCTTTTTAGCGGATTTATTGAATTCTATTACTTTGAACTGAAGTTTTTCATCAACCTTTGCCATAAGACCGTCTTCCTTAACAAGATGTTTCGGAGTAACAAATCCTTCAACACCATATGGAAGGGCGATTACAGCGCCTTTGTCAAACACCTCCATCACGGTTCCCTCATGTATTGAATCCATCGTAAAGAGTGTTTCAAATACGTCCCATGGATTCTCTTCAAGCTGCTTGTGACCAAGACTCAAACGCCTGTTTTCCTTATCGATTTCCAGAACCACTACTTCAATTTCTGCATCAATAGCTGTGAATTCTGCAGGATGCTTGATCTTCTTGGTCCATGAGAGATCAGAAATATGTATAAGTCCGTCTACACCTTCCTCAATCTCAACAAATACTCCGAAGTTGGTGAAATTCCTGACTTTGGCTGTATGTTTTGAACCTAAAGTGTATTTCTCATCAATATTCTGCCATGGATCTGACTTAAGTTGTTTGATTCCGAGTGACATCTTCCTCTCATTCCTGTCAAGTGTAAGGATAACTGCCTCTATTTCATCACCAACTTTAAGGAATTCCTGAGCACTGCGAAGATGCTGTGACCAGGACATCTCTGAAACATGGATAAGACCTTCAACACCGGGAGCAATCTCAACGAATGCGCCGTAATCTGCCATTACCACTACTTTTCCTTTAACTTTATCGCCTATGGCAAGATTAGGATCAATTGAATCCCATGGATGTGATGTAAGCTGCTTCAGACCAAGTGCAATTCTCTTCTTGTCATCATCGAAATCGAGGATAACCACATTGAGTTTCTGGTCAAGCTTGACAATCTCTTCAGGATGATTAACCCTTCCCCATGAAAGGTCTGTAATATGAATAAGTCCATCAACACCACCAAGGTCAATGAACACTCCGTATGATGTTATATTTTTAACGGTTCCTTCAAGAACCTGTCCTTTTTCAAGTTTTGCAATAATCTCTTTCTTCTGCTGTTCAAGTTCAGCTTCAATAAGAGCTTTATGGGAAACAACAACGTTTTTGAACTCCTGGTTGATCTTAACCACCTTGAATTCCATTGTTTTGCCTACAAATACATCGTAATCGCGAATTGGTTTAACATCGATCTGCGATCCCGGGAGGAATGCTTCTATGCCAAATACGTCAACGATCATACCTCCTTTTGTGCGGCACTTGATGTAACCTGTAATTATCTCATCTTTTTCAAGTGAGGCATTAACCCTGTCCCATGAATTAATAGCGCGGGCTTTCTTGTGTGAAAGAAGAAGCTGTCCTTTCTTGTCTTCCTGGCTTTCAACATATACCTCAACGCGATCACCTACCTTAAGATTCGGATTATAACGGAACTCGTTAAGGCTGACAACACCTTCAGACTTATAACCGATATTGATGACAACCTCACGTGAGGTCATCTGGATAACTGTACCCATAACAACTTCATCAACTGCCACAGTTGAGAGAGTTTCATCATAAAGCGATTCATACTCCTTGTACTTGGGTGAATTACGGAGTTCTTCATCTTCAAAGCGATCCCAGTCAAACTCTTCAGCCTGAACAACACCGTGAGTCTCGGATTTTACCTTAATCTGAACTACTTTGTCATCATCAGATTCAGTGTGGCTTTTCCTGGATTTTTTCTCCTTTTTAACATCAGATTCTATTCCGTAATCTGCTGCTGTTGCTTTTTCAGTAATACCTTCATTTACTGGTTCTTCAGTTGCAAGAAGATCAGTTTCCTTTACCTTTTTAACAGTTTTTGCTTTTACTTTCTTTGGCTGTTTTGCTTCAGCGTCATTTGTTTCAACAACATCCTTCTTTGTTGTTTTCTTTTTGCTTTCAGTCATGATTTTAAATTAAGCTACTAATAATTAATAAGTTAGACATTATATTGTGAAAAAATTGGCCTCAAAGATATGATTATTTTTTGTATCTGCACAATTATAGTGTAGTTTTTCATGGGATTAAGAACCGGCTACCGGCTACCGGCTACCGGAGACAAGCTTACCGGTTGTGCAGTAATTTATTAGATTATTAACTGTTCTTCCTGATGCCTGAAACCGGTTGCCGGTCGCCGGTAGCCGGTTGCCATTTTCTTATTTGACTTGTATTCTTATCTTTGCAACTTAACACTGATAACCAGGACCCGGAACCTGGAACCTGGAACCTGGAACAAATATTTAAAAGAATGAAAGGAATAATACTTGCAGGGGGCTCAGGAACAAGACTTTACCCTATTACCAGTTCCATTTCAAAACAGATGCTTCCCGTATACGATAAGCCAATGATTTATTATCCTTTGTCGGTACTTATGCTGGCAGGGATCAGGGAGATTCTTATCATTTCTACTCCGCGTGACCTGCCCGGATTCAGGAATCTGCTGGGTGATGGCAAATCACTTGGACTTTCATTCAGCTACAAGGAACAGCCTTCTCCTGACGGGCTGGCACAGGCTTTTATACTTGGTGATGAGTTCATTGGTAAAGACAGTGTCTGCATGATACTCGGCGACAACATTTTCTATGGTCATGGTTTCGGAGAGGCACTTCTGAAAACTGCTGAACTGAAAAAGGGTGCATGTGTTTTCGGATACTATGTGACTGATCCTGAAAGGTATGGTGTGGTGGAGTTTGATAAAGACAGAAAAGTTTTAAGTCTGGAGGAAAAACCCAAAATACCGAAATCAAACTATGCTGTTACCGGACTTTATTTCTATGACAATACAGTTGTTACCAAAGCAAAATCGCTGAAACCCTCTCCGAGAGGAGAGCTTGAAATAACAGATCTGAACAGGGTATATCTCGATGAAGGAACACTGGAAATAAAGCTTATGGGCAGAGGAATGGCATGGCTCGATACGGGAACATATGAGAGTCTCCTGCAGGCAGCAAACTTTATTGCAACTCTTGAACAGAGGCAGGGATTAAAGGCTTCATGCATTGAGGAAATCGCGTATAAAAGAGGTTTTATTGACAGGAATCAGCTGATTAAAATTGCTGAACCGATAAAGAACAGTCAGTATGGAAAATACCTGCTCCGTATTGCCAATGATGAAATAAATGTTTACGACGGAATTAAATAAGCTTTGTTTAGATGATTATAACTGAAACTGGTATAAATGGATTATTGATTATTCAGCCAAAAGTATTTACTGACAGCCGCGGTTATTTTTTTGAAAGTTTCAACAAGAATATATTCAGCAATGCGGGAATAGAATTCAATCCTGTTCAGGATAATGAATCAAGGTCTTCAAAAGGAGTAATAAGAGGCCTTCATTACCAGCTGAATCCGCAGGCTCAGGCAAAACTTATCAGGGTAATTGAGGGCAAAATTTATGATGTTGCCGTTGATCTTCGTAAGGGATCCGCCACCTTCGGAAAATGGTTCGGTACAGAACTCGACTCAGAATCAAAAAAACAGCTTATGATTCCAGGAGGTTTTGCTCATGGCTTCTCAGTACTCAGCGATATAGCAGTAATACAGTATAAATGTGATAATGTTTATAATCCTCAGCTTGAGAGAGGCATTAATCTCAAGGACAGAGAACTTAATATAGACTGGAAACTGGGTGACTTTTCTCCAATTATAAGCGAGAAAGATCTTAAAAACCCTGATTTCAGATCAGCCGAAATGAATTTTTAATCGAACTATAAAAGACCGCAAGACTGCAAGACTGCATGACTGCAAGACATAAGACAATACATCATGGCAGGAATTCTGATCACCGGAGCAAACGGACAACTTGGAAATGAACTCAGGGAAATTTCAAAGCAGTATTACGGATATGATTTCGTCTTCACTGATATTGACACTCTTGATATTTCCGATGCTTCAGCAACCAGAAATTTCATAGAAAACCTGAAACCTGACTGGATCGTTAACTGTGCTGCCTACAACCTTGTTGATAAAGCTGAAAGTGAGCCTGATGCAGCAATGAGAATAAACAGTACTGCTGTTAAAAATATAACAGATGCTATTAATAGTACCAGTTGCAGGTTTATCCACATTTCAACCGATTACGTCTATGGCAGCAAGTGTAATGTCCCATGCAGTGAAGAAGTCACTTCTGATCCCGAATCTGCCTATGCACTTTCTAAGTTGTCGGGAGAACAAATGGCATTGATTCATCCATTCAGCATGGTAATCAGAACTTCATGGCTATATTCTTCCTATGGTGCCAACTTTGTGAAGACTATGCTTAAATATGGAAGGGAAAGAGAATCACTTAAGGTTGTTTTTGATCAGACTGGTACTCCTACTTATGCAGCAGATCTTGCCGATGCAATTATGAAAATCATTTCTGGTGTCATAAGGAACCAGTTTGCCTTTAAGCCCGGAATTTACAATTATTCAAACGAAGGCGTTTGCACATGGTTTGATTTTGCAACTGAGATCATAAAAGAATCCGGACTTAACTGCCGGGTGCTTCCTGTTCTTTCAAAGGATTTTCCACAAGCGGCAAAACGGCCTTCCTACTCAGTAATGGATAAAACAAAAATAAAAGAGAATTACAATCTTGAGATACCACACTGGAGAACAAGTATGGTAAAATGTCTGGAAAAAATAAAATAAAACTGAAGTATATGTTATCGGTTGAAAAGATCAGAGAAAAAGCGACTGCATGGCTTAGCGAAGAATTCAATGAACAAACCCGCAAAGAGGTCCGCGAAATGCTGGAAAACGACGAAAAGAAGCTCGTCGATGCTTTTTATCAGGACCTGGAATTCGGAACCGGCGGTCTCCGTGGCATTATGGGTGCCGGCACAAACAGGATGAATATTTATACTCTGGGGATGGCCACCCAGGGACTTTCAAACTATGTCATAAACCAATGCGGAAACAAGGGTATAAGTGTTGCAGTTGCTCACGATTGCCGGAATAACAGTCGTCTTTTTGCCGAAACAGCTGCTGAAATATTCTCTGCAAATGGATTTGAGGTTTATTTGTTCGAATCACTACGCCCCACACCTGAATTATCGTATGCTATCCGTCATTATAAATGTCAGAGTGGAGTTGTTATAACAGCTTCACATAACCCACCTGAGTATAATGGTTACAAAGCATACTGGAATGATGGCGGCCAGGTTGTGGCGCCTCATGATGAAGCAATAATTGAAGAAGTCAGGAAAATTACGTCGGTAAACCAGATCAAATTCAATGGCAAAAAAGATCTTATTAAGATTATTGGTAAAGAGACAGATGATCTTTTCCTGCAGGAAGTTCTCAAAATGAGAAACAATCCGGAAGTGATAAAAGAATTCAGCAACATGGGAATAGTATATACACCAATCCATGGTACCGGTGTAAAAGTTGTCCCTCCTGCCCTGAGACTTTTCGGTTTCAGCAATATAATAAGTGTTGCTGAACAGGATGTTATTGATGGAAATTTCCCGACTGTAAAGTCGCCTAATCCCGAAGAACCCGGAGCCCTTAAAATGGCAATTGCAAAAGCCATTGAAACAGGAGCCGAACTAGTTATGGCAACCGATCCCGACGCTGACAGGCTTGGCATAGCGGTAATAGACAAAAAAGGAGAATTTATTCTTCTGAATGGTAACCAGACATGCCTGCTGCTTGTATGGTACATTCTTTCACAATACAGGGAAAAGAACAAATACAAAGGTAATGAATACATTATCAAGACTATTGTAACTACTGACCTCATTGAAAGAATAGCAGAAGATTATAAAGTTGAATACTATAATGTGCTGACCGGATTCAAATTCTTCGCTGAACTAATCAGGCAAAATGAAGGCAAGAAGAAATACATTGGAGGTGGTGAAGAGAGTTACGGATTTCTTCCGGGTGAATATGTCAGGGATAAAGATGCAGTAGCTTCATGTGCACTTATTGCAGAGGCAACTTCCTGGGCAAAAAGCCATGGGAAATCCCTTTATGAACAATTGCTGGAGATTTACGTGAAATACGGTTTTTATAAAGAAAAACTGGTGAACATTGTGAGGAAAGGTAAAGAAGGTGCAGATGAGATAAAGGCAATGATGGCAGGATACAGAAGTAATCCTCCGGTGACCATCAACGGCAGCAGGGTGATTAAGATTGATGATTATCAGCAGCTTATATCGAGTGATATGACAACCGGTCAAAAGAAAAAGATTAACCTTGTTCAGTCAGATGTGCTCCAGTTTTTCATGGAAGACGGCAGCAAGATTTCAGTCAGACCATCCGGGACAGAACCAAAGATCAAGTTTTATTTCAGCGTAAATACCAGGCTTGATTCTGTCGACAAATTCGAAGAAACAGAAAAATTCCTCGACAACAGGATTGACGGTATTATTAAAGATATGAAGCTGGTTTGAGGATTAACTATTGAGGCGATGCAGTGAATTTAATAAAATACTGCAGAACATGATAAAGATTCCTCGCTGACGCTCGGAATGACAGATTGTTTTTCTTTTGGTTTTCTATTGCCAGTTTCAGAGAATCAATTTGTATCAGAAGCTGGTTATTTTTTCGTTCAAGAGATTCAATCTTTTTATTCCTGCAGCCTGAAGGAATTAAAATTAAAATCAAACTTAATGCTAAAATGATAAATGTGTATTTCATAAGTAAGTTATTACTCACCAATGATTTTAACTAAAACGCGTTTTTTTCGTTTCCCGTCAAATTCCCCATAAAATATCTGTTCCCATGGTCCAAAGTCCATTTGCCCGTTTGTAACTGCCACAACAACTTCACGTCCCATAAGGGTGCGTTTGATATGGGCATCAGCATTATCCTCAAAACCATTATGCTGGTATTGTGAGTATGGCTTTTCCGGAGCCAGTTTTTCAAGCCAAACCTCAAAATCATGATGAAGTCCCTGCTCATCATCATTAATGAAGACACTGGCTGTTATGTGCATTGCATTTACCAGAATCAGACCCTCTTTAATTCCGGATTCAGAAAGACATTTCTGTACCTGTCCGGTAATATTAATAAATGCCCTTCTTGAAGGTGCTTCAAACCAGAGTTCTTTACGATATGATTTCATTTTTTTCCCGGAAAGTTAAAGAATAAATTTAAAACGGCTTACCGTAAACCGATAAATACAAACCGTTGAATCATAGGATGCAGTTTATCAGAAATTCCTAAATTGTATAAATAATATTAAAGGCATAACAATGAATAACAATTAATAACAATGAATGACAATAAATGACAATGAATGACAATGAATGACAATGAATGACAATAAATGACAATGAATGACAATAAATGACAATGAATGACAATAAATGACTATGAATGACTATGAATGACTATGAATGACAACAAATTACTAACTATGAAAAAGTTTTCCGTAATATTAATTCTGCTGCCAATTATTACAGCAGCCTGCTGTAAAGAAAAAACACACCTTTCAGGACCTGAGTATGATAAAGAGAAACAACTCATTGAAAAGACAATTCACTCCTGCATCGGATGGGCAGGAAAAAAGGATCTTGAACTGCTGCACAGTGTAATCGCAAATGACTCTGCTTATCTTGAAGTGGATCCGGAGAACAGGGTTGTCAGGGGATTCGAAGATTTCAGGAGGGCAGAGAAAACATGGATGAGTCCTGATTTTCAGGCCGTAAGGTATGAAATCCGGGACCTCAATATTAATATCTCACAATCCGGCAATGTGGCATGGTGGTTTTGTATGCTTGATGATATAAATACCTGGCAGGGCAATCCTGCAAGCTGGCTTAACACCAGATGGACTGGGGTAATGGAAAAACGTGCCGGGAAATGGGTAATAGTGCAAATGCACTTCTCATTTGCAAAGGAGTAGTATCTTATGTTAAAATATTATGGCCCGAAGTGTTTTTACCTTTTGCTTACTGGCATTCCTGATCTCCTGGACAGCAAAATTCATTTTCTGTGCAGAGGACCTCGGATGGATAGGTACAGTAATACCAAAGGGTATCCTGCAATTAATTGCTTCATTCGGACCATCAATTGCAGGACTTATTATGTATTATCTTGAATCAAAGAGAAAAGGTCTTATTGCGGTGGTAAAAAGCCTGGCAAGGATAAATATCCATTTAAAATGGTACCTCTTTGCACTATTCTTTGAATTGTTTTCATTTGTTATAATAGTAGTATCAGCATACATTTCAGGATACAGATCAACTGCATTACTCACCGATGAAACGGTTAACAGCATTCTAATGTTCTTTGCAAATACCATTACACTGACTATTCTTACTGGTCTGGGGGAAGAAATCGGATGGAGGGGATTTTTATTACCAAAGTTCCAGTCACGGTTCACTGTAATAAAAGCTGCAATAATACTTGCTCTTATAAATAGTATGTGGCATCTCAGGACAGATTTTCTATCCCTGCTGATGCAGGGTGAATACGGTGCATTTATGAGTGAATACCTGCCTGATATGATGCTCAGAATAATGATTTCCATACCGGTAGTTATTATTATTATTTACCTCTTCAATAATACAGGCGGAAGTCTTTTTATAATGATACTTTTCCATGGTAGTGCCAATGCTTCATGGGAATGGGTGAAACAGGTCACAGGGATTGCAGATCCTTCATATCTTTTACCTTTATGGGCGGTCTTCCTCTGGCTTACATTGTTGTTTTTTATTCCGGCTCTTAAAAGGCAGTCCCAGGAAAAGCGACTGATAACAAGTCTTTATGAAGAGAAACTGAACTAATATTAAAAACATAAAATATGACCATATTTATTAATGTATCAAGGTTAAAATTGATTCTATTTTGCACCTTTACTATAACCGTTCTTTTTATTAAGGATGGTTTAAATGCAATGGCATACTCAGATTACTCCCGTTCTGAGCCGTCCGGTTGCACTGTAATCACAATTTCAAAGGGAGAAATAGTTTTCTTTGCAGGTAACGATGACTATATCAATCCTGACTCCTGGTATTTTGTGGAACAGGGTGATTCTTCGAAATACGGAGTGATCTGGATCGGAACTCCCGATAATCCCCAGCAGGGTGTCAATGAAAGAGGGCTTGCTTATGATGCAAACGGACTTCCAAGGTATGAAGTGAATCCTCATACTGAAAGAACTCCGTTCGGGGGAGAATACTATCATCACTACATAATGCAGATAATGCATGAATGCTCAACTGTTGAGGAAGTAATTATTTGGGCAAATAATCATCAGCGATTCCCGTATATGCACGACCAGTTGCATTTTGCGGATAAAACGGGCGATGCTGTAATAATGAGTGCCGGAAAGGATGGTGAGATGGTTTTTACAAGAAAAACACCCGGTGACGGATTCCTTGTTTCCTCCAATTTCAACGTTGCCAATCCTTCAAATGGTTTCAATTATCCCTGCTGGAGGTATGATAAAGCTAATGAACTGCTGGGTCAACTGATAGCAAAAAAAGAACATCTGAGTTATAAAGATGTTACCAACGTGATGGATGCAGTACATCAGGAAGGAGCCAGCTGGACACTTGAAACCATGGTAGTTGACCTTGTTAATGGTGTGATGTACCTGTATTATTTTTACCAGTATGATAATCCTGTCATTATAAATGTAAAAGATGAGCTGGCAAATCCCAGGGAAGCAGGACCTCTCAGCATATTTTTTCCGGAAGATGTTCAACAGGAAGCTGCAGAGCGCTACAAACAATTGACAAAGACTTCAGGGAGGAATATTATTATTGGCGTTTCCTGGAGTGTCCTGATTGTTATCAGCATGGTTTTATTGTTCATTCTTCCGACACCCGGGAAAGGATTAAGATTCTGGATTCCTGCAGTCATAGCACTTGGTCCTGTTGCACTGCTGGCAAAACTTCTGACTTTAAATTCAAGTAAGACATCAATATGGCAGAACTCAATTATCGAAACTACAGGGAACCTGGTGCCTGTTGTAATTTCATACCTGGTAGCAATTATAGTCATGATTTTAAAAATGATATCGGGAGGTGTCAGTCAACTGACACAGGCATTCTTCTTTCTAGGTCTTCCTTTATTGACATCATGGATTATTTTTCATTCTCCATTTCTGGCACAGGCTGGAAAAAAGAATTTCTTCAGATTCCTGCTTCAGCGTTTTCCCCAGGTATTGGTTACTACATTTCTCATACTCGGAGGGATTTTCCCTTTCTCTATGGTTCTGGTTAACAAAACCATCACAATGTCTCAGATAATGCCTCTTTCACCCTGGCTCGTGCTGACATGGCTGGTAATAGTAATCGCAGGAAGTCTTTTTGGAGGATTATTTGCATTGTTCTATGAAATCTGGGCAGTAAAAAGGGGTTATCAGGCATGGCACGTCTTTGCGGGAGGCGAAGGAGAAGTAACCACCCCGGGCTGGAGAAAAATTTGGTGGTGGATGATAATAAGCATTCTGATCCTCTTTGCTGGTCTTATTACTGGAGTAATCCTGATAAAGGTGATAGCAAGTTAAATTTAAAAATGCAGAAGATGATGAATTTCTGTAAGTGGTTGAATTCATTAATGCTTGTGGCAACCTTGGTGCTCTGGTCCTGTACAAAAAACGATGAAGAGTCTGTTTCATGGCAACCATTAATTCAGAATGATGGTTGGCAGATATCCGGTGCCGGAGAACAGGATCTGGATTCAAATTTTCTGAATGATCTGTACAGAGAAGCTAGAAAACTTGACAATCTTTACAGCCTTCTGGTTATCAAGAATGGGTTCATCGTAGCCGAGGGATACTTTAACGGAAAATCAGTATATGATGCATCTTCAACCGCTTCCGTTACAAAAAGCATTACTTCAGCTCTTACAGGTATAGCTATCAGGGAAGGTTTTATTACAGGTAAAAATCAGAAAATGAAGGACTTTTTTTCTGAAATCGACTGGAAATCAACTGATCCGGGTAAATCTGAAATCACAGTGGAGCAGATACTTCAGATGAGATCAGGTTATCCATGGGAAGAGGTCGACGGATACCTTAATACACTTTTCAATACAACTAACTGGATACCATTGCTGTCACAATTCCCGTTAATGCATAACCCGGGAACTGAATTCGGCTATTCGAATTTTACTTCACACATTATGGGAATCATAATATCAAGGGGGTCAAAAAGAACACTCCTGGCATTTGCCAAAGAATTCCTCTTCGATGAAATGGGGATAACAGTTCCATACTGGCCTGCAGATCCTTCAGGATATTATTATGCAATGGGTGACATTTACCTGACTCCAAGAAACCTTGCCAAATTCGGACAATTATACCTCAATAATGGTAAATGGAAAGATAATCAGCTTATTCCTACCGACTGGATAAATCAGTCACAAACAGTATATTCTACTACCACTTATGGCCGTGAAATATTAAAAACCATTCATAACCTGCAGTATGGTTATCTTTGGTGGTCAGGCACTTCAGGCAGTCATACTATCTGGTTTGCCTGGGGTCATGGTGGTCAGATGATTGTTACAATAAAGGAACTTAATATTGTAATTGTTGCCACAGCTGCACCCCAGCCCGGATTTGACAGTAAGTCATGGCAGAAAGAATCATCAGTCATGGAACTAGTCGGCCGTTATATATCGGGAATCTGACAATAAGTAAATAATAAATGAATAAATCGTTACTGTTTCTATCAATTCTGCTTATTCCAGGTTACCTGTTTTCACAGGAAGAACAATCTGCAAGAACTACACACTTATTCTCCCTTGAAATCGTAAACAACCAGGTAAAGGAGAATATCCTCATACCAAAAGTAAACAGGGGGCCGGGGATAGAATTATCATACAGGTTTGAAAAGGACAAAAAAAATTTAAATGAACTCATGTTCGCAGCAGGCTATAGTAAACTTAAAACAAATCTTGAAACAGATAAAGGGACATATAATATTAGTTTTAATGCAGACTATTCATGGGGCAAAATTCTTCTGGACGGGGAAAAGGTAAAGTATTACCTGGGTGCTGACGTTTCCTACAACTGGTCAGTATTAGAATATCCTGTGTGGGATGAATCCAGGGCGTATTGGAGTTCAGCAATTTCAGCAGGATTGTATAACCGGATTAAACTGATTTTCAATGATAAAAACACACTTATCAGTTCTCTAAAGATGGAACTTGCAGGAATATGCAGCAGACCTGAAGACATCAGACTATATGCCCAGGAGGAATGGACATTTTCAAATATTATACTAATAACAAACAGTGGTTATACGTTCACCACAATTCCTGATTTTTTTCTTTGCTCATTAAGAAATGAGTACAGAATTGCATTAAATGAAGATTTGTGTTTTTCTCTCAATAATTCAATAATTTATTCTACGATTTCAGAGATCAATGGCGAATCCTTTCAAAGAATAATTATCAGTTTTGGGATTGGAGTAGGTTTTTAAGCAAATAGCAATATATGAGAGTTGTATTAATAAAATGGATCGGGTCAGTTATGATATTTGCACTAGGAACAGTTATTTCTTCCTGTCTTAAGGATGAACCATTTAAATTACCTTATACAGGATTCACTCCCCCTGATATTGACGATGGTTGGGAAATATCCTCTCTTTCAGCAGAAAATATTGATAGTATAAAGCTTGACAGGGTCTTCAGGTATATATACAGGGAAGATGAATATTACCTGGTCAGAAGTATGATAATTGTGAGAAACGGTAAAATAGTTGCTGAAGCATATCCCCATGATCCTGAAGATGCCAGGCAGATTCAGAATATCAAGTCTGCTACAAAATCATTTACTGGTATTTTAACCTGTATTGCACTGCAAATGGGATTACTGGATTCTGTGAACCAGAGGTTGAGCGATATCTACCCGGAGTATTTTATAAATCACCCCGAAAAAAAAGATATTACTATTGATAATGCCCTGACAATGAGAACAGGTTGTTCAGGTCAGGATGAAAATTCGGGCTATGAAAGGTTTTTTACCGATAACTCAATTGAATATGCTCTGTCATATCCGTGGCTATACACACGCGGTACCTCATTCTATTACACCGATGCTAATTGTGAGCTGATTTCATATGCCATTCAGAGAAGATTTGGAAAACCCATGTCGGAATTTGCCAGGGAATATCTGTTTGAACCTCTGGGAATTTCTGATTGGTACTGGCAGTCGGCGAAAGACGGAGTGACTTTCGGAGCTGCAAACCTTAATCTTAAACCCAGAGATATGGCTAAATTCGGACAACTAATGCTGCAAAACGGTAAATGGCATGGCAAACAGATTATAGACAGTACCTGGGTGAATGAGGCTACACGACCACACTATACTTCCTCAGGATGGGGCTACGGTTATTATTTCTGGATATTTACAGCAGAAAAAGTTTACTGGGCAGCCGGACATGGTGGTCAGACTATAATGGTTGTTCCTGATAAAAACCTGGTTGCAGTCGTTACGGCATGGCCATATGTTCAGGATAATGAAAGATGGAAGGACAATTTTGAGTTCTACCTGTATAAACTGGTTATTGAAAGCTGTTATTGAATGAGATAAATGAGACATGGAAATCTTGGATACCGGCTGGTTCTTTTGCTTGTATCAATACTCCTTTTGATATCATGTAAAAAAGAACTCGAAAATCGTTTCCCGCTGGCTGAACAGTATAATATTGATGGAGAACAGCTTACACTGGCTTTCGATGAGTTTAAAACTATCGATGGAGCCTTAAGTCTCATTCTAAGCCGGAACGGAACAATCGTTGCAGAGGAATATACAAATTATAAAACCTATGGCGCCGACAGTATAAAAAATATAATGTCTGTAACTAAAACATTTACCGGAATCCTTGTCGGACTGGCAATAGACAAAGGTTTTATAAAAAGTGTTAACGATCCGATCAATAATTATCTGACAGGAATCGTGACATTCCATGATAACATAAAAGCTAATATCACTATTGACCAGCTTCTCAAGATGTCATTCGGTCATTCATGGAATGGAACTTCATCCTCAAGTCTTTTTGAAGAATGTTTCTTTGAATCAGAGGACAATCTGCAATTTATCCTTGACCTTCCTCTGGTCGCCACCCCGGGAACTGTATTCAATTACAGCGATGGAGCCTCTCACCTGCTTTCGGTAATAATAACCGAAGCCACAGGTGTGAGTACACTTGATTTTGCTGCAGAGAACCTGTTTGATCCGGTTGGAATTACAGAGTACAGATGGAGCACCGACAACAGAGGCTACCACCTGGGTGCAGCATATCTGCGTTTAAAACCCCGTGATATGGTGAAATTCGGAAATCTGATAATGAACAAGGGGAAATATAATGGAAATCAGATTGTTCCTGAAAGCTGGATCAATGAAATGACAGCAACAAAGATCTCAACAAAGAATGATGTCCCGTACGGTCCTGAATACGGGTACCAGATCTGGCTCGGGACTGAATCGGGCCACAGGTACTATATGGCCATGGGCTGGGGAGGACAATTTATAATCATCATCCCTGATCTTCAGCTGATTGTTACCGCCACCTGCTGGACCAACGATATAACCTACCAGCAGGCCGGAGCACACTGGATGAGCATAATCGCCTTAATTTTTGAGAAAATATTGCCTTGCGTAAATTAAATGTAACATATGATGAAAAACTTTTTTTCCTTATTTTCCCTGGGATACTTATGCTTTGCTATAGCATGGCAGGAGGTCAGAACTCTAAATCCGAATCTCGCTTACCTGGGACAAAAACCTCCCGGCTTGATACCGGAATTATTTGCTCCTGACATTATTGCTACAGGTTATTACGAACGCGACATAACCATTTCTCCAGATGGAACAGAGATATTTTATGGAATTCTCACGGATCGACATGTAACTATCTTTTATACAAGACTTGCAGGCAGCAATTGGACAGAACCTGAAATTGCCCCCTTTACGCATAATAGTAAATACTTCTTCCTTGAACCCTGCTTTTCCCCTGATGGAAAAACTGTCTATTTTCTTTCGACAAAGCCTCCGTCAGGGAAAGAACCAAAGCCGGGATGGGCTTATCAGAATATATGGGCATCCAATAAGCAAAGTGATGGGACATGGGGCGACATATATAATCCCGATACTGCCTTCAACAGGCCAAACTCACAGTTTTATCCTTCACTGACAAAAACCGGAACACTTTATTTTACCCGAAGCGATGAGAAGACCGGAAAATCTGAAATACTCAGGGCAAAGAAGAATGGGTTAAAATATGATACGCCGGAGCTGCTTCCTCCTGTTATCAACGGGAATGGGAACATATACAATGCATTTATTTCACCTGAGGAGAGTTTTCTGATCGCATGTGTCGAAAATAAACACAATGCGATTAATCCGGGTTTTTCAAACTATTACATATTTTTCAGGGATAATAATGATAACTGGAGTGAAGGCAAATCATTTGGTCCGGAAATAAACATTAAAGGAAGCAATGCAATCTCTGCCTCAGTATCGCCCGATGGAAAGTATTTGTTCTTTTCAGCAAGAAAAACAAGCGAAAAGATGAAGGTATTATCTTCAAAGAACACTCTTGGTTCTCTAAAGGAGTTTCTTAATAGTCCTCAGAATGACAACTATGATATTTACTGGGTATCAACGGAGGTGATTGACGCTATACGATCAAAAGAATCATCAAAGTAATTATAGAGTTATATGGAAACAAAAAGTGAAATGACCAGGCAGGAGAAATCAGCTCTCATCAGGAAGCTGCTGGTAAGAATCTCATTCTTACCACTGTTTATTATCGGATTCACACTACTGCCTGCCGGGACATTTAATTACTGGGAAGTTTACCTTTACTTCTCTATCATTTTCCTTTCAATGTTGTCAGCATTTATGTACTTTATTGTAAAAGATCCGAGGTTTCTGGAGAGACGCGCCAGAGGAACTGAAAAGGTCAAAGAACAGAAACTTTTCCAGTTGTTCACCCTTCCTGTCTTTATAGCAGCTTTTATTATCCCCGGATTTGACAAGCGCTTCGGTTGGTCTGACGTTCCAACTGAAGTAATAATAGCTACAGATGCATTTATCCTTGGAGGTTACCTTATCATCTTCATGGTTTTCCGGCAGAACAGCTATGCATCAAGGATTATTGAAATTGACCAGGAACAAAGGGTCATCACTACAGGGTTGTACAGCATTATAAGGCATCCGATGTATATAGGTGTACTAATAATGTATATGCCCACACCGCTGGCACTTGGTTCATACTGGGGACTTATACCAATGGCATTATTACCCATAGCTCTTGCTTTCAGGATCATAAATGAGGAAAAAGTCCTCCGCGAAAACCTACCAGGTTATATCGAATATTGTCAGAAAACCAGGTACAGGCTGATACCATATATCTGGTGACTATATGGGAACGGTATTACGGTATTACGGTATTACGGTATTACGGTATTACGGTATTAAGGTTTTACGGAATTACGGTACGACGGTCAATTTGAATTTTTGCCTTAACATCGAACCGCCGTACCGTCGCACCGTCAAACCGTCGTACCCTTACTTAAACCACTCCTCATTGAAGTTGACAAGGTAAACCCTGTCAGTAGCTCTGGTAAGAGCTGTATAGAACCACCTGAGGTAATCGATTGTGATCTCATTGCGGTTGAACATACCCTGATCAATAAATACCCTCTCCCACTGGCCGCCCTGAGCCTTGTGACAAGTAACAGCATATGCAAACTTTATCTGGAGTGCATTGAAATACGGATCGTCACGAACCGCTTCATATTGTTTTCTCCGTGTTTTGATATGCAGATAATCAGCTAATATGTTCTGATAGAGTTCCTTATTCTTATCGGCTGGTAAAGCAGGTGTGTCAAGACTAAGTACATCGAGCATAATCTTAGACTCCACTTCCAGGTCATAGTCAGGGAATTTAAGGACCATCTCGGCAAAACGGAATCCGTATCTCTCCTCGTATTTTCTTATCTTTCTCACCTCGGCAATATCCCCGTTTGCAATAAAGCCCGCTCCGTCATCCTCTTCCTCAAGGATAAAATAGTTATTCTTTACTACCATCACCATATCGCCGGGACTTATTTCCTCCTCCCTGAAGAATATCCTGTTACGTATGCCCTGGTTATAGCGGTTTGCCATTTTGTTTGAATTAACGACAATAATTGTTCCCTCGAGGCCACAGGAACCATATGCAGAAGAGATCTCATCAATCAGCTCTTCGCCTTTTAATCTTTTTATATCTGAGTAATTGATGCAGTCTATCGACGGATGAACAAGATCCTCATTTGCAACCTGCAGCCTGACGCTTGTGGCATTCATCAGCACACCCGATGTTTCGCTCTGCCTTACTACCTGTCTAAGCTCACATGTTATCAGTCCGAAGCCGTAGTCGCCGAGAGTTTTTGAATCGAGAGCCGGACTTACAACAGAGCCAACAGGAGGAAGCTGTGCCGTATCACCAACAAGGATTAATTTACATTCCGTACCTGAATAAACATATTCTATCAGATCGTCGAGAAGCCTGCCGCTTCCAAAAAGGGATGCATCACCTGAACTGTTCGAAACCATGGAAGCCTCATCAACAATAAAGAATGTGTCTTTTGCAAGGTTTCTGTCGAGTTTGAAACTTCCGATCCCATCCTTCAATGATTTCTGCCTGTAAATTTTTTTATGAATTGTAAAGGCAGGTCTGCCGGAATAGGAAGAAAGAACCTTGGCTGCCCTGCCCGTTGGAGCCAGCAATACAGATTTCATCCTTAGCAGGTCGAGAGTCTTTACAACGGAACTGATAACGCTGGTTTTTCCTGTGCCTGCATATCCTGTCATCAGGAAAATAACATCGTTGGTATTGTCACAGATATAAGAAGCAATCTTCTTTAATGCAACCGACTGATCTTCAGTGGGAGCATTACCAAGATTTTTAACAAGACTGTTGTATATTATTGTATCCCGCATCTATTTATTAAACCAGGCAGAGAAAACGCAAAGTACGCAAAGAGATATAATATAACAATATAATTATTTGTGATCTTTGTTAAAACTTTGCCACCTTTGCTGTTACTTTTATATTTTTGTAAGAAATACCTTTTTAATGCCATTTCTCGAACTCTTTGACGAGACACTTGACATAAACTCAACTGAAAACTATGTGCTTTCAGTACAGTTGAGTACTGATGAACTCGTTTTTTCAATTCTCGACACCATCAGGAACAAATATGTTCTTCTGCGATCTTTTGAGGCAGAGGAAAAAAATCCTTTCAGCGCAAGTGCAATAGATGAGATTATTTCAAAAGATGACTTCCTGGGAAAAAGGTATAGGAAAATAAATATTGTTTTACCATCAGGAAAGTTCACCCTGGTACCGTCACAGCTATTTGATCCCGGTAAAAAAGATGAGTATTTTTCCTTCAATCACCTGAATGTGGATGGAAATGTATTGCTCTCTAATAAGTCGTCTGATCCTGATGTTTTTATCGTTTTTTCAGCTGTAAAAACTTTATATGAAACCGTTACTGAAAGGTTTCCAGGGGTGCTTCCCTTTCACCATACAAAGCCTTTGCTCAACCATGCTTCGCATTCGGGAAAAAGCACTGATGGCAATCATATCCATTTGCATGTTGAGAGGGACTTTTTCAACCTTGTGATTTACAGGCAGAACTTGCTCAAATTCTGTAATTCATTTACATACAGAAACATCAATGATATTCTCTATTATGTGATGAATACATTCAGAAACCTTGAATTAAAACAGGATGAGACTATCTGGCTGAGCGGACACACTGAAAAGTATGATGACCTCACTTCTGCATTTGCCATGTATGTAAGGCATCTTAAGTTCAGTGAGCCAAAAGGTAATTTTACATTCAGTTATGTATTCAGCGATGTTGTGCGTCATCGTTATCTCAATCTTTTCACACTGGCAAATTGCGAATAATAGGAGGCAAATACAGGGGAAGAAGGATTGTTCCACCATCAGGTTTTAAAGCAAGGCCAACCACCGACTTTGCACGTGAGGGTTTATTCAATATCCTGAATAACAGGCTTGATTTTGAATCTGTTGTTGTGCTCGACCTCTTTTCCGGGACCGGATGCATGAGTTATGAATTCGCTTCAAGAGGAGCTGCTGAGGTACATCTTGTAGAGAAGGATCCTGTTCATATTAATGGCATCAGGAAAATAATAAGGGATTTGGGAATGGATAATATAAAACCGATCCATATTGATGTTAAAGCATATCTCAGAACCTGTAAGGTAAAATATGATCTGGTATTTGCCGATCCACCCTATGAGTTAAAATGGCTTGAAGAGATTCCTGATATTGTTATTAATGCAGGGATATTAAAGAAGGAAGGCTTTTTTATACTTGAACATCCCAGGTCGATGAGTTTCAGCAGTCATTCTCTCTTTAATGAACACAGGAACTACGGAGGTGTTAACTTCAGTTTTTTCAGGACAGCAACATCCTGAATATCACATC
>Ga0209314_10000100_pt1 | contig 34744 bp, 38 predicted proteins | sample I19B2metaG_FD_184146 | JGI IMG/M metagenome (GOLD analysis project Ga0209314, IMG submission 184146) | Lake sediment bacterial and archeal communities from Gulf of Boni, Indonesia to study Microbial Dark Matter (Phase II) - ​I19B2 metaG... | ecosystem: Environmental > Aquatic > Freshwater >... | reverse complement strand
ACAGAGCAGGTGTGGGGCCTCCCGGACCTTAGGAAACCGGGGGAGTCTTCCCCGGTTTCCACAAAACGCCCGATTCGTGGAAACCTTCGGAAACGGCCCGGGTTTCCGAAGGTGTCCAGGGTGTCACCCCTGATCCGCCGCCCGGGAGAAACGCCAAGGCAGGAGCCACCATGACTCCTGCCTTCTTGCGATGCCTACCCTCAGTTGTGGCGGAGCCGGGTCGAAATCCTAATCCCGCAGCACCTCGCGGGCAATCACCAGGCGCTGAATCTCGCTGGTGCCCTCGTAGAGTTGGGTGATCTTAGCCTCGCGCATCAGCCGCTCCACGGTGTAGTCGCGCAGATAGCCGTAGCCGCCCAGGATCTGCACGGCTTCCACGGTGTGGCGCATGGCCATCTCAGAAGCGAAGAGCTTCGCCATCGAGATTTCCCTGGTGGCCTTCCCGCCCTGCTGGCGGAGGAAAGCGGCGCGGTACATCATCAAGCGGGCAGCCTCCAGGTCCGTAGCCATATCGGCCAGCTTCCACTGGATGGCCTGGAACTCGGCGATGGGCTTGCCGAACTGCTGCCGTTCGCGGGCGTAGGGCACAGTGATGTCCAGGGCGCGCTGCACCAGCCCGACGGCCTGGGCTGCGATGCCGATCCGGCCGCCATCCAGCGTCGCCAGGGCGATCTTGAAGCCCTGACCCTCCTCGCCCAGCCGGTTGGCGGCGGGCACGCGCACGTTCTCCAGAAAGACATCCGTGGTCTGGCTGGCGTGCAGGCCCAGTTTCTCCTCGGGCTTGCCGAAGCTCACACCGGGCATGTCCTTGGTGACGATGAAGGCGGTGATGCCCTTGGCACCCTTGCCCGGGTCCAGGTTGGCCATGACGATGTACTGGTCCGCCACGCCGCCGTTAGTGATAAAGGTCTTTTGGCCGTTGAGGACGTAGCTGTCGCCGTCCTTCTCAGCCCGGGTGCGAAGGGAGCCGGCGTCGGAGCCGGCGCCGGGCTCGGTCAGGCAATAGGCCCCGAGCACCTCGCCGCGGGCCAGCCGCGGCAGGTGGTATAGCTTCTGATCCTCCGAGCCGAAGTGCAGGATGGCCTCAGAGTGCAGGGTGTTGTGCACCTCGAAGATGACGGAGGTCACGGCGTCGCCGCGGGCAAGCTCCTCGATGACGATGGCGTAGCTGAGATAGTCGGCACCGCCGCCGCCGTACTTCTCCGGCACGTGCATGCAGAGGTAGCCGTCGCGGGCCAGGGCCTTGAAGACACCCCAGGGAAACTCGTGGTTCCGGTCGCGATCCGCCGCGCCCGGCTCCACTTCCTTCTTGACGAACTCCCTGACGGCGCTGCGGATGGCCTCCTGATCCTCGCTAAGATTGAAGTTCATGCTCTGGTCCTCCCCCGATCGATCTGTCGGACTCCGGCTGCTTGGGCAGGCCTGTGGGCCGCCCTATTTGGGGCCGGGTTTGTCGTCACCCGGCCAATACCGCCGTAATAGATGTCGCGCCGCCGTAAACGGGTCCTGCTCCCGGTCCGCCACGGCTGCCGCCAGGCGTGCCAGGTCGCCGTTCTCCTCGGCCGGCCCGAGAACCGTCGCCAGTAGGCGGTCGGCAACCAGTCGGCGCAGCTTGTTCTCAGCCTCCTGCCGCTGCCTCACCTGCCAGCGGCCGGAATTGTGCAGATAGGTGAGGTGGCTCGCCACCGCATCCATGACCTCGGCCACGCCCTGGCCCTCGCGGGCCACGGACTTGAGCACCGGTGGCCGCCAGTGGGCCGGGGCTGTTTCGGACTGTTCGGGGGCTGTTCCGGGCTGCTCGGGGGCGCCGCCCGCGGCGGGAACCCCGGATACGCCGTGGTGACCCCGGGGGTCCCAGCGACCGGCCGCCCCTGGGACGCCTGCCCTGGTGCCGCCCGTCCGGGCGCCGCCATGGCCCTCGCCCAGGTCCAGCATCATCTCCAGTTCCATGACGGTGCGGTCGGCGCCATCGCGGTCGGCCTTGTTGACCACGAACAGGTCGCCGATCTCCAGGATGCCGGCCTTGATTGCCTGAACGTCGTCGCCGAGGCCGGGGATCGTGACCACCACGGTGGTGTGCACAAGGCGCATGACCTCTACCTCGGACTGGCCGGCGCCGACGGTCTCCACCAGCACCAGGTCGAAGCCGAAGGCGTCCAGGACGGAAACGACGTCGCCGGTGGCAGCAGAGATCCCGCCCGCGTGGCCGCGGGCGGAGAGGCTGCGAATGAACACGCCCCTGTCCGAGGCCCCGCGCTCCATGCGAATGCGGTCGCCGAGCACGGCGCCCCCGGAAAAGGGGCTGGACGGATCGACAGCAACTACGCCCACCGTCTTGCCTCGACGCCGGGCTTCGGTAGCCAACTGGTCCACCAGGGTGCTCTTGCCCACGCCGGGGGCGCCGGTGATACCCACCACGTGGGCGCGGCCGGTCAGGGGGTGAAGGTCCGCCAGAATCAGAGGGCGGTCGGGGTGGTCGTTCTCTACTAGAGTGATGGCCCGGGCCAGAGCCCGCTGGTCGCCGTTCCGGAAGCGCTCCAATAGTTCCATCAGGTCTTTCCTCAGGCCCTCCTGACGTGGCTCAGGGTGTACTCGATGATGTCGTCCAGGTCGGCGCCGGGACCGAAGACGCCGGCAACGCCGGCTGCCTTCAGGGCCGTCGCGTCGTCCTCCGGGATAATGCCGCCCACCAGCAGCAGGACGTCGTCCAGGCCTTCCTTCTTCATCCCGTCGGCCACCAGGGGCACCAGGGTGTTGTGGGCCCCAGAGAGAATGCTCAGGGCCACTACGTCGACGTCTTCCTGCACTGCAGCCTGAACGATCTGCTCCGGCCGCTGAAAGAGGCCGGTGTAGATCACTTCAAAGCCGGCGTCACGATAGGCTCTGGCCACCACCTTGGCGCCGCGGTCATGGCCGTCCAGCCCGGGTTTGGCTACCAGCACGCGAATCTTGCGCTCCATGTTTCCCCTCCGATTGATTCAGGGTCAGGCCTCGGCACCAGCCGACCCCCAGGCCGCAACCAGCCAGACACCCACGCCGGCGGGCAGGGCCAGCCAGGGCAGGGCGACGAGGTCGGGCAGGAACACCAGGGCCAGGCTCAACAACACCTCCAGCAGCCAGGAGCGGCTCGCCGGATAGCAGGCGTAGCGGACAAGGAAGGCGGCCCCCATCTGCACCAGGGCGACCCAGAGGGCGCCCGCGAAACTGCCGTCCTGCGGGGGCATCAGAAGCACGGCGGCCAGAGCGGAGACGAGGCCCGCCAGAGTCAGCACCACCGTGGTCAGGAGAACGGCCAGCATCAGGCGCTGCAGGCGCGGACGCCGGCCGGGGTCGAAGGCGGCAAATGTCCCGGCAACGGCCGGGAGCCAGATCACACTGACCTGCCAGGGGAAACCGGAGCGGCTCTGCTGTAGGGCCAGCAGGGCCATGCTCAGGGAGTACAGCCACAGGGAAAGGGTCCAGAGCAGACCTCCCAGGAGGAACCTCCCGTAGTGGATGAGCACTCCGGGCGCAACGGGCCGATCCTTCATGGCCGCCTCCCTATGCCAGGGGCAGAAGTCGCAGCCCCTCGGCCCTGCTGAGGGCCTCACGCACCCAGTAGACGTGCTCGGCGCCCACGACCACCAGGACGCGGCGACCCGGGTTCTCGCGCAGAACGTTCATCACGCCGGCCATGAGGTCATCGTTGCGCTGCTGCCACAGGACCTGTTCCACCTCGGGAGCCAGGCGCAGGCGTGCTTCGTGACAGAGGCGTGCCGCCGCCTGGGACTCCTCATCGTTGCAGCAGAGCGGGCCCAGGTCGGCACGCCCCCAGAGGGCGAGCAGCCGCTCGCGCTCCGCACGGTCGCCGCCCGCCAGGCGGGGGTCAGCCTGAGCGGCCCGCTCCAGCGCCCGCAGGTCCTCGCTGGAGCCATCCACCGGGGCGACGGCCATGGCCTCCGACTCGGCCAGAGGCAGCAGGCAGGAGGCGTAGACCGGCGCCAGATCGGAGCCGGCGGGGTCGTGGCGGTAGGCCAGCCAGTCGTTCGGGGTGATGTCCAGACAGAGGACGTCGGGCCGGAAGGCCCGCACCCGATTCTCCAGATCCTCCAGGCTATAGTGCCCGAAGGCGGGGTCGCCGTGCAGCCTGCCCAGGGTCCCCAGTACTGCTGCTGTGGCGGCGCCCTCCATGCCCGCAGCCAGGTCCAGGGAGAGGACGCGAGGCTTCCAGCCACCGTTCTGGTCCAGGGGCACGGTCAGGGCCATGGAGCCCCAGAGCACCAGGTTGGCCACCAGGGTATACTGCCCGGCGCCGGGCTGAGCCCAGCCCATCTCCAGGGGCAGGGCCAACAGGGCGAGGGCGGGGAAGAAGCTGAGAATGCGGTAGTCCAACGGGTAGCCGGCTAGCCGCAGCCCAAGGGCTGCGATGCCCAGGGCCACCAGTCCGGCGCTGGCCCCGGTGCCCACCGGCAGCATGTGCTGGGCCGCGCCTACCACCCAACCGGCCGTTAGAATTGGGACGGTCAGTGCGGTCAGGAGCCGCAGCCAACCGGGGCGCTCCGAGAGGCCCAGCACCCAGAAGGCGGCAGATGCCGTCAGAGCCCAGGCCAGAACGGAAGCAAGAACCCCGCCGGGCAGGCCGAGGGAGCCTGCAGCCAACAGACCCGCGACGCTCCAGACTACGGCGCCGGCCAGAAAGCGCTGCACCAGAGCAGCCCGCGGCCGCAGGCGCCAGCGGACTCGCCGCGTACGGCGCGTCCGGTGCGGCTGCCCCGGCAGGCCGGGACCTTCCGGCAGGGGCATCACCCCCGCCAGCAGCCGCGCCAGATCCTTTTCTTGGAGAACTTGCGTCATGGGACACAGTCCTTCATCTCCGAGCAGGGCCTCGGCCGGAAAACCCGGCCTCGTCCTGCCCGCCGCTGCGTAACCGGGCCGCCGGGGCGGCCCTCCGACCCCTGAGGGGCCGGCTAGCTGCTTCAGGAGCAGCTTTCTAGAACACCGCGTTCTCCCGGTAGGTGCCAAAGACGGACTTCAGCACGTCGACGATCTCGCCCAGGGTGGCATAGGCCCGGACGCAGTCCAGGATGCGCGGCATGGTGTTCTCCGTGCCGGCCGCCGCCCGCCGCAGCGCCTCCAGGGTCTCAGCCACGCGGACGCTGTCCCGCTCCGCCTTCACGCGCCTGAGCCGCGCCAGTTGGCGCTTCTCCACCTCGGGGTCGATCTTCAGGGTCGGGATGCGCAGGGGCTCTTCGTCAACGAACTTGTTGACCCCCACCACGCCGTAGTCGCCGCTCTGCACCCGCCGCTGGAAGCGGTAGGCGGACTCGGCCAGCTCGCGCTGGAAGAAGCCCTGCTCGATGGCGGTCACCACGCCGCCCCGCCGCTCGATCTCGGCGAAGTAGGCGCGGGCCTCGCTCTCCAGGTCGTTGGTCAGGGACTCGATGAAGTAGGAGCCGGCCAGCGGGTCGACGGTGTTGGTCACGCCGCTCTCCTCAGCGATCACCTGCTGGGTGCGGAGGGCCATCTTCACCGCGTCCTCGGTGGGCAGGCAGAGAGCCTCGTCCATGGAGTTGGTGTGCAGCGACTGGGTGCCGCCCAGAACCGCCGCCAGGGCCTGCAGGGCGACGCGCACCACGTTGACCTCCGGCTGCTGCGCCGTCAGAGAGACGCCGGCCGTTTGGGCGTGGGTCCGGAGCAGCCAGGAACGGGGGTTCTTGGCCCCGAAACGCTCCTTCATGTCGCGGGCCCAGATGCGCCGCGCCGCCCGGAACTTGGCGATCTCCTCGAAGAAGTCGTTGTGCACGTCCCAGAAGAAGGAGAGCCGCGGAGCGAAGTCGTCCACGTTCAGTCCGGCCTCGATGCCCGCCTGCACGTAGGCGAAGCCGTCCGCCAGGGTGAAGGCCAGCTCCTGCCCGGCGGTGGCTCCCGCCTCGCGGATGTGGTAGCCGGAGATGGAGATGGTGTTCCAGCGGGGAACGTGCTCGGAGGCGAAGGCGAAGTTGTCGGTGATGAGCCTCAGGGAGGGCCGCGGCGGAAAGATGTACTCCTTCTGCGCGATGTACTCCTTGAGGATGTCGTTCTGGATGGTGCCGGAGATGCGGTCCCAGGGCACTCCCTGTTTCTCCGCCACGGCCAGGTACATGGCCCAGATGACGGAGGCGGGGCTGTTGATGGTCATGGAGGTGGTCACCTGGTCGAGGGGGATGCCCTCGAACAAGGCTTCCATGTCGGCCAGGGTGTCGATGGCCACCCCTTCCCGCCCGATCTCGCCCCGGGCGAACTCGTGGTCCGAGTCGTACCCCAGCAGGGTGGGCAGGTCAAAGGCGGTGGACAGGCCGGTCTGGCCGTGCTCCAGCAGAAACTGGAAGCGCCGGTTGGTCTCCTCCGCCGTGCCGAAGCCGGCGAACTGCCGCATGGTCCAGAGCTTACCCCGGTACATGGTCTCGTGGACGCCCCGGGTATAGGGATACTGTCCTGGATCACCGAGGTCTCGCTCGTAGTCGACGGACGCGTCCTCCGGCCTGTACACCTGGTTGATCTCGCGGTCCGAGATCGTGGCGAAGCGGCGCTTGGACAGGGCCTTCTCGGTGAGGGCCATGGCGCCAGGCCTCCTTGCCTCTGGAGTTTTCTGGATTCCCCCAACAATGGCACGAAAGCATACCTGGATTCGCTATCCCGGGCTCGACTTCCTCCCGGCATCCGCAAATGCCGCCGATTGCGGGGTTCAGACTCCCCTTCCACCATGATATGTCAGGTCGGATGACATGTCAGGAAGATAGAAGCGAGGACGAATCGAGGTTGCCGCCTCGCCGTGTCTGTGGCAAAATGAAGGCTGAAAGCGCCTGCCTCGGACTGCATCCGGCGACGGAGCAGAACCGGCAGCGTGCGAAGAGTCGAGCTTCGCGCGTAGGGCCAGGCGCCGGCCCGCAGTTGGCTCCATCTCCCGCGGCTCCGCCCGCCCGTCAAGGACGGGGCAAGGACCGCGGACATCGTCCGGTATCCCTCCCGGGAACTGGAACGGAGGTGCTTCAATTGCATACCAAGACCCGTTCGATGGTCGTCGTCGGCATGCTGGGGGCTCTGACCGTGGTCATGGGCCTCACGGGGATCGGGTTCATACCCATCCCGCCGGTACGGGCGACCATCATGCATTTGCCGGTCATCCTGGCCGGCGTGCTGGAGGGCCCGGCCGCGGGCGCGGCGGTGGGCGCCATCTTCGGCGGCTTTTCCATGTACCAGGCCGCCACCATTGGCACTCCCATCTCCAAGGCCCTCTTCCTCAACCCGATTATCGCCCTCCTGCCCCGCATCCTGATCGGCATCGCGGCCGCCTACGGCTTCCAGGCGGCCCGCTCCCGCTGGGCCCGAATCGTCACGGCCGTGCTCCTGGGCGGCCTGGCGGCCCGGCTGGGCTACGCGGCCTGGGTGGCCCTGAAGGGCGGCTCCCTGGCCACCACGTCCTTTGGCCTGATGCTGGCCGGCACCCTGGCGGCCACCGCCGCCGTGCTCTACCTGCTCTGGCGGGGCGAGGAGGCGGCTCCGGGCTTCGCCGCCCTGCTGGGCACCCTGACCAACACCGTCGGCGTCCTGGGGCTGGGCGCCCTGTTCAAGGCCCTGCCAGGGCCCTTGGCCTGGACCATCGGCCTGACCAACAGCCCGGCCGAGGTCTTCGCCGCCATGACGGTGACCGTCCTGGTCTACCAGGGGGTCACGAGGGCTCTGGGCAACCGCCGGGCGCCGCAGCCGCCGTCCCGCAACACCGCCACCATCTAGACCGGCGGGCGCCCGCGGTCCGGGCGGCCCTACCGGCACCATTGAAACAGGCCTGCCGCCCCCGGGGGCGGCGCCACGCCGGAACCGCGGACCTCGACTCCGCCCGGGCCGGCCCTACAGGAGAGATCACCGTGCTGCTGGCCATTGACGTGGGCAACTCCAACATCAAGCTCGGCGCCTTCGAGGGAGACCGCCTGATGGAGCACTGGCGCGTCGCCACCGACAGGCATCACACCGAGGATGAGTACGGCATCCTGCTGAACGACCTCTTCCAGAGCCGCGGCCGGTCCTTTCGGGACTTTTCGGCCGTGGCCATCTCCACGGTGGTGCCGCCCCTCACCCCCACGCTGGAGGAGGTCTGCCGCAAGTACTTCGGCGTGGAGCCGTTGATCGTCGGCGGGCCCGGGGTGAAGACGGGCCTCAAGGTCCGCTACGACAACCCGCGGGAGGCCGGGGCGGACCGCATCGTCGACGCCGTTGCCGCTTACTCGAAATACGGCGGGCCGGTCATCGTGGTCAAGTTCGGCACCGCCACCACCTTTGACGCTGTCTCCGCCGACGGCGAGTTCCTGGGCGGGGCCATCGCCCCCGGCGTCTCCATCTCGACCGAGGCCCTGTTCGCCCGGGCCGCCAGGCTTCCCCGCATCGACCTGGTAAGGCCCAAGAGCGTCATCGGCAGAACCACGGTGGACAGCATGCGGTCCGGCATCCTCTACGGCTTCGCCGGCCAGGTGGACGCCCTGGTGACGCGGATGCGCCAGGAGATGAAGGCGCCTGAGGCCACGGTGGTGGCCAGCGGCGGCATGGCCGAGCTGATTGCGCCGGAGACGCGCACCGTCAGCGTTGTGGACCCCTCCCTCACGCTGGAGGGGCTGCGCATCATCTGGGAGCGGAACCTGGCGACGGTCTGACTGCGACCGCCAACAGCCGCAAACGACGGACAAACGCCCGTGGGCCTTCCCACGGGCGTTCCTGCTGTCATGTCACTCTGCGTCACCCGTTGGAGGAGCGGGGAAGGCCTTTAGGTCCTTCGCCCATAGGTACGAGATCCTTGCGGCATGGGGAGTGTTCTGCCAGGCCGGCTCACGGTGGGAAATCGAGGCGAGTACAGCCCCGGTCTTGGAGCCGAGCTTAGCCAGCACGAGGCTCATGTCTTCCTTTTCACTGTCGGAGAACAGATTCTCCTGGGGGGTGACTAGTGGGACAAGGACCTCGCCCTCACCCCGCGTTGTGGGTACCACATCTATGCATGCCATCCCCGTGCTCTCCATCCAACCAAGGATGTAGGAGAAGTTGTCGGGCACCGGCCCCATGTTCAGCCGCGCATAGGGGAAGCCGCTGATACTTACCCCTTCGCGCTGGAAGTGTAGGAAATCGGCGTAGAACCAAAGTTTCATGAGCTTGACCTTGAAGAGGTGGCCGGCTAACCCGCTGGCAAAGATGAGGGCCATCTGGCCCAAACGCTCGAGGCTTGGGCGTCGAAAACCGGTGTACTCACTGGGCGCCTCCCTCGTCAGGACGCCTTCTACGGCACTGGCCGCCTGCTCCTTGTAGTAGGCGGTGGAATCAAGCACCTTGGACCGGAGCATCTCACGCTCGGCGTTAGTGAGTTTGCAGCTTGGCGAATCCAGTGCCTCCAGGACGAAGGATGGATCGTTCATCTTGGAGATCAGGAGGTTATGGGTATTGTCTTGCAGGGCCCCTCTTTCATAGCGCTGGACCGTGATCGGACCCCAACCAAAGAGCCTGGCCACGCCCCTTTGACTCAAGCCATACCGTTGCCTGATGGACGCGATCTCCCTGGGACTTAGCAGTCCATGGCGCCTCCGGTACTCTTCGTAGGCACTGACCAGGATGGCGTTTTCGGCCTCCGGCGTCAACACTTCGTCGCCGCAAACGGGGCAAATGGGCACGGCCGTCTTGACCGCGACGTGCTCCCCTCGAACCACTATGGAGTGCTCCCGCTCCTCTGGTCTGGTCTCTCTTTCGTCATAGCACGTATAGCAGAAGGCCACGGCACATCCTCCTTGACTGGCTACCTGAAGTGCCGTCGAATCTGGGTCTGAGGAGGGTGAAAGGACAGAACAGTAATGTGACCACCACGCGGATGCGGTTTGAGTTTTATGTACAGGTCTGTGGCCGGGTCAGGCAGAGTCACAAGGAAGAACCAGATATCCCCGGGCCTTTGGGGGTCGCGGTCGGGGTGGGGACCTTTGCAGTAATCTGAGACCGTTAGTCCCACGAGAATGTCGCGCACGTCGTCCGTAGTCATACCCAGGTTCGCAACCGCCTGTAGGTTACGCGGCTCAAGATGCCATTTCCCTAGAAGAATAAGAGCCTTGGCACTGTCAAGAAACTGATTGACGTCTTCCCGGCTGGAGTACTGATCCCGGTGTGGCTCGGCACGCAATAGGCATCCCACCCGTGAGGATCATGCTCAGCTTTATGCTATCATTTGATAGCACTGGCCGCAAGTGATTTCTCGCGGGGGGCCTGGCCGCCACATGGCCCCCGGTCCGGGCCGGCACACTGAGTGTGCCGCGCCTCCGGCCACTGGTGTTGGCAGCCCTCGTTGCCGCCCTTGCAGCCCTGTGGTTGGTCGGCTGGCTTCTGCCAATCGGGCGGCAGGCGGCTTCTCTAGCCCCGGCCTAGGCGTGGCGGGTCATGACCTCAGCCACGAACAGGTCGCGGAAGCCCAGCGTCCGGTAGAGACGCTCCGGATCGCCGCCTGTGCCGGTCTGCAGCACGGCCAGGGTGGCCCCCTGCGCCCGGGCCAGGTCCAGGGCACGCCGGACCATGGCCCCCGCCACTCCGCGCCGGCGCGCCTTCGGAATGGTGGATACGGCATAGAGCCCGGCCGTGTCCCCCTCGACGAAGAGGCAGGTGGTGGCCACCGGCTCCCCGTCCACCACGCCCAACAGGCCGGTGACCTGCGGGTGCCGCAGCGAACGCAGGTTCATCTCGTACATCACCTGGTGCATGTCCGGCGGCACCTCGAACCCCTCCAGGAAGACGCGGCACCACGCATGATATTCGGCGGGTCTTCCGGCCTCCAGGACCTGGAGCGGCGCCGATGCCGGACCCGCGGCGGGAGCCTGTCCGACGGCCCCGACCCGTCCGTCCTCGCCCAGATCGTAGACCATCACCGTCTGCCGGTATTCCGTCCGGTACCCCCGCGCCATCAGGGCGCGGCGCAGCCCGGACGGGGCGGAAGCCGGCGTCAGATAGACGGAAGGTGGAATGCGAAGGCGGAGAAAGGGCGCCTCCAGGCGCGCCAGGTCCGTCCCCAGATTGTCCGGCGGAAAGCGCAGGCTCATCGCCCGGTTGATGAGCAAGGCCGGGCACTCCGGGTTGATCAGGACCGCGGCGCCTTCCACCGGCAGGGTCTGAGCCAGCAGGGAAAAGTAGGCACGCTCATTGTCCTCCGCTCGCTCCCAGGTCAGAACTGCTGTCACGCGCAGCCTCCTCCCTCGATGCACCGGCCCCGCTGGTCGCAGGCGGGGTCCTATCGTCCGCGGAAGCGCGGCTTTCGCCTCTCCAGGAAAGCCCCGGCGCCCTCCCGAAAGTCCTCGCTCAGGCAGGCGGCGACGAAGGCCTTCGCCCCGTTGTCGTCCACCGCAGCCAGAGCGGCCTTGACGGAGCGCATGGCCAGGGGGGCGTTGGCGGCAAGCCCCTCGGCCCAGGCCAGAGCCTCGTCCAGGACCTGCCCCTCCGGGGCCAACCGGTGAACCAGCCCCAGGGCTAAAGCCTCTTGGGCCTCCGCAGTGCGGCCGGTCAGCAGCAGGTCCCGGCCCCGGGACGGCCCGACGGCCCGGGTCACGCGGGCCACCAGGCCGGGGGTGAGCGCCGCCCCCAGCCGCACGGCAGGCACGCCGCAGACGGCCTTTCCCGAGGCCAGGCGGAGGTCGCAGGCCAGAGCCAGCTCGAGGCCGCCTCCCAGGGCCGCGCCGTCCATCGCCGCCACTGTGGGAATGGGCAAGGCCTCCAGCCCGCCGAGGAGCCCCTCCACGACGTCCAGGAACAGGTTGGCCCGGTGCTCGTCATAACTTGTCATTTCGGTCAGGTCTGCCCCGGCGGCAAAAACGCCGCCCTCGCCGTGCAGGACCAGGCAGCGCGGCCCGGCCTCCGGGCTGGCCGTCTCCCGGGCCAGGTCGGCGACCCGCTGCCCCAGCAGCTCCCAGGCCGCCAGGTGAAAGGCGTTGCGCCGCGACTGACGGGTCCAGGACCAGACGCGAACCAGGCCGCGGTCCTCCTCAGTCAGACGGAAGTCTGCGGCCGTCCAGCGGCGGGTGCTCAAAGGGCCTCTCCACCTTCCCAGTTCAGGCTCTACTTCGGCGCCGCCGCAATCCTTCCCTCTCCTCCCCGGTATGGTCTCCCTCACGTGGTACACTGAATGCGTCAGTGTCTGAGGAGGTGCCCCGTGCAAACCCGCTTTAAACTATCTCTCCGCCGCCCCATCATCTGGGCCGCGCTCTGGGCGGCCATCGTCATCGCCGGCGTGGCCCGGCTGGGTCCACTCTACTTCCCCGCCTTCCTGCTGGCCGGCGTCCTGCTGCTGGGCGTCGGCATCTGGGCCAACGCCGGCCCCGGCATCGTGACCTCCCTGGAGGATGAGGGCGGCGTCCTGGTGATCCGCCAGGTCCTGGGCGGCCGCGAGGAGGTGGCCTGGGGCGAGGTGACCGAGGCGTCGGTGCTGCAGCGCCAGGACAAGGTGATGCTCTACCCGCTCCTGCGTCTGAAGACGCAAAGCGGGAGGAACGTGTTCCTCCCGCTCTATCTGGTGGACAATCCTCCCGGTCTGAAGAGACTGATTCGCGACCGGGCCGGCCTGGAGCCCGCCCCTCTGGTCGAGGCAACGGAGACCGAACGCTGGGTACGGAGCGCAGAAGGCTGAGTCAGGCGGCCGAGGGCGGGGCCGTCTAGCCCTGCTCCTCCTTCAGCCACCGCGCCGCATCCGGTGCGTGATAGGTGAGGATGAGGTCGGCGCCGGCCCGTTTGATGGAGGTGAGAATCTCCATCGTCAGCCGCCGCTCGTCGATCCAGCCGTTATGGGCGGCGGCCTTGACCATGCTGTACTCGCCGCTGACGTTATAGGCGGCGACCGGAACGTCCACCTGGTCGCGCACCTGGCGGATGACGTCCAGGTAGGAGAGCGCCGGCTTGACCATGACGATGTCGGCCCCTTCTTCCAGGTCCAGCCGGACCTCGCGCAGGGCTTCCCGCGCGTTGGCCGGGTCCATCTGGTAGCCGCGGCGGTCGCCGAACTGCGGCGCCGAGTCGGCCGCCTCGCGGAAGGGCCCGTAGAACCCGGAGGCGTACTTAGCGGAGTAGGCCATAATCGGCACTTGGCTGTAGCCGGTGCGGTCCAGGGCCTCGCGGATGGCGGCAACGCGGCCGTCCATCATGTCCGACGGAGCCACCATGTCAGCCCCGGCCCCGGCGTAGGCCAGGGCTGTCTTTGCGATCAGCTTGAGGGTCTCGTCGTTGTCCACGTCGCCGTCATGGATGACGCCGCAGTGGCCGTGGCTGGTGTATTCGCAGAGACATACGTCCGGCACCAGGTAGAGGTCCGGGAACTCCGCCTTGGCCTCGCGCAGGGCCCGAGCCACAATGCCGTCCTCGGCGTAGGCGCCCGTGGCCAGGAGATCCTTGCTCTCGGGCAGGCCGAAGAACATCACGGACGGGACGCCCAGCTTCACCAGGCTCTCCAGTTCCCGCTTCATCTCGTCCAGCGAGAGGCGGTACTGGCCCGGCATGGCCTCGATCTCCTGGCGCACTCCGGTGCCCGGGCAGACGAACATGGGATAGATGAAGTCCTTCACCGACAGCTCCGTCTCGCGCACCATCCGGCGGATGGTGTCATTGCGGCGCAGCCGGCGCGGACGCTGAATGGGAAAGCTCATGGATCGGCGCTCCTTTCGTCATCAGGCCCTTCCGGCGCTCAGGCCGGCCCCAGGTGGCGGGCCAGGGCCTCCGCCAGGGCGGCGACGGTGGCGGCCCCGGGAACCACGTCCACCGGCAGGCCGCGCTCCCTGGCCGCCGCCTCGGTCTGGTGCCCGATGCAGGCCACGGCCACCGGTCCCAGCAAGTCCTGGGCGTCCTCGCCCAGAAGGTCCAGAAAGTTGTTGACTGTGGACGAACTGGTAAAGGTGACGGCGTCCACCCGCCCCGCCAGCAGCAGATGCCGCAGGGCGCCGGCGCCGGACCGTTCCGGCCGGTTGCAGTAGACCGTCACCTCGTCCACAACGGCGCCAGCCCCACGCAGCCCATCCGGCAGCAGGGCGGAAGCCAGGTCACCCCTGGCCAGCAGCACCCGTTCCCCGGGCCGCAGGTGGGGCAGCATGGCGGCCAGCACCCCGCGGCCGCTGTATTCGTCGGGCACGAGCCCCGCCGTCAGCCCCCTGCGCCGGAGGTGGGCCGCGGTCTGCTCACCCACGGCGACGATGCGGAGCATCCCGGATCCCAGAAGGTCCCCGGGCGATAGGCCTCTGACGGCCATGCGCCCCAGCAGACCGTCCACCCCGTTCTGGCTGGTGAAGACCAGCCAGGCGCAATCCCGCAGCCGGTCCAGGGCCTGGTCCACCGGCGACCAGTCCTCCGGCGGCTCGATGCGAATCACGGGGAAGACCAGCGGCTCGGCGCCGAGGGTCCGCAGTCGCTCAGCCAGGGAGCCTGCGGCTCCCTCCGCCTGGGTGACGATGACCCGGCGCCCGGACAGCAGGCCCTGCGCCGTCATAGCTGCGACATGGGCCTGGCGGGAGCGTCCCAGCCGCGGCGGTCAGGGCCGCCCAGCCTTGCCAGAATGTCGGCGGCGCCCCGGGCCAGCAGTTCCTCGGCCAGGGACACGCCCATGGCCTCGGCCTCCTCGGGCTTGCCGCGCCGGGAGCCGCGAATCAGCAGGGAGCCGTCCGGTTCGGCAACCATGCCCTCCAGCACCAGGACCCCGCCCTCCGGGCCCTCGTCCAGGCAGCCCAGGGCGCCGATGGGCACATGGCAGCCACCCTCCAGCCGGCGCAGCAGGGCCCGCTCGGCCAGGGTGGCGGCGTACGTGTCCGGGTCGTGCAGGGGCCGGATGGCCTCCAGAATGTCCGTATCCTCCGTCCGAACCTCGATGCCCAGGGCCCCCTGGCCCACGGCGGGCAGGGAGATGCTGGTGGGGAGGATGGTGGAAATCCGCTCCTTGAGGCCCAAGCGGGCGAGTCCGGCAGCGGCCATCACCAGCACGTCGAACTGGCCCTCGTCCAGCTTGCGCAGGCGGGTGCCGACGTTGCCCCGCACCGGCAGGACTTCCAGGTCCGGTCGGTACTTCTTGATCTGGGCCACGCGGCGCAGGCTGGAAGTGCCCACACGGGCGCCCTGGGGCAGGTCATCCAGGCTGTCCACGGCCGGCCGGGCCACCGGGGTCACCAGGGCATCCCGCGGGTCCTCCCGGTGCGTGACAGCGCCGATGGTCAGTCCTTCCGGCAGTTCGGTGGGAACGTCCTTCAGGCTGTGAACGGCCATGTCCACGGAGCCGTCCAGGAGCGCGGTCTCCAACTCCTTGACGAAGAGCCCCTTCCCGCCCACCTTGTCCAGGGAGACGTTGAGGACCTGGTCACCCAGGGTCTTCATGCTCAGAATCTCGAACAGTTGGCGGCCGTTCCGGCCCAACTCGGCGGCGACCCACTCTGTCTGAACCATGGCCAGGGCGCTGTCCCGACTGCCCACGCGAAAAACGCGCACGGCCGCCCCTCCTTCCAAGTCGCTTGGCGTTGCCTCCAACCGCCCGGGCTCAGGGCCTGCCGGCGGCGAAGCTGCGCGGCCTTCTTAGAAGCCGTGCAGCCTGCTGGCAAAGAGGTTGATCACGTAGAAGTTGGCCATCACCGCAATAAACCCTGCAATGGACAGGTAGGCGGCTCGCCGGCCGTTCCACCGCAGGGCCAGGCGGGCCAACAGGTAGAGCCCATAGACGACCCAGGTGAACACCGACCAGATGACCTTCCATTCGAACAGCCAGGACGTCCAGGCGGCCTGGGCCCAGAAGACGCCGGCCACCAGGCCGATCGTCAGCAGCGGGTATCCGGCCTCGATGAACCGGAGGCCGAAGCGATCCAGCACGTCCAGGGGCGGAAGGCGGTAGAAGAACACGAAGAAGGCCTTGTCTCTGAGCTGTTTCTCCTGCAGCAGGTACATGACCCCGGAGATGAAGCTCAGCGCAAACAAACCGTAGCTGGCGTAGGCGAAAAGGATATGGAAGACCAGGCGCGTACCGGACAGGGCCGGCACGTCCATGGTGGCCCTTGGTGCGGCGGCGGTGCCCAGCAGGAACACCACCAGCACCGGAATCAAAAACACCCCCGCGATCTTGACGGGGTGCAGCAGGTCAAGAAGCGTGTAGTTCAGGGCCACCACCCAGGTGAAGAAGAGGGCGGCGTCCTCCATGCTGAGGAACGGCACGTGCGACGGGTTTCGCCAGATGCTCAAAACCAGGGCCGCGGTGTGGGCCAGGAAGGCCAGGCGCAGCAGGAATGAGGAGGGTCGGCTCCACTCCTCAGCGTAGAGGTAGGCGCCGTGGCTCAGAGCCGCCACCGCGTAGAGGATGAGCGCCAGAATGACGAGGCCCAGGCTACCGACGGCCATGCGCGGCACCTCCCTGGGGAGCGAGGCCCTCCAGGGCCGGGCTCATCGCCTCCGTCTTGTCTTCTGACGCGTTGCGGTCCTGGCCGCCCTCCAGGTTAAAGAGCTGCGTGACCGCCTCCAGGTAAAGCTCGCCCTGGGAGGCCGAGGCGAACTCCTTGATGCGCAGCGTGGGGTCGTTCAGCAGCTTGTTCACGAGGGTCACGGTCATGGCCTCGATCACCGACCGCTCGCGCTCGCCCAGCTCGGGCAGCCTGGCCAGAGCCCGCTCCAGCTCCGCCTTACGGACGGCATCCGCCTTGTCGCGCAGCGAACGGATGAGGGGCACCACGTCCTGGGTCTTGAGCCAGGAGTCGAACCTGGCCACCTCTTCCTCAATAATCCGCTCCACGCGGCGGGCCTCGCGCTTGCGCTCCCGCAGGTTGGCGGCCACGGCGGCCTCCAGGTCGTCGATGTCGTAGAGGAAGACGTTCTCCAGCCGGCTGCACTCGGGGTCGATATCACGGGGCACGGCGATGTCGAAGAGGAAGATGGGACGGCCGCGCCGCACGGACATGGCCCGGGTGAGGTGCTCACGGGTCAGCACCAGGTTGGGAGCCCCGGTGGAGCTGATGACCACGTCGGCCTGCTCCAGCCAGTGCTCCATGTCGTCCCAGCGAACCCCCAGGCCGGCGTACTGCTGGGCCATGGCCACCGCCTTCTCGTAGGTGCGGTTGGCCACGGTAATCTGGGAGACCCCGGCCTGCACCAGGTGCCTGGCGGTGAGGTCGGCCATCTCGCCGGCCCCCAGAATAAGGACCTTGCGCCCGCCCAGGTTGGAGAAGACCTTGCGGGCCAGCTCCACGGCGGCATAGGGCACGGAGACTGCGTTGTGAGAGATGCCGGTCTCGGTGTGCGCCCGCTTGCCCACGGTCAGGGCCTGGCTGAAGAGGGCGTGCAGGGTCTTGCCCACGGCGCCCTGGTCGGCCGAGGTCACGTAGGCCTCCTTGATCTGGCCGAGGATCTGGGTCTCGCCCAGGATCATCGAGTCCAGGCCGGTGACCACGGTGAACAGGTGGCTTACCGCCTCCTGGCCGTGGTGCACGTAAAGGTGCTCAGAGACGCCGGAAAGCCCCAACTCTCGCCCCCGGGTGTCGAGAAAGCCCTTGAGGGCATTCGCAACGGGGTGGAACTGGGGCGACACCGCATAGAGTTCGGTTCGGTTGCAGGTGGACAGGACCACCGCTTCCTCCAGCTCCGGCACCTGCCGGAGTTGTCCCAGCGCATCCAACAGTCCCTGTCCGGAGAAGCTCAGTCGCTCTCGCACCTCAACCGGTGCTGTCCTGTGGTTGAGCCCAACCAGAATGATGTGCACGGCGACTCACCTTACCGCTCAAACTTGCAGCCTTGGCGTCACGCGTTACGGGCTCGTGGGGCCCCGGACGCCGCTACTGTGGCTTGGTGCCCACGTGCAGGCAGGTCATGCCGCCTGACAGCGGGATCACCCGAACGTCCCTGAGGCCGGCCTCGCGGAAGATCTCAGACAGCTCCTGCTGTTCCGGGAACCTGGTGAGCGAGTGCGGGAGATACGTGTAGGGGCGCACGCGCCCGGCACGGCCGCGCATGACCAGGCGGTCGATGAGCGGGACGATGTTGTAGAAGTACAGGAAGAACAGGGCGCGCCAGACCGGGTTCTGCGGCTTGCTGATCTCCAGCGAGACCACGCTGCTGCCGGGGCGAACCACGCGGGCCATCTCCGACAGCGTCTTCTTGATATCTGACACGTTTCGCAGCGCAAACCCGATGGAGGCGCCGTCAAAGGTGTTGTCGTCGAAGGGCAGGTCCATGGCGTTCCCTTGCACCCAGGCGATGCGGGCGCCGAGGGGCGACCCCTCCACCCGCTTCCTGGCCACGGCCAGCATCTCATGGGAGAAGTCCAGGCCGGTCACGTGACCCCTCTCCCCCACCTGCCGGGCGGTCAACCGGCTCAGGTCGCCGGTGCCGCAGGCCACGTCCAGGTGGTGGTCGCCCGGCCGCAGGCCGGTTACCTGGAGAAACGCCTTATGCCAGAAGCGCAGCATCCCCGCCGTCATGACCCGGTTCATCAGGTCGTACTCGCCGGCGATGGTGTTGAACATCTCCTGAACGTACCGTTCCTTGCCCTCGGGGCCGATTTCCTCGAGGATGTTCGCCAACAAAGGCACTCCTTCCGGTCCCATGATAACACAACGCCAGTCACGGACACACCTATGAAAGGACTAGCTGCAGATTTCCTGCAGGGCTAGCCTTTTTGGATGGATCGAAGGCGGCAAGTTCCCGGCTGATCTCTTCAGATGCGTTTCCAGGGACAGGCAAACCATTCCAGCCAATCCAGAAGCAGGTACAGCGCCAGGCCCATGGCACCCATAGCTATGACCGCCGCAAACATCTCGTCGTAGGCGATACGGGACCAGGCATTGACCATAAAGTAGCCGATGCCTGTGCTGGTGGCGAAGGTCTCCGACAGAAAGAGCACGGCGATGGCGGTTCCCAGGCCGTTGCGCAGCGCGGTGAAGATCTCGGGCAGGGCGGCCGGCCAGATGACATGGCGGAACAGGTCCCACTCCGTGCCGCCCAGGGACTGCACCGACAGGACGGAGCCGCGGCTGACGCCGCGGGCGGCGTCCCGGGCCGTAACCAGGATCTGAAAGCCGACCACCAGGGCGATGAAGGAGGCCTTGGCCATGTCGCCGATGCCCAGGAGGACCATGACGATGGGCAGGAAGACCACCTTGGGCACGGGGTAGGTCAGGTAGATGAGAGGCGGCGCCAGCCGGGGCGTCCAGCGGGACAGCCAGGAGCGGCGGCGCGGTACGAGGTCGGCCTGCTCCTGGCGCCCCAGATAGAGACCCAGGGGCACGGCCACCACCACCGACATCACCAGGGCAGCGACGACGCGCCAGGTACTCACCCAGACGTGAAAAGGCATCCCCTCGCTGAGGCTTCGGCGCAGGGCCACGAAGGCCGGCAAGGGGCCGGGGAGCGCCAGGCTGTGGACGACCACGGCTAGAAGCTGCCAGGCCCCCAGCAGCAGGGCGGCGGCTATCAGGGTGTAGAGGGCCGGCAACCAGCGGCTGGGCGCTGCCAGGCCGCGGCCGGAGCGCGCAGGCGTGCTCCCAACGCTCATGCCGCCACCCCCTTCTCCAGTGCATCCCGAACCCGCGTGCACTGAGCGTAGAAGTCCGGGTGGCGCCGGTAGGCTGGGTCGCCGGCCTCCGGGTTGGCGATGTCCGCCACGACCCGTCCCGGGTGCGGCGAGAGCACCAGCACGCGCTGGCCCAGGAAGACAGCCTCCTCGATGCTGTGGGTGACCAGGACCAGCGTGGGCGCATAGCTTCGCCACGCCTCCAGCAGCAGGTTCTGCAGATCCTCGCGGGTCAGGGCGTCCAGCGCCGAGAAGGGCTCATCCATCAGCAGCAGGTCCGGCTGGAGGCAGAGCGACCGGGCGATGGCCACGCGCTGCCGCTGGCCGCCCGAGAGTTGGGCCGGAAAGCGCTGTCGGACCTCCCAGAGCCCGACCCGCCGCAGGGCCTCCTCTACCCGCGCGGCCTGCTCCGCCCGGGGCACCCGGCGCACCTCCAGTCCCAGGGCGGCGTTGTGCCACACCGTCTTCCAGGGTAGGAGGCCGAAGTCTTGAAGCACCAGGGCCGTCCCCGGGCGGCGGGGACGGATCGCCTCGCCCGCCACCTGCACCTCTCCCTCGCCAGGGGCCAGCAGACCGGCCAGGACGTAGAGCAGAGTGCTCTTGCCGCAGCCGGAAGGTCCAATAACGGCACAGCTCTGGCCCGGGGCCAACGACAAGCTGACCCCGGCCAAAGCCGCCACCGGACCGGCCTGACCGTGGTAGGTCAGGCCGAGGTTGTTCACTTCTACCATGGACAGAGGGGACTCCCCCATTGCGAGGTTCCTGATGCCGGCCGGACCGGCGCCTGTCGGCGCTAGTTTTCTGTGAGCCCGGGCGCTGTCATCTTGTCTAGGGTGAGGCCGTCCTTGACCAGCTTCTTCGCCTTCAGCCACTCCAACACCGGCGTGAAGTCGGCATCCTTCGGCAGTTGGGGCAGCGGGAAGTCGGCGTACTCGTAGCTGTCCTTGAGGGGCTCGGGCAGCAGCTTCTTGTCCACCATGAACCGGCGGTAGGTGGCGTGGTCGGCGTTGATGTCGCTCACCGCTTTGGCGTAGGCCGCCAGCAGCTTCTTGACCGCGTGCGGGTTCTCGGCGATCAGCTTGCCGCGCAGAATGATGACGCTCTGGGTGAGGTTCTTGCCCTTGCTGTCATCCAGGAGGACCCTGGCGCCCTGCTTCTCGGCCAGAGTGGCCAGGGGGTCAGGCAGGGTGGCCGCCTCCAACTGGCCGCCGGCCAGCATCTGCATGCGCACGGGAATCTTGGGGACCTCGCTGTACTTGATGTCGCCGGGCTTGAGGCCCTGTGCCACCAGCATCTGCTCGGTCACCCACTCGATGACGGAGTTGCTGGAGATGCCGATGGCCACGCCCTTCAGCTGCTCCGGCCTGGTGATCTTGGACTTGGGCGACAGCAACAAGGCGAAGCGCCCCTCCTGCGGCGCGGCACCCAGGGACAGGGAGACGATCTTGGCGTCCCCGCCGCCGTTGATCAGCAGGGCGGCGCCGACGCTGTCCGACACGCCGCCGTCAATGGCGCCGGCGATGAAGGCCTGGTCGCGCTCCGTGGCGGAGGCGGTGGGCATCAGTTCGACGTCCAGGCCGGCCTCCTTAAAGTAGCCCTTGTCCTGGGCCACAAAGAACGGCAGGGAATCGATGATAGGCAGGAGGCCCAACGTCACCTTGACGGCAGGGACCTGCGCGGCGGGCTTGTCCGCGGTCGCGGGGGCCGTGGCGGGCGTCGCAGCCCTGCTGCCGCAGCCGGCCAGGACGGCGGCCAGCAGCAGAGCGGTAATCACCAGAACCAGGGACTTGTGGCGTGACAACACGGTTTCTCCTCCTGAAAGGCTTTTGTTTCTGGGACCGTTCCCGATGCGTTCAGCCTCTAGGCGGCACCGGTCAGCCCGGTCGCCAGCACGACAAACAGGAAGTACAGGATGCTGATATACCCGTTGACGTTGAAGAAGGCAGCGTTCAGCCGCGACAGGTCGCCGGGGCTGACCAGCAGGTGCTCGTACCCGAGCAGGGCGGCGACCACCATCAGGCCCACCCAGTAAACCCAGCCGAGGCCCAGCATCAGGCCCACGGCCGCCAACAGGCCGACCACCACGAGGTGCACCCAGCGGGCCAGGGTCAGCGCGGCGGCGATGCCGAAGCGAGCCGGCACCGAGTGCACGCCCTCCTTGACGTCGAACTCGTAGTCCTGGCAGGCATAGATGAGGTCGAAGCCCGCCACCCAGAGGCCGGCGGCGATGCCCAGAATCACCGGCGGCCACGAAAGGGTACCGGTGACGGCCAGCCAGCCGCCGAAGGGAACGAAGAAGTAAGACAGGCCCAGCCAGAAGTGGCAGGCCCAGGTCCAGCGCTTCATATAGGAGTAAAGCACCAGCACCGGCACCACCACGGGCAGGAACACGACGCAGAGCGGGTTCAGCATGACCGCCGCCAGCACCAGCAGGCCGGTGGCCAGAGCGCCGTAGAGGCCCACGACGAACGGGCTGATGACGCCGCGGGGCAGGTGCCGGTTGGCGGTGCGCGGGTTGCGCGCGTCGACGAAGCGGTCGATCAGGCGGTTGAAGGCCATGGCCGAGGTGCGCCCGCCGAACATGGCCAGCGTGATCCAGCCCAGGGTGGACCAGCGGGGCAGGCCCCCCGCCGCCAGGAAGGCCCCGGCGTAGGCGAAGGGCAGGGCGAAGATGGTGTGTTCCCACTTCACCAGATCGGCGAAGGTCTTGGCGTTACGAAACACGGGCATTACAGCCCAAACTCCTTCCAGCGGCGGCTGACCTGCTCCTTCATGTCGGCCGACATGGTGATGTCGTCCGGCCACTCACGCTGGAAGCCCTCGCTCTTCCACTTGCGGGTGGCGTCGACGCCCAGCTTGCCGCCCAGGTGCGGCAGCGGGGCGGTGTGGTCCAGGGCGTCCACGGGACCCTCCGTAATCTCAGTGTCCCGCTTCCAGTCGGTATTGTTGAAGACTGTCCAGGCTGTGGTGGACAGGTCGTGGACGTCCACATCATGATCCACCACGACGATGAGCTTGGTCAGCATCATCAGGCCCAGACCCCAGAGGGCGTGAATAACCTTGCGGGCATGGCCCGGGTACCGCTTCTTGATGGAAACCAGGACGCAGTTGTGGAAGACTCCCTCGGCCGGCATGTTGTAGTCCGTCACTTCCGGCACCAGCATCTGAAGCAGCGGCAGGAAGATGCGCTCCGTGGCCTTGCCCAGGAAGTAGTCCTCCTGCAGGGGCTTGCCTACGATGGTGGTGGGGTAGACCGGGTTCTTCCGGTGCGTCACGCAGGTGACGTGAAAGACCGGGTACTGATCGGCCAGCGAATAGAAGCCGGTGTGGTCACCGAAGGGGCCCTCGGTCCGCAGTTCGCCCAGTTCAACATAGCCCTCCAGGACGAACTCGGCGTTGGCCGGAACCTCCAGATCGACCGTCTTACACTTGACCAGCTCCACCGGCGCCTGGCGCAGGAAGCCGGCGAACATCAGCTCGTCGATGCCGGCCGGAAGGGGCGCGGTCGCCGAGTAGATGACGGCAGGGTCGGAGCCCAGCACCACCGCCACCGGCAGCCGGCGCTGTTCCGGGGTCAGGTGCTCATAGTGCTCGGCCCCGTGCTTGTGGAGGTGCCAGTGCATGCCGGTCGTCTTCTTATCGAAGACCTGAAGGCGGTACATGCCAATGTTGCGGTGTCCCGTCGCCGGGTCCTTGGTGAAGACCAGAGGCAGAGTGATGAAGGGACCGCCGTCCTGCGGCCAGCAGGTGAGGACGGGGAGCTTCGTCAGGTCCGGGTCCTCCTCCACCACTTCCTGGCAGGCGCCGCGGGCCACGTTCTTGGGCACGAAGTTGCCCAGCTCCGCCAGCTTGGGCAGGGCCTTGAGCTTGTCCCAGAAGCCGGTGACCTCCGGCGGCGTCATCAGGTCGCGGATGCGTCCGGCGATGTCGTCCAGGCTGTCCACTTCCAGTGCCAGCTGCATGCGCTTCAAGGTGCCGAAGGCGTTGATGAGAACAGGGTAGGGCGACCCCTCCACATTCTCAAACAGCAAGGCCGGGCCGCCGGTCTTGGTCACCCGGTCCGTGATCTCGGTTATCTCCAGATTGGCGCTCACAGGCGCCTGGATTCGCCTGAGCTCCCCAGACTTGTCCAGGGCCTCGATGAAGTGCTGCAAATCACGATAGGCCAAGGCCAACCCACCCTACAATTGAACTCAGGTTCAGTCACAGGTCAAGTCTACGGTTCACGCAAAAACCTGTCAAGAAAAGACGAACGACCTCAGCCTTGTGAGCGCCCAGGAAAAGGGGCACCCGCTGCGGGTGCCCCTTAGCTCTCTTGTAGCCTGGCCTGACGCCATTCCACTGCCTAGATCTCGCCGGCTCGCTTGATGTCCCGCTTCAGGCCCGGCTCGCCCGGCTGCCAGTTGGCCGGGGCACCGAGCCCCGTCTCCCGATTAAACTGAACCGCCTGAATCAGGCGAAGCAGCTCAGCCGTGCTCCGCCCCACCTCCAGCGGGTAGACGAGGTAGAGGGCAATGCGGCCGTCCGGATCGATGAGGACCGTGACGCGCCGGGCCACCCCGGCCTCAGGGTCCAGGGCGCCATAGAGCCAGGGGATGTAGCCGCTGCGGTCGGAGAGCAGCGGGAACGGCACGCGCCGCGCGCTGGGCGAGACCTCGGTGAAGACCTTGTGGGCGTAGATGCTGTCGGTGCTGAGGGCCAGGACCTCCACGTCGAGCCGCTTCAGCTCCTCGTAAACGGCGGCGACCGCCGCCAGTTCCGTGGGTCAGACGAAGGTGAAGTCGCTGGAATAGAAGAACAGCAGGATCCAGTGTCCGAGCAGGTCGCGGAGGCGCACCTGCCCGGCGGTCTGGGTGTCGGGGAAGTAGGTTTCCGCCACAAAGTCGTAGGCCGGCAAACCCACCGGAGCCTCGCGGGCCAGAGGCATCACCACGGCCATCACTCCCGGGTCATTTTGTATCCATATTATGAAACGCCCTGGTGGGGCGCGACGGCCTGCGCAAAACCCTCCAGCAGGCAGGATTTTCCCACTCCATTCCCGTTGCAAGACCCGCCTATTCCCTATTTCGAAACCTCTAAGTTTACCTTTCCCTTGTAGGGTGCTAAAATGGGTGTACCGACTTCCGGACCGCAAGTCTTGCCAAGGCTTTCCACCGCGTGACGCAAGGAGGCTCGAGAAGCCCATGACCACCCAACTGTATCAGACGCGTCGCCGGCTGATTACGGCCATCAAGAAGAAGGGCACGATGGCCGTGGGCGACCTGGCCGACGAGCTGGGCGTCACCGGCATGGCCGTCCGCAAGCACCTGGCCGGGCTGGAGCGCGACGGGCTTGTAACCGCAACCCTGGAGCACCGGGAGACCGGGCGACCGCGCTACGTCTATTCGCTGACCCAGCTGGCCCACGACCTGTTCCCCCAGAGCTACCACCACATCGCCTTGAACGTCCTCGACGACATCGCCGAGCTGTATGGCCCGGCGGAAGTCAACCGCGTGCTGGGCCGGCGCTCCGACCGGATGGAGGAGCGGTATCGGAAGGCCGTCGAGGGCAAGGATATCCCCGACAAGGTTGCAGACCTAAGCCGGATGCGTGACGAAGACGGCTTCCTGGCCGACTGGGAGCGGGAGGGCGACGCGTTCGTCCTCCGCGAACACCACTGCCCCCTCTTCCAGGTGGCGTCCGAGCATCCGGTCGCCTGCTCCCTGGAACTGCAGATGTTCCGCAACCTGATGCCCGAGGCCGAGGTTTCCCGCTCCCACTGCCAGGTGGATGGTCAGCACGTCTGTACGTACCACATCCGGCCCCGGCAGGTCGCCGCCGGCGGGCAGACTGAGACGGCGGGCAGCAAGCGGGCGCGCCCCGAGACTCCGGAAACCGGGAGGTGACCATCCGTGCAGAAACCACGGCGCCTGGTCGTCGCCATCACCGGCGCGAGCGCGTCCCGCTACGGAGTGCGCCTCCTGGAGGCCCTGCGCGAGGCTGGGGTGGAGACCCACCTCATCATCAGCCGCTGGGCCGAGGCCAACCTATTGCAGGAATCCTCGTATACGCCGGACTACGTGCGTTCCCTGGCCAGCCAGGTGCATGGGGACGGCAACCTGGGCGCCGCCGTGGCCAGCGGTTCCTTCCGCACCGACGGCATGGCCATCGTCCCCTGCAGCATGAAGACGCTGGCGGCCATCGCCACGGGCCTGACCGACAACCTCGTCGCCCGGGCCGCCGACGTGACGCTGAAGGAGGGGCGCAAGCTGGTGCTGGCGCCGCGGGAGACCCCCCTCTCCGCCATCCACCTGGAGAACATGCTGAAGCTGGCGCGACTGGGCGTCGCCATCATGCCGCCCGTCCCCGCCTTCTACGGACGGCCCCAGACCCTCGACGACCTGGTCGACCACTTCGTCGGCCGCGTTCTGGACCGGTTCGACGTGGAGCACAACCTCTACCGCCCCTACACCGGCGGCGGCGAGTCTTGACCGGCGGGATACCAGAGCGGGAGGCGACTCAAGGGTGCACCGAGTGATCACCGGCCATGTGGGCGACGGACGACGCCGGTTGGACTACACCGCCGTAGCCACGGAGGGCGGCCTCACCGTGACCCTCACGGGCGGCGACAGGGCCCACGTGGGTGCTGTGGCCGTCGCCCAGCCCCGGCCCAGCCTCAAGGACCCACGGCGCACCAGCGCCAGTACCTCGGTCATCACTGTGGTCGGGCATCAGGACGACGAAGTCGCCAGACCCCTGGCCCACCTGTTGGCCGCGAACACCGGCCAGCCGGCTGCTGTCAGCATCGGCATTCACTGGGATGACTGCACGGCGGACGACATCGAAGCGTCGCGCGCCATGGTCATGGAGGCGGGCCGGGCCGTGCTCTCGGCCCTGAAGTCCTAGGAGGCGTCACAGGCGTAACGGCGCAGCAACTGCGAACTTCGCGCCTGCCAAAGACCCCGAGGGGCTCTCCCCTCGGGGTCTTCCCGTATCCGAACGGACCCTGTGTCAAAGTACTGCGCCTAGGTTTTTTTCCTCCGCCAATGGGACAAACTCCCTTCTGAGTCCCGGTTGCAAACCCATAGATACTACTGTCAACCGGGGAAGGATTTAGCTCCCCCACTGTCTAAAGATTTCTTGCAACGACTTCACTGACAGGGGGTGGTATGGACAACCGGACTCCTGGCCCAATGTAGTACCGAGACTGCCACGGAGGTGTCAGCATGAACGGTTTCCTCGGACCCCTGCAGAAGGTCGGTAAGGCGTTGATGACCCCGGTCGCAGTGCTGCCCGCTGCCGGTCTGCTCCTGCGCTTCGGTCAGCCCGACCTGCTCAACATCAAGTGGCTCGCCGACGCCGGCGGAGCCCTCTTCGACAACCTGCCCCTGCTGTTCGCCATCGGCGTGGCCATCGGCCTGGCCAGCGAGGCGGGCGTGGCCGGCCTCTCCGGCATGGTGGCCTACTTCGTCATGACCAAGGTCGCCGTTGACTTCAACAAGGACATCAACATGGGCGTCCTTGCCGGTATCATCGCCGGTTCTCTGGCCGGCTGGGCCTACAACCGGTTTCACGCCACCAAGCTGCCCGAGTTCCTGGGCTTCTTCGGCGGTAGACGGTTCGTACCCATCATCACTGCACTGTTGGCACTTATTCTGGGTATCGTCTTCGGCTTTGTCTGGCCCCCGATTCAGAACGTCATCAATGCCATCGGCCAGTGGATCATCGGCGCGGGCGCCCTGGGCGTCTTCGTGTTCGGTGTGATGAACCGCCTGCTTATCCCCCTTGGCCTGCACCACATCATCAACAGCCTGGTCTGGTTCGTGTTCGGCAACTACACCGACGCGACCGGCAAGGTGGTCACCGGCGACCTGAACCGTTTCTTCGCCGGCGACCCCAATGCGGGCGCCTTCATGACCGGTTGGTTCCCGATCATGATGTTCGGCCTGGTGGGTGTGGCCCTGGCCATCTACCAGGAGGCCAAGCCGAGCCAGAGGGCGGCCGTGGGCTCGATCATGTTCGGCGCCGCCCTGACAGCCTTCGTCACCGGCGTCACGGAACCCCTCGAGTTCGCCTTCATGTTCGTCGCCCCGGTTCTCTACCTCGTCCACGCCCTTCTGGCCGGGTCCTCCATGGCTCTGGTCTATATCCTGGGCATCAAGGACGGCTTCACCTTCTCCGCAGGCCTCATTGACTACATCCTCAACTTTGGCCTGGCCACCAACCCCCTCCTGCTGATCCCCATCGGTCTGATCTACCTGGTCATCTACTGGGCCCTGTTCCGGTTCATGATCCGCCGGTTCAACATCATGACGCCCGGCCGCGAGCCGGACGACGCCGAGATGGCCACAGCCGACTAACAGTTCCATCCATCCGCCGAGTCGTTGCGGGGGAGGCCTTGCGCCTCCCCCAACTCTATCTTTCGGTTGTTTCGTAATCGGAAGCGTCCGGCCCGCCGCCGACGGGGGCGCAGGAATCAGTCCCAGAGCGGAGAAGCTATGCTGCGTAAAGAAAACATGGGAGGGACGCCGCAATGAGTGAAAAGGCAGCCCAGATCCTGGAGGCCCTCGGTGGAAAGGAAAACATCAAGAGCCTGGATTCCTGCATCACGCGCCTGCGCTGCACCCTGGTGGACCTGAAGAAGATGGACGAACGGAAGCTGAAGTCCCTCGGTGCTGTGGGCATTATGAAGATGGGCACCGCCGTCCAGGTGGTCATGGGAACTCTGGCCGAAGCCTACGAACGCGAAATCAAGGAACTGATGAAGTAATGACCTCAGGGATTCCGGAACCCCTGGCCAAGGTCCCCCGTATTCTAGATGCCCGCGCCTCCCACTTCGCCCAGATGTCCGCCTCTCAACTGTTTGACAGCATCCGCCGTACGGAGGGGCGCACCCTGGCCGCTGAGATCGTGGTGCCGTTTCCACCTCTGGTTGACGGCGTCTCCAACCCGGAGCTGGCGGCGGCTTTCGGTGCAGACCTGCTGATCCTCAACTTCTACGACACCCACTCCCCCTGGATCACGGGCCTGCCCGACGACCCGCCGGCCAGCCCCCACCCAGGCTACGGCAGCGCCCCGCTGGCGCAGGTGGCGGCGTTGACCGGCCGCCCCGTGGGCATCAACCTGGAACCGGCGGCCCCAGAGGCCAACCTCCCGGAAGGCCGTCTGGCCACGCCGGACAACGCCAGGCTGGCGGTGGAACACGGCGCCGTCTGTCTGCTCATCACGGGCAACCCGGCCACGGGTGTCACCAACCGTTCCATCTATGACTCCCTCTCCAAAGTGCGGCAGGCGGTGGGCGACCGGGCCATCGTCATGTCGGGCAAGATGCATGGGGCCGGCACCTGGCCGGTTCTGGGCGAGGACTACCGCCCCCTGGTTACGGCGGAAGATGTGGACGCCTTCGCCGGTGCCGGCTGCCAGGTCATGCTGCTGCCGGCGCCGGGCACGGTGCCGGGGCTGACCCTGTCCCAGTTGGCCGACCTGGCCGACAGGGCCCACCGCAAGGGCCTGCTGGTGATGACCTCCGTGGGCACCTCCCAGGAGGGCGCCGACGAGGCCACCATCCGGCGCATCGCGCTCGACGCCAAGGAAGCAGGGGCAGACATCCACCACATCGGCGACGCCGGCTACCACGGCGTGGCGGTGCCGGAGAACATCCTCACCTACTCTCTGGCCATCCGCGGCCGACGGCACACCTACCGCCGCATGGCCTCATCCGTGCTGCGGTGACGAACCCACCCAGAAAAAGCCGCCGACTGTTGCCGGCAGCTTTAAGACCCGGCCCCCAGGTGGGACCGGGTCTCTGTGTTTCAGCCTAGGGTATGACGCCGAATCCTCGGATCGCATCCACCAGCGATTGCCCCAGCGGGCTGCGGGCGAGCAGATAGAGGAGCGATACGATCACCAGCGCTTCGGCCAGGCGGCCCAGCCAACGGTCCTGCGAATTCCGGTGCTCCCGGCGGCGCTGCTGCAGGCGCTCCATTCTGCTTTCCATCGCTATAGAATGCGCTCCCCCAGGGCCGCGGCGATGAGGCTGACCGCCAGTTCACCGGTGGAATTGCCCCGGTCCATAATGGGGTTCAGCTCAACCACGTCCAGGGCGCGCAGGATGCCGGCCTCGGCAATCATCTCCATGGCCAGGAAGGCTTCCCGCAGGCTGAGGCCGGCGCGCACGGGCGTGCCGACACCCGGGGCTACGGTGGGGTCCAGCGAGTCCAGGTCGAAGGAAACATGAGCGTCCCTGCCCACCAGTGCCAGGGACTCCTCCATCACGCGGGCCATGCCGAAGCGGTCGATCTCGTGCATGGTGTAGACCGTGATGCCCATGTCCTGAAGCAGCAGTCGCTCGCCGGGGTCGACGGAGCGGATGCCCACCATCACGGTGCGCTTCGGGTCGATGGCCGGCTTACTGTAGAACATCAGGCCCAGCAGGGCCGCCACGGGCATGCCGTGGATATTGCCTGAGGGCGAGGTGGCGATCGTGTTGATGTCCGAGTGAGCGTCGATCCAGAGCAGGCCTGTGCCCGGAAACGCTTGGCTGGTGGCCCGGACGCTGCCCATGGCCAGGCTGTGGTCCCCGCCCAGTACCAGCGGCAGCCGACCTGTACCGTGAATGTCAAGGCAGGCCTTCTCCAGGTGATTGCAGACGGAGAGGATGGGAGCCTGGCAGCGGAGGCCGCCCTCCTCTTCCCGGGGCACGGTCTCCACCACGGGCACCTCCAGGTTGCCCAGGTCGACCGCGTCCGCCCCCAGGGCCTCCAGCCTCTCCTCCAGGTGGGCATATCGAATGGCGCTGGGCCCCATGTCCACGCCGCGCCGGCTGGCGCCGAGGTCCATGGGAACACCGACTATGGATACCTTCACTGCCACGTTACCTCCTTGAATCGACTCTCCGGCCGACCATGGCGACTGCGCCCAACCACGGCCGACCAGGAGAGACCGGGCCCGCTGCCACCTAGCGGTCGGCGGCGGAGAGAGCGACCTGCACCTGGTTCTTGCCCAAACGCTTGGCGCGGTAGAGAGCGGCATCGGCGGAATGGATGATGCTTTCCGCTTCCGCGTCCTTGCCCCGCGCCGCAGCGACGCCAATGCTGACGGTGACGGTCAGGCTCTCGCGCCCGACGATGAAGGGCGTGTCGGCCAGGGTATGACAGATGCGCTCCGCCACGAAGCGGGCATCTTGAAGGTCGGTTTCCGGCATCAGGACGACGAACTCGTCGCCGGCGTAACGGATGATGAGGTCCGAGCGGCGAACGGCGTCGGTCAGGATCGAGCCAAAGACCCGAAGCAGGCGGTTGCCCTCCAGGTGGCCGAAGCGGTCATTGACCGCCTTTAAGGTGTCCAAGTCCATCATCAGGAGGGCCATCCAGTGGCCGTAGCGGTGAGACCGGGCCACCTCCTCCGCCAGACGCGACTCCAGGTAGCGGGCGTTGTACAGTCCCGTCAGGCCGTCCGTGATGGCGAGCCGCTCGGCTTCTTCGAAGAGTCGGGCGTTCTCGATGGCCACCGCCGACTGATTGGCGAAGATGGCCGCCAGGCGCAGGTCCTGATTGTGGAACTGGTAGAGCCCCTGGCGCGACAGCCGGATGACGCCCAGAACCCGATCCTCGACGGACAGGGGCACCAGCATGTAGGAGGCGTCCTCCACGTCGGTCCCGGGCACATGCTTGGCGCGAGGGTCGCGTTCCGCGTCCCCCAGCAGCAGCGGCTGCCGGTGCTCCCAGACCCAGCCGACCAATCCCTCGCCGCGCAACGGATGCTGGGCGGCAATGGCTTCGGCCTCACCCCGGGGGTAGCTCGGGTCCAGGGAGATGACCCGAGGCACCATGGTCCCCTCCGCCGCGTCCTGCAGGTAAACAATGCAGGTGTCGGCCCCGGTGACGGACTTGAGTTGGGTGACCATGACTTCCAGGGTCCGGGATAGGTCAAGGGAGAGGCTGATGCGGCTGGCTTCCTCCAGGGCGGCCTCCACCAATTGGCGCCGGGTCTTCTGCTCCTGCACCACCAGGGCGACGACGGTGCTGGAGAAGTAGGCGGCGGCAAAATAGACGGCCACCCGTATCAGCAGCGCCCGGATGAACCAGGCGTCGTAGCCATAAATCAGAGGCAAGGCCGCGGCGACGGCCACTACGGCCGCCACCCATAGAATCTGCTGCGGTTTGGTAAAAGCCGCCGCGTAGACCACAATCATCAGGAAGAGCGGTTCCAGGTAGGATTGCGACCCACCGGTGGCGTACACCGCCAGGGCGACGATGGCGCTGGCCGCCACGTTCATGCCCAGGTGCGGCTGGGCCCGGTAGCGGGCAAAGGGGGCGGCCAGATACCAGGCGCTCATGCTCAAGGCCAGGAGCACGGACAGGATGAGCAGGGGCAGGTTGACCTGCGGGTCGGGAGCAGGCACAAGGGTGGCCAGTACGCTCGTACCCGCGGCCAAGCCAAAGACAATGCCGACCAGATGCCGGGTCCGGTTCATCAGTTCGATTCGGCCCCGGCCCAGCTGCGCCAGGGCAGTGGGCTTCTCCGGCTCGGCCATGCTGCTCCCCCCTTTGAAGGATTGCCGTTTTTTGCCTTTCGACATTATGTGACGGTTTCCTTCAAATCGGGACCGAAGATCAAGAGATCACGAGGCCTTTCCACTCGGGGCGAAACTGGAGACAAAGCCCTCCACCTGGGCCACCGACTTGGCGTCGCGGCTGTAGAGCCGGTCCACCAGGCGTCCGCCCTCAAACACCAGGAACGAGGGAATGCCCCGAACATCGTAAAGGCGCGCGGTTCCCTGGTTTTCATCCGTGTTCAGTTCGGCAAAGGCCAGGCCGGGAAACCGCTCCGGGAACTGTCGGTAGGCCGCCTCCACCCGGCGGCAGTCCGGGCACCAGTTGGCGTAGAACTTGACCACCAGGAATCCCGGCTTTTGGCGTAACGCCTCTGCAAACACGGCGTCCGTCAGTGTTGTCATGCTGCTCCCCCCTTACGCTCCAGCCAGGACACCATGTCACGGACCTGTGCTCCCACGCCGGCGAAGCTGGGCTCAACCGCGAGCCGCTGCCGGGAGCCCGCCGGGCTGGCGGTCAGGGCCTTGCCCGTACGGTTGAACCAGACTGCGCCGACCCAGCCTGCGCGTAGCGACCCGGCGATGTCCGATTCCAACGAATCGCCCACCATGACTGTCTCGCCGGCCGGCACTCCGGCCCGCTCCAGGGCCAGGTCGAAGATGAACCGGTCGGGCTTGGCCCGGCCCACCGCTTCGGAGGCCAGCACCAGTGACCCTTCGAACCAGCGGTCCAGACCGAGGAGGGCCAACTTGGTCCTCGTCTGCTGCGGGTGACCGTTGGTGATGACCCCCAGAGTCACCTTCCCCGCCAGGGCCGCCAGGAGAGGTTCTACCTCCGGGAAGGGCCGAATCCCCTGCATCCAGCCGGAGACAAAGAGATCGGCCTCCTTCTGCACCTGATCGCGCTCGCGCCGCAGGTTAAGCCGGGTCAGGACCTGCAAGAAACGGGCCACCCTCACCTGCTCGAAGGTGAGCCGGCCCGCCATGTACTCGTGCCAGGTGGCTTCCCGGATCGCCTCGTAGGCCTCCAGAGCCTCCGGCAGGCGGTCGCGGTCTTCTCCCAGCAAGGCTGCCAGGCGAATCTCCAGTTCCCGGCGGCTGGCGCCGCTAAAGTCGTAGAGAGTATCGTCCAAGTCAAAGAAAATGGCCGCTGACACCGGTATTTTGGCCCCCGATTCTTACCTGTTTCTTACGACGAGTGCTTTACTAATGCCATTCCACCATGTCGCTTGTTTCGTGTCAACCGGAGCAACCCCGGATATGAGGAAAGGCCTCCCTGCGGGGAGGCCCTTACTTGCTCCTGAGTGGTTTTCGCTCCGGCGCCGGCAGGTCGCGGATGTCAGCGGTCCAGAGACCCTTGTTGCTGGTCGAGACGGCGGCGGCGCCGGCCCGAAGGGCTGCAATGCACTGGGACCGGGTCTTGATCAGCCCTCCGGCAATGACCGGCACCGGCACGCGGCTGACGATGTCTTGAACCTCGCTGGGCACAATCCCCGGCAGGACTTCGAGCACGTCGGGCCTGGCGTCCTTGACCATCTCCACACCGGTGTGCACCGACTGGGAATCCAGAAGGAACGTTCGCTGGATGACCAGAAGCCCGTGGGACCGGGCCTCGCCCACCAGGTGGGCTCGCGTGGTGATAACGCCGGATGGTTTGGCCTGCTGCGCCACCCACTGGACGCCGTAGCTGTCCTTGGAGAGCCCCTGAATCATGTCCAGGTGGACAAAGAAGATCTTGCCGGCTTCTCGGGCCTGGGTGCAGGCTTCCGGCAGGTTGAAGACGGTGGCGGCCAGCAGAAACACGACCCCGGCCGGCGAGGCAAGGGCCTCCTGCAGGTCCCGGTGATGCCGCAACGCCGGTATGATGGGGTGCGCCGCCAGAGCGTCCAGGATGTTGACCATGGGTTGCCTCCTTCGGCCTGTCCAGTGGCGAACCGGTGCCTGACCAGCGCCGGTGAACCGGCCGTCCTACCCTTTCGCCCCGACGGGCAGGGCCTCCTCTCCCGGGACCGTCCCATGAAAAGAGGGAGACAGCTCCCCGTCTGGTGGCCGTCTCCCCCGTGATGCCTTGCAGTCACTAGTAGCGAGAGCGCTGCTGGCGCTCCTGGCGCTCCTGGGCCTCATTTACCGTCAAGGCCCGGCCTCCGTACGTTGCGCCGTTCGTCTGCTGTACCATGTTTTCGGAGTCCTCGTCGGCGACCTCGACAAAGCCGAAGCCGCGGGAGCGACCGGTTTCACGGTCCTGAATGATCCGGGCAGAGTTAACGGAGCCGTACTGAGAAAACATCTGGACCAGATCGTCCTCAGTGGTCTCCCAGGGAAGGTTGCCCACGTAAAGCGTCTTAACCACCTGGTACCCTCCTTTGCTGAGACTATCATGCTCCGCCTGACGAAAATGCAAACATACCGTGACGTTGAGGCATATGGGCCTCAGTCAGGCCTTCGGCCAAAGCATAAAGCTTCGCGGGCCGCGCTCGAACCCGGCCGCGGCCAGAGCAGCCGCCGCCTCGCTTCGAACCACCGGGGTCTCTCCCCACCAGGCCACTTCCAGACGACGGCGCCGCGGCTGCGGCCCCTTCAGCAAGGCGGGCAGGGCCGACACGGCCAGGGTCAAATCCGTCTCGGACAGGTCCCCCACCGGTCCCAGTCGCCGGCCTGCCCCCTCGCCTGTCACCAGAGGG
>Ga0209314_10000099_pt1 | contig 34772 bp, 34 predicted proteins | sample I19B2metaG_FD_184146 | JGI IMG/M metagenome (GOLD analysis project Ga0209314, IMG submission 184146) | Lake sediment bacterial and archeal communities from Gulf of Boni, Indonesia to study Microbial Dark Matter (Phase II) - ​I19B2 metaG... | ecosystem: Environmental > Aquatic > Freshwater >... | reverse complement strand
TTGATGTCCGGTCCCACTACAGCGACTTTTCCATCCTCAACTTCATCGAAGCTCCTAACCCTAGCCAGCTCAAATTTATAAAGGCTTTTAGGGCCTCCAAGCTCCACGTAGGTGTCCGCCCACCTAATCCTTTCCCCCTCGAAGACGACACCTACGCCCACTGGAATGTCCTGGAACATCGACGTACTCATCAACCTCCTAAACTTTTCAGGATGTCTATTAGATAACTGTGCCACTCATCGACTGGAAGGTTTGGGAAGGACCATGATGCATGGGGTTGGTAGAACCTGTCCAAGGATATGGTTTTAACCTTATCTGCGAAGTGTTTTAGCCCTGAGAGCATAACCCATGCCAGATAGTAGCGAAGCCCTGTAACCAAGACGAGGTCATATTGACCGAGGCCGTCTAAACCTTTCCAGTCAGGGTCTCTCAGTCTATTCGCGATGTCTACGGCTGGCATGAAAGCCGCGTGTTGGAAACCGCGTTTCGTCAATTCACTCACTGTATGCCCCGTTGCCACCATAGGAATATTTACAGATTCAGCCAACTTGATGGCATAGTCTATGAGTTTCTCTTCTCCCAAGTCAAGCTTGGCAGATTCATATCCGAGGATGAGGAGTGGTCTTTTCGCCCTTTTGATCATAGCCGTTACAACCTCTGGTCTCGTGATCACAAGGGCCTTCTCAGGTCCTGGTATCTCAGCTTTCTGCCATGGTTCAGCCCGTCTCATGGCTTTTCCCTCTTTCGGATAAGCCTCGGCAGTAAGGTTGGGTCTGGAATCACATTCTCCTTCCAGCCTTTCTCCTTTAAAGCTGCGAGGATCTCATCCTTCATCGTGATCGGTATATCAGTTGCTCTACGAATGTAGAGGTGGACATCGTCGGGCATGACGCCGTAGAAGCGTTTGTGCAGGTCGATGTAATGTGTAAGCTTTATCGCCCTACCCTTCGAGGTGTCGTTAGGCCTCATGCAGAGCTTAGCGATCATAACCATAGCCTCTTCCTTGGTTTCAGCGGTGCTGAAGAGGTGCTCTGGGACTGGTCCAACGTAGACGCTGTCACCTGTGCGGGCGTCGTGCACATACCATTCCTTTTCGCGGTCCTTCCTTCCAAGGAGCATGCGGCGGTACTTGGCGCCTTGGGGTCCAACGATGACGGGTATACCGAGGCGCCAGCAGCCGCTGGCTATGGAAGCCGCCTTCTGGGACATGGCTCCCCAAGCAACGCCGACGGCGCCGACCCGGTTGAGGACGTAGTCCGCGATCTCCTCGTAGTTTCCTCTGAGGTTACGCTTAGCGAAGATGTTGGCGATCTTTATAGCAGCTCCTGCGATGTGGGCGTTGGCCACGCATGAGCCTACGTTGACTATGCCTCCGGCTTTAAAGGCTCCAGGGTAGGCTTCGTAAAGCGTCTTCCCCTCACCGTTCTTGTACATGCCCATCGCCATGGCTGAGCACCCTGAAGTGGTGACGATGTAGCGGCGTTTAGCAAACTCCTCAGCCATCTCCGCGACTTCTCTACCGCCGGCTGGAAAGTTTGAACATCCGACGAAGGCTACGACACCTGGGATCTCACCGAGCACGATTGGGCTGCCCACGTCTCGGATTTCAACATCCTGTATAGCCCCTCTCCCTACACGGATCTTATACTTCTCCTCCCTAAGCTTCTTCTCAGCGGCTTTCACTATGAAGCTGTGAAGAGGCAGGTTCACAGGGCAGGCGTTGTCGCAGCGTCCACACCCAATACAACTTTCGTAGAGGTCTGCGAGCCTCTCAAGGTTTCCCCTCTCAGCCTCAGCTAAGGCTTCCATAACCGGTAACCCGTTGGGGCAGGCCCTTAGGCACTCATAGCATTTCGTACATTTCGCAGCTCCAGCCTTAACCTCCTCGACGCTTGGGATAACCTTAAGCTTCGCTCTTCTCGGCGCTACTTTCATAGCGGTCTTAACGGCTACTTCGCCTACGAGGTCTGGGTCGAGGATGAGGACTCCTGGGACTTTCCCGTATACGAGTTCTTCTACAACTTCATCCGCCGCGTCACCTGTACGGTTCTTGAGACCTGCAAGGTTCTTCTCACTTGTAACGATGACAGGTGTCCCAGTCTTCTGCGCCTCAACTAAGGTGTCAGTTCGGATACACTGTTCATCGAGGACGATGACATCTGAAACCCCGCTCCTTATAAAGCGGAGTTGATAAGACATGGGTCCAACGATCTTAGCCTTCGGATCGTACCGCGCCATATCGTGGGCTGTACAGCATATACCCGCTACCTCAACCTCGCCGTAGAGCTTATGCGCGTTTAGGTAGTCCACGACGCCTATAGCTGATGGAACGTTGTGTCCTATGACGAGAACAACGGGCTTCGAGGCGTCAACGGTGCCGAACCCAAGCTCAGCGAGGGGAGCCTCCGCGTCGGCCTTTGGAAACCCGAAGGCTGAAACCTGAGCTATGTCAGCTACTTCGAGGCTTAGATGGTCGAGCATACCCGCGTGGAATACCTTGGATTCAAAGTCAAGCTCACTGCTTTCCTGACCCGTGTGCGTGGCTGAGAGGAGGTGTACAAGCTGAGTTTCAACGTAGTCTAAGGCATCTTCAAGGTCTCCAAGCGATTTAGGCCGTATGCCGCAGATGAGGCGGGTGATCGGAGCCTCAACCTCAACATTTAGGCCGCCGACGTCGATTAGGCTTTCACGTCCATACTTACCTATAAGGTGTTCAACTAAGTGCCTCGCATGGCTTGCATGCGTCGAGGCGCCTATACAACAGGCGATCAACACTACACGGGACTGCTGATCCTCGATGTCGAGGCCGCAGGCTCCGCGTTTACCCCTGCTTAAGTCACATTTACCCATGGTGCAGAGGCAGCAGACATCGCAGTAGGGCATGTAGAAGGGCTTATAACGTTCCAGAAGCCTAAGGTCCCATTCCCGTAAGTCCGTTATGGATGGGTAAGGCGTGGGCCCAAGTTGTTCAAGCCATGTTTCCTCGAAAACTCTGCCGATACTCACCTCTAAGTCCTTGAAGACACCGATGTCGGTTTTAAGCTCTTTAACCTTGAAATGAACATCTTTTTTAGACACTTTTCATCCACTTTTTTCCCTTAACTATGGGGATGAATAGGTGGAGCTTTCACATATAAACTTTGAACGATAAAGTAACTATGGATATGCCACCCTCTCGATTGAAGACTAGGGCAGTCCAGAGGTTTTCGAGCAGTCTAATATACTCATCCATCAACTTGACACCTCATCGATGCCAGTGATCGCTATATCCGTATAGACTGTACGAAAAGCCTGTTTCTTCCCCATTCCTAAACGTGGATGTTTACGAGAAACGTCAAAATATCAGTGGTTTCCCCCTATCTTCCACCTTTGTTTAACGAAAACCTGTCTTGGCTAATGCCCTTTTCAGTCTTCAAAACTCTAGCTTAATACATCCGCATACTCGGTTTATGCCTTACCAACCTCATGATGAAGAAATTTTCAAGGTTTTCTGTACACTTTTTCGCCGTCTACAATTACCATTTCAACACATACATCCTTGATCTTCCCCGGGGATATAGTAAGTGGATCATGTGAAAGAACCGTTAAATCCGCAAATTTACCTGTTTCAATAGATCCCTTCCTGTCTTCGTCGAAAGAGGCATAGGCTGCATTTAACGTGTACATCTTTAACGCCTCTTCAGCCGTAACGTTTTCTCCGTGGGAATCTTTTCTAGTAACCGCTGCCCACATACCCGTTAGGGGTTTGACTGGTTCCACAGGCCAATCTGAGCCCGCAACCACAACGATCCCCGCGTCTAGTAAAGACCTAAAAGGGTAGACCCAGCGCGCTCTGTGTGCACCTACGCGGTGGGAGACCCAGAAATCTGAGACGATGAAGTGGGGTTGCACGGAGGCGGTTATGCCTAAGCGTTGCATGTATTTAATCAATCTAGGGTTGAGCACTGAGCAGTGTTCAATTCTGTTTCGGTGATCTCTACGGGGTATTCGTTTAAAAGCCCTCTTATAGGCATCGAGAACCATGGTTAAAGCTCGGTCACCTATAGCGTGGACAGCTACCTGCAACCCTGCCTTATGCACCTCAAGAATCAGCCTGTTGAGTCTCCGCTGAGTGTAAAGCATCACGCCCATGGTTTCCGGCTTGTCTGAGTAAGGTGCATTTAGGGCAGCGGTGTGTCCGCCGAGGGAGCCGTCGGCGAAGAATTTTACGAATCCCAGCTTCGCACGCTCGTTTCCAAACCCAGTGATAAGACCTAGGCCTACTAGATGTTGAAGCATCTCAACTGGGATACCTAGATAGACTCGGATAGGTAGGCGTCTGTTTTGAGAGAGTTCTTGTACAGCGCGGAGTTCATCAGCTGAAGCGGCAAGCCAGTGGACACACGTTAAACCGGCTTCAATCACCCGTTCACATGCATTTATGCACGCGCCTTCAACTTCTTCAAGGCTGGGCTTTGGTGTCACCCGCCAAACTAGGTCTAATGCCTCCTCCTTTACAACCCCGTTTGGTTTTCCGGTGTCCGCATCCCAGCCTATAAGATCTCGAACGTTTCCCTCAGCTTCATCGAGGCCCGCTAACGCTAAGGCCTTGCTATTGACAACACCTATGTGTCCGCAGATACGTATTAGGAACACTGGTTGCTCCTTCACAGCGGCGTCTATGTCCCAGCGGGTTGGGTAACGATGTTCAGAAAGTCTCTCATGATCCCAGCCGCGGCCTAAGATCCACCCATTATGAGGTGTGCGCTTCGCGTGTTTCCCCAGCTCATTCTGCAGCTCTTTTATAGACCTGGCGTTGCGTAGCTCAAGTTGCTGTGGATACGCTCCAAACCCTAGCATGTGAATGTGGGAGTCTACGAAACCGGGTACAACCGTCTTACCCTGTAGGTCAATGACTTCGGTTTCATCGGTGACGTGTTTGGCGACTTCCTCAGTTGAGCCGACTTCAAGGATCTGCCCGTTACCTATGGCTATTGCTTGAGCCCTAGGCAGAGTCTGGTTAAGAGTTATAACATTCGCATTGGTAAGAACCAGTGAGCGGCGCCGCATATTCAACACTATGCAGGACGACGCCTAAAGCTTTGTTCTATGTACGACATTCTGCAACCCTACAATTCCTCGTAAGAGCTATTGCTGAGCAACTAATCACTCTCTTAAGGAGTATACGGAGACATGGTATATCCGTTTAACAGGCGCTCCTATTGCAGGACTAAGATCCTGAAACCTTAAGCATTAAACTATGTCAATATATTGAAGCCTAGGTTCAACATGTTCAAACAAAAGCAACATAGGCTTGTTGTCACGTAATCGATCAGCTCTACGAAACCCCAGATACCTCGGTCTCAAGGTAGAAAAGGTCTTATGGATATCCCGGGTATCGTAATACCCAGGAACAAGTCTAGTAACGCGTTTAGAACGATGAAGGCTATGATGCCTAGTATGGCTATGGCTATGGCTCCACGCCAGCTCGTTTCGAAGGCCTCCTTGTAGACGCCGAGCCACGCGATGAAGGCGAAGAGTAGCGCCCACAGGAAGGCTGTGGGGCCTATAACGGTGCCGAGGAAGAAATCCACGACGAAGAGGACGATGATGTAGACCACGGGACCGAAGAGGGTTGCAACCATGGCGGATCCAAGGGATGCTCTCCCACCCGTTACAGCCTTAGCCGCTATGTACACGGGTATGGAGACGATGATCCAGAGGATGACTAATCCGATGAGGACTACGAGTATGTCCACCGGTGTAGGTTCAGCTGGGAGTATCCTCATCTGAGTCTGGAGCATACAGCACCCACGCCTCAATTTTTCAACAGTGCCTAAGAAGTATCATGTACTCGGTGTATAAAGCCTTTTTACTGTTGCCTCAAGCCAGTTCAGCCTAGTATGGATCAGGTGGCACTTGAACATCCGCGGTCATGCCATGGAGTTGGTTGAACAAGGAAGCGGAAAAGACGCTTTATTCATCTTTTACACAAGTTTTTAAAGTCACCCTCGATCTTCTGTGGAAGGGGTTCACGGAGAGGTCTAGGTTGGGGTTGAAGGGTAAGGAAAAGATGATTGCCTCTATGACCAATGGGCTTCACGGTGGGTTCCCGGTGGTTATACCTTACACAGGCATATTTCTCCGTGACCACTGGGATAAAGTGACGGACCAGCCCTGGTGGGCTATCAACTCTTGGGACATAGCTGGGAAGCTTAAGGCTGAAGGGGATATGCTGGATAAAATTGGGATAGACTGGGTAGCCTGTGGACTGTGTGCTCCGAGGGAGTGGAGGGAAACCCACAGGGTTGAACTCCATGGGGAAAGAGTCCTCCTAGTGAATGCCACTGGTGATGAGGTGGAGGAGGTGCGTAGACCTCCTGTTGGAGGCGCAAAGTCCCGCATAGACGAAGTAGTCGTTAGATCTATAGAGGATGTGGACAGGGAGGTTGCGCAGATAGAATATAGTGATCTTATACAAACGGGGAGGCTGGACTATGTAAAAACCGTCGTAGAGCGATTCGGCTCTGAGAAATTCGTAGTTGCCAGCGTCGCCTCCCCACTTTGGGAAACCTACCATTACATGGGCTTCAGAGGAACGTTACTAAACCTCTTCAAAACACCAAGGTTGGTTGAGTATTTACTAAAGAAGCTCGCGGCAAGGGACCATGAGTTTCTCAAAGCCTACGCCGAGGCGGGTGTGGATGGGGTATGGATAGAGGAGTGTCTCTGCTCAGCCGACGTCATATCCTTAGCCAGCTTCAAGCGTTACGTGCTTCCCTACGTGGAGGAGTTGATCGAGGAGATAAAACGGTTGAAGATGAAGAGCATCTACTACCCCTGCGGCGATGTACATGACCGTTTGGAAATGATGGTTGAAGCTGGCCCAGACTGCATCTCACTGGAAGAAAGTAAGAAAGGGTTTAAGATCGATATAACCTGGGTGGATAAGGTCGCCGCTGGGAAGGCATGTATCTTCGGCAACCTAGACGCGATCAAGGTTCTTCAAAACGGGTCCTACGCCGAGTTGGAAAGGGAGATTAAAAGACAACTGGAGGTTGGATGCAACTACGGCAAGTTCGTCATGTCTCTAGGCAGTCCCGTAACACCAGGTACACCAGTGGAACGCGTAAGGGAATACGTTGAAATCGCTAGGAAATACCAATGTCTCCAGCGTGAATCAAACTCATGATCAATGCCTAACCGATAATCAGGTGACTACTCTTCTCCAAATGAAACCTGAACACGAGTAAGTTTTAAGGTCCGGGCGGGATTTGAACCCGCGATCCCCAGCTTTCTGTTCGTTTCCTATACCAAGCTGGTGCTCTAGCCAGCTGAGCCACCGGACCTGAGGAATACTGTTGATAAAGTAAGTTAAAACCTTTACATTATACGCTCATGATGTATACCCCTCGTCCTCTTCCACCGACTAAAGCTCTTTTATCCCCGCCGCGTACCTAAACCCTCAATGTAGACTATGTCGCGTTCTACTCGTCTAGGTTTCCAAGTATTTTCGAAGGAGGCTGACATAGTAGGTGTAGTTTTCCAAGGAAACGTCTTGGGGAACGGCGTGGTCTATGCTTGGAATGTAGCCTCCTTCGCTAATGAGGTGACGAACCCTCTCGACTTCCTGCTCTACGGCTTCCCGGCTTCTCGTCAACGCTCCCTTGTCGATGTTACCTATGAGACGGAGTGTCCTCCCATACTTCGTACGCAGGGTTGGAGCATCCATGCCGGAAGCTACCTCCAGTGGGTATATGCAGTTTACGCCGCCTTCGAGGAAGAGGGGTGTTAACGCATCGTGGTTTCCATCCGTGTCGACCATTATGATGTCAACGCCGTGCTTCCTCAGATAGCCCGTGACCTTCTTGTAGTAGGGGAGCAGGAATTTGCGGAAGAGCGTTGGTGAGATCAATGGTCCAGACCTGTAGGACATGTCCTCCCATACGTTGGCGTAATCCACCTTGACCGTTTCAACGGTTTTTCGCAGGGTTTCAATCACGAAGTAGCTCCAGAAGTCGAGGATTTCGCGGACGAGTTCGGGGTTTAGGTAGAACGCTTTTAAAAGGTTTTCCAAGCCCATGAAGCTCCGTGGCTGTCCGAAGAAGCCTGGGAAACCAACCCCAACCGGATGCTCCACCGTCTCATAGTGTTCAGCGACCCCGCGGTCCCAGGTTTTAGGGTACCTCCGCGGGTCATCTGGGTTGAAACGTTCCTTTACAGCTTCGAAGTCCCTTCGATTCTTAACGGGGAAATCGATGAAGCCAGGCATGGAAACGCCTTGTTTCAGAACCTTCTTCGTAATACCGGATTCATCAACCTCAACCCTGTAGCGTTCATCCTCCCGTAAAGTCTTAGGGATAAACCTCGGTATAGGTCCGAAGTCTATGGGTATATCGCCTACACAGGATTCAGCTCTTAACGGTCCACCGACTTTATCGAACCCGAAGTAGTCGAAGATCGTGGGAGGATTACCCAACCCTATGGGTAGCTGATAGGTCCATAAACCGACGTTGCTCGGTAACCCCTCCTTGTACCATCGATTAACGGTTTCACCCCAGAAACCGATGAACTCGCAGAAGGGTACGCGGTCGGTTTTCTTGTAGTGCATTACGCGGAGGAAACGTTCCCTAGCGTTTAACATCATGACACAACCCTCTTTCCATGGTTTTACCTTCTTCCTTTCTCCTAATGGGAAGAATAGCTTTAAAGAATAACGGCTCTTATGCTACTTAAACCACAGGACCAGATTAAACCTTAAAAACTCTCTTTTAACATCCTGATACCTAAGATTAAAGATATGGTTGACGCTGAGAGGGCAGAGGTCATCTCCGGAATAGCCGCGCTTTTCCATGGGAGCACCCAAACACCTCCAGCAATCATGCCCGCGAGTAAAATCGGTAATCCAAGCTTCCAGCGTGTATCACCGTCAAGGAACACCGCGATACCCATGACTAGAAGGGATATTGCGAGCAAGGTAAAGAAAGCTATGGAAACATAAAGGTGTAACCTACCCGTGTTTTCTGGGAAGATGCCTATAGCGGACATGGCGAAAGCCGTGGAAGCGAAGATATATGCCCCAGTGCGGGTTGAGATACGCCTTGGCAGAACCTCTAAAAGCCCGACTGTAAAGATTAATGTGAGGAATCCGCCAATTATAAGGCTGGAGTTGAAAAGGGTAGCTGGGATCGTGGCATTCTTGTATGGAACACCTAAATCGCTTAAGGCGTTCTCTGTCCAACTGAACCAAGGAGAATAGGTTATAGCGATAGCGATGAGTGTTAAGACGAGGAGGGGAGTTATCACACCGCATACTCCGGAAACCCTCAGTATTCGTTTGGCACTGGGCAAGACAAACACCGTATCTCAAGAGCTCGAGGAACTGTCTTCTCTTCATTTTTATAACACTTATATCTGCTTTTGTATTTAGTATGTTTGCTCCGGGGCTCCGGTAGAGGATGTATGCCTTCGCCGAGTATAGTCCGGTCTGGTTTCCCGGATAAGTATTCCGGCCTTTCGAGGCTACCCGTGGAGAGCCGGAGGTCGCGGGTTCAAATCCCGCCCGGAAGGAAACGAATGAGCCTCGTTTCCCGGGATGCATCTTTTGAACCTGCGGCTGAAGGTTAAATGATAAGACCGTAACCTCTAAGTCTTAGCCACTGTTATGCGTCTGAGTTCTTGACCACGTCATTTATAAAACTATAGAAGTGGGGAAATGATATAGAATAGTTAAATAGAGTCAGATACGTTCTGGTTATTGACTGTTCTTGACACTTCACATAGCGTGAAAGCATCATCTACAGCTCCTACCGTATGGGTAAACCGTTATAAACCAATAGGTGATAGTCTTGAGGCTGGGTATGAGTCTCTTCGTTAAGTGGGACCAAGGTGTTGCCGTGGAGTACAAAGGCGGCAGAGTGATTTTCGACCCTCAGGTTTCCAATCCAATGTATCAACGAGTCTTCATAACCCATGCCCACGGAGACCATGCTAAAGGTTTCACCTTCTCCAACCATAGTAAGTTCTCCACGCGTGGAACCCTTGACTTAACGCTTGCTTTAAGGGGTAAGCCAATTAACAACCTTCGTTTACTCAGCTACAAGGATGCGGTAGGTTTAAACCAGTTTGATGTAAAAGCTTACGATGCAGGGCATATTCTCGGTTCATGCATCTACGAGGTAACCACCCCCGAAGGTAACCTCGTCTACACAGGTGACTTTAACTTCACAGAAGCTTTCACCATGAAACCCGCTACTGCCGTAAACTGCGATACACTGGTCATCGAAGCCACCTTCGGTTCACCAAGCTTCATATTCCCATCGCGACGTACAGTTGCAGCACAGATCATCGCTTGGGTTGCCAACTCGCTTAGAGGAGGAAAAGTCCCTGTGTTCCAGACTGACAGCGTTGGAAACGCCCAGGAACTCATATCACTCTTCAACACGCTGACCGGGATTCCTGTTGTCACAGACCCAAAGGTAAGCAGAGCTAATAGGGTTTACGAAGCCCACGGGTTCTCCTTATCCTACGTAGACGCCAATGCCTTAGAAGCCTCAGAGCTTCTAGCTGCAAAACAATGTGTCTTCATAACACCAAAGAACTTTAACCACTTTGAAAACAAGGTCTCAGAGCCAAACCTAGCCTTCGTATCAGGTATGGCGCTGAGGCTTGGGGGAAGCATGCAACCTTTCCTCCTCAGTGACCACGCTGATTTCCCACATCTTCTCGCCTACGTTGAAGCCGTTAAACCCAAACGTGTCTTCACATATCACGGCGCAGGTGTATTCAACGAAATCTTAGCTAAAACCGTGGAGAAGAAGCTGGGCGTAAAGGCAAGTCCACTTTTTTAAGCACATACATCTTACAGTGTTTTCCACGGCCGATATCCTTGGTAAATACTTTGAAACTTCAATTCTATCAAAGAGGCTTACTCAGCGTTTTCTTGGTGAGTGGAGTTTCCCCAATGGTATGGTGTGATGAGAGAAAGTAAAAGTTTTCAAGTCTTAAACGCGGTAGATTAGGTTATAGCTGGGTTTAACTATGCCTTTGACACCCCTTCACTATGTATTCGCCTACGCTCTTCATAGATTTGATGAAAAGCGTCTAAACCTCCCTGCTTTAACCGTGGGCAGTATGGCTCCGGATCTGGAGGTTATCTTCCTTTACTTTTCCAACGTTCTCTCTCAAGCGGGGGCTCACGCGCATATTAGGTTGTTTCTCCATAGCATACTCGGAGCTATTACGTTAGGTACGCTTATCTCCGTAATCGTAACCGTGATGGTGTATCCCCCGGTTATGCATCGTTTCCTAGGGATCGAGTTGACCTACATCCAGCGCCTTTGTCGCTTCAACCGAACAACTTTTCTTTCATGCCTCTTAGGCGCATTCACGCATGTAGCTATCGATGCTACGCATCATAACTATAACCCCCTCTTGTACCCATTCTCAGCCGCCTCCTTTGACAACCTCGTCCTCTTCGAGGACTGGTCCTCAGCTACGGTAGTTGTTCAAGCATTTCTTTTCGCCATCTTCCTCCTCATCTTCGCCATGGAAATAAAGAGAAGTAAGAGCGGGTTCTGGACACGGCTATTAGTTGGCGTGAGTATTATTACACCTTCCTCCGTTGCACCCACGCCCGGGCTTAACCCTTAAACCCTAGTCCTTAGAGTATAGAGGTCGGTCGAAGTCCTCATGGAATGGGGAATACTGTTGGAAGAAACCTTGAAAAAAGCGCGTGTTGATACCCTTGAAGCACTGAAAACACGTGAGGTTTTAACCAAAGTCGGTACAGGTATTGGCGGAGATGTAACCAGACAGATTGACGTGATTGCTGAAAACGTTCTCATCGAGGCTTTAAGAAGGCATGTACAAAACGCAACGGTTTTAAGTGAGGAGTCTGGATGGATTAAGATCGGCTTAGGAGGCTTACCATTATTCATCATAGACCCACTCGACGGAAGCACAAACGTGGTCAGGGGTTACCCATGCGCCTCCATTTCCATGGCTGTAGCTGAGGGCTTCCACCTCCGAGATGTTTTCGCAGGCGCCGTCATAAACCTAATGTCAGGTGACCTCTTCAAGGCTGAAAGAGGTGGGGAAGTGTATCTGAACACGCGAAAAGTTGAACCTTCGGATGTTAAGAGGCTGGAAGAGGCGTTCATAGCCATAGACCTTAACCTTAGCCGCGGTTTCCCATCCTACCTTAAGCGGGTTGGTCCTATCATTGAGCGCGCTGCGCATGTACGCTTCCTCGGAACGGATGCCCTTGAAACCTCATTCGTAGCTGCAGGTATATGCGATGCATTCGTAGACCTGAGGGGTGTACTCAGGCTTACAGACTTTGCAGCCGCTGCCTTCATCGTCGAGGAAGCTGGAGGTGTTGTCGTGGATGTAGAGGGGAAGCCGTTGAACGTTGCTGCTGTCTTGGACACACCGCCTCCAAGAGGATCTTTCATCGCAGCCTGTACTGATGAGCTTTGCCGGAAAATCCTTTCATTAACCTGGTAACTCAGTCTTTAATGCAGACTACCGGCATACTAGGCAACTGCTTAAAACTCTATCTAGTGGGTAACTTTCATAGACAAAGAGTTATGGATTAGCTTAAACATAGTTCTTCCAGTAGCTAACAGACTCTTCTAGGTCCCTCAGTATCTCCCTCTCATCGGCTTCGAAGGCGTGGATGATCTCAAGCATAAGGTATACTTCATTGGCTCCTGAAGCCTCTATGGTGTCAAGCATTTTCTCAGGCTTTATGTGCCCGACCTTGTTGTACCTCTCTGTGAAGGGCCAATGCCTATCTCCCTTCCCATCAGTCTGTTGTACATGGATGACGGGTGATTCAGGTGCTAACTCCCTTAACCACGTATACGTGTCAAGGTCTTGGGCATCCACACCTACAGTGCATTGATGCCCCGTGTCTATGGCGAGTTTCACCGGGACACCCGGTCCAACGTTCACCCTTTTGAGAAGGCGCTTAGCATCTGATATTGTGGCTGGGGGCTCCCTGAGAAGGGGCATAGGCTCCCATAAGATCATTTCAAGCTTCATATGGGCAGCCTGAGAGGTTAGAAACCTCAGGTTTTCAACGAGGATATCTTCCATGAGCCGTCGTCTCTCCGTATCCATATAATCCAGGTAACTCTGCGCGGCGATGTGTCCTCCCGTAGCCTTCACGTTAAGTCCAGCCGTAGCATCTATGGCTTTAGTGAACCAGTCTAAGGCGTCGGTTCTCATGGCTGGGTTTGGATGGGTGAGGAGGTTGAAGGAGTACGCGGCTAAGCCCGTGAACGTTGAGTGAATGGTTAAGTCATACGTTTTCAAAGCGTCTGATGTTTCAGTTAACATCCATGAAAGCGCGGGCTGTGTGGTTCTAGGGTCGAGGAGGTCGAAGGAGAACTGTATATGCTTCAGGTCGAGTTCATGAGCGCAGATCGTAACCCAGTCCCTTGGCAGCGGCCAACGTTTAACCGCGAAGCAGTTGTTAATCCCAAGGTGGAACAGCGTCACGGCTTAATCCCTCCAATTAACCAGTTACGTCCTTTAAGGCTTTGAAGGTTTCTCTAGTGGCTTCGAAGAGCTGCCTGTAAAGCCTGTAGTACTCATCATACACGGCGCGGTTCCTAGCATCTGGCTTCGTAACTTCAGTAACCTGAAGCCAATCCTCGATCACATCGTAGCTTTCAAGGGTGCCTGTGCCTACACCGGCGAGGAGTGCGTCGCCTAAGGGGGCTCCAGGCGCTTGGGCGATGTAGGTCATGTTCAGCCCTGTTACATCCGTTAGGATGCTACGCCAAAGCCTTGACTTAGCTCCCCCATCTACGAGGAGAACCCTTCTCAGTGGCATACCTGCTTCCATAGCTACCTCCACGCTGTAGCGGAGGGCGTAGGCTATACCCTCGAGGAAAGCCTTGAAGACATGCGCCCTCGTATGGTATAGGGTAAGTCCAGCCAAGCATCCTCTGACAGTTTCATCCCAGTAGGGCGCCCTTTCACCAATCATCATGTGTGGCATGAAGACCAAGCCATCCGAGCCTGCTGGAACCTTCTCGGCTTCAAGGTCGAGGAGCCCGTAGGCGCTTAAATCAACTTCCTTGGCGATGGACGCCTCAAGCTTACCCAACTGGTCTCTAAACCATCGTATGCAGTACCCCGCTGTAATGATCCCTGCGAAGGAGTAGAGGAGCTCCGTGTCCTTGGCTACGTAAGGATAATTGATGAGCTTCGGTGAAAGGCGGGGTTCATGGCTTATAAAGCCGTTACACATGGATGTGCCGAGCATGGAGGCGAGGTCTCCGTCTTTAAGGGCGCCTACGCTCAAAGCGCTTACAGGCGCGTCGATGCCGCCGGCACACACAGGTGTTCCAGGGTTTAAACATGTAAGCTTGGAGCCTTCATCCGTAACCTCGCCGACTACATCCTTAGACATCAGGATCTTCTCCGGGAAGAAGTGTCTCGGTATGCCTAGGGTTTCCATCAACTCCTCAGACCATGTACGCTTATGGATGTCGAGGAGTCCACCATAGTTCCCCGCGCTCGAGAGGTCTATTGAGACCTGGTCTGTTAGCCTGTATATGCAGTAGGCGTTCGGGGTTACAAGTTGGTGAACCTTCTCCCATATATGGGGTTCCTTAAACCTGATCCAAAGCATCTTCGTGTAACCATAATAAGGGTCGATGACGTTTCCCGTGACTTTAAATACCTTCTCTTCCCCTATTTTGTCTCTAACCCATCTACACTCTTCCGTAGCCCTCCTATCCGCCCATATGATGCAGGGTCTGATGGGCTTAAACTCATCATCGCATGGAACCCCGCTTCCACCATATAGGCCGCTAATACAAAGCCCTGCCACATCCTTCGGGTTAACCTTCGTCTGTTTGAGGAGTCCTTGAACTGTTCTACAAACAGCGTTAAACCATACATCAGGCCACTGCTCAGCCCAGCCGGGTTTAGGTGTTATGACCCCGTACTCCTCAAAGGTTGAGGCGATGATCCTGCCCTCTAAATCCACGATGACGGATTTCGTCCCTAGAGTTCCTATATCAGTACCTATCAGGAAGGACATCTACGTTCACCCATTGGAATAAGGGTTTTCACCTTATATCTTTAAGTAGGTTACGCGTATAAGGCAACCTCTCCAAAGCGTTCATGGTAACCGTTTATCGATCTACGTTATTATCGGAGGAACACGTTACTGGGGTCTAAAAAAGGGTGAAGTGACCAAGGTATCTGAATTTTCAAACGTCAAGGCTCGAAGCTTATGGCAAGTGAAAGAAGTATGGAGGAGCTAGTATGTTGTAGAGGTAACAGTTAAGAGAGTGCGGTTCCCTAATCTACAGGAGTGGAAATAAAGAGGTTTCTTGCTATTCTCACAGGGAGGCTTAAGGTTTGGAAGAGGATGTTAAGAAGCTTGCAGATTTAAAGGCTCGACTGCAGCGGAGGCTTGAGGAACTCCAGATTCAAGTTGATGAAGTTCAATCGGTGCTAAGGATCGTTGATGAAACCTTGGCTGAGAAAAGTTTCAAACGTGTTGAGCCTACAGAATTCACTGAGGCTCCAAGCTTGAAGCCTACTGAGCCTACAGTGCCTCCTCCCGAGGCTCAACCGCCAACCAAGCCGCTGGAATATCGTCAGGTTTTTCCGTTAAAGGGAGCTGATGGATCCTTACTCGCCACCATGTACATAAGTGAAGACGAGGTGAGGATCAGCCCGTCGGGGGAGTTGAAGTTCCACGCATCAACACCACCCTTCCAACCATTCTTCATCAACAGAGTCCTTGAACCCATGGGGAGGAGGGACTTGGATGCGGTAAACATGGGCGAGATTCAACCTGAGAAGGCTTTTACCTATGAGGTTATCAAAGAGGGAGATGAGATCCGTGAGATCGTTATCCGTAACTACCGCGATGAAAGGAGGCTCAGAGAAATAAGAACCTCAGCTCGATGGACTTTTGAAAAGATGTTTGAGAAACTACGGACTTAAGGAAGGTTTAAGTAGGCCGTAGCTGAGCTGAACTTAAGGATGTGTAAGCACAGTCAACTCTGTTGAAAAGATGCGCGTGAAGTTTATTTATAGAAGAGAAATACTTTAACATTGGTGTGGGGAATGTTTTATGGCTGAAGGAGGCACAAATAATCTTTTTAACTCGGCTTTAGAGCAGTTAGCTGCAGTTGCTGAGAGACTTAATCTCGATCCAGGCATTCACGAGGTTCTCAAGTATCCGAAGAGAATCCTCACCGTTTCAGTGCCGATAAGAATGGACAGTGGGAAAGTTGAGGTTTTCACGGGATACAGGGTTCAACACAGCGAGGCGAGGGGTCCGTACAAGGGTGGAATCCGGTATCATCCCTCCCTAACACTGGACGATATTAAAGCCTTAGCTATGTTGATGACGTGGAAATGCGCGGTTGTAGATATCCCATACGGTGGAGCTAAGGGTGGGGTTGTGTGTAACCCCAAGGAAATGTCTGTCGCAGAGATCGAAAGGTTAACACGTAGATACACAGCTATGATAGCGGAGGTTATCGGGCCCTTCAGAGATGTCCCAGCCCCAGATGTTTACACAAGCCCAAGGGAAATGGCTTGGATCATGGACACATACAGTCAGCTCCATGGCTACCTTGTGCCAGAAGTCGTAACTGGTAAACCCCTTAGTGTCTGGGGTTCCGAGGGAAGGCTTGAAGCCACAGCCCGCGGAGTTATGGTATGCGGTAGAGAAGCTGCGAGGGTTCGTGGAATATCCTTAAAAGACGCTACCGTTGTTGTTCAAGGCTATGGAAACGTAGGCTCAAACGCCGCCATACTCTTCTCAAAACAAGGATGTAAGGTCATAGCTGTCAGCGACTCCAAGGGTGGAATCTACAGCTCTGAAGGTCTCAATACTTTTAAAGTCCTAGAACACAAGGAGCGAACCGGTTCAGTAATAGGGTTTAAAGGCTCCAAGGATATAACGAATGAAGAGCTTCTCGCCTTAAAATGCGATATACTCGTCCCCGCTGCTTTAGAAAACCAGGTAACAGGTGAAAACGCGGATAACGTTAAGACTGAGATCATGCTTGAGGCGGCTAACGGTCCCACCACGCCTGAAGCCAACGAGATTCTCCACGAGAAAAAAGTATTAGTGGTACCAGACATCCTCGCTAACGCTGGGGGGGTATGCGTCAGCTACCTTGAATGGATACAGAACCTACACAGGGAACACTGGGCTTTAGAGGAGGTTAACAGTAAGCTAGAAGCTAGGATGGTATCCTCCTTCCAAGACGTTTGTGAAACAGCTCGGAAATACGAGGTTGACATGAAGACTGGTGCATTGATGCTGGCAGTGGGTAGAGTCGCTGAAGCCTTTAAAACCTTAGGCTTATGGCCTTAATTATACCCTAAACCTCAAGGGCTTTCTAGTTACATCTAACCCTCTTTTTCAGATACAGGTCGATGGCTTGAGCCGCCTTCAAACCGGATCCTATAGCTTCGATAACAGTAGCCGCCCCCGTGGCGATGTCTCCACCCGCGTAGACACCCTCCTTAGAGGTTTCACCGAACTCGTTTACTCTTATACATCCTTCTTCATCAGTTTCTAGTTCAGGGGTTGTCTGTGATATAAGGGGGTTTGGACTTGCCCCTATGGCGACGATCACTGTGTCAGCGTTGAATGTGAACTCTGAGCCTTCAATAGGCACAGGTCTTCTCCTCCCCGTTTCATCGGGTTCACCCAGTCTCATATGTATACACTCGATCTGCTTCACCCAGCCTTTGTCATCACCTAGTACCCGTGTGGGAAGCGCGAGGAAGATGAACCTAACCTCCTCTTCCTCAGCGTTCTCGATTTCCTCCCGCCTCGCCGGCATCTCCTCCCCAGTCCTTCGATAGACAACGTAAACATCCTCAGCGCCAAGCCTCAACGCCGTCCTCGCAGCATCCATAGCCACGTTCCCGCCGCCTACAACAGCCACTCGCCTCCCAACCTTAACAGGAGTATCGTATACTGGAAACTTGTATGCCTTCATCAGGTTCACCCTAATCAGGAACTCATTAGCCGAGTAGACACCTTTCAGGTTTTCACCAGGAATGTGTAGGAACTGGGGAAGTCCAGCGCCTGTTCCGATGAAGACCGCTTTAAACCCTTCATTAAAGAGCTCATCCACCGTGAATAACTTCCCCACTACACTGTCTGTTTGAATAGTGACTCCCAAGTTCTTAACGTATTCAACCTCAGCTTCCACAACCCTCTTAGGCAGCCTAAACTCTGGAATCCCGTACATGAGCACCCCGCCAGCCACGTGGAGGGCTTCAAACACAACCACCTCATACCCAAGTTTAGCCAGCTCCGCGGATGCTGTTAACCCAGCTGGTCCAGACCCTACAACCGCTACTTTCCCCAAGGTCTTCACCGCGTTTCCCGGTTTCTTAACCCCCGTCTGAAGCTCGTTATCCGCTGCAAACCTCTCTAAGCGTCCGATGGCAACGGGTTCTCCTTTCTTCCCTCTTACGCAGTATTTTTCACACTGGTTTTCGATTGGGCAAACCCTTCCAGCTACGGCTGGAAGGCTGTTCTTCTCCTTAATCTTCTCTATGGCTAAGTCGAATCTATTATCCTTTATGTGTTTGATGAAGACGGGTATGTCCAAGTTTACGGGGCATCCCTGTCTACAAGGTCCGTTTCGGCATTGCAGGCACCTCTGTGCCTCAGCTACCGCCTCTTCAACATCGTAGCCTAAGGCCACCTCGATGAAGTTACGGATCCTTTCCTGTGCCTTCTGCTTCCGCATAAGCACCTTCGACGACATTTATTCAACACCTTTACTCGACTTAAGCCGCTCTGAGGCTGTTTTTTCCTCATCCTGATACATCTGCAGTCTTGACATGAGAAGTTCAAAGTTGACGAGGTGTCCATCGAAGTCTGGTCCATGTACACAGGTAAACTTGGCTTCCCCGCCAATGGTCACCCTGCATCCACCGCACATACCTGTTCCATCGAGAACGATGGGGTTTAGGCTCACCATGGTTTTAATACCGTAAGGGTGGGTCATGTTTGCAACAGCCCGCATCATAACGGGGGGGCCAATGGCTAAGACTCTGTTTATTCCACCCTTACATAATAGGTCCTTTAAAACATCTGTAACGAAGCCGTGATGTCCCTTAGAACCATCGTCTGTGGTTACGTAGAGTTCATCGCTTACCTTCCGCATCTCATCCTCAAGTATTAGAAGCTCGGAGGTACGTGCTCCGATGATGGATACAACCTCGTTTCCAACCCCGTGTAAAGCCTTAGCCTGAGGGTAAAGCGCGGCTATACCTATGCCACCTCCTACACACACAACCCTTCCGTATTTTTGAACCTCGGAGGGGTTGCCTAGGGGACCCATTAAGTTTAGGATGTAATCCCGTTCATGGAGGCATCCCAGTTTCCTAGTGGTTACACCGACCTCTTGGAAAATCATCGTGACCGTACCCTTATCAGGGTTGAAGTCCGCTATCGTCAAGGGGATTCTCTCCCCCTTTTCATCCACCCTCACGATCACGAAGTTTCCAGGCTTGGCTTTCCTCGCGACATTCGGCGTATAAACCTTGAACAGTTTGATGTTTGAAGCAAGTTGTTTCACAGCCACGATTCGCGGCGGAGATTCAACTGGAATTTTATAACTTGGACGATCGTTATTACACATTTTCCCCACAGTATTTCGAGATGCTGGGTTTAAGCCTTTCTCTCTCTTAGCCCAGGCCGTTGAGGAGTCTCCATCAAGTACCCTTCATACATGAAGCATAATTCTTACGTCTACCCACTGAACTTCCTCTACGCGTGCATTACCGATTGCCCAATTACCTTATAGCGGATAATTACCATATGGAACAACTTATGAAGCGTTTTTCCATACGGGCTTTCTACAAAAATACTTTTATTCAGACTTATGGAACTGTTCTCGACGAGGTAACGATATAAGTCAAAAAATGGGATGAAATGGAAGATTAGATCCACGCGTATACGTCAGCGCTAAAAATGGGGAGTGTATGCACAATCTTATAGCCGAGGAAAGAGCCAAACTGGTTGAAATGGCGCTTAATACATCGAGACCCAGTCTTATTGATAACAGTTTTCCGAGTACAAAAAGAGTGCTGGAAGGATTGCCAGAATATACGTGACGTTGTAATCGATTTTTAGAAAAGTGATACACGCTGGGAAGACCCCTTTTGCTGGTTTTGTTACTGGCTGTCTCACAGTCTAATAAACGCGCTTTCCCAGTTGAAGGGACAAAGCTGGATGGTAGAAAGAATACGAATCTGGCAAGCGAATTCTAAAAACTATACCGGTGGAATCCGGGTAACGTGGAGTAGGCTGTCAGCAGAGTGGAAAGCAGTTAGGAATAAGGGAATCGATTGTTAGATTGTGGCGCCTTCCTTTAAATCGAAAATAAATCTATACATAAAAATCCTAACAATAGGATCTACCGCACACACGGCTAATGATCCTCTGATTATAAAAGGAAGTCATCATACTCTACCGTAATTTTTCAATGCAAAGTTGCAAGGATATCTTGACAGGAAGAAGTTGAGATGTGGAAATACCCATTCATACTACTTAGGGAATACGACCTAAATCATTAATCCTACTTTTTCGAAGTTATGCTCGAGGAACTCTAGTATTGGGTATCTATGATAATCAATAAGCTATGCAGCGATGACGAAAATCCTTTTCAGTTCCACAACCTCCTCTTAGACGTATCTCCTATATGCTATAAACCTGCGGGTTTTACCTTAACCAAAAATATATCATCCTCATGCCCATAACTATATAAACAAATTTTAGTCCATAAAACCCAACAATCTCACCCTACTATAGTATGTGGTAATACCAATGGTCCTCCTAGGATCCAATATGGATTTCTGGATATGAGTAATATCACACCTGAAGGTTTTTGTTTTTTACAAGCCTCATTAAATTAGCCTTAAGTAATGCATCGATTTATTGTGGCAAATGCGTATTTGATTGTGCAAAACGCAAAGCTTGGAGGTGAAAGGTGAATGCCAAACATCATGAAGGGATGGGAAAAGAAGGGAGGCTTACTCCACAGGAACGCGCCTTTGAAGGAGAGAATCGGCACAGCCATGTACCGACTTAAGGCACAGGAGTCGAAATTACAGGGAGTCAGCATGAGGATGCAGCAGCATGACAAGGTCCTCTTTGAGAAATGTGTAGCCGCTCAAGCGACTAAGGACGCTCAGAGGGCTGCCATGTACGCTAATGAAGTCGCTGAGGTGCGGAAGATTTCGAAGATCATCCTCCGCGCTGAACTCGCCTTGGAGCAGGTACATCTAAGACTCGAGACCGTTGAGGAGTTTGGAGACGTTGTTGTAGCGATGATCCCCGTTGCCGGCGTAGTACATACCTTGAAAAACCAGCTTGCAGGTGTGGTTCCTGAGGTTTCCTACGAGCTTGGACAGATAGGCGACGACTTGGGCAAGATCGTGGTTGACATCGGAGAGTCCACTGGGCAAGCCTGGGAGATCGGGGCTTCTGATGAAGCTCAAAAGATCCTGGATGACGCCACAGCGGTTGCTGACCAGAGGATGAAGGAGAGGTTCCCAGAGATCCCGGCCTTAGTACCGGCACCTGAGGGAACCCATGAATTTGCACGAAAGTAGAGGGAGGTGAAAAAAACATGGCTTTAAGCTTGGAACTTGGCAGGAAGTTTCTAGGAAAACCGATAACGGACAGCTATGGTAGAAGCCTCGGACGGGTTGTGGGCTTGGCTGCCGATGTGAAGAACGAGGTCGGTCTCATCGAGATCGAGCTTGGCAACGGAGAATTCTTCAGCTGCCCCAGCTATCAGGTGTCATTTAAAGGAGACTCCGCTACCTACATCTACCAATGGAGAATCGACGCCGACCATGTTGAAAAAGAACTTGACCTCGCGCTGCGGAGGCTTAGGGCTTTAGAAGAGCTTTTCAGGGTCGGTGAGATCCCTAAGGACATCTACGAGGAGTTCCGTAAGCAACATGAAAACGCCGTTACCCAGCTTAAGGACCGCCGGCAGACCGTGGTTACCGGTCTCAAGGATAAGGTTGGGAGACTGAACCTTCAGATAAAGGAGCTTCAAACCTTCCTGGCGAGCTTGAAGATGCAACATACAACGGGTGATATCGATGATGGTACGTATAAAGACGCCAGCGGCTCCATCGAGGCTGGGTTAAACAGGGCATTCTCAGAGAAGGATGACCTTGAAGCCGTCATCGAAGGACTTATGAAACTCGACATTAAATTAATGACTCCGCCTCAGTTAACTCCCCATATCGAGGTGAAACCCGCTACACCTACGCCAGCTCAACCAGCAACACCTGAGGTTAAGAAAGAGACTCCGATCATAGTCCGTTTTGAAGAGAAGTAATTTCAAGGAGGTACCTGCCATAACTAAGGTGAAATGGGACCAGGAGAGCGGTTCCTCAGCCCTGAAGAGGATAGGTGAGAAGCTTCACATAGCACGTCACCCCTTAAAGGAAAAGATCGCCCACGCTATCATCAAGCTACGCTCTCAGAGAGACACGCTTGAGCAGACTAGTGCAAGGCTTCATCAAAGGGACAGGGAAATCTTTGAAAGATGCATAGGTGCACATTTGTCTAAGGATCATTCGCATGCTGCTATGTACGCTAACGAATGCGCTGAAGTGCGGAAGATGGCGAAGCTTGTGATAAGCGGGGAACTCGCTTTGGAAAGGGTTGTATTAAGGCTTGAAACAATCGAGGAGTTCGGGGATGTTCTTGCTCAGATGGCACCCGTGATGGGGATAATAAAAGAGACTCGAAGCCGCTTAGCCGGTGTCCTCCCAGAGGTCGCTATGGAACTCGACTCTATAAACTCCTTGTTGAACAACACGCTAGTGGAGACCGGTGAGGTCCAAGTTGGCCCAGCGAGTCTGGAAGCTTCAAACGAGGAAGCTATACAGGTTCTGAATGAAGCAAATATCGTCGCTGAGCAGAAGATGAAGGAGCAGTTCCCTGAGATACCGTCGATCGTTGTACCGGTGAAACTGGCTGAGGGACTCAGCGCCGGTATGCCACGCCTAGACGATGAGGTTGCACTCGACCAAAGGGTTTACGATTATATTAAAAAATATGGGGGAACGATAAGTCTTTCACGGTGTGCTTCCGACCTGAAGACCACTCAAAACGATGTGAAGAAGGCGATCGATAAGCTGAGGGATGAGGGAAAAATCACTCTTTAATGAACGACGGTGTGTCCTCCCTCAAACTCCTCCTAACTCCCCTGAAAAGCCGAAGAGGATAGAGAACCATGGCTTCTGAGGAACTTGAGCAGTTGGCTGCGAAGAATGCGATGGAAGCGATTCAACTAGACCGCCAAGGTTCTACGGGAATGGCTATTACAAAGTATCAAAGGGCTGTGGAGATTCTTCTAAAGCTATGCTCCCTCTACCCAAATGCTTCCCATAACGTTGTTTACACGCAACGTGCGTCTTCTTATCAGAAAAGGATCAGTGAGCTTCAACACGGTCGAGGTGCTGAAGCCGTTGAAGCAACGCCATCGGGTGGAGCTAAGTTTGAACAAACCGTACTTAAGGAAAAACCAAACGTTAAATGGGATGACATCGCTGACTTAGAGGTCTGTAAAAAGGCGATCGAGGAGTCCATCATCTACCCTGTTAAAAGGCCGGACTTGTTCGAAGCTGTGGGCTGGCCTAGGGGAATCCTGTTCTTCGGTCCACCAGGCTGCGGTAAGACCATGCTGGCGGCGGCTGTGGCTACAGAGATCGAAGCCGCCTTCTACTGCGTTGACGCAGCTTCTATTATGAGTAAATGGCTCGGTGAATCTGAGAAGAACGTGGCTTCCCTCTTCGATGAAGCGCGGCGGAGTTCAGACAACGGGCAACCAGCGGTGATCTTCTTAGATGAGGTAGACTCCTTGGTGGGGCTTCGAAGTCAGGAAGTTGGCGGGGAGACGCGGACTAGGAATCAGTTCCTGAAGGAGATGGACGGCGTTATCGACAAGAGCAAGAGGTCTTATGTCTACGTGATTGGCGCCACGAACAAGCCTTGGGCACTGGACGATCCTTTCATTAGAAGGTTTCAGAAGAGGATTTACGTTCCTCTCCCCGATGAGAGGGGACGTTTCGAGCTCTTCAGGATAACAACCAAAAACCTAAACTTAACCCCAGACGTTGATTTGAAGCAACTGGTCACACTCACACAAGGCTACACGGGCAGCGATATAACTGACCTCCTACAAGCAGTCCACCTTAAGGTTGTTAGGGAGTTTTTTGAAACTCACAACCTTAACGATAAGCAGTCCTGCCCCAGAGCTATATGCATGCAGGATTACCTGGATGTCATGGAGAAGAGGAAGCCAAGCGTCTCACCTGAAATCCTCCACTACTATGAGAAATGGTATGAAAGCTTCAAAGCCCTTTAAGGTGAGACCATGATAGCCCTTGATGCGAGAGACCTAAAGATCCTCGCCGAATTAATGGAAAACGCGAATGCTTCCTTCGTTGAAATCGGTAAGAAGCTTGACATCCACCCCAACGTGGTAGCCTACAGGATAAATAAGCTGGAGCAGATAGGAATTATTAAGAGGTATACCACAACTCTGGACCTTGAGAAGCTTGGGTTAAGCGAGAACATCTGCATAGGCATAAGTTTCCCAGACCATACTGGAAGAGACGATGCCTTGAAGCACATCGCCAGCATCCCACAGGTTACAGAAGTCGTAAGCTCACTTGGGAACCCTGAAGGTATGGTCTACTTGGTCGGTAAGAATAAAAGCGAGGTTGACATGGTTCTTTCGAGGATGAGGGACCTAAACGTGAAGATCGAATTCACTGCCTCAATCATTAAAACCTACCAAGATGGGCTTCTCTCAAGGTTTTTAAGGCAGCAGGCTGAAAAAATGGAGCGTTAGAAAGCTGTCACGCAGCCCCTCTGGTCGAAAACAAGCCTAACGTCACGAATATGAACACCCATTTTTTGCATACACTTGGTGCATCGACGTTTAACATACGCTTATCTAAATGCTTACACTTTTATGATAAGCAAAATCTGGAACGGTTCTCGTTCTATGGCGTAGATGTATTCAGTCGTTGGCTGGGAAGCCGCGATGAGGATAGTCGATAAACTCACGTCCACGATAAGTAGGTACAGAGATTCAAACAGTGTTAAGCATTTAGACCATCTGTTAACCGAGGTGCCTAGAAGACCTTCCCTCAGTGTTAACAGGGTTCAACGATGGGAAAATTGGTGTCGACGCTGTATGAGGTTTACCCCTCACCTCTTCAGCGGTGTACAGAATGGTAGGTCTATGTGTGAATGCCGCTTATGCGGGTCGGCAAACCCGTTAGCCAAGAGGGAACTCCTTGGAATCCACTAGGGAGAAAGGGGGTAGGAGGTGATGGCTTGGACCTAGCGTCCTTATCAGTTGGCGAAAAATTGCCGGAGCACGCGTACAGTAAGCTTCATCGCAGGTTAAGCGAATCGGTTGGATGCGATGTTGAAATCGTCACCGACAGTGGAGATGTCTTTTACGGGTTGTTAGATTCCTTTGAAATGTCTAAAAGCTATGTTATACTCGCTTTAAAGGCGTCTAAGGGGTTACAGTTTATGAACTTTGGACACATCCGATATTTCAGGGTCGCCTCTTTAAGGAACGATCAGTATGGTAACCTCAAGGCATCAGCAGTAAATTATGATGTCCCCACAATACGGGTAAAATAAGGTAAAGTCCCTTTATCTATTTCATCATGCCTCGTAAAATATGCCTCGTATCTAGATTTCCCTCTTTTCCCTCATGTAGATACTCATAAACAGCGTCAACTTGATGGAAGGATGTAGAGGCTCAAACATCCAGTAGGCGTCCAACAGGCTGAGCATTGACTCATCCCTCTTTTACCCAATCCAGTACCCAGCGGAGGTCTAAATGATGTAAATAGAGTTTTGCAAGTACCCTTTCTCATCGTATACACCTATTTACTCAGTCCACTTAGGTACTCTTCAATTAAAGTGGATTCACCAGCTCTTCATTAGTAAAGTTTACGTAATGGATATTACTTATCATCTTTTGAAAGTGTCTTCTTTGAGTGAGGCACAACTCCCTAGACCTAGGTTCAGGAAACCCAGACCCTTCAACTACGTGGAGTGTAAGTCCTGCGACCAGAAGGGAAGTTATTACTGCTGGAACACCTGTCCTTTCAACCTCTGGAGGGCTCGGAAAATCGAGTAAACGCAGGTTGAAGTCCATTAACCACCTGACTCCCCTATAGATAGCGACCTGCTGTATATAGCGTACTGCCTATCTTTTTTACAATGTTTTAAAGTATCATCACGTACCTAAGCTCTTCTGTATGGTCTATGAAAGCTTTTCCAACATCACACTCCTTAAAAGCTCGTTGAGGTGGGGAAGTTGAAGAGGAGAACCACATTTTTCCCTTTACTGATTTTTCAAGCCTTTATCGATTAACTTCTCCCCACCTTGCCAACCCAAAAGAGCTTAACCTTTTCTGGGTAGCGCTGAGCGAGTTTAACAGAGTTGTCGTTCAGCTCATACACTGTGTAGAAGGCTTTACGATCTGGTACGCCGTCGATGACTCCCTAATGCCTCTTTTCTCAGTTAAGAGATAGCGGATTCTTTTCGACCCCTAGTATATCTTTGTTCCAGGTTTGACCTCTTCCTCTACGGTAAGCCACACAGGTCTCTCGCCTTGAACTGCGGCAAGCAACATACCCCTTGACTCCACTCCAGCTATGGTTTTTGGCTGGAGGTTGACGAGAATGACTACCTGCCTTCCCATGAAATAGCTTGGGTTATAGTATTCAGCTCCACCAACCACCACCTGCCGCGTGTCTTCACCGATGTCTACAAGGAGACTAAGGATCTTACCTCGGCCAGGTACGTTTTCAACACCGACAACTTTGCCCACCCTGAGGTCTAGCCTCTGGAAATCCTTAAAGGAAATAGGTTCACTCATGATATCTCCCTCAACGTCTTGAATACACACCCTCAACTTAAATAACATTTTCGCACAGATACCATCCTAGATCCTTCAAGACCTAGGCTTCTCCTTTGACAGCAACTTTACCCGTAAAACCGAAGATATGATTGTGAAGTTTGTAAAGTATTTGTACCCAGATTTGTAGGTAATATTCATTTACGGCACGAAGGAGGTCATTCTCAGTTTCCAGAGGGTTTTAGTTTTAGAGAACTTTTAAATAATGATGGTTATATGAATTTTTAATCATCTTACAGCCTCACGATGCCCGTATCGGTCAGCCTCTTTGCGAAGGCTACGGCGTTATCTATGTCTTGCAGAACGAATGGAAGTTGTTCTACTTCGCTGTTTAAACTGTCGTATGACTTCCATGCCATAGACCTCGCGATTGCCAGCATCTTATCCACTTCACGCTTGGTAATTTTCAGATGTTTGTTCACGCCATCTGCTGGGTCTGCGTAAAGTACGTCGATCTCAAGCCAGCGCTTGAGTGGGTTTCCTTGGCAGCCATCAAACTACCTCCATCCTATGCTTAAAATAAAAAGAACGACAAAATAAAAACACAAACCTTAAAACAATCAACCACTTTTTTACCAAAAGCTAAGGTGGCTTCATGGGCGAGAAAAGGATGGAAAGATGGGGGGTCGTCAATATATACAGTTCATCCCATAACACCATCGTTCATATAACCGACCTTACAGGCTCTGAAACCCTTGCCAGAGCTACGGGTGGCATGTTTGTTAAAGCAGATCGGTTGGGCGGTTCACCGTACGCGGCGATGCAGGCAGCCGCTCACGCCGGTTCCTTAGCGAGGGATAAGGGTGTTACATCGATCCACATCCGCGTTAGGGCTCCAGGCGGTACCAGCGCCAAAACCCCAGGTCCAGGTGCCATGCATGCGATAAGGGTCTTAGCGAGGGCGGGGTTCAGAATCGGCCGTGTCGAGGATGTTACCCCTGTTCCGCATGATGGAACGCGGAGGCCTGGCGGTCGCAGGGGCAGAAGGGTTTAGGTTAAGGTTCTACTGAGGCTTTTTCACGTTTCGCCTTCGAACTCAGCTTCAGCTTCTTTCATCTTCCTCGTCGATTGTACTGTGTCTATGGATACCCTTGTAGGGTGGTCTGATGTGGATAGAGGGCTGAAAGGGTTGTAGGCGATGAACTTCTCCTCCTCCCTCTTAACGGCATAGGATGGTGTTCGCACAACTTTGCCTCCTACTGCGATGTGTCCATGGGTTATCAGCTGCCTGGCTTGTTGGGCTGTCTTCGCTAAACCCATCCTGTAGACTATTGTCTGAAGCCTTCTTTCAAGGAGGTCGTTGACTGTAAGGTCTAGAACGTTGTCAATGGTGGAGCCCTTAGCGGTTAAGCCAAGCCTCTGGAGTTTCTCAAGAAGCTCAGCTTCAAGCTTACCCCTTTCCTCAGCTGTCTTCCCAAGGAGTTCTCTCGCGGTCTTCCTATACCTTGAAACCTCAGTCTTGTGAACCCATAACTCCCTCTTGTTCCTTAACCCATAATCCCCTATTGTTCTAAGCTCCTCCTCTAAACCCTGGGTTGTCCACGGCACCCTCGGCGTATCATACTTTTTCCGCTTCCTTTTAGGGTCTCCCATGCTATTCACGTTTCTCCCTAGCTTTCGCTAAGAGGACCCTCTTCTGAATTCCCACAGCCCTCCCAGTTCTCCCCGTAGTCCTCGTTCTCTGCCCCCTTACCTTTAAGCCGAGGCTGTGGCGGATTCCTCTCCAACACCTGATATCCTTCATGAACTCGATGTCAAGCTTAGTTCTCAGCTCCAAGTCTGGTCCTACGAGGTGTAAGTCTTTTCCAGTATCAAGGTCTTTCTTACGGTTTAGAAGCCAGCCCTGAATCCCATACTTAGCAGGCTCCTTTAAGACTTCCTCAACCCTACGGACTTCCTCATCCGTGAGGTGTCCAATCCTCTTATCTGGATCAACCTTTACAGCTCTTAGAAGTGTATGCCCAAGCCTTAATCCTACACCCCTCACTCTTCCAAGAGCGTAGCCAACCTTTAAAGAACCATCTAAGTCTGTCCCCGCGATTCTCACGATGTATTTGTACTCTTCAGCCAACTCAACCAACTTTCAGGTTTACATGAAGCGTAAGGAGCATATTTAAGTGTAGCGGATTTCCAAGTCTAACTTCAATATACTTCGAGGACGAAGGCATGTCGATGTTCAACACATTTAAGTTCAATGGGTTTCCCTTACTGGATACCTACCTATTTTTTTAGCGTAGCTAATCATGTAGCGGAGGGTTTCAACATCCAACCCTGCGTAGGTTTCCCCTCCGACATCGAAGGTATAGCCTCCACCGTGTGCTGCTGAGTAGATGCAATGCTCAACGGCTTTCCTTAAAAGGTCAAGGCTTCCCGAAACCAGAACCTTTGTGTCAAGGTTTCCGTCAAAGTAAACCTTGCCGTCGAAAACCTCCTTAACCTTAACGATATCGCTTCCCGCTCCCAAGTCCATACTTTGAATCCTGTAATCGTCGACGAGGATGCGGGCGATATGGTCTACTTGGGAATCCATATGTAGGCTCCGCCCTTCCTTCCCATATCTCTCGTATATCTGTTTGTTGTAGGGGAGCACAAACCTTCGATAGAGGCTTTCAGGGAGGTAGCCTGCATGGTCGTCGCAAAGCCCTATACTCCGCGTCTCTACTCCAACCCTGGCATCTCGGTAATCTATAAGTTCGTAGAAGACCCTGAGAAGTTTCTGGAAAAGCCTTTGCATAAGGTTTGGGTGTCTATAGAGGAATGTGTAAAGCCGCGTTGCTCCCATCAATGAGCCTGCGGCGGAGAGGGGTGGATGGCTTAGCGTTAAACTATTCATAACCTCCACAGTTCTTCCATAAGCCCTTTCATAATGACGTTTTAATCGGTAGAGGCAATCCTTGGGGTCTGGGACCTCAAGGGCTTCAACATCCTCAGGTGTCTTAAGCTTAGGTATGATCCATGGTGAGAGCCAAGGGCTTTCCTCGTCTGGAAGCTGTATCTCACAGTTGAAGATGATGCCCTCCGCCGTGGCTCCGATGTCTGGGGAAGTCTGTTCTAGGCTTCGTATATAACCGGTACGGTCATCACCAAGCACATCGAAGGCCCATTTTGAGCCCCGAACCTGAACGAGGCGGCATATGTCTAGGTTTCGATAAAAGTCCTTTAAGGTATAACCGAGGACTGAGCAGAAGAAAGGGTTGGCAACACTGATTTTAACGGGTACCCTATCGGGTTCCTCGAAGCTGCAAGCCTTAAAAAGCCTCTCCTCCGCTTCCCTAACCCTTTCCACGGTCAGCACCTTTTACCCCCTCGCCGTTAACCATAACCCAAACCGGTTTCCTAGGCTTAGGTCGAGTCTCTTTAAAGGATTTACGTAACCCTTCCCCGCTATGGCACAGGTGGATGATAAAGAGTGAAACCTACCTCTTCCATGCTTTCCTCGCGAAGATAAGGTATCCCGTATGACCGATCATAACCGTCACAGGTCTCGTTTCACCACTTTTAACTTTCAGATTCCTCGTAATACATTCAATGGTCTCCACGTCTATGAAGCCCTCCACGTTTAAGGCTTCCACAGTGCGTTCAACTTGATTCACCGTTGGGCTGAAGCTTGCGAAGACGCCTCCACCCTTCAAGGCCGCGTAGGCATGTGAAACGATTGTCCACGGTGTTGCAAGGTCTAGGGCAACGACGTCGACGTCAGTCTCATCTATTCCTGTGGTGATATCCTTGTGTTTAAGCTCCACGTACTCAATTACATAGGCTCTCATGAGGTTTTTACGAGCGTTTTCAAGGAACCTCTCTTCGACCTCGTAGCCGTATATTCTCCCGCTGGGTTTAACATGGTAGGCTAATACGGTTGTGAGGGCGCCTGAGCCTACCCCAGCTTCGACAACCCTTGAGCCTGGTCCGATGCCTGTATACATAAGTAAAAGCCCTATGTCCTTCGGATACATGATCTGGGTTAACCTTGGAAACTTTAAAATGTAGTCCACGACTGTGGGTTTTAAGGCTACAAACTCCACGCCTAGACTGCTCACAGTCCGCTCCCCTGAACGTTTACCAACTAAATCGTCCAAGTTGATAAAGCCCCTATGTGTATGGAACTCCCTTCCTTTAGTGACCTTAACTAGATATCGTCTTTTAGCGTCAAGGTATAGGAGAACGTCGTCACCCTCATTGAACACATCACTCATCCTAGGCACCAACTCAACCTAATGACAGACATCAATGTTTAATCCTTGAAGATGATATAGTTTAGGGTGAGGGTTAAGGCTTCACCGTTGAGGATGTCGCTTGATTAACTATCATGTGGCTTTTTAAACTCTTCATCGAGCGGTCTTACTCCCCGATGACCTGAACCACCACGGTTCTACGCCTAGGCGCCACATCTGTTTCGATGAAGAAGATCGACTGCCATGTTCCTAGAAATGGCTTCCCTTCTATGACGGGGATGGTCTTGCTTGAGCCGAGGAACAGGGATCTTATATGGGAGTGGGCGTTCCACGGATGCTCGTAGGTGCCATCCCTTGGAAGAAGCCTCCCAATAGTTTCTTTAATGTCGTTGAGAAGGTCTTGGGTAAACTCTGTGATGCCGATGATGCCCGTGGCGTGGGGTGTGAAGACGTGTATTAATCCATTCCTCACACCGGATCGCTTAGCCACGTCCACGACCTTACCTGTAAGGTCTATGAAGTCTATCTCACCCTTTGTTGAAAGGCTGAAGCTCTCATTGTAAACCCTCATATGCACCACGTTAAACCCGTTGCACATGTTCTTTTATAGAATGTGGCGTATAGGTTTTCTAATTTTCCCCATGAACGCGTAAAGGTTTTATACAAGGTCCTAGATAGCCCACGTTTCGGTGAAGTTTTTGCCTATAAAGCTGGGTGTAGTCTTGGGTACAACGCTCTTGGATGAAGAGGTTTTCCGCAGGGTGAAAGCCTTCGGCTTCAACGGCGTTGAGGTTTTCGCCTGGCGCTTATCCAAGGATGAGAGGGAGAAGATGGTTAAGACGCTTGTAAAGCTTACGAAAGACCACGCGTTGAAGGTTTCAGACATAGGAGGCGGTCCGAGCCTCGTAGACTTAGGGCTACCCACGGAATCTGAGAAGTCATTAGCACTTGCCAAGGACTTCCTAGAAATCGCTCATAAAGTCGACACTCCTATAAGCCTCATCCCCTCTTTTAGAGCTCCACCTGAAGCTAAGAAGGAAGACGTCCTCGCCAATGCAGGTTTCAGTCTTAAGAAGCTTGATAAGGCTGCTCAAGACCTCGGAGTCTACCTTACAATAGAGCCTTTAAACCGTTATGAGACAAACCTCCTAGCGCTTATGGACCAAACCGTGGGTTACATCGACGACCTTGGAACTGAGAGGGTTAAGCTCATGGCTGACCTCTACCATATGAGTATCGAAGAAGCCTCGCTCCCCGACGCCCTGAGGTCCGCTGCGAAACACCTCGTTCACATGCATGTGTCGGAAAATCATGGAGGACTCCCTGGGACGGGGACCATCCCCTACGGCGCCGTATTCAGGACCTTGAAGAACCTTCGATACGAAGGCTTCATGTCCATTGAGTTCCATAAGAACATGGGTAATGTGGTCGAGGCATATGGAAAAGCCCTACCGTATCTGAAGGCAGCTAGAGACGTTAACTACGTGTAGAACTATGCGATTATGAAACGCCTTCAGCGAATGTCTAAAACCCACTTTTTAAAAATGTGATCCGTACCTGTAATGCCTGCGGTAATAACGCAAACTTTTTAGTTACGGTAAAGTATTACGTTTAAGCTTAAACGCAGCTGATTCCCAGGGATGCCGGGGTGGCCGAGCGGCTCAGGCGGCGGGCTGCAGACCCGCTATACGCCGGTTCAAATCCGGTCCCCGGCTCCATGTCTGGTTAATATGAGAAAGCCGCCTCCTCGAGGTGATGGCCGCTTTGAAGTCTTTCAGGTTCCTCCTGCTCGCGCACTTTTCCTTTTAACACCGATGGTTGGTGTGCTTCTTTCAGGCTCATTGCCTCCTATAGAGTTCTTCAACCCCTTCAGATTCATCATTATAACATCGCTTTATAGGAGCGAAGCCTTGGTCGCTAGAGAATTGAAGGTCTCTTAAGGAAAAGGTATAGGTTCACTGCTGTATTAATGGCTGCATACGGCGTTCTTCCACAGAAACCCTTGCTTCTGCCTAAAAAATGATAAATGCACTATCATTTTTCCGCATTCTTACATTGAATAAGGGCATTGTTAATAACGATGAGTTCCTCGGCATCGGTATGTAAAACCATCGCCTTTTTCCCTAACATTTAAGAATCCTTTACCTCCAATAAGGTGGGAATTCGAGATGTCCAGGATCACTGTGAACCTCTTTTTTAACCGAAGGGAGATATGCTCGGCTTCGCGGAGGCAACATATCATAGTAGTCATAGATGTACTGCGAGCTACATCGACTATGATCACAGCCTTGGCGAACGGTGCTGAATGTATTGTCCCAGCTGAAACGCTTAGTGAAGCTAGGGATTTTTATAAAAGATATCCTGATCATCTTTTAGCGGGGGAAAGAAGGGGTGTTAAACCCTCGGGCTTCCATCTTGGGAATTCACCGATGGAGTTCCAACGCGAGGTAGTAAGGAGGAAAACGATTATTCTTACAACGTCAAGCGGAACTCGAACGATTTTAGCCGCTTCAGCGTCGCCGAATGTCCTTCTAGCGGCTTTTTTAAACGTGGAAGCAGCTGCGGAGAAGGCTGTTCAACTCGCTGAAGCCGAGGGTGTGGGAATAACTATAGCCCCTTCAGGGCGGAAGCATTCCTTCAGCCTTGAAGACTTCTTATGCGCAGGTGCTATAGCTCTTAGGCTTGAGAGGGCTGACGTAGAGTTTTCAGACTTCACGTGGGGTGCCCTCTTAGCTTTTAAAAGCTTAGGGGAACCCTTGGGGCAAGCCGTGTGGATGTGCCGTCACGCAAGGGAGCTTCGTGAACAAGGCTTCGGGGAGGATGTGGAGTTCTGTTCACAGCTGAACCTTTTTAGAACGGTTCCGGTCTTTAAGGCGGGGAGAATCTTACCTGCCTAAGCAGATGATAAACCTAGATGCTTTACATTCATGTGGTAACCTATTTTCAGATCGGTTACATTGATTTATCCCCGTTGTTTCGGAAGGGGCTTCTTAACGAGGCTTGATAAAGGCTTTGTAGATTGATGTGGAATCAACTCATTGGTTTTAATCCACGCCTTTCTTCTCTTCTATGGGTAGGATGAGGAATTCCCTCAGCTTCTCAGCCATGTTCTTCAAACGTTTATCAACCCTTTCATTCACCGTCCCCTCCTCAAAGCCTCCGTCGGGCTGCCTTACACCAGTTTTTACCCCTGTGAGAACCTCCATTCCTTCATCGATGGTCTTCACAGGGTATACGTGGAACATACCCTTTCTCACGGCTTCAACAACCTCTTCCTTCAGCATTAGGTTTTGCACGTTGCTTTCAGGTATGCATACACCCTGTCGACCCGTGAATCCCTTAGCTTTACAGACCTCGTAGAACCCCTCAATCTTCTCGTTCACCCCGCCTATGGCTTGCACCTCACCCTTCTGGTTGACAGAGCCTGTGACAGCGATTCCCTGCTTAATCGGGATACCTGAGAGAGCTGAGAGGAGCGTGTACAGCTCAGTGCTTGAAGCGCTGTCGCCTTCAACCTCTTCGTAGCTTTGCTCGAAGACGAGTCGGGCGGCGAGGCTGAGCGGATTATCCTGGGCATACTTCTCCGTTAGGTACCCGCTGAGGATCATGACGCCTTTGGTG